>Ga0123338_10004001_pt1 | contig 13055 bp, 12 predicted proteins | sample grotaG_FD_89793 | JGI IMG/M metagenome (GOLD analysis project Ga0123338, IMG submission 89793) | Glacier valley bacterial and archeal communities from Borup Fiord, Nunavut, Canada, to study Microbial Dark Matter (Phase II) -... | ecosystem: Environmental > Aquatic > Freshwater > Ice > Glacier ... | reverse complement strand
TGTCCAGCCGCAATGTACACCGTGGAAATTGTATGCATCCGCTCGTCACGCGCCGGGTCGGAATAGCATCCCAATAGCCGCAGGTTGGAAACCTCCAGCGATGTCTCCTCGCGCGCCTCCCGAACAGCAGCAAATTCCAGAGATTCACCATAGTCGACAAAACCTCCCGGAAGAGCCCAACCAAAAGGTTCGTTACGCCTTTCAATCAGGACAATACCACTCTCCATCTCGATAATTATATCTACTGTAGGGAGTGGATTGCGATACTCCTTCACTTTGGAACCACAGGAAGGGCAGGTAAGGGTGGTAAATGACATTTGGTACCTCTGTAATAAAAAAAGGGGAGAAAATTAATTCCCCCCCTTTGAATGAAAATATTGAATGTGTATCTTATTTCTTCTTCTTTGCTCCGGCAGCTTTTTTGGAAGCTTTGAGCGGGTTGACCTTCAGCTCGGCTATGGAGAGATCAACTTTTACATGGGAGGCAAAATTACAGATTCCGCCAATCCATTTTTTTGCTGGCGCTGGATATGCGCTACAGACCTGTCCGATGGAGCCTGTTACAACGCGCTCACATCCTTCGCAGTTTTCGGCAATAGTCTGGCAGGAACCTTCAGGAAATATACATCCCTGTTTCCCCCAAAAGGTACACTCGGTACCTGCAAGTACGGTCTGACACTTCATACTTCTTCCTCCTGAATTTGTTCTTGAATGAATGATCACTTTAGCAATTCTTGCAGAGAAAAGTCAACGTAAAAAATAGACAGGAAACCTGACTGTTTGAAGAGCCTGGTGCAAGATCAGTTACCACTTATTGACAGGAAATTTCTGAACAAATCCATCCCGCCTTCGGTCAGGATCGATTCAGGATGGAACTGTACACCCCATATCGGCAGTTCCTTATGACGCAACCCCATGATTTCACCGTTTTCAACCCATGCTGTTACCTCCAGGCATTCGGGGAGGGTAGGGCGATCAACTATCAGTGAGTGGTATCTGGTCGCCAGAAATGGGTTGGGAAGCCCGGCAAACAGTTCCTGTCCGTCATGAAAAATGGGTGATGTTTTGCCGTGCATGAGAGATGCACTCCTAAGTACTTTGCCTCCAAAGGCGTAGCCGATGGACTGATGCCCGAGACATACTCCTAAAATCGGAATTTTTCCGGCGAAATGTTTGATGGCTGCAACCGAGATTCCGGCCTCATCAGGGGAACAGGGCCCCGGAGAAATGACCAGGCGGTCAGGCCGGAGAGCTTCAATCTCTGGCAGCGATATCTTGTCATTGCGATATACCTGTACATTCTCGCCCAGTTGCCCGAAATACTGGACAATATTGAATGTAAACGAGTCATAATTGTCGATCATCAGCAGCATTAGGCCAAACCTTTCTCAGCGATTTCTACCGCACGCATTACGGCCATTCCTTTGTTGACTGTTTCCTGCCACTCTGCGGCAGGGTCTGAATCAGCTACAATGCCTGCACCGGCCTGCAGGTGAATCATTCCGTTCTTTATCACCAGGGTACGGATAGTGATTGCAAGGTCCATGTTTCCGGAAAAAGAAAAATAACCTACGGCACCGCCGTAGATCTCGCGGCGTACCGGTTCGAGTTCGTCTATGATCTGCATGGCACGGACTTTTGGGGCTCCTGACAGTGTGCCGGCAGGAAATGTGGCTCGAACAAGGTCAAAGGCATCCCGCTCGGCCGATAGCTGTCCCTGCACATTCGAAACAATGTGCATGACATGGGAATAACGTTCTATGAGCATCAGTTCGGAAACCTTGACAGATCCGGTAGTGCAGACGCGGCCCAGATCGTTTCTGCCCAGATCCACCAGCATTACATGCTCAGCGCACTCTTTTGGATCAGCAAGCAGTTCGTCAGACAGTCCGGCATCTTCCTCCTGGGTTGCTCCGCGGGGACGAGTGCCGGCGATTGGGCGTAATTCTACGCGATCACCCTCCTTGCGCACCATAACCTCCGGAGAGGCGCCGGCAATCACGGTGTCGTCAAGACGCAGAAAAAACATATAAGGTGAGGGGTTGAGGGTTCTTAGTACACGGTATATGTCAAGTGGGTCAGCGGTAAGCTCTCCGCTGAAGCGCTGGGAAAGTACGACCTGAATAATATCCCCTGAGCGTACATATTCCTTTGCCTTTTCGACAGACTCTTCAAAGTCTGTACGGGAAACGTTGGAGAGGAACCGGACCGGTTCTTTTTTTGCCAAAGCGGGGTACACCGGCAGAGGAGAGCGCAGCTTGCTGATAATATCGTCTATTTTTCCGATTGCACGCGTGTATGCTTCCGCCGGAGGAGTGTTATCGTTTATATGGGCATTTGAAACCACTTTGATTTTCTGACGCATTGTGTCGAAGATGACGATGGTGTCGGTTATGAGGAAATACGAATCATATGCGTCAAGCAGAGCAGGTTTTTCCGTCGTCAATGATTCGAAGTGCCGAACCATGTCATAGCCGAGATAGCCGACCGCCCCGCCAAAAAAACGGGGCAGTCCTTCAACTTCAACTGGGGTAAACTGGGCAAGAAGCTCTTTGATGCAGGCAAGCGGATCAGCTGTTTCCTTGCTGTCTAATACCCCGTCCGTAATCGTTTCAACCAGATTACCCTTTGAACGAATAATAACGGAAGGTGCCGAGCCGAGAAAGCTGTAGCGGCCCCATTTTTCACCTCCCTCAATGCTTTCGAGAAGATATGAAAACCGTCCGTCGTCAAGTTTTCTGAAAGCTGAGACCGGTGTGTCCATATCTGCCATGATTTCACGATAGACTGGTATCAGGTTGCCTTTTTCAGCAAGGGCATTGAATGTGTCGCGTGTTGGGAAAAACATTGCATACCTCATGTGAGAAATAAGATAAAAAAGCTAACACAGGCTCTGCAGAGAGTCAAGTTCAGGCGGACATACATACCGTATTAATGGGACTGTAAGTTTTTTTACAACACATATATATTTTATATAAAAGCGTGTTATAGTGTGCTCACATTACGAGATGAAAGGTGAATTGTTTATGAAGCAGAGCAAGATTCTACTTGAAAGCGATACCAATGAACTTGAAATAGTTGAATTCAGAATTGACGAAGTCGATTCTAATGGCAAAGTGCTCCCCTGTTACTACGGAGTTAATGTTGCTAAAGTCCGTGAGATAATCCGTTTGCCGCAAATGTCGCGGGTGGTTAATGCCAAGGCGGGTGTCGAGGGGATGATTAAGCTGCGTGACAAGGTTATCACGATCATTAATCTTGCAACGGTACTCAATAAGTCTACCGGGGATCTGGTGGCAGATCGTGTTGTTGTTCTCGAGTTCAACAACCTTATGGTGGGGGTGCTTGTTCATTCCGTTTCACGAATATACCGGATCTCATGGAAGAATGTGGAACCACCTTCGGCTGCTGTTCACAGTGATGAGGTGACCGGTCTTGTCAAAATGGATGACAGAATTATCCTGGTGCTTGATTTTGAGAAGATAGTAGCTGAACTCTGCTCAGAAAGTGCCCTTAAGCCGCTTGATTCACTTTTGATGCAGCGCTCGGAGTTAAATCCGGAACGTGCGAAGAGAACCATTCTTGTCGCCGATGATTCGCTCTTTATCAGAAGAACACTCTGCGGCAGTCTTCGCTCCGCAGGGTATACTGTAATTGAAGCAGAAAATGGCGCCGAAGCATGGAATATTATACAGCAGAATATGCAAAAAGCCGCTCAGGATGGATGTTCTTTTATGGAATACATTCAGATGTTGATTACTGATGTTGAAATGCCGCAGATGGATGGCCTGCATCTTACTTCGCTGGTACGAAAAGAAGATTCATTGAAGGATCTGCCGGTAGCGATCTTTTCCTCACTTGCTTCAGAGGACAATAAACGAAAATGGATCAGTCTCGGTGCCAACTGTATTCTGACCAAGCCGGATTTGCCGAAGTTGGTTGACGTTGTAGACGAGCTGACGGCGTGATTCGTGCTTGACAACAGCAATGTCTGTATGATTAAGTGACCCGCATGAACTCAAACCGCTTCTATATCGCATTCAGCTTTTACTTTTGGTTCGGCTTTTATTTCAGGCCGTCTGCCCGGGTAGAAGTGTAAGCGAAGAAGCTATTACACGAAACCACAAACCGGGGCAGACGAAAGTCTCCCCGGTTTTTTGCTGTCTGATAAATCAGTTCAGCCAGGGCCGGGGGGGAACCTCCGGCCCTTCTGTTTGTGGGAAAGGATCAGGAAATGATTATAGTAATGAAAGCTGGTGCTGCACAGAAAGACAAGGACGAGGTTCTCAGGCGTGTCAAGGATTTAGGGTACACATCACATGTTATTCATGGCACGACACGCGATGTCATCGGCGCAATCGGTGATGAACGCGGCAAGCTCGCCTTACAGGCGCTTGAATCTCTACATGGTGTGGAAAACGTTGTTTCAATCCTGCAACCCTATAAACTGGCTTCACTTGAAGTCAAGAAGGAGTCCAGTGTGGTACGAATCAGTGACGACGTTGTCATTGGCGGCTCTCAGATTGTTGTCATGGCAGGCCCTTGTTCTGTAGAGAGTGAAGAGCAGATTATTGAATCCGCTATTGCTGTTAAGAAAGCCGGAGCCCATGTTTTGCGAGGTGGAGCATTTAAACCGCGCACCTCACCATACTCGTTTCAGGGGCTTGAAGAGGAGGGGCTGAAACTGCTGGCCAAGGCGCGTGATCTGACTGGGCTCCCGTTTGTGACGGAGGTCATTGATCCTGAAACCGCAGATATGGTTGCGGCTTATGCCGATATATTGCAGATTGGTGCGCGCAACTCACAGAACTTTGCGCTACTCAAAAAAGTCGGCCAGCTTGGCAAACCGGTACTTCTGAAAAGGGGTATGGCGATGACAATCCAGGAACTCCTGATGAGTGCAGAATATATCATGAGTGAGGGTAACCAGTCAGTAATCCTCTGCGAACGGGGGATCCGCACCTTCGAGACGGCTACCAGAAATACCTTGGACTTATCAGCGATACCGGTTCTGAAAGGAAAAACTCATCTGCCGGTTGTTATCGATCCATCCCACGGCACAGGTAACCACCACTATGTGGCCCCAATGAGTTATGCCGCAGTGGCAGCCGGAGCCGATGGGTTGATAGTTGAGGTGCACCCTGATCCGGAGCACGCGGCATCTGACGGAGCACAGTCTTTGAAGCCTGCCAAGTTCGAGTTAATGATGCAGAAGTTACGGCTGTTTGCCGAGGCGGATGGAAGAACACTATAGTATCGGTGTACTTGCCGAAAACTGTGAGACACAGGCTGTGCGATTCTCTCCTACTTTGTGAGGACGCCCCTGTGTCTTCTTTGTTTAGATGGGTCCGTTCTTGTTTTGCAGCGGGGTGGCCGGCAATTGGTATTGCTTTTGAAGTTGCGCGCAGGCGGCATTTACTCTACGATAAGTAAATTTAATCAGGGGGGTAATAATGAATATCAGATCATTGTTTGCTGTAGCAGTTACCGTGTCATTTTTGCTGATAGGTGCAGGCTCCGGCAAATCAACGGAAGCGGCATCGCCCCTTGAAAAAAGCATGTCTGATACTCTTGATGTCTGGCGGGAAGGGAGATACGAACAACTTTTTGACCAGTTGGCGCATCGTGGCAAAACTTCCCGCGAAATGTTTGTGAAAAACATGAGCGCGTCTACTACACGTCCTGCCTGCTGTTGGCAGAAAATGGAAAACTTCAGGATCCTGAACGAAAAGCGTACCGAAGCCACTGTTTACGCAAAAATCGGGCTGGATAGTGCTTCAGGTGAGTCTGAAGCAACGACCAGAGAATTCAAACTGACTCATCAGGAAGGGGTCTGGAAGATGCAGTTGGCGGATGTTGTAGCAATAGCCGGGGTGACCGGTAAAAAGAGGAAAAGTACGAGAGGGCACAGCAGTAAGGTCCCTGTTTACCATTACTGATGAGTATGATTTTACGTTTCAAGCGGTTTGCGCAATCGGGGAAAAAATATGAATGACTCAATCGAACGAAACGATCTGGCAGGTTATGCCTGTACCAGTGGAACCTCGCGTGGTCGCAGGCACCCGGAAGAGCATCGCGATAATCGCCCGGCCTTCGAGCGCGACCGTGATCGCATCATCCATTGTGCCGCTTTCAGACGTCTTGAGTATAAGACCCAGGTATTCGTAAATCATGAAGGTGATTATTATCGCACCCGTCTGACACATTCACTCGAGGTTGCCCAGATCGGCAGGGCCATAGCGAGGAAGCTGCATTTGAATGAGGAGCTAACGGAGGCACTGGCGTTGTCCCATGATCTGGGGCACACCCCGTTCGGACATACCGGCGAGGAGGTCCTGAATCGGCTGATGCAGGGTTTTGGTGGTTTTGAACACAATATGCAGTCTTTTCGTGTTGTGGATGAACTGGAAGAGCGATACCACGGATTTAATGGATTGAATCTGACATGGGAGGTGCGTGAGGGGATCATCAAACACTCAACTCCGTATGACGGCGCTGGAGAGATAATGGCCGAGTTCCTCCCGGGTACCGTTCCCTCTATCGAAGGGCAGATCATTAATTTTGCCGATGAAATTGCGTATAATAACCATGATATTGATGACGGCCTGAAATCCGGCTATATTACACTGGAGATGCTGGAACAGGTGGATCTGTGGCGTGAGGTATGCTCAGGTGTCCGCCGGAAATATCCCGGCATCGATTCCAAACGTCTTGTCTACCAGACTATCAGTGCTTTGATCGGCTTGTTAATCACCGACATCTGTACAACTACATCATCCAATATTACCGGACTTGGCATAACTTCGCTTGATGATCTGCGCCGTATAAATCGCTCCGTAGTCCATTTCAACGAAGATATAACAAACCGGAATATGGCACTCAAGCGCTTCCTGTTTCAGAACCTGTACCGTCACCACAAGGTGGACAAGATGCGGGTAAAGGCCGAGATCTTCATTACCCGGCTATTCGAGACATATCTTAGCCATCCTAATCTGCTCCCCCCCAAATACCAGTTACGTATGGAACGTTTCGGGCTTCAGCGAGTGGTCTGTGATTACATCGCCGGCATGACCGACCGGTTTGCGCTGGACGAATACAAACGGCTTTTTGAGCCATACGAAAGAGTGTAACAATGAAAGAAACAGCAAAGCCTGAACAATTTGATTTTTTCGCTTTTCTTTCGCGTATGCGATATATCAGCCGTTGGGGATTGATGCGTAATACCGTTCCGGAAAACATCCAGGAGCACAGCCTCGATGTAGCAGTGATTGCGCACGCACTGGCAATGATCCGTAATACCTATTTCAATGGCACACTTGATCCTTCCCGTGCGGCGATGTATGGAATATTCCACGATGCCAGTGAAATATTCACCGGGGATATGCCGACACCGGTGAAGCATTTCAATCCTGACTTCAAACGCTCATTCCATCAGCTGGAAGATCAGGCCCGCAAAAAACTGCTGGCAATGCTGCCGCCGGAACTGGCGAGAGAATATGAACCGCTGTTTTTCTTCGATGAGCAGGAAGAATATGTTCGTCTGGTAAAGGCTGCTGACCGGATTGCCGCGCTGACGAAGTGTATTGAAGAGGGTAAAAGCGGAAACCTTGAGTTTCGCCGGGCTGAAATCGAACATTATGAACAGTTGTCTGCCAGCAGTCTGCCAGAGGTAACCTACTTTTTGGAAAAACTTCTCCCCGGCTATCGCCTGTCGCTTGATGAATTGAATCTTGGCTAAGTAAATCCTATCCTTATGTCCAAGAACCCCTGACATATCCATTCTTCAGAACTTCAACTGCTACCAATAAAACGGCCCATCACACAGATGGGCCATTTTTGTTGATAAATATGTAAGGCTGCTTTGTTACGAGAGTTTGAACTGTGACACAAGTTGCCGGAGAGTTTCTCCCATGTCCGACAGGCTCGATGAAGCGGTTGCCGTATCATGGGCGCCTTTGGAGGTTCCCTCGATGATCTCGGAGATACGGTGGATGTTGTTGGTGATCTCGTTGGTGGTAGCTGTCTGTTCTTCTGCGGCAGTGGCTATTTGGCTGATCTGCATGGTAACGGAATTTACCTGCTCCATGATTTCCTGCAGAGCTGTTTCCAGTTGGGTTGCCTCAGTGGCACCTTTTTCAGTCCCCTTGACGCCCTCCTCCATAGAGACAATCGCCTGCTTGGTCTCGTTCTGGATCGCCTTGATCATCTCACCGATCTCTTTGGTGGCACGGGTAGTACGTTCGGCCAGCGCACGTACCTCGTCGGCAACAACGGCAAAGCCTCTGCCCTGTTCACCCGCTCTGGCGGCCTCAATGGCGGCGTTCAGTGCGAGCAGATTGGTCTGGTCGGCAATATCCTCAATGGTGGCCACGATAGCACCGATCTGGTCAGAGCGCTCGCCGAGTGATGAAATCGCCTGGGCGTTCTCTTTCGTGCGCTCACCACGGTTACGGATACCCTCGACCGTGTATTTTACGACATCAAAACCTTTCTGGGTGGTGTCCGCAGCCTGCTGGGCACTTTGAGCGGCAAGGTGGCAGTTGCTGGCAATGTCATTGCTGGTAGCCGTCATCTCCTCACTGGCTGTAGCTACTGTGCTTGCCTGGGCAGCGACCTCTTCGGCACTGGTAGCCATTTGGTCGGCTGTATTGTTCAGCTCGAAAGTAGCGGAAGCCAGGGTTGAGGTGGTGCCGACCACGCTGGCTATAGTATGTGATATTTTCTCGATGAACTCATTCAGCCAATGGGCCGCCTGGGCTAGCTCGTCCTTGCCTTTTACTTCTAGGCGTTTGCTTAGATCACCTTCACCGGAGGCTATGTCTCGCAGGCGATCTACCATCTCATTGAAGGAGCTCTGCATAATCCGCCAGAAAATAATCAGCAGCAGGTTTATCACCAGCAGGGCGACCACCAGAATCGTCATGGTCTTTGCGAAGCTGCGGTCAGTATACTCATTGAGTGCATCTTGCTCTGTCTTCATATCCTTCTTGAGGGTGGACTGCATTTCGTTGATCACAACCTTGATCTCTCGCCACTTGGGCGTTTCCTTCTTGATCATCATCTCAACCGCCTCAGGTTGTTTGTCCTCCCTGGCCAGTTTGATGATCTCCTCTTTGATGGCGCTGTTTTCCTGCCACATAGGTGGCAGCTTATCCAGCTGTTTGCCGTAATCCTTGACTCCAATGGCGATGCCGGACGCTTTTTTATGCAGATCCAAAAACTCATCGGAGGCCTTCTTGTAGTTGGCGAGGGCTTTTTCGTCTGACGGGTTCAGGATTACATTGCGGAGCGCCTGCTCGGTCTGAAAACCCTGAGTATACATCTCGCTTACCGTCAGGGCCAGAGCGGAATATTTATCAGTAAAAAGATCGAAACGGTCATTGGTCCCCTTGGCTCCAAGGTAGGAAACTATTATCGCAACCAGCAGCAGGGTGCTGGCAAGAACACCGAATATCCCGAATTTCCATACGAGATTTATCTTCCTGAAAAATGACATTACTTTCTCCTCTCCGAGATGGTATTGTTTATAAGAAACTGATGTTCAATATTTTCATATTACCCCCTAAAAATCAATTTAATTAAGACTTGAACAAGCAAAATATTTATCTCAGTGGATCTTCTTAACTAGCTGTAATGAAAAGTATATGCTCCATGTCTTACTGGTAGAAGTGTATCTTTTTATAGCAATAATACAATTAATATTAATATGAATATAGATATATGTTGCGCCTAAATCTGGTCAAGACGAGACATAAAGTTATTCAGTTTAAATGAATAAATTATGTTGGAAATTAGTACCTAAATAGGAAGGTGGTATTCGTTAGGTGAGATAACTGAGCGGGATGTGATGAATGTCTTAAAAAGCGGGCCCTGGTATTTGTGCCAAAGGCCCGTCTTATATTTAAGGAATATTGCGGCGTTGCGATAAAATGCTTAAAAAGCGGTCTGGTCAGGATACCAGGTATTTGTCCACAGCATCCGGGCTCATGTCATTGATCACGGAAAAAACCTGTTTTGAATCATTGAATCGCAGCTCTATTCGGCATTCGGCACCCGGTTCAGCTTTCGTGTAGCGAAGCAAAATCCTAGCGCTTAGTCTGAAAATATCATCGTCCTGATCGCCGACGATGATAGCTACAGGCGTGTTCCCGTCGAGCCATGTGAGGGCTGCTTCTCCATATTGCCTGATGTTCTCGAGCTGATTATTGTCAGCCTCACTGCGCCCCATGATCGCTTTGCATTTCGGAGTCAGTCGGAAGTGGCGCCCGGTTTTAAGTAGACGGAAATCCCGCAGGTTTAGTTCTTCAGAGTGATCAAATACATCACGAACCTTTGGGACGTATGACAGCTCTGTCAGCAGGCAGCCTCCCGCCGGAGGAGGGTACTCTTTTACCTCCATGTCGTCAGCCATCTGCATCTGAATCTTGCGTGAACGTCCTTCAATTGCAAGCAGCCTGTCCCGGTCCACCCATCCCTCTTTTTCCGGTATTGTCGGCTCGAAATGGCGGGCTGAAAGAGGGCGTAGCAACAGTCCTTCCAAGCCGCTCTCTCTCTCAATAACCCGCATAGTGTCACGCCGCTGGCTCATTGGTCGCTGGCCGAGAACCTCCCCGGTGAACACAAAATCAGCGCCAGTTTCAATCATGTATTCTTTGGCCTTCTTCAGGAGATATATCCGGCAGTCCACACATGGATTGATCCCCTTGCCGTAACCGTGGACAGGATTGGCGATCAATTCAATATAATCGAGTCGTTCATTCATTATTTTGATAGGGATGTTGTACTTGTTAGCGACTCCAACTACCTCAGATCTGCAGTCGGAGTTTTTATCAGTATAACTGTAAAATGGCGAAGTGAAGTGCAGTGCTTCGACTTCTATACCCAGATCAATCATCATTTTGACGGCCAGGATGGAGTCAAGTCCTCCCGAGAGGAGGGCGATGGCTTTTCGTTTCATAAAATAATCCTTTGGTTCCATGACGTATAAGTCCGGAATGTGTAGTGACCGTCATAAGACCGTATTTAATGAAAGGCTAGCATGACGCACGGCTGAATGTAAAGCTGGAAGTCGAAATTATGACACTTGAACTCTGCTGGATTTCTGCTAATGTTGACAATTGTTTTCGTTGTTTTGAAACAGTGACGATCAATACTTGAATAAAGGTCTATTATGGGATCACCATCCGAGAAATTCTTTTTGGGGCGTCAGCCGATTCTTGACCGCAATCAGGAAATTGTCGGCTATGAACTCCTGTTTCGCTCGGCTGATATGGACCATGCCGTCTTCGACAGCTATTCTCATGCCAGTTCCAGTGTCATCATGCATGCACTTGGTTCGTTCGGGATGCATGAAGTTCTGGGGGGTAAATTCGGCTTTATCAATGTGAACCTCGGGCTGTTGCTGTCTGAGATGCTCGAACTCCTGCCTATTGGCCAGACGGTACTTGAGCTGCTTGAGATGATCAAGCTTGATGAACAGGTTGTAGAGCGTTGCCGTGAGTTGAAGGAGCTGGGTTTTCTGCTTGCACTTGACGACCATGAGTTTAATGCTGCAAATAGCGAATTATATTATGTTATTGATATCATCAAGATTGATATTCTTGTGACAGGGATGGATGCGCTGCCGGATGTGGTCAGGCAGTTGCGCAAGTACCCTGTCAAACTTTTGGCTGAAAAAGTGGAGACGATTGAGCAGTTCCAAATTTGTTACGAATTGGGTTTTGATCTCTTTCAGGGATATTTCTTTGCGCGCCCTGTCGTACTCAATCGTATGAAGATAGACGTTTCCGGTCTGGCATTGCTGAAGCTGCTGCAGCAGCTGACAACGGGTGCCAGTATAGAGCTGATCGAAATGACTTTTAAAGAGAATCCCAGCCTCTCCTACAATTTGCTGAGGCTGGTAAACTCAGTGGCACTCGGGATGCGCGAAAAAATCAAGACCCTTCGCCATGCGATTCTCCTGCTGGGGATTAATCATCTGCGTCGCTGGACCCAGCTTTCACTGTTTGCCGGACATGATTCACGTAGTTTGAATCACCCGCTGCTGGAGATGGCTGCCATCCGCGGGCGACTTATGGAGATTATGCTGAAGCAGTTGTCTGGCCGTGCCGCCAGCGATGAACAGGCTGAAGCCGCTTTTATGGTCGGTATTTTGTCGTTGCTGGATGTCCTGTTCGAAACGCCGATGGATGAGATTATTTCGAACCTTAATCTCAATGACGATGTTAGTTCGGCTCTGTTAAAACGGGAAGGCAGGCTTGGGAAAATGTTGATGCTGACGGAAAGACTTGAGGTGACTGATTTTGATGCGGTAACTCTTCTGCTCGTTGAATGCGGCGTGTCACTTGATCAGCTACTCTCTGCGCAGCTTGAAGCATTTAACTGGAGAAGCTCTATAATTTATCAGGAAGATTAGTCCGCAGAATATGCATCTCAATTCCGGACACACTTCAGCTCAGCTGTTTTAGACAGCGTATGACATCAGTGAACACCCTCTCTGCTTAAACTTCAGCTCGTTGTCCTGGTCTATCACCCAATACAGCTGGTCTTCTCCGAGCATGATTGCAACCGGGGTGTTCAGGGTCAGTGCATACATCTGGGCAACCGAATAGAATGGAAACTTTGCGTACATATAATCTACCCCTGTAACTTTGTTGCTGAATATTGGCCTGATATGTTGTTCATATCTGTGTATAGCACAATTAGTGCCAACATAAATAGCGTGTTAAAACAGCATGTTGTAAGACAGTGTCGACTTTATGACAGGATGTCTTCTGTTGTTAGGGTTGGGTGTTCAAAATATTGACTGGAGTGTGCGGCGTGTGGGCTATCAAGCTATTGGCTCGTTATCTTGAAGGTGAATCTTTCGAAATAGTTCTAGAACATAGCAGGTGCGTTGCTGCACTTGCTTTGGAGATTGCAGAGCGACAGTTGCTGCCGGAGGGGGATCGCCAGTTTATTGCCGATGCCGCACTGCTGCACGACAGCGGTGTTTGTCGGGTTGATGCGCCGGGGCTCGGGTTGCACGGTGAACACCCATACATCATGCATGGTGT
>Ga0123338_10003998_pt1 | contig 13062 bp, 8 predicted proteins | sample grotaG_FD_89793 | JGI IMG/M metagenome (GOLD analysis project Ga0123338, IMG submission 89793) | Glacier valley bacterial and archeal communities from Borup Fiord, Nunavut, Canada, to study Microbial Dark Matter (Phase II) -... | ecosystem: Environmental > Aquatic > Freshwater > Ice > Glacier ... | reverse complement strand
TGACATCATCCAATTGCAGACCATCCCCATCAAAGCGTTTGAGGTGGTAGATGCAACGAGATCGGGGTGCCTTGATAGTTACGTCTGGTGTCCCGCCTGCGCCAACCTCTGTAGCCCTTGAAGGGGAAGCAGCTATGCATCCGATCAGCCCGGCGCGGTCTACGTTTCTAACCATAGGGGTGATCAGCTTTCTGCTCGTCTGCGTCCTCGGTCACAGTGCCGCCCAACCCGCAGCCGGGCGGGCGGCAGCACTGACGGTTGGCGGTATACCTACCGTTACACCTACCTGCGGCCCGCCCGGTTTTACCCCCTGGACGGCGGCGGCGGCCGTGCCCATCCCGGCGCGTTTGATCAGCGTGGCTAGTGACGGCAGCGCCGCTTACGCCGTGGGTGGTCTTGCTAGCGCTGGCTATCTCAGCGATACCCACCGCTATGACCCGCCGACCGACACTTGGACGGCTTTGCCGCCCCTGCCGCTCCCCGTCGCCGGGGCCAGTGTCGTCTATGCCCCCAATACCGGCAAACTCTATGTGTTCGGCGGCGAAAGCGATGGCGTGACTATCAGCACCGCCACGCAAATCTATGATCCGTCTAGCCAGAGTTGGACCAGTGGCGCGCCCTTGCCCGCCCCACGCGCCGCTATGACTGCCGGCTACTGGAACGGCCACATCTATCTGGCCGCAGGCACGAACACCGTCCGCTTCACGCCGCAATTCCAGATGTGGGACTACAATCCGTTCACCGATAGCTGGACGACGACCTTGCCGACGCTGCCGCGCGACACGATGGGGGCGGCGGGGGGCGTACTCAATGGGCGAATGCTGATTGCCGGCGGGGCGAACAACGCCGCGCAACCCCTCTCGGCCATCCAATTCTACGATCTGGCGACGCATGAGCGGGGCTACTTGCCGGACCTGCCGTTGGCGGTGTACGGTGCCGGCAGCGCGGTGGTCAATGGGCAGCTGTGGGTGTTTGGCGGCGGTCAGCCCTTCACCGCTGCAGGCAACGGACTGCGCCTAGCTGCGGCGCTACCGCGCGCCCTGCCGGTCAGCGAAATCTACGATCCGCTGACGAACGGCTGGCAGGCGGGGCCACCACTCCAGACGAGCCGGGTGTTGCTGGGCAGCACCGTGGTGGGCAACCGGGTGCTGGCAATCGGCGGGCTGGGCGACAATGGGGATTTGAGTAGTGTGGAAGGGGCAGACAGCGTGCCGCACCCGCCCTGCCCCACGATCACGCCCACGCCGACCCTCACCGGCACGCCGCCGACCGCCACGGCCACGCCCAGCCCGACGGCCACGCTCTGCGGCAACTGGGGCAGCATTGACCCGTGGGCGATCATCAGCACCTTGCCGCCACCCCTGTACGGCACCACCTTGAGCAGCGACGGGCAGTACCTCTATGAAGCCGGCGGCGGCAGCGACAGCTATCACAATGGCACGCGCCAAATGGCACGCTACGACCCTGCAACCGGCCTCTGGCAACCGCGTACCATGCTGCCGGGTCTATCTGTGTACGCCAGCATGGCCTACGCACCCAATGTACAGAAGTTCTATTACTTCGGTGGCTCCGACGGTACCCTTGCGAACTCACACATGGTCCCCGACCGTGTCACCAATAACACAGTAGTCTATGATCCACGCATCGATCAGTGGGCTAATGCTGCCAATATGCCGAGTTCGCTGGGCCGGGCCTTCTTTACTGCCGCCTACGGAGACGGCAAGATTTATGTCCCTGGCGGCTCGTTCAGCACAGGGTTCAGTCCGCAGAACACGTTGTGGGCCTACGATCCTCCCACCGATAGCTGGGATAGTAGCCTGCCGCCGTTGCCGATCCCGGTGCTGGCGGCGGGCAGTGGGGTGATCAACGGGCATCTGTATGTGGCCGGCGGCAGCCAGCACAGCGATAATGTCCTGCAAACGCTGTTCGACTACGACATCGCGGCGCGCACTTGGTACACTCGCACACCGATGCTGACGGGGGCGGCGTTCGGTGAAAGTGCGGTGGTGGGCGGGCGGCTGTGGGTGATGGGCGGCGGCACGCCCTATCGTGGCGCAGCGGCCCCGGCGGTGGTCAACACGGTGCAGATTTACGATCCGGTCAGCGATAGTTGGAGTTGGGGACCGCCGTTGACGGGCGGGCGACGGTTAGGCGGGGCGGCGGCGCTGGGCAACCAGATGTTCCTCTACGGCGGGCAAGACAACGGCTATAACCCGGTGGACAGCCTGGAGATGACCCGCTTCCACCCTGGCCTGCTCTGCCCCAGCGCCACCACGACGGAGACACCCCCGCCGACCGCTACTCCTACGCCGACCGGCCCGCCCCGTCTAACCGCGACCCTCACGGCGACGGGCAGCGCCAACCCTACCCGCAGCGCGACGGTCACGCCCGTGCCCACCATAACGGAGCTACCGCACACGGACACGCCGACGCGGACCGGTATCCCAGCGCCCGCGACCCCGACCCCTACAATCACGGGCACGCCCTGCACGATCCGCTTCAGCGATGTGAGTGACCCGACGGCCTACTACTATGGCGGTGTCTATGCGCTGGCTTGTCGCGGCGTAATCAGCGGCTACAGCGACGGGCGCTTCCTGCCCTTCAACCTGACGACCCGCGCCCAGATGACCAAGATCGTCACGCTGGCTTTTGGCCTAGCGGCGGCGACTCCGGCGGTGGGCGGCACCTTCGCTGATGTCTTGCCCAATAATGTGTTTTACGGACTGGTGGAGACCGCTGTGGCGCACGGCCTGGTCAGCGGCTATCGCTGCGGTGGCAGCAATCCGCAAACGGGCAGCGCCGAACCCTGCGACTCCGCCCGTCGTCCCTACTTCCGCCCGGCTAATTCAGTGACGCGCGGCCAATTGACGAAGATCGTGGTGCTGGGCGCGGGCTGGGCGTTGCAACCTCCCACCCAGCCGAGTTTCAACGATGTGGGCACCGGCAACGTCTTTTATCCCTTTGTCGAGACGGCAATGCAGCATCAGGTTGTCAGCGGCTATAGTGACGGGACGTTCCGGCCGGCGGCGAACGCCTTCCGGGGCCAGATCGCCAAGATCGTGGCGCTAGCGATCCAGCCGGCTGTACAGGGCGGTAGTCCGGTGGCTGTGGCTCTACACTGATCATCCCGCCCCACAGCATCAGGCTACCAGGGTTCTCTTTCTGCCTACCGACGAAATAGTTACGGTTTCTTTATCTATTGACATAAAACGGGGCGGGTGCTACAATAGGCATAACAAAAGGAATGCCGATGCGGCTGCCTGTCAAGAACCCTGGCCCCGGACCCGCCCCTCCTGCTGCCGTCACCAGCAAAGAAGGCGAGTTGGAGACGCTTGTCCGTGCGCGCTATCCGCTAATCTATATTGTGGCCTGGGAAGAACGCCGGGTCGAAACGCTGCTGCAATCGGTTGCGGCCCGGCGGGATAAGCGCTTGTTCGTGTGGACCTGCACCGAAGGCGTGCAAGCGCTCGACGGCGACACCGTGACCCCCGCCGACCCCTCGGCGCGCGACCCCCTCCAGGCGTTGGACTTCGTGCAAAACTGCCGCGAAGCCGCCCTTTTCCTGCTCAAAGATTTTCACCCCTATATGGACGACACGCGGCCTACCGCCAGTACGGCGGTGGTGACGCGCAAGTTGCGGGACTTGGCGCGGGTGCTGAAAGAGGGCCACAAGACGCTAATCTTGCTTGCGCCGGTGCTGCGCTTCCCGCTGGAACTGGAAAAAGACATCACGGTGGTCAACTACGGCCTGCCCTCGCTGGAGGAGTTGGACCAATCCCTCAGCGTGGTGATCAATTCGGTGGAGCGGCGTTCGGCGTTCCGGCTGGGCGTGGACCCGGAGACGCGCGAGCGCGTGCTGAAAGCGGCGCAGGGGTTGACGCAGGGGGAGGCGGAAAATGCCTTTGCCCGCTCGTTGGTGATGACCCGGCGACTGGATGTGGATGTGGTGGTGGCCGAGAAAGAGCAACTCATTCGGCGCTCACGCATCTTGGAATATTATCACTCGCCGGAAGCGTTCGACGCGGTGGGTGGGCTGGATGAGCTAAAAGCGTGGCTGCGGACGCGGGCGTTGGCGTTCAGCGCCAGCGCACGGGCGTTTGGGCTGCCGGAGCCGCGTGGCATCTTGCTGATGGGCGTGCAGGGCGGCGGCAAGAGTTTGGTCGCCAAAGCGGTAGCAAGTCTGTGGCAGTTGCCGTTGTTAAAGCTGGATCTGGGCAAGGTGTTTAGCGAACTGGTCGGCTCGTCGGAGGAGAATATGCGCTCGGCGCTGTCTACGGCGGAGAGCGTGGCCCCGGCGATCCTGTGGCTGGACGAGTTGGACAAAGGGCTGGCGGGCATTTCGTCGTCGCATCGCTCGGATGCCGGCACGTCGGCGCGGGTGTTCGGCTCGTTTCTGACCTGGATGCAGGAAAAAACGTCGCCGGTGTTCGTGATCGCCACCGCCAATAATGTGGGCAGCTTGCCGCCGGAGGCGTTGCGAAAAGGCCGCTTCGACGAAATCTTTTTCGTGGATCTGCCGAACGAGGCCGAAAGGCGCGAAATTTTCGCCATCCACATCACGAAGCGTCGCCGCGATCCCGAACTGTTTAACCTAGACCACTTGGCGCAGGCGGCAGCGGGCCTGAGCGGGGCGGAGATCGAGCAGGCGGTGATCAGCGGCCTGTATGACGCTTTCGAGGCGGGCCGCGACCTGACGACCGATGATATTGTGCGCGCCATGCACGGCTCGATCCCGCTGTCGCAGACGATGCGCGAAGAGATCGGCGCGTTGCGTGACTGGGCGCGCACGCGGGCGCGTCCGGCCTCGCGGCGGTAATCGTCAGCTATAAGTAGTCACGAACTGGGCAGGCGCGTGGCATAGACTTGCTACCACCGCGCACCCTCTAAGGTGTGCGATGACCGGAACTACTGTAATGGGAGGCACCGTGGCTAACCAAATTCGGGTGATGCTGGAACTCGGACCGAAGGGCAAAAAGGTGGTGGCCGTGGCACCGGACTGGCCCGGTCTCGCGCGCGGGGCAGCAACCGAGGAGGCGGCGACTGCACGCTTACTCGCCTACGTTCCACGTTATGCACCGGTGGCGAAGCTGGCTGGGTTGGAGGCCGAGTTTGCGACCAACCCCGTTGTTGATGTGGTCGAGCGCTATCCAGGCACGGGTTCCACCGACTTCTGGGGTATCTCCTTCGGGTTTTCGGGTATCGACCAAGGAGCTATAGCGGGCGAAGAATTGGAGCGTGAACTGACGCTGATGCGGGCGTGTTGGGCGTTTTTCGACGCGGTGCGGTCGCGTGTGTCGGCTGAGATGCAGCGTGGCCCGCGGGGCGGCGGGCGAGATCGCGACCACATCGTCCGTCATGTGCTTTTCAATGAGCAGGACTGGGCCCCTCGGGACAGACCTCAGGAGGCTCAGGAGGCGATACTGACCGAGGAGGGACTGAAGGCGCATCGGGAGGCCTATTGCAATGCAATTCGGGAGCTACATTCCCAGAACAAGATGGCCCGCAAGTGGCCGCTGCGGTACCTGATCCGGCACACCGCCTTTCACGCGCTCGATCATGCCTGGGAAATGGAAGACAAAGATCTGACTGCTAAACAAGCGTGAGGCTACGCGCTACAGGAGTATTGCCATGCGGCATCGCCGTGGCTTCTGACGGTCAGCGGCGTTGGCGCGAGCGCTTGATGAGCAGGCGCTGATCGCAAGCGGTATGTGACACTATTTTAGCGGAGAGCGCCATCGTAGGCCGGATGCTTAATCGCTTGTCTGCTTCGTTAGGTGGCAAGTGAGCGAGAACACGAGGCACAACTACAACCGAGGCACGGCGCGCAATGAATTGCGCCACTACAACCAATGACCAATGACCGACAACTGACGACCGACGACCGACGACTGGCGACTGGCGACTATGGAAGCACAAGCGACGATTATTACGTATAAAGGCCCGGCGGTGCTGGAACGGATTGTCTTGGCGGCGGGGCTGGCCGGGGCGATTGTGGCCTCGCAACTGCTGCCGGGCTATCCGGCGGAGTGGCGGGCGTTGTTGCCATTGGCGGTGCTGGCGCTGGGGCTGTGGACGACCATCGGGGCGTATTTTGCCACGGTGGCGGTGCTGGCCTATCCGCTGTGGGCGCTGTCGCCCTACCTAATGGGGCTGTTCGTGGCGCTGGCGCTGGTGCCGCATCGGTTGATCCTCCAGCACTTGGCGTTGGTCTTGCTGGTGGTGTGGAGTCCGGCGCTGGCGCTGGGACGGGTGGAATTGGCGATCCCGGTGCTGGTGGGTGCGCTGGCGGGGGCACGACGGGGCGCTTTCGCGGGAGCGCTGGCGGCGCTGTGGATCAAGGGGTACGCGGCGATGAGCGGCAACCCGCTCGATTTGTTGCTGATCCAGGGCAATCCCGGTAGTCCGGCGGGGGTGACCGAGCGGTTCGCGGGAGCCGAGTCGCTGGATACGCTGCGACTCATCGTGGCCCCGTTTATGCCTAATTCAAGCGAACTGCTGGGCAATCTGTTGCAGATCGCGGCGCTGGCGGGAGCGGGCGCAGTGGCCGGGTGGCTGGCGAACTGGGGCCGGGCGCGGATCGTGCTGCATGACTTGGACGACACGCCGCCGATCTGGCAGCGGCTGGCCGGGCGGTTGTTCTGGACGGCGATCCTGCCGGTGGGCAGCGCGACAGTGGCTCTGGGCGCGGCGTTGCTGCTAGTTCCGTTCGCGGTGGGCCGCCCCCTCAGCGACCTGGGTCTGCACGAGGCGGGCGCGTTGCTGCTGACCAAGGGCGCGCTGGGTGGGGGGCTGGTGCTGGCGCTGCTGGGCGGGATCTTGCTGTTGCAGCCGCTGCCGCCGGGCGTGCCCCGCCGGACGGGTCGTAAGGCGGCGGCACAGCCGCTCCCACTGCCGCCGCTGGATCTCAGCGCGGTCCAGACGGGACGCTTTGTGCCTAGCTGGGCGGCGGAGGCCGGGTTGGTCGCGCCCTTACCCACGCCGGACGGCGCAGCGGTGGGTAGTGACTATACAATAGAAGATTCACTAACGACGGAGGCCGGTACACCTGCGACCGAGCCGGGGGCAACCGTGACGGAGTTGCCCGCTGCGCCAAGCCCGCCCGTGCGGCGCATGGCCCCGCCCGCACGGGAAATTGCGATTGAATTGGATTGATCTATGGGACAGCGTTCTGACCAGAAAGGGCGGACCGGCAACGTTGGCTGCCAGTCCGCCGGGGCACGCGGCACAGGGCGAGGGCTGCGCCTGTTTGGGCACCGACTGACCGGCGGGCTGCAATCGCCTGCGCCAGACGTGGCGGGGCGGTTTGGCGATAGTTGGATGTCGCGGCTGCTGATCGGCGGCGCGCTGCTGTTGCTGGCGGTGATGTTCCCGCTGCAATGGCTCCGCACCCCCACGTTGGCCGTGCGCTCCAACGTGGCGACGTTTGCCCCGCACCCCGGCGTGGCTGCCGGCGCGAATGCCGGACGTGGCAGCGTGACGGCCGGCTACGACCTGTCGGAAGATGCGGCAGTGAGCGCGACGGTCTACGCGGCCAACGGCGTGGCGGTGAAGTTGTTGCACCCAGAGACGCGCGAGAACGCCGGGGCGCACTTTATCGCCTGGGACGGCACCACCGACACCGGCACAGTGGCTGCCGACGGCGCGTATCGCATCGAGGTTACCGCCAAAGGCCCGGCGCGCGCGACCAGCGGCAGCGTGACCGTGGCGGTGGATACCACCCCGCCGGCGGTGAAACTGGTCAACCTGACTGATGGGCAGAAGCTGAAAAACGCCGATCTGGTGGTGCAGGGCATCACCGAGGCCGGGGCGACGGTGCAGTTTGACGGCGGCGCGCCGGTGACCGCCGACAGCAGCGGCGGCTTCACGCTGCACCGCCAACTGGTTCATGGCTCCAATCCGTTCACGCTGTTGGTGCGCGATGCCAGTGGCAACGAGGCACAGGTGAGCCGCACGGTGGATCTGCTGGATCAGCCCCCGGCGGTGAAGATTGACAGCCCGGCGGACGGCGCATGGACGAATCAAAAGCTGGTCACGGTGGCCGGCACGGTCGATCCGGGCACGAGCGTGCGCGTCAACGGGCAGGAGACCACCCCCGCTGCCGATGGGCGGTTCCATGTGGATGTGGTGTTGGACGAAGGCGTGAACAGGCTGGTGATTGATGCGACCGACCCAGTGGGCAACAAGACGTATATTGAGCATCAGGCCACGCTGGATACGCATCCGCCAAGCGTGCAAATTGACAGTTTGGCCGATGAGACGACGGTCCATGAGGCGCAGGTGCATTTGTATGGGCGAACCGACCCCGGCGTGAAGTTGAGCGTGCAGGGGCGGCAGGTGCTGGTGGACGGGCAGGGCCATTTCGACACGCCGGTAGACTTGGTGGTGGGCAACAACACGATCCAAGTGGAGGCCCAAGATCAGGCCGGCAACTTGACCCTCTTGGCGCGCAAGGTACGTTACGATCTGGGATCGTCGGAGTTGCCGAGCCTGCCGATCACGGGGGCGGTGACGGCGCTGGCGATTATCGTGCTGGCCTGGGTGCTGTTCGGCGGCTGGTTCTCGTCGGTCTCGCTGAAGCTGGCGACTGACCGCCCGGCCCTGGTCGCGCCGCGCTACGGCATGACGGCGCATGAGCGGATGCTGATCACCTACACGCTGTCGAAGCGGGCACGCACGACGCTGCAAGTGGTGGACGGCGCGGGCAGTGTGGTGACGACCCTGTTGCGATCCGCGCCGCGCGGGGCGGGCGATCACCAGTTGCTGTGGGACGGCAGCACGGCGGCGGGCGACCCGGCGCCGGCGGGCAAATACCTGATCCAGGCGCAAGCGCGCACGCTAACCTCGGCGGTCAGCACCAGCGCGGCGGTGACGATCACCGGTGGGCGCATCGGCACCGGAGTCGGCGTATACAGCGGCTATGCGCCGCCGCCACCGGGCGCGCCTGCCCCGCCGGTTCGCACGACGTATAGCCCGACGACGCAGGGCACGCGCACGACAGGCGAGGCGCAAGCGCCGCCGGAGCGCAACATCCTGCGCGGCGACCGCAGCTAGTCTCATTTTTCACCACGGAGACACCACAGCTAGTCCCGTTTCTCAACACGGAGACACGGAGACACGGAGGATTTTAGGATTATTAGCTTTAATACTAGGCTATTCCTAGCAGTTGGCGGCCGGAGCCGGGGCGGGGGCGAGTGAGCGCGCCATTCCGCGACTTGGTGACGACGGCGGACGCGGCGGGCGCGACGACCAAGCGGCTGGAGAAAGCGGCGCTGGTCGGGACGTATCTGGATGGCTTGGATGCTGATGATCTGCCGCTTGGAGCGCGCTTCCTGGCCGGGCGACCGTTTCCGGCGCATGATGCGCGCACGCTGAACATCGGCGGCGCGGCGCTGATCGGGGCAATCTGCGCGCTGGCTGGGTTGCCGCCGGAGGAGTACGGCGCGCTCCATGTGCGCTACGGCGACATCGGCGATGTGGCGGCGGCGATCCTGCCGGCCCAGCCGCTTGCGCCCGACCCGCCGCTCACCCTCCAGTCGGTGCAAGCGGCCTATGACACCCTGGCCGCGACCGCCGGGGCGCACGCTAAAGCCGCTCTGCTGCGCGATCTGTTGGCCGGAGCCACGCCGGGCGAGGCGCGCTATCTGATCAAAATCGCCACCGGCGAGATGCGGACCGGCGTAAAAGAAAGCCTCGTCGAAGATGCGCTGGCGCGGCTGGTGCAGGTGAAGATCAGCCAGATTCAGACGGTCAATATGCTGCTGGGCGACATCGGCGAAGTGGCGCGGCTGGCCCGCCAGGGGCTGCTGGAGTCGGCCAAGCTGCAACTGTTCCACCCCCTGCGGAGTATGCTGGCGACCCCGATTGAGTTGCCCGCCGAGATCGTCAGCGCGATGCCCGACGCGCCGGCGGTGCAGGTCGAGGATAAGTACGACGGGGTGCGCGCCCAAGCGCATAAAAGCGGCGACCGCGTGGAACTCTATTCGCGCACGTTGGACCCGGTGACGCATCGCTTCCCCGAAATCGTGGCCGCGCTGGCCGCCTTGCCGGGCGACTTTGTGCTGGACGGTGAGGCGGTAGCCTACGACGCGGCGGCGGGGCGGTGCTTGCCCTTCGCGGCGCTGCAAACGCGGCTGGGGCGCAAAACGGTCAGTGCGGCGCTGCTGGCGCGCACGCCGGTAGCCTTCATGGCCTTCGACATCCTCTACGCCGACGGCGAATCGCTGTTGCCAGTCCCTCTCGCGGCCCGCCGTGCCCGCTTGGCCGCGCTGATCGGGGCGGGTGGGCCGGGCCTCGTGCTGGCTCCGACGTTGGCCGTGCCCGCCGCCGAGTTTGCCGCTGCGGCCACGGCGACAGCGCGGCTGGATGCGCTGTTTGATGCGGCGCGCGAACGGGGCAACGAGGGGTTGCTGGTCAAAGATCCGACTACACCCTACAGTCCGGGGCGGCGCGGGCGGGCGTGGTTGAAGGTGAAAAAGGCGCTGGCGACGCTAGATGTGGTGGTGACAGCGGCGCAGTGGGGCCAGGGCCGGCGGCGGCACCTCCTGAGCGACTTCACCTTCGCGGTGCAAAGCGAGGGGCAGTTGCTGAATGTGGGCAAAGCCTATTCGGGCCTGACCGACGCCGAGTTGACCGAGTTGACGGCCTGGTTCCAGGCGCACACGCTGCACGACTTCACGGCGGGCCGGGTGGTGGCCCCAGAGATCGTGATCGAGGTGGCCTTCGACCGCGTGCAGGCCAGCCCCCGCCACAAGAGCGGCTACGCCCTGCGCTTCCCGCGCATCGTGCGCCTGCGCCCCGACAAACCCGTGAGCGAGATCAACACCCTGACCGATGTGGCGGCGCTGGCGGAGTAGCCTGCTGATTACGTTCTTGTTCCCTGCCTATGAGTGTGCTATAATCGTCTATCAGTGTTCTATTGTGTGGGAGCAGATATGGATTTGACAGGCGTTCAAAAAAAAGCAGTTTTACGGTGCGCTTCTTTCTGCTTTTCCTCGTCCCGACGAGTTAGAGCGATTGGTGTATTTTCAGCTAGGGCAAAATCTTCATGTGATTACGACTGGTGGTACTATTGGAGCTGTAGTATATAACCTTATACAATGGGCTGAAGCACACGGTAGGGTTGAGGATCTTATTATAGGTGCGATACAAGCAAATTCTAGTAATCCTGCCTTACGCGCTTTCGTAGATGATTATTTTCCACTGGCAAATGACAAAAACCGACTTCCTATTAATTCTAGTAGAGTTACACATAGTAACAGCAATACTGTTCCTGTAATACCCGCACGTAATCAGGTGTTTGTCAGTTACAGCCATAGCGATAAAAGATGGCGTGAGGAGTTTCTAAAGCACCTGAGACCTTATATAAAATACAGCAATGCTGATGTATGGGATGATACCAAGCTGAAAGCAGGCGCAGACTGGCAGAAAGAAATCCAGACGGCCCTGGCAAGTGCCAAAATCGCCGTATTTCTAGTTACCCCTAGCTTTTTGGCCTCGCCGTTTATTGCTGAGGAAGAAATGCCCCGTTTGTTGGCAGCGGCTAAGAACGAAGGGCTGATTGTCTTTTGGATCGCCGTCAGTGCCTCTGCCTATAAGCAAACCCCGATTGCTCAATACCAAGCCGCCAATGATCCCGCCCATCCGCTGAACGCGCTGACGGTTGCTCAACGCGACCGGGAGTGGGTGGCTATCTGCGAGAAACTCCATGCTGCTTATTCGTCCTGACAGGCACTGGACCACAGAACGCGCTTGACCTTGCTGATTGGTTCTTTAGTTGTTTAGGAGTATGCCATGTCCTTGTCCGGTCCGCAGTACGCGCAATTGCAGAACGCGCTGCTCAGTGCTTTTACAGACGAAGATAGTCTACAGCAATTTGTGCAGATCCATTTGGGTGAAAGTCTACCGGCTATTATCGGTACAGGCGCACTCGGCCATGTCGTGTTTAAGCTGATTGGCTGGGCGCAAGCATACGGCCGCTTCGACGATTTGCTGACGGGCGCACTCACCGCGCGGCCCCGCAGTAATGAAATCCGCAATTTTATTGCTACTCACTTTCCGGCTTTGCTGCCTTCTAATTCACCCTCAGCTGACGCAGGTTTTGCTGATACACCACTGGAGACTCCTATGGATCGCCCACTAAGTCGTATGGATCAGATCAAACGCACTGCACTGGAACAGGACTTAGATTTGCTTAATCAGCAGTACATGGCGCTGCTGGATAGTCTGCGGCTAGAAGGTGACAGCAGTCGTAAAGTGCTGCTGAACGCACAAACTCAGCGGTTGGAGACGCAAATTCGCAAAGCAGAAGCGGATTTAGCTAAGTTAGGTGGACTGTCTACTGATTCCTCTGTGCCTTCGCCGGTTAATGTGTCGCTACCCACCGACTCATCGCTGAAAACTTCAGCATCAGTACGCGATCAAGTGTTCATCAGTTACAGCCACAAGGACAAGCAGTGGCTGGACCAATTACTTGAACAGTTGGCTCCGTTGAAGCGGCAGGGTAAGGTCAAGATGTGGAGTGACACGGACCTTACGCCAGGAGCCAAGTGGGAGAAGGAGATTGCGACAGGCTTGGCGACAGCAAAGGTCGCGGTGCTGCTGGTCATCCCCAGCTTTCTGGCCTCGCATTTTGTCGCGGAACGGGAATTGCCGCCCTTGTTGGAAGCTGCTGAAAAAGAGGGAGTTACGATCTTCTGGATTGCGGTGCGTGCTTCCAATTATGGGGAAACACCTATCGCCAAGTACCAAGCGGCGAACGACCCCGCGCATCCGCTTAACACGCTCTCGGCGGCGCGGCGAGATCAGGAATGGGTCAACATTTCACGCAAGCTGCTGGCGGCGTTTAACGCCCATTAGCCTTATACGCCTGCGGGGACGAGGGTGCTGCGGCCAGCCTCGCCGGGTGGAACCGCCTCCTACAGGCCGGATTAGCCTAGCGGGGGCAGATCCCAGATGAAGCCGGGACCGCCGGCGTAGAGGCAGCCGTCTACGTCTACGGCGCGGTGGTGGGCATAGATATGGGGGGCGGTGACGGTGGTGGGGTCGGCTCCGGTGATTTTGTAG
>Ga0123338_10003997_pt1 | contig 13064 bp, 11 predicted proteins | sample grotaG_FD_89793 | JGI IMG/M metagenome (GOLD analysis project Ga0123338, IMG submission 89793) | Glacier valley bacterial and archeal communities from Borup Fiord, Nunavut, Canada, to study Microbial Dark Matter (Phase II) -... | ecosystem: Environmental > Aquatic > Freshwater > Ice > Glacier ... | reverse complement strand
TACGCGTTCACCGCACCCACCCCTGACAAGCTGCGCCCACTACGGGACGGAACGACCCACCCAGTCGACGACTGACACCGCGGCCTTACCGCTCAATCCTGTTCCGTTACTACCAAGACCCCACTTCGCCGAGGAGCAAGGGGATTTGGTTACGCGCGTCGCCGACACTTGGAATGCACGCGGCCGCTTGTCGCTTGCGGTCGGCCGCACAATCGGCCAAGCACCAAACCCCCCGGTCGCCCCCGACCATGCCGCGCAGTTCGAATCCCTCGTGCTGCACGCCCTGCATCCCGACCTCGTCGATCTTGGCAAGCTGCCCGACCCCGACGCATTCCCAGCGCCGGAGGGCGAGAACCCATTCGGCTCGGACCGGCACAAGCCCGATCATCCACTGTTCGGCGTCTTCGGGCCCGACCCCCGGCGTCTGAAATGGGCCGATGAGCGCGCACTCCTCGACAACCTCGTGCAGTGGGTGGTCGAACTCGCCACTGCGGAACCGCATTTCATCAGCTGAGGTGGAATCAAATGGCGTGAAGTCCTCGACCCTCGTTTGGGCGCTGGGTGTGCATGCAAAGGAAAGCCCTGATTTGGTTCCCGTTTCTCACTAGCTGCTCAGGGATGGTCAGGGCAATTGTGGATACTGGCGCTTCGGCCCGACCATGAACGAGACGAAAACTTGACCGCTCCGTTATCGCGAGGTCAAGCTGAACTGACCTGCCGCAGCTAACTCATCTCCCGGCAAAAAGTAGCGCCTCAGGAAATCGCCCAGATCCGCGTCAAGATCATCTATTGCTCGTTCTATTGGCCCTAGGTCGGACTTGCGATCGACGATCCAGCGCTGAGCGAGCTGAAGCTTGGACGGCGCCGGCGGAGTGGACGCGGAGCGGCTGATTCGCTCTATTTCGGCTCGCTGGTTCTCCAAGTCGCGCACCAGCACGTCACGAAGTTCGACGGCCAGGTCGTGTCGTGCGGTGTCTGAGCGGAGCAGCGTCGTCAGGTTGGTCTCGCGCAGGTGCAGTTGATATGCCCGGCACCGAACAACAAATCCGATTGCTTCCTCGACTTGCAACTGAATTTCCCGGTCGGGCCCATCGGCCGCGGTCTGCAGGACGTCGACCCCGCAAACCGTCGCATACTCAATCGCCTCAGCCATTGCGTTCGCAGCGCCGGCGAAACGCAATTCCATGTCTTCAAGCTCCCATGGATGAGATTCCCGGCTCGTGGTGCGCATGAAGATCGCACCACGACTTGAACGCCACGCGGGCGTATCCCACTCCGGCGCGTTTGACTGCGATCCCCGGATTATCGCTGCGCTCAGTTCATGAAAGGGATCGCTGTAGCCCAGCTCGCGCGCAAACCAGCTCGCGTTCCACGGGTAGAGACGGTAAGCGCTCGACACGAGTTGCCAGAAGTGCTTCAACCACGGTTGACCGAAAGCGGCCGCTAGCGAGCCGAGGGCGGCGTCGTCGGTTATGTGTGGATCGCGGAAGTAGGCGGCGGCGGCCCGGGCGTTGACGTCGAAAGGCGACGGGATAAGCCCGTAGTACTCCTTGACGCCAACCACGCCCGGCACCGACTCAACGTTGCGCAGCTGCTGGAGGGTGACGCATGGAACAGGCAGTTTGTTCCAAGGCTCAACCTCTTCGTTCGAACATGACAAGAACACTTCCACGACGACTGGGATTCCGTAGCGAGATGCCAGAGACGCTGCGTCGTGCACAAACTCGTCTCCCGCCATCGTCGACATCACCTCCGCGATGCTGCTGTGGATCATCAAGCCGACGTTCGGCGCGTCCAGTTCGGGAATTATCGCAAGTGTCTGACCAGTTGAAAGCTCCCAAGGCTCCCACCACATACGGCCGTCGGGCTGCGCGGCGACCCACGCTGCGGCTAAGCCGTTCAGGAACTTCGGGAGTCGACGGTGCAGTGGAATACCCGCGCAGCGATCGCATCCTTCAAATTCGCTGCAGATCCAGGCGTCTTGATCGAATGTGTATATCAACAAGTCGTCGACATTTGGCTGAAGGCGTGCCAAGTCCTCCATGGATCGTGCGTACCTCGCCAAGGTCGCGGGGTCAGAGATGCATTGTGGCAGAGGCTCGCCGTCATATCCGGCCCGGCCTTGGAAGGGAATTCCCACATGCAAGAGCGTGCTGAGTCCTGCCTCGTGAGCTAGGGCCGCTCGGCGGCGCAGTTCGGCTCCGCGACCGGGGCGGCCGACTGCTCCTTCGTGGCTCAGCGGTTCGGGCGAGCCAGGCACCGGCAGAATGTCCTCGAGGTTGAGGACCTCATCGTTGGGGCGGTAGGCCCAGGCGATGTTGATCTGCACGCCCGTATATCCGTCGTCAACGAGAGTAGCGAGTTGCGCCGGGTCCCAATTACCGGGCCGTGTCGGGTTACCGAGCAAAGCAATGCGGTGTGGAGTCTTCGTTGTCATTTTCCTATTCCTGCGAGTGCACCTAGGTTGAATCGACGCTGCGTAAAGATGTACAACAACACGACCGGCAGCTGTGAGATCACTAAGGCAGCGAAGATTTTGGGCACGTCGACGAAGTACTGCTGTTGGAATTGAAACGGCACGAGGGATACAGGCTTCACCGCTGGGTCGTGAAGGAAGAGCAAAGCGAGAAGGAACTCGTTCCAGGTGCTCAGGAATGTCCAAAGCGCCACCAAGGCAACGGCAGGACCGCCCAACGGCAGTGCAATTGAGACGAACATTCGCCAGACGCCGCCGCCGTCTATTGCTGCGGCCTCGAATAGTTCGTGGGGCAGCCCGTCAAAAGCATTTTTGAGCAGAAGTAGGCCGAGCGGGAAGAATAGCGCGATGTACGGGAAGATCACTGCCGCGTAAGTGTTTCCCCATGCGAACGCCTGATTCAGCTGCGCAAACGGGACCAATATCGCGCCAGCTGGCAGCATTAGTCCGGTGAGCAAGATTCCGTAGATTACATTTCGGCCGGGGAAGCGCAGGATTGAAAAAGCGAACGCTGCGAGCGCGGAGATGGCGACCACACCAAAGACGGTTATCAATGTGATGATGGCGCTGTTCATGAGGTTGCGCAGTATGTCGCCTCCTTGAAGGACGGCTGCGTAGTTTTCGAAACCGGCGCGGTCGAGCGAGCGGGCCAAGAGCGCGATTAGTGGCAGGAACCATACGATCGCGAGCGTGCTGGCTATAAGAAGGGATGGGCGTCCAAGGATTTTCACTCGGTTTTCTCCGCACGGTTCGCGATCCGCAGGTTGATTATGGTGAGGACAAGGGCAACGACAAACAACACCGTCCCGATCGCGGACGCGCGTCCCTGTTTGTACTCGTCGAATCCGACGCGGAACAGCAGAGTTGTTGGCAGTTCGGTTGAACCACTCGGCCCACCCTTGGTGAGCACGTACACAATGTCGAAAGTCTTCAGGGTGCCGATGACGCTGAGCGTCAGCAATGCGAAGTGGGTGGGCCGCAGGTATGGCACCAACACATGCCACACCAGCTGACGGGAGTTGGTGCCGTCCAGTTTGGCGGCTTCAATCAGTTCGGTTGGCACACCGGTGAGCGCGGAGAGGTACACGGACATCGAGAATCCGATCCAGAGCCAAACATTCACGAGTGAGACTGTGACTAGTGCGGTGTTCGGATCGGCAAGCCATGGATGAACCAAGGCGCCCAGCCCTAGGGCGTTGAGCCCACGGGCGAGTTCGCCGTCGTTGGGTTCGAGGATTTTTGAGAACAGGAAGCCCACGACTACCGGCGTTAGCACCACGGGGATAAAAAATATGGTGCGGCCCACCTGGCGGATCCGGCCGTTTCCGGCGAGGGCGACCGCGAGAAGGAACCCTCCGCCGAGTTGAAGGGCGATAGTGATGATTCCGAATACGAGCGTGTTTCGTGCTGTGTCGAGCACCACCGGACTTGTGAATACCCAAACGAAGTTGTCGAGTCCCACCCATTTGGTTGCTGCGGTGAGCCCATTCCAGTTGAACAACGCGATGTACGCGTTGCGGAACAACGGGTATGCCAGGAAAACGGCGAACACTGCCGCGCACGGCAAGACGAACAAGATTGCGGCCGGGGAGGCGCGCCAGTCCGTGCGCCGGTGACCTGAGGTTGCGGGCCGGGAGGAGGTTTTGCTCATGGGAACGCTTTCGTGAAAAGGTCGGGCCCCGCCGCTTTGGCGGCGGGGCCCGACGCGGTTTCCTGTGGGTCAGCCTGCCTTGGCAGCGGCCTGAACCTCGGCAGCTGCACCAGCGCCGTCGATGGTCCCGGCCACGAGCTTCAGTAGGGCCTGGCCGAGAGCCGCCTTTACTGCAGCATTCGGGACCTCACGGTACCCGGCAAGGTTGTCCTTCAGCATCGCCGTAAGCGCGGTTCGCACTGTCGACGCGTTTGCACTCACCTTGACACTCGGGACCAGATCAGTGCTGGTCACGGAGAAGTCGAGGCTACCGTCCATGACAATCTGCTGGCCCGGGCCAGAGCTCATGAATTGTGCCAGCTTCAGCGCTGCTTCCTGATTCTTGCTCTTCCCATTGACCGCGAGTAGCGCAGAGATCCCGGCAATCACCGGCGCGGGGCCAGCGGAAGTCGGCATTAACGTAACTGCAGAATCGAACTTGCCGATGCGGTCCGCAGCACCAACGAACATGTCCTGGTTCCAGCCGCCGTTGGTGAAGAATGCTGCCTTACCGTCCGCATACAAGTCGTACGTGTCGGTATAGGTAGCCGCACCGGCCGCACCATCCTGCGCAACGCCTGTCTTGAACATCGAGGCGAACTCGTTGAAAGCCTTAACGAGGCCGGGCGTGTCCCATGAACCCTTGCCGTCCATCGCCTTGTACTGATCACCGGGAGCGATTGCATTGCTCATCGAGCTGAAGATATCGATCAACATCCAGTCGTCCTTCGCGCCGATGGCAACCGGTACCACGCCGGCAGCACGGAGCTTCTGGCTTGCCGTTACGAGCTCGCCGATAGTCGTCGGAATCTTGATGCCGTTCGCGTCGAGTAGCGTCTTGTTGACCCAAAGCAGGCCGGCCGGCTGGAATCCGTGAGGCAGACCATACACTGCGCCGTCGACGCTTGATTGGTCGAGTGCCGACTTCTTGTAGGCCGACTTCCAGTCGGCGCCAAGCTGCGAGGTAGCGAGCTTGTCCAGAGGCGTGACTAGCGGGGCGAACTCATTGAGCATGCCGCCCGTCTGAAGATCGAAGACGTCAGGACCCGTGCCTGAGGCGAGCTCAGTTTTGATCGCCGTAACGTAATCGGCATAGGGCAGCAGGGTCGCCTTCACCGTGATGTTAGGGTTCTCCTTTTCGAACTCTGCGACGATGTTGTCCATGACCTTCTGCGAAGGAGTCCACGACTCCAAGGTGATCGTTACAGGACCGCTACTTGCGACGGGACTGCTGGCACCGCCGGCGCACCCGGCGAGCAGAAGGCCGGTCGCTGCGATGACTGCGCAGACCAGGTTTCGTTTTGCTGTGAATTTCACTCCGAGCTCCTTTGCTTTGAGATTGGACCCGAGGTTGCGGGTGCCGTTTTCAAAAAATTGCGACGTCCCAATTCGGGTGAGGTAATCGTCGTTGCGATTGCCCGAATTGTCAAGCGGTAGTTTTCAGACAGCCGTGGCCTTGCAGATCGCGCAGAAAATTCTCAGCGATTATCCGGCAGCGCGGCGAGCTGATCTTCGAGATTGAATATCTCAACTAGATGAACGAACCCGGTGTCCGGGGAGGCTCCAGCCTGGTCGAGAAACAGTCCGTTCATCGCTACCGCCCAGCGAGAGTTCACCTCGGTTGCAGCCATTCTCGATAGAGCTTGATCAAGAGAGGGAGTCTCGAAATAAAGCGTGAGCAAGCCATCCGGCCTCAAGAAAATTGAATAATTATGCCAACCCGAGTCGCGGAGAGCCTCCAGCATGTCTGGCCACACGGCGGCATGAGCAATCTTGTATTCCTGAATGCGCTCGGGCTTAACTTGCAGTTGCAGACAGACTCGGGTCATGCGTGCGGTGGATGATTCCATGGCATTCCTTGAGATTTTCGGTAGGGCTGCTGGGTGGGCAAGGGCCCCTTTTTGCTCCGCTCGCTAGCTGCTCTCGCGGATGACCAGCTCGGGCATCAACGTGACGAACTGATGATGATGCCCGCCACCCTCGCCAATATGTTCCAGAAGAAGCCGGACGCCCACCTCCGCCAGTACCTCGCGCGGCTGCCGAATAGTGGTGAGCTCGATCTGGGACTGCCGGGCAATGTCGGCATCGTCGTGGCCCACGATAGCAATCTCTTGAGGAATGCGAACCCCTGCCCGAAGAAAGTGACGGAGGGCACCGGCCGCGACCGCATCGTTGGAGGCAAAGATCCCATTCGGTAGCCGGTCGCGAGAAAGCATCCGTGCGGCAGCTGCGTCGCCGTCCTGAAATCTTTCTCCACTGGTCTCAATCCACTCGACACTCACACCGGCCTCGAGGGCGGCTGTTTCGCCGCCATGGAAGCGAGCGGCGACCTGCGTGATTTGCGCGCCGATATAGACAATTTCCTTGCGGCCTCGCTGGATGAGATGTTCAACCGCCAACCGACCGCCAGCCTCATCGTCCACGACGACTGAGCAAAAGCGGGTCTCATCGAGGTGCGCACCGAATGCCACCATCGCAACCCCTCGATCGGCGAGGCCACGCATCGCCTCTGTTTCTCCCGCGACGGGGATGACAAGAAGTCCAGCGATCCGCTGCTCTTCGAACATGCGCAGACGTTGGTCTTCGCGTTCTCCTTGCTGGTCACTACTACTTAGCATGATGCTGTAGCTGGCACGTTCTGCTGCGTCGGCGCAGTCTCTGGCGAAGTCGGCGAAGAAAGTCGTCCCGATGTCTTGAAGGACCATTCCCAGCGTTCGCGTGTCACCGAGCCGGAGCTGTCGGGCGGCCGCGTTCACAACAAAGCCGAGTTCTGCCATGGACGCTCGCACTCGGTTCAGGGTGCGTTCGGCAACCAATTCGGGCCGGTTGATCACGTTGGAAACGGTGCTATCGGAAACACCAGCATGGTCTGCGACATCCTTGATGCCGACGTCACGCGCCACAGTTAGCTCCACTCCATGCAGTCAGGGTATTGCAACGTTCTAGGAATCGTTCGGTACTTTGCGATTGGAAATTCCAGGATCCAGCGCTGCCCGCGCGTCCTAGCGATTCTGCCCGATCAACTCGACCAGTCCATCCAAAACTGCGGACCTAGTCGGCATAATCACATGGGCACCGATACTTCCTCGGACAAGTGCCTTGCTCTGCCGGCGCCGTCGGTTCCGCCAAGGCGGGCGAAACTTGGACACGTCAACGTTTTCTTAGACCACGCTGGAGCGGAGGGCTTCAAACGAGGGAACGACGAAAAGCGGCAAGGACGTTTCGCATGAAACGCCACTAAGACTTGACATTCAGATCTGGGTCGCTTCACAATTGCACCAATTGGGACGTTGCAACTTGAAACCCTTCAAGGCAACCGCTCGGGCGCCGGGTCGAGCTTTCACGCGGGGTCCCAGCGGAAATCCACACGCAAAACCAAGGGAGACTCATGCGGGCTCGTCGAGTTCCGATCCCGACCCTACGCGGCTCTCTGGCAAGTCGTTTCTTGATCAGCGCTCCGCCACGAACGGCGATAGCGTCGGCCGTCACATTGGAAGTGTTCGGACAGGGTAACCACGAAAGTGTCGCGGGATCGAAGGGAACTCAGTTCTCAAGCGCTGACTTCACTTGTAAGGATCCGCTCTTATGTTTCGAGACCTCGAATAAATCGATCCCATAGTTCGAGCACCCCTCCCGTCCACTACCCACTCACCTCGACTGGCTCGAAATTGCACGTCTTTTGAGCTCGCTCGTTCCTTCGTTCTCCAACCGAAACCGCAGACAGCAAAGGACTCTTGATGACACAATCCTTCGAGCGGATCTCCGCACAATTGGTGGAACAGGCGATCGAACTCCCATCGTGGGCTTTCGGTAATTCCGGAACACGTTTCAAGGTCTTTGGCACCCCCGGTACCCCGCGCACACCTCAGGAGAAGATCGCGGATGCCGCCCAGGTCAACCAGTACACGGGCCTGTCCCCGTCGGTTGCCCTTCACATCCCGTGGGACAAGGTCGACGACTACACCGCTCTCGGCGCCTTCGCCGCTGATCACGGCTTGAAGCTCGGCACGATCAACTCGAACACGTTCCAGGACGACGACTACAAGTTGGGGTCCCTCACCCACACGGATGCCGCCGTGCGTCAGAAGGCGATTGATCACCACTACGAGTGCATCGACATCATGAACGCGACCGGCTCCCGCGATCTGAAGATCTGGCTCGCCGACGGCACGAACTACCCGGGCCAGGGCGACTTGCGGGCGCGGCAGGACCGGCTCGCCGATTCGCTCGCGAAGATCTACGCACGCATCGGCGCAAGCCAGCGCCTAGTACTTGAGTACAAGTTCTTCGAGCCGGCTTTTTATCACACGGATGTGCCGGACTGGGGCACGAGCTACGCCCAGGTCGCCGCGCTCGGGGACAAAGCGCTCGTGTGCCTCGACACCGGACACCACGCTCCCGGTACAAACATCGAGTTCATCGTCATGCAGTTGTTGCGCCTGGGAAAACTTGGCTCCTTCGACTTCAACTCCCGCTTCTACGCCGACGATGACCTCATCGTCGGGGCGGCCGACCCGTTCCAGTTGTTCCGCATCCTCTACGAGGTCGTGCGCGGCGGGGGTTACGGCGCTGACTCGGATGTGGCGTTCATGCTCGACCAGTGTCACAACGTCGAGGACAAGATTCCCGGCCAGATCCGTTCCGTGCTCAACGTTCAGGAGATGACCGCCCGGGCACTGCTCGTCGACGCCGCGGCCCTCGAGGCTGCGCAAAACGCGGGCGACGTGCTCGGCGCTAACGGAATCCTCATGGACGCCTTCTACACCGACGTGCGGGCAGACCTTGCCGCGTGGCGCGAGTCGCGAGGACTGCCTGCCGACCCGATGGCCGCCTACGCGGCATCCGGGTACCAGAAGCAGATTGCCACTGACCGGGTCGGCGGTACCCAGGCAGGATGGGGCGCATGAGCGTCAAACGCCCGTTTGTGTTTGTGCTTCCGGGCGGTGCCTATGAAGTCCACGCCCGACACGAGGCCGAACCTGTGGCTGACTGGCTCAGGACGGCTGGAGTGGACGCCGAGGTGCTTTACTACCCACTGGCTCCGTCGCGGCACCCAGTCGCTCGCGATTATGTAGCCGATCGCATCAGGCTCGTCCGCAATAGTAGCGACCGACCGGTTGGCCTTTTGGGCTTCTCGGCGGGTGCACACTTGGCCGGAGACGTTGCCTGGTCTGCCACAGATCTTAACGCGCGCCCCGACTTCGTCGGGCTCGCATACCCTGTCACAGACGTTGGAGATTCTGGCCATCGACGCAGCGGGCAGAACCTATTCGGCGACGAGGTAACCGGATTGCTCGGGTCATCTTCGAATCTGCCTGCAATGGTGGCACCTGGCGGCCCCCCAGTATTCATTTGGCATACGGCTGACGACGAAGTTGTACCGGTGAGCCATTCAATTCAGCTTGCGGCTGCGTTAGCCCAACACAGCGTCCCATTCGAGTTGCACGTGTTCCCGGAGGGTCCGCATGGGCTGGGTCTGAAAGATGGTCGCACCGGCATTTGGATGCAGCTTTTCCTCAGTTGGCTTTCTGGGCCAGCTCTTCGCAATCATCGGAGAGTCACATGACTGAGAGGGTATGTTTCACGATTCAGGTTCGTCCGGATCGGTTGGCTGAGTATCGGGCACGGCATGAGTCCGTGTGGCCTGAGATGTTGGCGGAAATAGCCGCTTCCGGTCGGCGCAACTATTCGCTGTTTCTGCGCGAGGACGGTTTACTGGTCGGCTACTACGAGACCGAGTCTGACTCCAGCGCGGCCGCGTATCTGGAATGGTCGGAGGTCGCGAGTCGGTGGGAGGCGGACATGTCCGACTTCTTTACCGGCATTGACGGTCGCGCTGACTCGGCTGACCACCTTCCTGAAGTTTTCAACCTTGAGCAAGCCTTCGGCGCTGCTGGGATCGCTCTCGAAGGTTTCTAAATGTCCTCCGGTGAGCTGATGTGGTGGTCGGCTCGCCGGAGGACCACTTCTTCCTCTGAAACAACAGAAAGCAAATGATGACGAACTCGGTAGCGGCAGACTTGATCGCGAGAAGTAATCGGTTGGGCGCTGACCCGCGGGCGACCAACTACGCCGGTGGAAACACGTCGGCCAAGGGCACCGAGACGGATCCGGTGACGGGCGATCCGGTGGAGTTGTTGTGGGTGAAGGGTTCGGGCGGCGATCTGGGGACGCTGACCGAGTCGGGGCTGGCCGTGCTCCGGATGGATCGCCTACGTGCACTCGTGGGCGTCTATCCGGGGTCCGACCGTGAAGACGACATGGTTGCCGCGTTCGATTACGCCTTGCATGGCAAGGGGGGTGCGGCCCCGTCGATCGATACGGCGATGCACGGTCTCGTGGATGCCGCGCACGTCGACCACCTTCACCCGGATTCGGGGATCGCGTTCGCCACGTCGAAAGACGGCCCGGCGTTGACGAAGAAGGCGTTCGGCAGCAAGGTTGTCTGGGTTGATTGGCGTCGTCCCGGGTTCCAGTTGGGCCTCGATATCGCTGCGGTCAAGGAGGCCAACCCGGATGCGATCGGCTGCATCCTTGGCGGTCACGGAATCACCGCCTGGGGCAACACATCTGCCGAGGCCGAGGCTAACAGCCTCTGGATTATCAAGACGGCTGAGGACTACATCGTCGCCAAGGGCAAGAAGGCCCCGTTCGGCGCGACCGTGAAGAAGAACCTCGCACTCGCACCCGCGGCGCGGCGAGCAAAGGCCGCTGCACTTGCGGCAACGATCCGCGGGATTGCGAGCCACGATCGTCCGATGGTGGGCCACTTCACTGATGCCGATGTCGTGCTCGACTTTCTTGCGAGCGCCAAGGCACCCGCGCTTGCCGCTTTGGGCACGAGTTGCCCCGACCACTTCTTGCGCACCAAGGTCAAGCCGTTGCTGCTGGATCTTCCCGCGGATGCGACGATCGAGGCATCCATCGCACGGTTGAAGGAGTTGCACGAGGCATATCGTGCGGACTACACCGCGTACTACGACAAGCACGCGGTGGCCGACTCTCCCGCGATCCGCGGAGCTGACCCGCTCATCGTGCTCGTGCCCGGTGTCGGAATGTTCAGCTACGGGGCCACGAAGCAGACCGCGCGGGTCGCGGGCGAGTTCTACATCAACGCGATCAATGTCATGCGCGGTGCGGAAGCGCTCTCCACCTATGCGCCCATCAGTGATGCGGAGAAGTTCCGCATCGAGTACTGGTCGTTGGAGGAAGCAAAGCTTCAGCGACTGCCCAAGCCGAAGTCGCACGCCACGCGGATCGCGCTCGTGACGGGTGCCGCATCCGGAATCGGCAAGGCGATCGCCACGCGCCTTGCCGCTGACGGTGCGTGCGTAATCATCGCCGACCTCGAGCTCGCGAAAGCGCAAGCCGCCGCCGCCGAGATCGGGGGCACGGATGTCGCGATCGGCCTTCAGGTCGACGTCACCGACTCGAGCGCGATCGATCGCCTCATCCAAGATGCGGTTCTCGCATTCGGCGGACTGGACATCGTTGTCAACAACGCCGGTGTCTCGCTCTCCAAGCCGCTACTGGAGACCACGGAACGCGATTGGGACTTCCAACACGACATCATGGCGAAGGGCTCGTTCTTGATCTCGAAGGCGACCGCGCCCGTGCTCATCGAGCAGGGCATGGGCGGTGATGTGATCTACATCTCCTCGAAGAACTCGGTGTTCGCCGGACCCAACAACATCGCCTATTCCGCCACGAAGGCCGACCAAGCTCACCAGGTGCGGTTGCTCGCGGTCGAACTCGGTGAGCACGGCATCAAGGTCAACGGCATCAACCCCGACGGCGTCGTTCGCGGGTCGGGCATCTTCGCCGCCGGCTGGGGTGCCAACCGCGCAAAGACCTACGGGGTTGCCGAAGAGGACTTGGGCAAGTTCTACGCGCAACGCACGATTCTCAAACGCGAGGTGCTCCCGGAGAACGTCGCGAACGCCGTGTCGGTGCTTACGGGGCCCGACCTGTCGCACACGACCGGACTGCACATCCCGGTTGACGCGGGTGTCGCGGCCGCATTCCTGCGATGAGTGAATCGGTTGCCGCGGTAGACCTGGGTGCCACGAGCGGCCGGGTCATGCTGGGCCACGTCGGACACAACGAGCTCAGCATTCGTCCCGTCGCTCGATTCCCCAACGGGCCCGTGACCGCGCCCGACGGCTCGCTTCACTGGGACGTTCAGCGGTTGTACTCGAGCGTGCTCGACGGGTTATCGGCCGCCCTGCGCGAGGAGCCCGACATCCGAAGCATCGGAGTCGACTCGTGGGCCGTCGACTACGCGCTACTGCGCGACGGCACACGGCTCGGCGAGGTGTTCCACTACCGTGACGAGCGCAATGCGCTGGCCGCGGCACGCGTACATGAGGCAATTCCGCCCGAGGAGCTCTACGCCCGGAACGGTCTTCAGTACTTGCCGTTCAACACCGTTTACCAACTGAGCGCCGAGACGGATCTCGCCGGCGCAGACTCGTTATTGCTCGTGCCCGACCTGTTCGGCTTCTGGCTGACCGGCCGTCAGGTCGCCGAGCGAACGAACGCCTCCACGACGGGCCTGCTCGATGTGACGACCCGCGAGTGGGATGACGCGCTCATCGAGCGCCTCGGACTACCGCGCTCGATCTTCCCGGAACTTCTCGATGCCGGGTCCATCGTCGGTCCCCTCGACTCTCGCGTGGCTCGGGAGCTCGGCGCTCTCGGACCCATTTCCGTGACTGCGGTCGGGTCGCACGACACCGCGTCCGCCGTCGTGGCCGTGCCCGCGGCATCCGATGACTTCGCCTACATCTCGTGCGGCACCTGGGGGCTCGTCGGAGTCGAGCTCGAGTCCCCGGTTCTGACCGATGCCAGCCGTGCCGCGAACTTCACTAACGAGGGCGGCGTCGACGGACGCGTGCG
>Ga0123338_10003996_pt1 | contig 13067 bp, 15 predicted proteins | sample grotaG_FD_89793 | JGI IMG/M metagenome (GOLD analysis project Ga0123338, IMG submission 89793) | Glacier valley bacterial and archeal communities from Borup Fiord, Nunavut, Canada, to study Microbial Dark Matter (Phase II) -... | ecosystem: Environmental > Aquatic > Freshwater > Ice > Glacier ... | reverse complement strand
CGCGGCGACCTTCCCGCCGCGTGCCGTCCGACGGCGCGGCTTTGCCGCGACGCCTCCCACCGTCATGCCTCACGCATCCACCGCCCCATGCCCCCGCGCCTCATGCTTCGCCAGCAGCGCCGCGATCTCCGGCAGCGGCGTATTCCCCAGGTCCTTCCCGATCTCCGCCACCAGCTTCGCGCTCAGCGCCTTGTGCCAGTGCTTGCGCAGCTCGCCGAGCGTCCTGGACGGGGCGACGACGACGAGCGCGTCCAATTCGCCCGACAGCGCCATCTTGTTGAGCGTGTCGGCGACCGCGGCGGCATGGCCGTCCTCGACGAGCTGGGCATCGTCGGGGTTCGCCGCGCTGCTGTGATGCCGTCCGCCCGAGCCGATCGGGTCGGCGTCGCCGACGTCGGGCACGCCGATCGCGGTCAGGTGCGGGGCTCCGTCGGACCCGCCGTTGCGGTAGAGCGTGAACTTCTCCCCGTCGGCGACCGCGACGATCGTGCCGTGTGCGAGCTGCATGATGTTCTCCTTCGGGAGGGGTAACCCGCGGCGTCGGCGATCGGCTCCGCAGGCCTGCGACGAAGGCACCATCCCAAGCGACCGCCGTCCGTGCTCTAGACGCATGCATGACCGACTTTCTCCCGACCCGCGCCGAGGGCCTGCGCCGCCTCGCCGCGTTCGTCCCGCTCGCCGGGCGCGCCTATGCCGAGGGGCGCAACGCCGACCATGGGCCGGGGCAGCACAGCGCCGTGTCGCAGCTGTCGACGTATCTGCGCTACCGTCTCGTCACCGAGGCGGAGGTATGCGCCGCCGTGCTCGACCGCCATTCGCCCGCGGCGGCGGAGAAGTTCGTCCAGGAGGTGCTGTGGCGCACCTACTGGAAGGGCTGGCTCGAGCTCCGACCGGCGGCGTGGACCCGCTTCGTCGCCGAGCGCGACGCGGCGCGGGACAGCATCGGCGGCGGGCTGGCCAAGGCGCTCGCGGCGGCCGAGGGCGGCACGACCGGGATCGACGGCTTCGACGACTGGGCGCACGAGCTCGCCGAGACCGGCTACCTCCACAACCATGCGCGGATGTGGTTCGCGTCGATCTGGATCTTCACGCTGGGACTGCCGTGGACGCTGGGAGCGGACTTCTTCCTGCGCCACCTGATCGATGCCGACCCGGCGTCGAACACGCTGTCGTGGCGGTGGGTCGCCGGGCTGCAGACGGCGGGCAAGACGTACCTCGCGACCGCCGACAACATCGCGCGCTACACGAACGGACGGTTCGCGCCGACGGGCCTGGCGACGCGCGCGGTCGCGCTGACCGAGGCACCGCTTGGCAAGGCCGCGGGACTAGCGATGCTTGCGGAGCGGCCCAGCGGACCCGCGCTGCTGCTGGTGACGCCCGACGACCTCGTGCCCGAGACGCTCGGGCAGCACGATATCGCCGGCGTGCTCGTCGCCAACGGCACCGGCGAGTGGCCGTGGGGCGCGGCCGCACGCGCCTTCGTCGACGGCGCGGTCGCCGATACCGCAGCGCGGGCGGGGGCGGCGTTCGGCGTGACGGTGACTACCGCCACGCTCGACGCGCCCGCGATCGCCGCCGCCGCGCGCGCCGCCGGGGTGACGACCGTCGTCGTCGCCGAGCCGCCGGTCGGTCCGCTTGCCGACGCCCTGCGCGCCGCCGAGCCGGCGCTTGCTGTGGATGGCATCACCCTGGTGCGCGTCCGCCGCGAGTGGGACGACGCGCTGTGGCCGTTCGCGACTAGGGGCTTCTTCGCCTTTCGCGAGCGCATCCCCGACCTGCTGCCGGCGCTGCTAGCCCCATAGTCTCCGCTCGGGCGGCCAGACGTCGGAGCCGTCGAAGCGCAGGCCATCGGCGCGATCCTCGATCAGCAGCGGCCCATCGAGGTCGGCGTACATCCCCTGCATGCCGACGAAGAACGCCGGGGCAATCGCCAGCGACGTCCCGAGCATGCACCCGGTCATCACCCCGATGCCGCGTTGCCGCGCGGCGTGGACGAGCGCGTGCGCCTCGGTCAGCCCGCCCGCCTTGTCGAGCTTGACGTTGATGAAACGGTAGCGGCCGACGACGGCGTCGAGGCTGGCGCGGTCGTGGACGCTCTCGTCGGCGCACAGCGGCACCGCGCTGCGCACACGATCGAGCAGGTGGTCCTCGCCCGCCGGGACCGGCTGCTCGATCAGTTCGACGTCGAGCAGCGCAAGTCCCGCCGCCAGCCGCTCGATGTCCTGCCCGCCCCACGCCTCGTTCGCGTCGACGATCAGCCGCGCGTGCGGAGCGGCGGCGCGGACGGCGGCGACGCGCTCGAGGTCTTCGGCTCCCTCGCCGGCGCCGCCGAGCTTGACCTTGAGCAGCTCGCGGCCAGCGACCGCGCGTGCGGCGGCGGCCATCGCGCCGGGCTCGTCGAGGCTGATCGTGATCGCGGTCAGCATCGGGCGCGGCACCGGCAGCCCGAGCATCTGCCACACCGGCGTCCCCCACGTCTTCGCCTCCCAGTCCCACAGCGCCGCGTCGACCGCATTGCGCGCCGCGCCGGCGGGGAGCAGGCCGAGCAGGTCGGCACGGGTCGCGCCATCAGCGACGGCGTCGGCGACCGCCGCGGCCTGCGCCAGCACCGTCTCCGCCGTCTCGCCGCGGTAGTAGACCGGCGTGCCCTCGCCGCGTCCGGTGACGCCGTCGGCGGTCACGGTGGCGACGACGACGTCGACGTGGGTTTTCGCCCCGCGAGCGATGACGAAGCGGCCGCGGACGGGGAAGCGTTCGACGGCCGCGGTCAGGGTGCGCTTGGACATCGCCGATCCTTGCCGCTAAACCGCGCCGCGTGGAAGACGGCAGTGAAGTCCAGCTCGACCCCGTGGTCACCGTCGCGCGCATCACCGCGCTCGAGATCCTGACGCGCCAGCTGATGGTCATCCAGCTGCGCATCCTCGACGAGCTCGGGCAGATCGAGCTGACCCCCGACTATGTCCGCGAGCTGTCGGGCATCTACACCGCCAAGGTCGACGCCTCGACGATCATCGAATCATCGTCGAGCGAGGTCAATTACGAGTTCAAGGTCAACGTCATCCACAACCTCGAACGCTTCTTCGACGAGATCGCGACGCACCTCGCGGGGAATCCCTGACCCCACCCTCCCCCGCGAGCCATGCTGGCGCACGCCAGCATCCACGGTAGCGCGAGATGACGACGGTCGCTTTCTTCAACGAACGTGGATGCTGGCATCCGCCAGCATGACTGCGTGAACAAAACGAGCCGCTACGCCGCCTGTCGCGCCGGTTCGGCCGTCGCTGCGATCATCGCGTCGAACGCGGCGAACAATGTCCGGAAATGGTCGTCCATCGTCCGCACCGGCTCGTCGGGCGGGGCGGGCAGCGTGCCCGCGAGGCGCGCGTCGACGAAGCGAGCCACTGCGGCGGCCGCGCTCGCGGCGTCGCCGCTGGCGAAGGTGGTGCCGTTGGACGCACGGGCGTGGTCGGCGGCCGCACCACGGTCGGGGGTGATCAGCGGCAGGCCGCTCGCGCGTGCTTCGGCGGCGACGAGGCAGAACGTCTCCGATTCGCTGCCGTGGATCAGCGCATCGGCGGACGCCATGTAACGTGCCATCTCGGCGCGGTCGGTCGTCCGCTCGGCGAGGTGTATGTGCGGGTTGCCCGCCATGGTCCGGCGGATCTTCGCCGAATCGCGCCCGGCCCCGACGATCACCAGACCGATCGGCCGGTGGTACGCGGCGCTCATCACCGCCTCGACGATCATTCGCCAGCGCTTCTCGGGCGCGTGCCGCCCCACGCCGAGCAGCAGCGTCGCGCCGGGACCGAGCCCGCACCGCGCGAGCAGGTCGGCGCGCAGCCGCTCGTCGCGCAGCCGGGGCGAGAAGACATGCGGATCGATGCCCATCGGGTTGGTGACGACGTGGGTCAGCCCGCCGGCCGCGAGCCGCTCGGTCAGACTTGCGCACGCGCTGACGATCATGCCGAAGTGGCGGTCGAGCCGGATCAGGTGGCGCCAGTACCAGTCGAAGCCGCGGTCGACGACCGCCGGCGAGGCGACGCCTTCAAACCAGCGATAGGCGAAGGCGGCGAGCGGGTCGGAGTGCATGAACAGCGACCGCGGGACCGGCGTCGCGCCCTGCCAGCGCGCGACCATCGATGCGCTGCGCCACGGCGACGACGCCTCGAGCACGTCGGGCCGCGCGGTCGTGATCGCGCGGTGGAGCAGGCTCTCGTCGGCGAAATAGCGATAGTTGCGGTCGAAGGGGAACGGCGGGTTTTCCAGCCAGACGATGCGCGCGTTCGCCCCCCGCTCCTCGACCATCGTCGCCGCGCCGGGGGCGATGATCGTCACGTCGTGGCCCATCGCGGGGCCGGCGGCGAGCTTGCGGTCGATGTACGTCCGCACCCCGCCGCCGGTCGGCGTGTAGAAGGCGCAGACGTCGACGATCCTCATGCCCGGGTCAACGCGCCGGGTCGCTGATCGGCCCGAACAGCGGCAGCAGCCCGCGGCGGTAATTGAGCACGATGCTGATCCGCGTGAGACCCGGGCCGATCGCGATCTCGGCGGCTTCGGCCCTTGGCTTGGACAGGCCGAGGCGCGGGTTGGCGCTGAAGCCAATCCCGTCGGCCGACAGGCTGAACTTCTTCTTGCCCGCCCGGTCGTGGATCAGCGCGAGCGCCCACTCGCCCGCTCCCGGCGCGCGGACGCACAGCTCGACCGGCCCGCTCGCAGGTACGGGCAGGGCCGCGCGCCGGAAGACCTTGCCGTCGCGGACGAGGTCGCGATCGTCGGTAAGCCATTCGCCCTCGACCGGCGCGTAGAGTTCGATCCGCAGCGTCCCCTTGCGGTCCTTGAGACCCGTGGCGGTCACGAGCACCGCCGGCCCCTTCTCGTTCCGCCGGCACTGGCCCTCGGCGATGCCGTAGTCGGGGACCGGGGCCTCGGGCAGCTGTGCGGCGGTGACCGCCGCGGCCGCGGCGGCGAGCACGACCGCGATCATGCGCGGTCCTCCAACCCGAGCAGGTCGGAGACGACGAGCAGCCCGCCGACGGCGACGTGGACGACGATGAGCAGCGCCGCCATCATCGCGAGCAGCGGCGCGATGCCCGACCCCGTACCGACGATCAGCACCGCGACGCCGAAGAACACGACGTCCTTGTTCGGCACCAGCGGCAACCGCGAGATCAGCAGCCGCAGCGAGGTCAGCATCAGCCAGTACATGAACGGCACCGCCGGCAGGACGAGGCTCCACATGACCGCGAGCAGCCCGGTCGCGCCGAGCACGCGGATCAGCTGCATCGCGGCGACGAAGGCGAGTTCGCGGCGCGGCAGGCTGAACACCCGCCCGCGCAACAGCATGACAACGAGGCTCGACCCGAGCAGCACCGCGACCGAGGTGAACAGCGTCCGCCCCGACAGCCCGACGCTGAGCGTCTTTAGCGTCGGATAGGCAATGATGAACATCACCAGCGTCACGAAGTTGCCGACCAGCGCCGACAGGATCGTGACGTCCTTGATCGCGCCGAACGGAGCCCCGGTACTGATCGCCCCCGCCGGGCCGCCGGGCTGCCCCCCTGTTTTCTGGGCGCGACGCCGCGCCCACGTGTAGAAATAAAGCTCGCCCGAATAGCCGAGCAGCACCTCGTTGGAGATGTACTTGCGCACCAGCGCCGGGAACCCCGCCGCCGGGATGGCCCACAGGCGGCGGAAGATGACGAAGTCCATCACCGGCTGTGCGAAATAGGCGGCCGCGAACACCAGCCAGAACAGCGGCGAGCGCGGCACCAGCGCGACGATGCGCGGCAGGTCGCTGCCGCGGAAGTGGTTGATTGCGGCCGCGACGATCGCAAGGCTGACGAGCGGGCCAACCCAGCGCATCCAGCCGCGCGTCCCGGACGCCGGAACCGCGGGCTCTGCCCAGGCCGCGGTTCCTGCGGCGCTAAGTTGACCGTCGTGCACCGCGTCGTCCTCGTTTACCGTCGGCACCCCACTGCCATGGCCATGGAACGTCATTGTGACCGCGGCATGGCAGTCGCGGTCAGCGCACCATAGCGTGCCGCGACCCGCCCCCGGACGACCGCGGAGATGGTGGCGTCGATGCTCGCGAGCAAGACCGGATGGTTGGTGTCGCCTGGATGGACCGCGACCCGGACCACGCGCTGGCCGCCAAGCGCGAGCCGCGCTGCCGCCGCGACCGCGCGCGACGACGCCCGCCGCCACGCGCTGCGCGACGCCCACGTGACAACCGGACCGCGCGCGAGGATCGTGCCGTCGGCGGGCCGCCAGACGCGGAAATGATCCTCGGCGAGCGCGAAGCCGGCGTCGGCGAGCGCCGCGCGGGTGCCGTCGCTGTACAGCCACGCGGGCGCGATGAAACCGGTGGCCGCGCGCCCGGTCGCATCCTCGACAACCGTGCGCGCGCGGATCATCCGGGCGAGCGCCTGGGTTCGCGAAAGCGCGGCGAACTCGCCCTCGCCCGCGGTCATGTGGCGCGCCGCGAACCCGGCGGGGGCTGGATCGCGGTGGCTCCAGCCGTGGACGAACATCTCGACGCCCGCGTCGCTCCAGCCGCGCAGCCGCCGCGCATAGCCAGGGTCGGCGGCGAGCGGCGCTTCGCCCCAGTGATCGGGAACGACGAGCATCGCGAAGCGCGCGCTGCCGAGCAGGCGGTCGAGCCGTTCGGCGAGCGCGTCGACTTGCGCTGCGAAACGCGGACCGACATCGTGGATCGAGGCAAGCAGGATGCGGGCGGTCATCGGCAGCGCCGCCTTAACAGGTCGCGCGCCGCCGCGACAATGGCGCGGCACCGGCAATGGAGGCCCGACCGGGAATCGAACCCGGGTGCACGGATTTGCAGTCCGTTACGTCACCACTCCGCCATCGGGCCGGCCGGGCGAGTATCGCGCTTTAGCCATATCGCTTGGCGAGGGCAACCTTGGCGGCTAGGAGTCGCCCGCACGCCGCTTGCGCCGCCGGTGTGTTGCTTCTATAACTCACACGGATGACGCGGGACGGATGATGTTGGCACGGCGCGAGGCGATGATCGACAGCCAGCTGCGCACGACGGGCGTCAACGACGCCGCCGTGCTCGCCGCCTTCCGCAGCCTCGACCGCACCCGCTTCGTGCCGCCCGCGGCCGCCGCGCTTGCCTATGCCGATACGGCCGTCGCCGTTGCCCCCGGGCGCACGCTGCCCGAGCCGATGATCGTCGGCCTGCTGCTGACCCATCTGCGGACCCGGCCGGGTGAGCGCGTCCTCGTCGTCGGTGCGGCGACCGGCTACACCGCCGCGCTCGCCGCCGCGCTCGGCGCCGAGGTGACCGCGCTCGAGGCGGACCCTGCCCTCGCCGCCACCGCGCGCGCCAATCTCGGAGCTGCCGCCACGGTCGTCGAGGGTCCGCTCGCCGCCGGCTGGCCGGCCCGCGCGCCGTACGACATCGTGATCCTCGACGGCGCGGCCGCGGTGCTGCCGCCGGAGCTGCTGTCGCAGGTAGTCGAGGGCGGGCGGCTTGGCGGGGTCATCGTCGGCGACGACGGGGTCGGGCGCGCGACGGCCGGGCGGGTCGCAGGCGGACACTTCGCGGGCACCGGCTTTGCCGAAACCGGCGCGGCCGTGCTGCCGGGGTTCGCCCGGGCCGCGGCATTCGTGTTCTGATGCGGGGTTCTGGAATGATGCGATCGACGGCCGTTGCCCTCCTGCTGGCGGGGGCGGTGCCGCTTTCGGCCGAGACCCTGCCCGAGGCGCTGGCGGCGGCGTACGAGGCCAACCCGCAGCTCACCGTCCAGCGCGCCATCGTCCGCCAGGCCGACGAGGGCGTGCCGCAGGCGCTGAGCGCCGGGCGGCCGTCGCTGACCGCGACCGGCAGCGCGCAGCAGAGCGGCAGCGACTTCAGCCGCGACGGCGGCCGTTTCTATCAGGGCGCGCTCAGCCTCAACCAGTCGCTGTACCGCGGCGGCCGTACCCGCACCGCGGTCAACGCGGCCGAGAACCGCATCTACGCCGCCCGCGCGCGCCTTCGTGCGGTCGAGGACAACGTCCTGCTCGAGGTCGTTACCGCCTATGCCGACGTGCTCCGCTACGGCGCGACGGTCGAGCTCAACCAGAACCAGGTCAAGGTGCTCCAGCGCGAGCTCCAGGCGAGCCGCGACCGCTTCGAGGTCGGCGACCTGACGCGCACCGACGTCGCCCAGTCGGACGCGCGGCTTGCCAACGCGCAGTCTAACCTCGTCATCGCGCAGGGCCAGCTCAACACCGCGCGCAACGCCTATCTGCGCGTGGTCGGACACCCGCCGGCCGGGCTCGCGCCGCTGCCGCCGATCCCCCTCCTGCCGGGCACCGTCGGGCAGGCGGTCGATCTTGCCAACGCCAACAACCCGTCGCTGATCGCCGCGCGTTTCGACGAAGCGGCCGCGCGGTTCGACGTCGGCACGATCGAGCGCGGCCGCCGCCCCAGCCTCGGGGTCGGCACCGGCCTCAACTACACCTACGTCCAGTCGGGCGTCGGCGGCTTCACCTCGACCGGCACGAGCTCGTCGGGGAGCGGCAGCAGCAGCGGCGGGACGACCGGCACGGGATCGACGACCACCGCCGGGACCGGTACCGGCGGCACGACGGGCACGCTCGGCACCGGCGCGACCGGCACCAGCGGTGCGGCCGCGTCGACGATTGGATCGGTCAGCGGCTCGGGCGGATCGTTCCAGCAGACGGTCGGCCTGTCGCTGTCGGTCCCGCTCTATCAGGCCGGGCTCGACGGCTCTCAGATCCGCGCGGCACAGGCGGTGCGCAGCCAGTTCATGGAGCAGATCGGCTTCGTGGGCCGGCAGGTCGCCGAGACTGCGCAGAACGCCTTCGTATCGGTCGCGACCGCGCGCGCGGTGATCGCTGCCGACGAAAGCTCGGTCCGCGCCAACACCCTCGCGCTCGAGGGCGTTAGCCAGGAGAACCAGGTCGGCACGCGCACCGTGCTCGAGGTGCTCAATGCCGAGCAGGAGCTCGTCGTCGCCCGCGTCAACCTCGCCGCCGCGCGCCGCGACGAATATGTCGCCGCCTATACGCTGCTCGCCGCCGTCGGCGCGGCCGAGGCCGATGTCCTCGCCGTCCCCGCGCCGCACTACGACGCGACCGCCAACGCCGCGCGCGTCCGCCACAAGTGGAACGACTACGACACCGACCCCAACCCGCCGCCGCTGCCGCGGCCCGACCCGGTGTCGGCGTCGAAATCGGTGCTGATCGGCCCGTCGCGGTGACGCGATGAACCCCGATCAAGGGGCAATCGACGCGGCTTTGGCGGCGATTCGCGGTGAAATGGCGTCGCTGCCGGTACCTGGCCCGGACGCCGCGGCGACGGAAGTGCCGTCCCAAGCCGCTGTTCCGTTGACACCTGTCACGGTCGCAACCCCCTCCAGAGACCCATCGAGACCCGATGCCGCCGCTTTGTCGGGCCAAATCGACACCGAAGCGCGCGCGCTGCTCGCGCCGATGCTGCGCGCGTGGCTCGACGCCCACCTGCCCGAGATCGTCGAAGCCGCGGTCGACGCCGAACTCCGCCGGCTGACCGGGCTGGCCTAGCGTCCGGCGCGACGTACCCGCGGCAGATTGACAAGGCGGCCGCATCGGCCTAGTCACCCGCCTCCCGTACGACCGCCTTTCGGGGCGGAGCCGTGCGTCATCGATTCGGTCAAGGTTGACAGACATGTTCGCGGTAGTGCGCACGGGCGGCAAGCAATATCGGGTCGCCGCCGACGACAAGATCCTCGTCGAGAAGCTCGACGGCGCGGCCGGCGACACCGTCGTGCTCGAGACGCTGATGACCGGCGACGGCGCGGCGCTCGGTACCGGCGGTGTGACGGCCGAGATCGTCGCGCAGACCAAGGCCGACAAGGTCATCATCTTCAAGAAGAAGCGGCGCCACAATTACCGCCGCAAGAACGGGCACCGTCAGCAGTTGACGGTTCTGAAAATCGTTTCGGTAGGCTGATTCCATGGCACATAAGAAGGCAGGCGGGTCGTCCCGCAACGGTCGCGACTCCGCCGGGCGTCGGCTCGGCGTCAAGATGTTCGGCGGGCAGGACGTGACCGGCGGCTGCATCATCATCCGCCAGCGCGGGACCAAGGTTTATCCGGGCCGCAACGTCGGCATCGGCCGTGACCATACGCTGTTCGCGACCGGCGAGGGCGTGGTCGTGTTCCACGCCGGGCGGCAGGGCCGCAAGTACGTCAGCGTCGACGCCCGCCCGTCCGTCGACCCGGTCGCAATCGCCGCGGAGTAACCTCTCCGGTTATGCAGCTGTAGGATCGCCGCTGTAGGACGTGTAAGCTTCCGCCGGGCTGGGGCGGCGCTTTCCGGCCCTCGATCGTGGAAGCTTCCGCGCCCGCTGACCGGGGGCCGTTCGACAACCGCCGGCAACCGCAGCGGTTCGGCCGGTTAGGCGGGTCGCGGTGGACGTGCTAGGAACGACCGCGATGAAGTTCCTCGACCAGGCCAAGATCTTCCTCCGTTCCGGCGCCGGCGGCGACGGCGCGGTGTCGTTCCGGCGCGAGAAGTTCGTCGAGTACGGCGGTCCCGACGGCGGCGACGGCGGCCGCGGTGGCGACATCGTGTTCGAGACCGTCGCCGGGCTCAACACGCTGATAGACTTCCGTTATTCGCAGCATTTCAAGGCCCAGCGCGGCCAGCACGGCATGGGCCGCGACCGTACCGGCGCGGGCGGTGACGACCTGGTCATCAAGGTCCCCGTCGGCACCCAGGTCATCGACGACGACGGACCCGACAGCGGAGGCGCGACGCTCCTCGCCGACTTCACCGCGGTCGGCCAGCGGCTGACGCTGCTGCGCGGCGGCGAGGGCGGCAAGGGCAACGCGTTCTTCAAGACGTCGACCAACCGCGCCCCGCGCGAGTTCGAGCCCGGCGGCGAGGCGGCCGAAGCGTGGGTCTGGCTGCGCCTCAAGCTGATCGCCGATGCCGGGCTGCTCGGGATGCCGAACGCCGGTAAGTCGACCTTCCTCAACGCCGTGAGCAATGCGCAGGCCAAGGTCGGGGCGTATCCGTTCACGACGCTTAAACCCCAGCTCGGCGTCGTCGGCCACAAGGGGCAGGAGCTGGTCCTCGCCGACATTCCCGGGCTGATCGCGGGCGCGGCCGACGGCGTCGGCATCGGCGACCGCTTCCTCGGCCACATCGAACGCTGCCGCATCCTGCTCCATCTGGTCGACGCCAGCGACCCCGATCCGGTCGGCAATTATGCGACCGTCCGCGACGAGCTCGACGCCTACGGCGCGGGGCTCGAGAACAAGGCCGAGATCGTCGCGCTCAACAAGGCCGACCTCGTCGATCCCAAACTGCTGGCGAAGCTGCAGAAAAAGCTGGCGAAGGTCAGCGGGGCAGACGTGTTCCTGCTGTCGGGCGCGACGCAGGCGGGGATGGAACCAGTGCTCGACCGGCTGATCGAGGCGGTCGGCAGGGCGAAGGAACCCGCCGCCGGCGTCCGGGTGCGGGCATGGGCACCGTAGTGCAGGCGATGCCGGACGCGGGTGCCGCCGCCCGCTTCGCGCCGGACGCGGGCGCCGCCGCCCGCTTCGCGACGGACGCCTGCCCGCGCCTCGTCGTCAAGATCGGCTCGTCGCTGCTGGTCGGCGGCGACGGAACCGTCCGCCGCGACTGGCTGGCGAGCGTCGCCGCCGACGTCGCCGCACGCCGCGCCGCGGGCCAGGCGGTCGTCATCGTCACGTCGGGTGCGATCGCCGCGGGTGCGCGGCTGCTGGGCCTTGCGAAGGGCGGGCGTGCGAGCCTCGACGACGCGCAGGCCGCCGCGGCGACGGGGCAGATCGTCCTCGCCTCCGCCTATGCCGAGCTGCTGGGCGATCACGGCCTCAAGGCGGCACAGATCCTGCTGACGCTCGGCGACCTCGAGGACCGGCGGCGCTACCTGAACGTCGCCGCGACGCTCGACCGGCTGCTCGGCCTGGGGGCGGTGCCGGTGGTCAACGAGAACGACAGCGTCGCCACCGCCGAAATCCGCTTCGGCGACAACGACCGGCTGGCGGCGCGCGTTGCGCTGGCAGCAGGTGCGGGCGGCGTGATCCTGCTGTCCGACGTCGATGGCCTCTATACCGCCGACCCGCGCCGCGACCCCGCCGCGCAGCTGATCGCGCACGTCGCCGACATCGACGCGGTCGCCGGCATGGCGGAAGGAGCTGCCAGGAACTTCGGGGGCGTCGGCACCGGCGGCATGGCGGCAAAGGTCGCCGCCGCGCGCATCGCCGTCGCCGGCGGCGTCCCGCTCGCGGTCGCCGATGGCCGCGGCGATCATCCGCTCGCCGCCTTCGGCGCTACGGGCCACGGCACGGTGTTCGCCGCCGCCGCCGGTGCGCGCCCGCGCAAGGCGTGGCTGGCGGCGCGGGCGACGGTCGCAGGGCAGGTGTTCATCGACGGCGGCGCGGCGAGCGCGCTGGCGGGGGGCAGCAGCCTGCTTGCGGCCGGCGTGACGCGCATCGCCGGCATCTTCGCCCGTGGCGACCTCGTCGAGGTCGTCGCCCCCGGCGGGCCCGTCGCGCGCGGGCTGATCGCCTACGACGCGGCCGAGGCGGCGACGATCGCGGGCGCGCGCAACGATGCGCAAGGAGCGCTGCTCGGCTATGCACCACGCGCCGCGCTGATCCACCGCGATCAGCTGGTGCTGCTGTGACGCCGCCCGCCGCGGCCGGCGCTCCATCGGGAACGACTGCGGGTGCCACACCGGGTGCGATCATCGCCGCGATGGGGGCGGCGGCGCGGACGGCGGCGGTGCGGCTCGCGCAGACGCCGACCGCGGCGAAGGCGGCGGCGGTGCGCGCGGCGGCTGCGGCGATTCGGGACACGGCCGGCGCGATCCTCGCGGCCAACGCGGCCGACATGGCGGCGGCGGGCGCGCTGTCGCCGGCCCTGCTCGACCGCCTGCGGCTGACGCCCGAGCGCATCGACGGCATGACCGGCGGGATCGATGCGATCGCCGCCCTGCCCGATCCGGTCGGCGCGGTCATCGCGGCCTGGACCACGCCGAACGGCCTTGCGTTCGAGCGCATTCGCGTGCCGCTCGGCGTCATCG
>Ga0123338_10003991_pt1 | contig 13080 bp, 10 predicted proteins | sample grotaG_FD_89793 | JGI IMG/M metagenome (GOLD analysis project Ga0123338, IMG submission 89793) | Glacier valley bacterial and archeal communities from Borup Fiord, Nunavut, Canada, to study Microbial Dark Matter (Phase II) -... | ecosystem: Environmental > Aquatic > Freshwater > Ice > Glacier ... | reverse complement strand
CTGAGCGGTGCCGTCATCGACACGATCCGGCCCCAGTTGAAAATCGACATCGCGCTGGATCTTAACCGAGCTGGATAGAGCTCGCTCATCCACGGCCCCCACGCCACCGACGCCGTGACGCTGAAGCCCCATGCGGCGCCCAGCCATGCGAGCTGCGTTACCGACGTTGCCCAAAACAGATAGGCAGCGATGCAAAGTGCACCAGCGACGAAACCGAGCGAGCATATTTTGCGCCCAAAGCGATCGGCCAGCCAGCCCCAGAAAAACCCGCCAACCACCGCCCCGCCGAATTGCCACTGGACCAACGTTCCGACGGCAGCTTGGTCAAGACCCAATGTCGTCTTCAAATAGGTCGTCGTCCAGCCGGCAAAGGCCTGGTAGGCAAAGAAATTGCACGCGACCAGCACGAACAGCCGGATGGTGATCGGACGTAGCGCCGGCGAGAACAGCTCGACGATCGGCATTGCGCCGACCGGCGGCGCTTCGCCGGCACCCCACGGCAATATCTTCCGATCGTCGGGGATCACCAGCCAGATCAGCGGTGCGGCGACGAGCGGCGGGATCGCCGCTGCCCATAACAGGATGTGCCAGTCGCGCGCCGCCGCCCAGCCGAGGCTGGCGCCGAGCGCCATTACAGCGAGATTATAGGTACCCTGCCCAACGCTCGCCAGTTTGCCGCGCAGATGGCTGGCGAACAGTCCCATGTACGTTGCGTTCAGGATCGGGAAAATTCCGCCAAGGAAAATGCCGAGCAATAGCCGTTGTAGCAACAATACCGGATAGTTCGTGACGAGCGTCCCGGCCGCGCCGCACAGCGAATAGCCGACGACGATCACACCGAGCATGCGGCGGCGTCCGAAGCGGTCGCCGCATTGACCAAGCACGATCGCCCCGGCCAATGCCCCGAGCGACTGCGCGGTATAGATGCTACCGGCTTCCGTCAGGCTCAAGCCAAGACTGGCGCGCAACTGCGGACGCAGCACGTCGACCGTATTGAAACTCCAGCCGTAAAAAAACTCGAAGAACATCAGCAGCGCGAACGCCGAGAGGCGACGCGTCAGTGAAAGGCTCTCCGTCCTGACCAAGCCCGTCCCCTCGCCCCGTGGCACTGATTGCGTTCGCGTCGGTGGCAATACAAGATATCCGCCCCAAAGAGCGATAAGCCCCTTGCCTTCGGATGCAACCGATTCGTCCGAAAGCGTCGCTGCACCGTGACGCTCAAACCACAATCGAGGGGAAACTCGGGCTCATGTCTTGACTGCGATTGCACCCGCCACTTTCGTGGCCTAGCGTTGGTGTCGTTAAAACGTAATTGGGGGATCACGCAATGCGGCTACGGACACTCGACGCAGTCTTGCTCGCGACGGCCTGCTCGCTTGCGCAGGCGTCGCTGGCGCAGACTGCCGCAGCGTCAACGGGCGCTGCTGCCGCTCCCTCCGGCGCAAGTGTTGCGAATGCGGGGGCCGAAGGTGGCGGCCCAGCCATCGACGAAATCATCGTCACAGCGCAGCGGGTTCGCGAGAGTCTGCAGAACGTCCCTCTTTCCGTCACAGCTTTTTCCGGTGCCGCGCTGAAGACGGCAAATATCACTAACGTCGAGCGTCTGGAGCAGGTCACGCCCGGCCTTCTGGTTGGTCGGTCGGGATCCGACGCGCGCTTCGCGATCCGTGGGATCAACACCGAGGCGATCGGCGCCAACAGTGACCCACGCATTGGGTTCTACGTCGACGATGTCTATCAGTCACGGACGAGCCAGGCATTAGCCTCGTTCGTCGACCTCGAGCGAGTCGAGGTTCAGAAGGGACCGCAAGGCACACTTTATGGCCGGAATAGCTTTGGCGGCAACGTCGCACTCTATTCCGCGGCACCGAAAGATGAGCTCGGGGCGGGCGCCGACGTGCTGTACGGCCGGTATAATCGCCTGCGCACCGAAGGCTTCGTCAACGTACCCGTCACGCCTGGCATCGCCGCCCGTGTCGCTGGCATGTACGAGCGTGCTGACGGCTACGTCAAAAATACCTCAACCGGCAGCAATCTGGGCGACGAAGACCAATATTTCGTCAGAGGTTCGCTACGCATCGCGCCCCAGGGGTCGCGGTTCGAGGCGGTCGTTCGTGGATCATACTGGCATGAGGGCGGCAACGGCATTTCTGCCTTTGGCTACAAGTCGATCGGCACGCCGGTCGACAGGAGCAGAATCGTCCAGCCGGGCGGGACACTGACGGTTGGTGGCATCCCGATCACCTTTCCTAACGGGTTCAATTCGCAATCACTCTATGCGCCTGGCTTACCCATCAACTCGCGCTTCAGAGACGGCATCGCCGATGTGGGCGGCGTTGATATCGGTATCCCAATCGAAACCGACCCGTACAGGATCAATTTCGACACGGTCACGCAGCGCAAGACGACGCAGGTCCAATTTTCGGCGCGACTATCGTATGACGCCGGACCGGTCACGCTCCGCTCGATCACCGGCTACGCCGACTTTTATTCGCTGCGGACCTCGGACAATGACTTCTCACCAGCGCCGGTCGCCATCGACTATAACCGCACGAGCGTGAAGACTTACAGTCAGGAGGTGCAGATCCTCTCGAGCGAGCATAATACCAGTCGGCTTAAATGGATCGTCGGTGGCTATTTCTACGACGACGATGTCAAAGAATTCTTCTTCAGCGACAATTTTCCCCAATATCCCCTCCCAGGGCAGCAAGCATTAAGCTCGTTCAGTATCACCGCGTTCCCTGGATTGCCCTTCCCGAACAATACGCGATTAACGAACAACCGCTCCGATAACTTCTCGCCAGTGAACCTGCACACCCGCTCATACGCCGGCTTCGGTCAGGCGACCTTCAAGTTTAGCGATGTCTTCTCGGCCACCGGCGGCGTACGTTATACGAGTGACCGGAAGCATTATGCGGCCGGCTTCTCGCCGTCGGCTCCCGCCGGAACATTTTTGGCGTTCGATCAGGCGACCCAAGCCCCCGGGTTCAACTTTACCTGCGGCTCGTCGACCGCTGCCCTACCAAGCAGCACGGCCCCAGCGGCGACAGTCGCAAATGGTGTCGCGGTGCGTTGCGGCGACAAGACATTCAACTTCTTCACCTATCGCGCCGCGCTCAATGCCCAGGTTACGCGCGATAATTTGCTCTATGCCAGCGTGTCGTCCGGCCGGCGGTCGGGTGGCTTTAATAATTCACCGAACCTCGATAACAGCGCGATTGCGTTCAACCCCGAGAAGGTAACGGCCTACGAAATCGGCAGCAAGAACCGGTTCCGGGATGGCACTGTTCAGCTTAACGCCTCAGCCTTCTACAACAAGTACAGCGGACTTCAGGTCCAGCGGCAGGTGCCCGCGCCGAATGGACTGACGACGATCTCAATCATCGAGAACGCGGGTCAGGCCAGGAGCTATGGTGCCGAGGTCGAAATGGTCGTCAAGCCGACGCCCCACCTGACGTTCAACGCGGCGTTTACCTATCTCAATTCTCGCTACACGCAGTATGAGACCGGAACGGCATCGAATGGGATTTGCGCGCAGATAAATTGCGCTGCGCTTGAAGCGACCTATCCGGGCATCTCGGCGATCGGCCTTGGTCCGAGCGGCTTCGCCTTCCCGAACGCGCTGAGCGATCCCGGTCGGTTCAAGCGGATCTTCCTGGCAAACGGCACCCCGGCAGTCGCCGGCGGGCTACCCGTCTATAATTACATCATTGCCGGTCAGGGAAGCGACGGCAAAACATACGGTGCAACGATCCCGTTCAGCCCCGAGTACACGGTGCGAACGGGCCTCGCCTATGACATCGATCTGCCCGGCGGTGGCAAACTCACACCGAGCGTGCAGACCTTCTTGAACAGCGGGTTTTTCAATACCGATTTCAACACGCCGCTCGATCGTCAGCATGCCTATACCAAGACCGACCTGCGGTTGAGTTTCATCAGTGCCGGCGGAAAGTATTCGGCGCAGGTTTATCTTGAAAACGCCGAGAATACCGCCGTGCTCAACCGCGTCGCCATCGGTGCCAATCGCAGCTACAACGGCGTCTACGAGGTCCCGCGCACTTATGGAGTGAAGGCCGGTTTTCGTTTCTGATCCAGGAGCGGTATGAGCCTTGCGTTCCACGCTTGCCCACCGGCGGGGCAGTGGATGAACGACCCCAATGCGCTGCTGCAGAATGAGAACGGGTATCTGCTCCTTGCGCAGTACCGGAGCGACGGTCCGGCATTCGTGCAAACGCATTGGGCCCGCTGGACGAGTCCCGACTTGCTCGACTGGCAGTTCGACGGCGTCGCAATTGCGGGAGGCGACGACGATGCCTACTCGGGCTGCGTCGTTGACTCGATCGATGGACTGCGGTGCTTTTACACGGCCAACGAGCGGTCGACCGGCCTCCAGCGGCAGGTAACACGGACTAGCCCCGACGGCGGATGGTCGTGGTTGCCACCTATGCCGGTGGCGGGGCCGGCGCAGACGAACCGGCGCGATCCCTTTGTCTGGCAGCGTCCGGACGGCGCGTGGCGGATGCTGATCGCCCGACCGGGAGACTGGGAGCGCGCCGACGAACGCGGCGTGCTCGAGATGTGGCATTCTGCCGACGGCGCAGCTTGGCGGGAGATCGGCCGGATCGGTCCATTTTCGGCCTGCGGGATGCTTTGGGAGGTCCCCGTCCTGATCGAATACGGTGCATCGCGCGCGATGCTGATCGTGTCGGTCGTCGATCGTACCCGTGGCGGCGCAGACAGCAGCGTGCATTATTGGGCCGGCGCCTTCGACGGCCTACGCTTTGCGCCCGATGACGACGGACATCGCCTCGACCTCGGGCCCGATTTCTATGCTGCGACGATCGGGCAGAAAATCGGTACGGAGGGCGACGCTGTTGCAGTTGCCTGGCTGTCCAATTGGCAAACGGCACGAACGATGGCTTGGCCGGGTTTCGCCGGCGGTGCGATCAGCCTGCCGCGCACTCTCCGTATCGAAGGTCACGCTTTGTGTCAGTCGCCACCGGCGGCAATCCGCGATGCCTTTACCGTTTCTACGACTTCCGTTCCTCGCGCCGGAATGACAGCAACGGAGGTTCGCGGCGAATGGCGGCTGTCAGTGCAATCGTCAGATGCGCATCTCACGATCAGTTCGACGAAGCATCGTTTCGAGGTCCGACGCGAAGGGGAGGCAGCAATCCGCTGGTCCGCCGACCATCCGCCACTTACCAAATATCAAACGTCCGGGCATCATCACCTCGCCCTGTACCTTGATGGTCCGCTCGTCGAGCTGTTCATCGACGACCGGACAGCCGTGTCGGCAGCGGTCCCGGGGGCGACTGCGTCGTTCGCCATTTCACTGTCAGACGACACTGGGGAGATCGATCTTCCGTGGCACGTCTTACCGCGTCACGCGGTAGGTCGCCAATGAAAGCGCCGACGAGACCAATGAATGCAGCTGCTCGTGGGTGACATGAGCTCCGCGGCACAAAGGCGCTCGCACTCAGCGCGCCCAGGATCAACCGAGCCCAAGCCGGACGATCTGACGCCCCCCCCCCCCAGCTTGGCCAGCAATAGCGGACTGCCGGGTACGGTAGCGCACCCGCAGCGAAGTTTGGCCATCAACCTAGCTTGACGTCAGCCCATCGTCGGGAACAGGCGATCGGGATCAATCAGGCGCTTCGCCCGAGCCGACAGGGCCAGCATCATGCCGAGAAGCAGCAGTACCAGCGAATGGTTATTTTCCTGGCTAAGCACAGTCTTGATCACGAAAAACACGAGGAACATGATCGCCAGGGGGCCGCCGAGCTCGAGTTCGCGCTCGGTCGCCGTCAGGTACAGGCGCGTGCCGATTGCGGCCGCGATCACGAACATCCCATAGAAACTCAGCGTGCCGACGACACCGATTTCAAGCAGGCTGGTGATGACGTGGTTGTCGACCGTCGTGTACCCGCCCTGATTGGTGAAGCCGAGCGTCTGACCGCTTTGGCCCAAACCGTAACCGATCGGGTTGTGCGCCACCCTGGGCACCGCCATCGCCCGCTGCTGGGCGCGCGCCAAATCGCTTGCCGCCTGCGCACCCCCGCCCAGCACATGCGATCGCAGCGTATGGCTGCTCAAGACCACGCCAAGCAGCATCAGCGCCGCGACGGGCGCCCCAAACAGCACGAATGGACCGAGCAAGGCGGTCCGGTCTGCGCGCCAGCGACGGAAAGCCCACAGCGGCAGATAAGTCATATGCGCCAGCAACGCGCCGACCAGCCCGAGCCGCGAGTGGGTGACGACGATCGCCGTCATCACCATTACCCATGCGACCGCCATCGCGACCTTCAGCAGCAACGTCCGCCCGGTGACCAGCCAATGGATGATGAACGGCATGCACATCGCGAGATATTCGGCGAACACCAGGCTCAGCGGGAACGGGCCGCGCACGCGGTAAAGACCATCCGCCGAGCGGGCCTGCGACCCGAGAACGGTGGCCATGGTCGCATCGTCGACGCGCATGAAGCTGGGGATGTGATGTGCCCATGGCGGGTATTCGAGTTTCATCTCGATAAAGCCGTCGACGGCGCAGACTATCGCTAGGACGATCAACGTCGCCACCGTCCGCGTCGCCGCCCCTCGGCGCGCGAAGATCAGACAGCCGACGAAGAAGATTTCGACCAAGCGCAGCTGATTGTTGAGCAAGATGGTCAGCGTTGTCGACAGATGGTGCGAAAATGGCACGCTGATGAACATCGACACGACCCACAGCAGAAAGGCAATCCAAAGTGGCCGCGACGACCTTGCGACGGCAGCGAGATGCAGCCGCAGCAGCCGCGACGTCGAAACGCTGTATAGAAAGAAAAACGTAACCACGAACAGCGCCATGCGGGTCGGCGTCAGCCACGGCAGCCCGGGCAAGACCACGGCGATGTAGACCGGCCAGACGACCATCAGCACCAGCAGGACCGAATAGGTGCGCTCGATCGCGGTGAATGGAAAGATGCCGCGATCGGGCATCAGCCACAGGGCGAGCAGCAAAGACAGCACCACCGGAGCCATCAGCATCGGCAGCAGGCTCGGCGGCAGAATGACCGCGGCGAAGCCATAGGCGGCAGCGGCAACAACCTGCGCGACGACAACCAGCGCACGGCGCACCCGCGACGGCCCATCGGGTGCACGCGTGTACAGCGGCAGGACCGGCGCGGGCGCGTTGAACGATGCCATCGCCGGTGTATAAGCAGGAACGTCGCCGTGCGGAACGGCGAAAACACGGCGGCGGCGCGGCCGCAATCGTCCCGTCACGAAAGGCCATGCTGTGACCCGACCGTCGGCCCCCGTTCTGATCATCGCCAGCCTGATTGTTGCCAACCTGATTGTTGGGGCACCGGTCGGCGCCGTCACGCCGGCGTCACCCGGTTCGCTCGCCGCTGTGCTTGGTCGTGCGACGGCGGGCGAGACCATCCGACTGCAGCCAGGCGACTATTCAGCGATCGACCTCCGCGACCGCCACTGGGTGCCGGCAATCACGATCGACGCGGCCGCGGCGCGGCTACGTTCGGTTCGTCTGACGAGCGTCTCCGGGCTGACATGGCGCGGCGGCGTGTTCGATGGCGATGGCGTCGAACGTTCCGGCTTCGGCATTCAGAAAAGCGACCATATCGAAATCGACGGGGTAACCCTGCGGCGCTATTTGCGCGTCGGCATCGGCATCGGCAGCACCCACGACACGCGGATTGCCAACAATGTCTTCGCCGATATGGGGTCGGACGGGATCGACATCGCCCTGTCGCGCCGCATCATCGTCGACCATAACCGCTGCACCGGCAGCCAGCCCACCGAAGGCGCCCATCCCGATTGCATCCAGCTGTGGTCGCGCCCTTCCGAACAGCCGACCGCCGACATCACGATCACCAACAACGACGCGACCGGCGATACCCAGGGCTTTACCGCGTTCAATCACAGCCGCCCCGATGCCACCGGAAAAATGGTCGATGACGGCGGCTTCGACCGGATCACAGTCGAGAATAATCATGCCCGAGTATCGACCTGGCATGGCGTGACGGTCTATTCATGCCGCGGTTGTATCGTTCGCCACAACCGCGTCGAGACACTGCCCAACCCGACCAATCCGCGCATCCGCGCCTGGATCAAGCTGGTCGACAGTGACGATGCCGTCGTCTGCGACAATCGGGCGGATATCGGCTACGCCGCTGGGACCGGCCGATGCCGCGACTGACTATTTGAAATTGTCGGCGTAGGTCTGCAGCTTGAGCGGGTTCGCGCCCAATCGGATCACGTCATAATCGAGACCCCGCGCCGTGGCATAAGCGATCGCCGCATCGAGGTCGTCAAACGCCAGCCGGACCTGCGCCGACGTATCGCCCGACCCGGCCCAGCCGGTCAGCGGATCAAGCCGCTTGCCCTCGACCGGTTCGAAATCGAGCAGCCACTGGCCGACCTTGGCTTTGCCCGATTGCATCGAGCTTTTCGGCCGCTGATGAATCCGCGCCCTCATCAGAACGCCCGCGACACTGCGAACTCCACCGCTTCGAGCAACGCCGCGCGCGCCGAATTGGCGGGAAAGCCCGCCAACGCGTCGGCGGCACGCGCGCCGTAGTGGCGGGCACGGGCGAGCGTGTCGGTGACGGCGCCGCTCTCTTCGAGCAGCCGCCGTGCGTGCGCCAGTTCGTCGTCACCCGCAGCATGGCCGAGCATCGCGTCGCGCCAAAAACGCCGGTCGGTTTCGTCGCCGCGGGCGAAGGCGAGGATCACCGGCAGCGTCACCTTGCCATCGCGGAAATCGTCGCCGGCGTCCTTGCCCATCGTCGCCGCGTCGCTGACGTAGTCGATGGCGTCGTCGACCAGCTGAAACGCGATACCTAGATTGCGACCATAGGCCTCGAGGCTGGCCTCGACCGCCGGCGTCCGTTCGGCGACAACGGCAGCGATCTGGCAAGCGGCGGCGAACAGAACCGCGGTCTTGGCGGTGATGATCTCGAGATAGCGGTCTTCGGACGTGTCGACGTTGCGCTGCGCGGTCAGCTGTGCGACCTCGCCCTCTGCGATCACCGCGCTCGCGCCCGACAGGATGCGCAATACGCGCAGACTGCCGTCCTCGACCATCAGCTCGAACGACCGGCTGAACAGAAAGTCGCCGACCAGCACGCTCGCCGGGTTGCCCCAGATATTGTTCGCCGTCGATCGGCCACGCCGCAGGTCGGAGCCGTCGACGACATCGTCGTGGAGCAGCGTCGCGGTGTGGATGAACTCGACCGACGCCGCCAACCGGTGATGGCGCTGTCCGCCGTAATCGAGCAGCCGGGCGCAGGCCAGCGTTAGCATCGGCCGCAGCCGCTTGCCGCCGTCGGCGATCAGATGTCCGGCGAGCTCGGGGATCAGCGCGACCGGCGACTGCATCCGATCGAGGATGACGTGATTGACCGCGCCGAGGTCGGGACCGCACAGATCGAGTAGCGGTGTCAGCGAAGGGCCGGGCACAGACCGCGAACGAAGAGGCAGGATCGTCGCCGTCATGGCATTGCTATACGGTGCTGCCGCAACGGGACAAGCCCGGCCTTGTCCGGGCGGCGATCTGCCGCGAAGGTACAACGGCGCCCGGCACAGCGATGCGCCCGGCATTTCGGGGATCTGCGCCATGACCGACACCACGCTCGACGGGTTCCGCGAGAGTATCGACAATATCGATGCGGCCCTCGTTTTTCTGCTGGCCGAACGCTTCAAGGTCACGCAGCGGGTGGGGGCGTACAAGGCGACCTCCGGCCTCGCCCCCGCAGACCCCGCACGAGAAGCCGCACAGATCGCCAGGCTGCGGTCGCTCGCGGCGCAAGCGAAGCTCGACCCCGAATTCAGCGAGAAATTCCTGCGCTTCATTATCGACGAGGTTATCCGCCACCACGTCGCAGCGACGACGGCATAACGCCGAATTCTAGTCTGCGGCCGGAAGGGTCAGCGCCACGCACAGGCCGCCAAGGTCCTCGCTGTCTCCCAGCGTGACCGTGCCGCCATAGATTTCGGCGACGTCGCGGACGATGGCGAGGCCGAGGCCGGTGCCGGGCTGGCCGGTATCGAGCCGCGCGCCACGTTCGAACAGAGCCTCGCGGCTTGGCTGCGGGATACCGGGCCCGTCATCCTCGATCGCGATCACAACCACCTTCGGCCCGCGCGAGACGGTCACGAACACTCGCCCACCGCCATAGACCGCCGCGTTATCAAGCAGGTTGCCGAGCATCTCCTCGAGGTCCTGGCGCTCGCCGCGAAACACGGCGTCGCGGACGCCGTCGACGTCGATAACGACCTTACGCCCCGCATAAATCCGGGTCAGCGTCCGGGCCAGGCCCTCCAGCGCCGGCCAGACCGCGGCGCGCGCCGTACTCGCCGTGCGGCGACCACTGGCACGGGCACGCGCAAGCTGGTGATCGACGTGGCGCTGCATGATCGCAGTCTGGCTGACGACCAGCGCGGCGAGGTCGGGCGCGTTCTCGTGCGCTGCCCCGAGCAGGACGCTCATCGGCGTCTTCAACGCATGGGCAAGATTGCCGGCGTGCAGACGTGCCGCTTCCGCCTGCGCCGCATTGTCGTCGAGTAGATGATTGAGTTCGGCGACCATCGGGCTGATCTCGGGCGGGAAGGTCTGCGGCACGCGCGTCGCGGCGCCCGAGCGAATAGTGGCGATCGCCCGGCTCACCTTACGCAGCGGCGACAGGCCATAGGTCGACTGCAGTGCCGCCAGCGTCAATAGACCAACACCGAGCAGCGACAGCGACCACCATAATGTCGCGCGCAGGACATTAACCTGCTCGTCGAGATCGTGACTAACCTGCGCCACCTGGAAATGAAAGAGGTTCTTCGCGCCCGGCAGCACCGCGTCGCGTTCGATCACGCGCAGCGGTTCGTCGCGAAACGATTCGCTGTTGTAATAGCAGCCGGCGCTGCAATCCCCGTGCGCCTTCCACGGCAGCGCCCGATCCCACAGCGAACGCGACCGAAACGGCTCGGCCCCGGCGACTGAGACCTGCCAATAGAGCCCACTATATTGTTCGAGAAAGCGCTGGTCGCTGAGCTGCCGGCTCGACCGCGCCTCGCCGTTCGGGCCGACCTCGGCGGTCGCGATCAGCGCGGTCGCGGCGTAGTTCAGCTGATCGTCGAAATTGCGTCGGATCGCGCGTGCCAGCACACCATCGAGCGCAATTCCACCGAGCACGAGTAGCGGCACGATCCACGCCGCTGCCAAAGCGATCATCCGCAGTGTCAACGAACCGCGGGAGAAAATCACGCCGCGATACCGGGGGGGCGAGGTAAGGGTCGCGGTCATCCAGCGACCCCGTGTCAGGCCGCGGTATCTTCGAGGCTGTAGCCAAGTCCGCGGGTCGTCGAAATAATGTCAGCACCCAGCTTCTTTCGGATGCGGGTAATAAACACCTCGATCGTATTCGAATCGCGGTCGAAATCCTGATCGTAGATGTGCTCGATCAGCTCGGTACGGCTGACCATCTTGTTCTTGTTGTGCATCAGATAGCTGAGCAGCTTGAACTCTTGCGCGGTCAGCTTGACTGGATCGCCGGCGAGCGTCACTCGGCCCGAGCGTGTGTCAAGGCGGACCTCACCGGCGGTCAGCTCGGATGACGCGTTGCCAGTCGAGCGGCGGATAAGGGCCCGCAGGCGGGCGATCAGCTCCTCGGTCTGAAACGGCTTGGCGAGATAGTCGTCGGCCCCGGCGTCGAGACCGGCGACCTTGTCCGACCAGCTGTCGCGCGCCGTCAGCAACAACACCGGCGTCGTCCGTCCCTCTTTGCGCCAGCGGTCGAGAACGGTCAGGCCATCGATCTCGGGTAACCCGAGATCGAGAATGATCGCGTCGTAGGACTCGGTGCTACCGAGATAATGGCCGTCCTCGCCGTCGGCTGCGTGATCGACCGCATAGCCTGCGCCCTCAAGCGCAGTCTTGAGTTGCTTGGCCAGGGTCGGCTCATCTTCGACGATCAGTAGGCGCATCAGAAATTCCTCCCCAGGATGCGCCCGGTCCGCGCATCGACGTCGACGTTCTTGACGGCATTGCCGTCCATGTAACGTAATCGGTACATGACACGGCCAGGGTCGAACTCGCTGCCGATGAATTTGCCGCCCACCCGCGGACTGACCTGCGCGAGGATATCCCCGAGTTGCATGATCTGGCCCTCCTTCGCGAGCCTGTAGGCGTCGTCCTGCTCGTGTTGGGCGGTGGCCGGAACGGTAATGGCGGCGAGGACTACCGCGAGTATCAGCGAACGAACCATGACACGCCTTTGCACCACATGATCGTTTCGCATAGGTTTGAAGCACTGAATAGGGCGTGAATTCGATTACGGTGTTGTGCTCGCGGCGCCGGGTCGCGGCGGGGATGACCTGTCGCAGGATCGCCGCTATGTCGCGCGAATGGCAGCTCCCGTCCTCGCGCTCGAAAACATCGGTCTTGTCCAAGGCCCCGGCTGGCTACTGCGCGGGCTCGACCTTGCTGTTGGCGAACGCGACCGGTTGGCGCTGGTCGGCCGTAACGGCGCGGGCAAGACCACGCTACTGAAAATTCTCGCCGGCGGGACCGAGATCGATGAGGGGCGGCGAACGATCCGCCCTGGTTCGCGCGTCGTCCTGCTCGAGCAGGATCCACCGGTCGCGGCGCATGCGACCCTGCGCGACTTCGCACTTGCCGGCGCCGACGCACCCGAAGCCTATGTCGTCGAGGGCATCGCCGACCAACTCGGGATCGATCTCGACCGCCCCGGCGCAACGGCGAGCGGCGGTGAAAAGCGCCGGGCGGCGATTGCCCGCGCATTGGCCCAGGAACCGGAGGTGTTGCTGCTTGATGAGCCAACGAACCATCTCGACATCGCCGCGATCGAATGGCTGGAGACATGGCTGCAGCGGTTCCGCGGAGCCTTCGTCGCGATCAGCCACGACCGTATGTTCCTGTCGCGACTAACCAAATCGTCACTGTGGCTCGACCGCGGGACAGTGCGGCGGGCCGAGATCGGCTTCGGCGGCTTTGAGGCTTGGACCGATGCGGTTGCCGCCGAGGAGGCGAAGTCGGCCGATAAGCTCGACAACCAGCTGCGCGCCGAACTG
>Ga0123338_10003990_pt1 | contig 13081 bp, 9 predicted proteins | sample grotaG_FD_89793 | JGI IMG/M metagenome (GOLD analysis project Ga0123338, IMG submission 89793) | Glacier valley bacterial and archeal communities from Borup Fiord, Nunavut, Canada, to study Microbial Dark Matter (Phase II) -... | ecosystem: Environmental > Aquatic > Freshwater > Ice > Glacier ... | reverse complement strand
TCGCGGTCCTTCGCGGCGTCGATCGCGACCGCAATCGTCCGCGCCCGGTCGGCGGCTGAAATCCCGGTGGTGACGCCCTCATGCGCTTCGATGGAGACGGTGAACGCGGTCTGGTGGCGGGTGCCGTTGTGCTGCGCCATCAGCGGCAGACCAAGCTGCTTGACGCGCTCCGATGCGAGCGTCAGGCAGATCAGCCCACGGCCATAGCGCGCCATGAAGTTGATCGCCGCCGGGGTCGCCATCTGCGCCGGAATAACGAGGTCGCCCTCGTTCTCGCGGTCTTCGTCATCGACCAGAATGAACATCCGGCCGTTGCGCGCCTCATCGATGATCGCCTCGACTGCGACCATCACTTCTTCGGGATCGCGGCTGCCCAGATACGCCTCGAGCTTGCGCAGCGTGTCCGAAGTCGGGTTCCAATCGGCATCGTCAAGGTTGCGGAGCGAGTTGGCATGCAGCCCGGCCGCCCGCGCCAGCCCAGAGCGCGTCGCTTCACCCTCGGCAACCAAGGCCCGTACCCGCTCGATGACGCTCATCTTCACTCGCCTCACACCAAGATGTGAAGAATAAAGCTCGCGTCACATCAGAATGTCAAGCGGCGAGCGCCTCGCGCATGCGGCCGAGGTACCGCGCCAGCACGTCGATCTCGATATTGACCGGCGTGCCCGCCGTAGTGGCGTCCCCCATCGTCGTCCAAATTGTCGTGTGCGGGATGATATTAACGGTAAAATGCGCGCCGTCGGGCGCATCGACGACGGTGTTGATCGTTAACGAAACGCCGTCGATGGTCAGCGACCCCTTGGCGGCGATGAACGGTGCCTGCGCGCGCGGTGCGACGAACTCGATGCCGGTCGAGCCACCGTCGCTCCAGCTGCGCACGACATGGGCGACCGCATCGACATGACCGGTGACGATATGCCCGCCAAGCTCGTCGCCGATCCTGAGCGCGCGTTCGAGGTTGAGCCGTGCCCCGACGACGAAATGCCCTGGTGCCGAGCGTGCTAGCGTTTCGCCCGAGACATCGACCGCAAAGCTGCCCGGTTGCTTGGCGACCACCGTCAGGCAGACGCCCGAACAGGCAATCGACGCACCGAGCGCGACGCCTGCGGTGTCGTAGCTCGTCGCGATATGAACGCGCAGGTCGCCCAGCTGCTCGGTGGCAGTGACGGTGCCGATGTCGGTGATGATGCCGGTGAACATGCGCGAATGCTTACCGCGTCCGCGCATAGTGCTCAAGCCGGTCGACGCCGAGCGCCCGGCTTTCGACGAGGGCCCAGCGGCCATGCGCGTCGGCGAGATCATGCAGACCGATGTCGGCGATGCCGCGCTGCCCCCCGAGCACGATCGGCGCACGGTAGATCAGCAGCCGGTCGACACGGTCGGCGGCGAGCAGCGATGCAGCGACGCCTGCGCCACCTTCGACGAGCACGTTTAGCACCGTCGGCATGGCGTCGACCTCGGCGAAATCGCGCAGCAGCAGCGCGCCCGCCAGCCGCCGGTCGGGCGCGATCACCGCGAGCGTGCGGCTGAGCACCGCAGCGCGCGGGTGGCAGTCCTCGACACCCTCGAGCCGCACATCGAGCGCCGGGTCGTCGGCGTCGAGCGTACCGCGCCCGACCACAATCAGATCGGCGCGCGCGCGTTCGAGGTGCGCGTGTGCGCGCGCCTGCGCTCCGGTGATCCAGCGGCTGGTCCCATCGGCCATCGCGACACAGCCGTCGGTCGACAGCGCGAGCTTGAGCGTCACGAACGGGCGGCCATGCAGCGTTCGACTGAAAAACCCGGCATTGAGCGCCGCCGCCTCAGCGCGGCAGACGCCCTCGGTGACCGCGATGCCGGCTGCGCGCAGCCGCGCAAAGCCGGTGCCGCCCGTCCGCGGATCGGGGTCGGTCACCGGGCCGACAACGCGCGCGATCCCGGCGTCGATCAGGCTGTCGCTGCAGGCGGGACCACGCAGCGACACATGCGCACAGGGTTCGAGCGTGACATAGGCGGTGCCGCCGCGCGCTGCGTCACCCGCCTGTGCCAGCGCCATCGCCTCGGCATGCGGACGGCCGCCGGGCTGCGTCCACCCGCGCCCGACGACGCGCCCATCGGTGACGATGATGCAGCCGACGCTGGGGTTGGGTGCCGTGCGGCCGACACCGCGTTCGGCAAGCGCCAGCGCCGCGCCGAGCCAGCGCGCGTCGCGGATCAAGGCTTGAGTTCGGGCGGCAGCGCCTTGACGTAAGCATCATATTGCGCGCGCGCCACCTTTTGCTTGGCGGGCGGCAGCGTCGCGATATAGGCGAGTGATTCCTGCGTCTTGGCGCGCATGTCGGCGGCTTCGGCGGCGCGGTCGGCGGCGACATCGGCGGCACTGCGGTTGGCGTCCCAGCTTTTGAACATCACCACCTTGACGACCCGCCCCGAATAGCCCCAACGCGATTCGACCAGAAACCCAACGGCAATCGTGACCGTCACCAGCAGCGACAGCCCGGCGATGATCCAGCGCGACCGCGGCAGCGCTGCGAGTTGTTGCGAAAGCGGCGCATCGCGCGAGGGACCGAGGAAGGACATGCGAACTCCGTGATCAACGTCCGCGCAACATAAGCGACGCGCGCGCTAAGACAACCGCGTCAGCGCGCGCTCGCGCCCGATCAGCGGCAGCAGCGCCGCCATTTCCGGGCCGTGGTCGCGCCCGGTCAACGCGCGGCGCAGCGGCTGGAACAGCGCGCGCCCCTTGCGCGCCGAACTTGCCTTGAGCGCGGTCGTCCACGCCGACCAGATGGCGTCGGTCCACGGCAGCGTCGCCAGCGTCGCGCGAGCAGCGGCCAGATAATCGGCATCGGCGGGGTCATTCGCTACCGCCACCGGCCCCTCGATCACCGCCCACCAATCGGCAGCCTCGGCGACGGTATGCAGGTTGGCACGCACCGCGTCCCAAGCCGCTGCCGACATGCCCGCCGGCAACCGCGCCGCAACCGCGTCGAACGGCATGGCATGAATGATCCGCGCGTTAACAAGTTCGAGGTCATGCTGGTCAAAGCGCGCCGTCGCCCGGCCGAATGCCGTCAGGGTGAAGTCCGGCAGCAGCGCATCGAGGCTGGCGACCGGCTCGACCGCATGGCTGCTGCCCAGCCGCGCAAGCAATGCCGCGACCGCCACCGGCTCGATCCCGGCGGCGCGCCATTCGGCGACCCCCTCGCTGCCCAGCCGCTTCGACAGCGCCGCATCGGCGCCGGCGAGCAACGCCAGGTGCGCGAACGCCGGCGGTGCCGCGCCCAGCGCTTCGAACATCTGCAGCTGGACGCCCGAATTGGTGACATGGTCCTCGCCGCGCACCACCGTCGTGATCGCCATGTCGATGTCGTCGACCACCGAAGGCAGCATATACAGCCAGCTGCCGTCGGCGCGGCGGACGACCGGGTCCGACAGCGACGCCGGATCGACATGGCAGTCGCCGCGCACCCGGTCGTGCCACGCAATCGGCGCATCGGTGTCGAGCCGGAAGCGCCAGTGCGGCGCGATGCCGGCGGCGGCAAAGGCGGCATGATCGGCATCGGTCAGCGCGAGTGCGGCACGGTCATACACCGGCGGCAGGCTGCGCGACGCCTGCACCTTGCGCTTCATGTCGAGCTCGGTTGCGGTTTCATAGGCACGGTAGGCACGCCCCGCGGCCGCCAGCGTGGCGAGGGCTGCATCATAAAGCGCAAAGCGTGCCGACTGCCGCACCTCGCCGTCGGGCGTCAGACCGAGCCAGTCGAGATCGGCGCGACTGCTATCGACAAAGCGCTCCTCCGACCGCGCCGCGTCGGTATCGTCGATCCGCAGCAGGAACTTGCCGCCGGCACTGCGCGCGGCGAGCCAGTTGACCAGCGCGGTGCGGATATTGCCGGCGTGCAGATTGCCCGTCGGGCTGGGGGCGAAGCGGGTAATCATCCGCCCGTCCGGAAGGCATTGGTGATCGGGTAGCGCCGGTCGCGGCCGAAGTTGCGGCGGCCGATCTTGACGCCGGGCGGGGCCTGGCGCCGCTTGTATTCGGCGACGTACAACAGCCGCTCGATCCGCGCGACGACTGCGGGATCGAAGCCGCGCGCGACGAGTTCGGCCGCCGACAGCTCGTCCTCGACCAGCCCCTGCAGCAGCGGATCGAGCAGGTCATAGGGTGGCAGGCTGTCATCGTCGCGCTGACCGTCACGCAGTTCGGCAGTCGGCGGCTTGTCGATCACGCGCTGCGGCATCACCGGGCCCGTCGGCCCCAGCCCCAGCCGAGGAACATGCGCGTTGCGCCATTCGCACAGCCGGAACACGGTGGTCTTGTAGACGTCCTTTAGCACCGAATACCCGCCCGCCATGTCGCCATAGATCGTCGCATAGCCGACCGACATCTCGCTTTTATTGCCCGTCGTCAGCAGCATCGGGCCGAATTTGTTCGACAGCGCCATCAACGTCAGGCCGCGGATGCGCGACTGGATATTCTCCTCGGCGATGTCGCGCGCGCGGCCTTCGAACAGCGGCGCGAGCATGCCGTCGAAGGCGCCCATCGCGGGCATGATCGGCACGGTATCGAGACGGCAGCCGAGCAGCCGCGCGCATTCGCTCGCATCCTCGAGGCTGTCGGCGGAGGTAAACGGCGACGGCAGCATCACGCACCAGACGCGCTCCGCGCCCAGCGCATCGACTGCGACCGCCGCCGACAACGCGCTGTCGATGCCGCCCGACAGCCCGAGGACGACACCGGGAAAGCGGTTGCGGTTCACATAGTCGCGCAGGCCGACCACCATCGCGTGATAGGTATCGGCGGGGTCGACGTCGAGCGGCGCCAGCGTGCCCGGCGCACAGGTCCAGTGATGACCGAGCCCGTGCCGCGTCCACTGCGTGCGGACCACCGTCTCGTCCCAATCGGGGAGTTGCCATGCCAGCGTGCGGTCGGCGTTCAGCACGAAACTCGCGCCGTCGAACACCAGTTCGTCCTGCCCGCCGACGCGGTTGAGATAGACCAGCGGCAGCCGCGCCTCGGTGACGCGACTGACCGACAGGCTGAGCCGCCGGTCGTCCTTGCCGACTTCATACGGGCTGCCGTTGGGGACGATCAGCAGTTCCGCGCCGGTCTCGGTCAGGCATTCGGTGACGTCGGGCGTCCAGATATCCTCGCAGATCGGCACGCCGATGCGCACGCCGCGAAACGCCAGCGGCCCCGGCAGCGGGCCGGGCGTGAACACGCGCTTTTCATCGAACGTGCCATAGTTCGGCAGATCGTGCTTGCGCGTCACCCCCACCAGCTTGCCGCGGTCGATCAGTGCGGCGGCGTTGAACAGCTGCCCGTCCTGCACCCATGGCAGCCCGACCAGCAACCCCGGCCCGCCGTCGGCGGTCGCCGCGACCAGCCGCTGCAGCTCGGCCGCGCAGGCGGCGACGGCGGCGGGCTTCAACACCAGATCCTCGGGCGGATAGCCGATCAACGACAGTTCGGGCGTCACCAGCAGGTCGGCGTCGGCAACGCTGGCGCGCGCCGTAAGGATCGCCGCCGCATTGCCGGAAATGTCGCCGACCGAGGCGTTCGACTGGTGCAAGGCAATCGTCAGGCTATGCGTCATGCGACGCGGTTTAGGCGCGCGCGCGCGGCGGGGCAATGTCGGGCGGCACGCGGCATTGGGTCCACATTGAACCGGACCCGGCGTCGCGGCTTTCAAACCAGCGCGCCCGCCGCTACCGTGCCGGCCATGATGACCTTCCCGATCCTGTGGGCCGTGCTCGGCTATCTGCTCGGGTCGATCCCGTTCGGGTTGCTGCTGACGCGCGCCGTCGGCACCGATATCCGCAGTGTCGGATCGGGCAACATCGGTGCGACCAATGTGCTGCGGTCGGGACGCAAGGATCTGGCGGCCGCGACATTGCTGCTCGACGGCGGCAAGGGCGCGGCGGCGGTCCTGCTGGCGCGCCATTTCGCTGGCGAGGAAGCCGCGGTGATTGCCGGCGTCGCGGCGTTCGCGGGGCATCTGTTCCCGGTCTGGCTCGGGTTTCGCGGCGGCAAGGGCGTGGCGACGCTGCTCGGCGTCAGCCTTGCGGCGCTGTGGCCCGCCGGTTTTGCAGCACTGGTCGTGTGGCTGGCGGGTGCGGTGATAACGCGCTTTAGCTCGGTCGGCGGCATGCTCGCAGCGGTCGCCGCGCCGGTGGCGGCGCTGGTGCTGAACCGGCCCGACTGGGCATGGCCGATGGCGGTGATGGCGGCGGTGCTGATACTCAAACACTCGGAAAACATCGCCCGGCTGCGTGCCGGCACCGAAAGCCGGATCGGAGCCAAGTGAGCGACATTGCGCGGCTCCGGTTGATCCGCAGCGAGAATATCGGCCCGGTCACCTACCGACAGTTGCTGCGTCGCTTTGGCAGCGCAGAGGCCGCGCTCGACGCGCTGCCCGATCTGGCGCAGCGCGGCGGCGGCAAGGCTCCGCGCATCGCCACCGCCGCCGATGCCGGCCGCGAGCTTGATGCCGTCCACCGCCACGGCGGGCGCATGATCTTCATCGGCGAAACCCCCTATCCCGCGCTGCTCGAAGCCGGCAGGCGGCACCGCCGGTGCTCAGCGTGCGCGGCGACCTCGGCCTGCTCGACCGCGCGATGGTGGCGATGGTCGGCGCGCGCAACGCCAGCGCTGCCGCCTGCCGCTTTGCGCGCGGGCTGGCGAGCGACCTTGCCGACGCCGACCTCGTCGTGGTGTCCGGCCTGGCGCGCGGCATCGATGCGGCGGCACATTGGGGCGCGCTCGACGGCGGCACGATCGGCGTCGTCGCAGGCGGCTTCGATGTCGCCTACCCGCCCGAAAACGCCGATTTGCAGGCGAAAATCGCCGCGCAGGGCCTCGTCATCGCCGAGATGCCCGTCGGCACGCAACCACAAGCGCGCCACTTCCCGCGCCGCAACCGGATCATCGCCGGATTGTGCGCGGGCACCGTGGTCATCGAAGCCGCGCCCAAATCGGGCTCGCTGATCACCGCACGACTGGCGGCCGAAGCCGGACGCGAAGTCATGGCGGTCCCCGGATCGCCGCTCGACCCACGCGCGCAGGGCTGCAACGCGCTGATCCGCGAAGGTGCGACGCTGGTGCAGTCGGCGGCCGACGTGCTCGAATCGCTCGGCACCGTCACCGGGCAGATGGCCGCACCGGAAGCGCGCTATGACCCCGGCCCGGTCGCACTCGAGGCGAGTGACGGCGAACGGCGCGCGGTCGAGGAACTGCTGTCGCCGACGCCGGTCGCAGTCGATGAACTCGTCCGGCAAAGCGGGCTACCTGCTGCCACGGTCGCGGGCGTGCTGCTCGACCTTGAACTTGGCGGGCAGCTGGTGCGGCATGCTGGGGGGCGGGTGGCCCTGGTTTGAAGCGCCGCACCCCCCTCCCCTTGCCAGCCGCCCTATATTACGCGTAGGGCCGCCGCGCTTGGCTCGGCTTCGGAGAACCGCATGGACGTCGTGATCGTCGAATCGCCTGCCAAAGCCAAAACCATCAACAAATATCTCGGCTCGAACTATGTCGTGCTGGCAAGCTATGGCCATGTCCGCGACCTGCCGGCGAAGGACGGCTCGGTCGATACCGAGCATGACTTTGCGATGCATTGGGAACTGTACGGCGACAAGGCCAAGCAGCTCAAAGCCATTGCCGACGAGGTCAAGAAGGCCGATCGCGTCATCCTTGCCACCGACCCCGACCGCGAGGGCGAGGCGATCAGCTGGCACCTGCTCGAATGGCTCAAGGGCAGGAAGGCGGTGCCCAAGGGCGGCGTGACGCGGGTTGCGTTCAACGAAATCACCAAGACCGCGATCCTTGCGGCGATGGCCAAGCCGCGCGACATCGATGCCGATTTGGTCGATGCGTACAAGGCGCGGCGCGCGCTCGACTATCTGGTCGGGTTCAACCTGTCGCCAGTGCTGTGGCGCAAGCTGCCGGGGGCCAAGAGCGCGGGCCGCGTGCAATCGGTGGCGCTGCGCATCGTCGTCGACCGCGAGCGCGAAATCGAGCAGTTCATCAACCGCGAATATTGGACGGTCGAGGCAGCGATGCTGTCGGCGGGCGGCGACAAGTTCACCGCGCGGCTGAGCCAGCTGGACGGCAAGAAGATCACGCAGTTCGACCTTGCCACGGAGGCGCAGGCGCTTGCCGCCAAGGCGGCAGTCGAAGGCGGCGCGTTCAGCGTCGGCGCGGTCGAGACCAAGCCGGTGACGCGCAACCCCTATCCGCCGTTCACTACGTCGACGTTGCAGCAGGAGGCGGCGCGCAAGCTCGGCTTTACCGCCAGCCACACGATGCGCGTCGCGCAGTCGCTGTATGAGGAAGGCGCGATCAGCTATATGCGGACTGACGGCGTCCAGATGGCGGGCGAGGCGATCGCCCAGGCGCGCGACGTCATCGCCAGCAAATACGGCGCCGGGCCGAACACGCTGCCCGACAAGCCGCGCGTCTATACGTCGAAGGCGAAGAACGCGCAGGAAGCGCATGAGGCGATCCGCCCGACCGACCTCAGCCGCGACAGCGCCGGCAGCGGCGACCATGCCAGGCTGTACGACCTGATCTGGAAGCGCACGATCGCGAGCCAGATGGCGTCCGCCAAGCTCGAACGTACCGCGGTCGACCTGATCGACGCAGGCGGCAAGGCGACGCTGCGCGCGACGGGCCAGGTCGTGCTCCACCCGGGCTTCCTCGCGGTCTATACCGAGACCAACGAGGACGCGCCCGACGACGATGAGGACGGCCGCCGCCTGCCCAAGCTGACGCAGGGTGAGGCAGCACAGGTCAAGTCCACCAAGGCCGACCAGCATTTCACCGAGCCACCGCCGCGCTTTTCCGAAGCCAGCCTTGTGAAGCGGCTCGAGGAGCTCGGCATCGGGCGGCCGTCGACCTATGCGTCGATCCTGCAGACCCTGCGCGACCGCGCCTATGTGCGGGTAGAGAAAAACCGCTTCCACGCCGAGGAAAAGGGCCGGCTGGTCACCGCCTTCCTCGAACGCTTCTTCGAAAAATACGTCAGCTACGACTTCACCGCCGATCTTGAGACGCAGCTCGACGGGGTGTCGGCGGGCGACCTGCCCTATCTCAAGGTGCTGACCGATTTCTGGGCGGACTTCGAGCCCAAGACCAAGGAAATCCTCGAGCTGCGCCCGTCGGACGTGACCGTCGCGCTCGACGAATTCCTGTCGCCGTTCCTGTTCCCGCCCAAGGCCGACGGCAGCGATCCGCGCGTCTGCCCGACGTGTGGCACCGGGCGGCTGGCGCTCAAGACCGGCAAGTTCGGCGCGTTCGTGTCGTGCTCGAATTACCCCGAGTGCCGCTACACGCGCCAGTTCGGCGAGAATGGCGACGCCGCACCCGCCGGCGGCCCGCAGCTGCTCGGTCTCGACCCTGTCACCGGCGAGCAGGTCAGCCTGCGCGCCGGGCGCTTCGGGGCGTATGTCCAGCGCGGCGAGGACGGCGTGAAGGGCGATCCCAAGCCGCCGCGCTCGTCGATCCCCGCCGACATGCCGGTCACCGGCCCCGAGCATTTCGAAACCGCGCTGCTGCTGCTGTCGCAACCGCGCACGATCGGGATGCATCCCGAAACCGGCGAGCCGATCGTCGCCGCGCTGGGGCAGTACGGCCCCTATCTCAAGCATGCCGGCAAATATGCCCGGCTGGCGAACAGCGCCGAGGTGTTTGAAACCGGCATGAACGCCGCCGTCGCCAAGCTCGCCGATGCCGCCGCCAACCCCGGCCGCGCGCGCAACGCCGTCGCGCCGCTGCGCGAAATCGGCGCGCATCCGGTCAGCGGGGCCGCGATGAAGCTGATGGAGGGCAAGTACGGCGCATACATCACCGACGGCGCCACCAACGCCACCGTGCCCAAGGGCAGCGACGGCATGGTGCTGACGCTCGACGAGGCGGCAGCGCTGATCGATGCGCGCGCCGCCGCCGTTCCGGCCAAGGGCGCGCGTAAGCCGGTGAAGAAAGCCGCCGTCCGGCGCAAGGTGCGCGCCGCCCCGGCACGCAAGGCGACGCGCTGAAGTTTCACCCTCGAAAGTGTCGGTTAGCTTTACACTTTGAGAGTATTAATTTTAGGTATGCTTTACAAAGCATTGATTCTTAGCGCGTTAAAAAGTTGGCATCGAATTTGCAAAGCACTGCTTGAGTGAAACTATCGCACCCGAGGAGCACCGCAATGTTCAAGACTCTAGCCGTTGCCACGGCGCTGACATTCACCGCTTCTGCGGCGAGCGCGCTGGTTACCGTCACGATCGAAGCACCGACGGTCGTCAACACCACCGTCGCGCTGACGAACAGCACGGTTATCAACTTCAACGCCGTCCCGGTCGGTGCCAACGCCAGCATCACCAACGCCCCGCTCGCAGCCGGCGCAACGGTCAGCTACGACAGCTTTACGGCATCGGCCCCCGACATCTACGGCGGTGCCGCGAACACGACCTATTCGACCGTCGGTTCGGCCACGACGATCACGCTCGGCAACACCAACGGCGCGCATTATTTCGGCCTTTGGGCGTCGGCGCTCGACACCGGCAACATCATCTCGATCTACAAGGGTGCAACGCTGCTTTACACGCAGGACCTGTACACCGCCGGTAACGTCACTGCGACGTCGACGGCGTACAACGGCAACCCGACGGTCGGCACGAACTTCGGCGGCGACGCCTTTGAAAAGTTCGTGTTCTTCAACTTCTCGGTCGACGGCACCGGCTACGACAAGATCGTCCTGTCGAACTCGGCCGGCGGCGGCGCGTTCGAGAACGACAACAACACCTTCGGCAACATCGACTCGACGACGGTCCCCGAGCCCGCGAGCTGGGCGTTGATGGTCACCGGCTTTGCGATGGTCGGTTTCTCGATGCGCAAGCGCAGCCGCTACGCGACTGCCTGATCGCACCGATTTCAAGATCAGGGCTGCCCGTGCAAACGGGCGGCCCTTTTCTTTTGAGCCCGCGCGCTCCACTGTTCGCTGATGCCCCGTAGACCCCCCGCTCCGCCGCCCGGCCTGCCGACGCGCGCGCAAATCCTGAAATTCATCGCCGACACGCCGACCCCGGTCGGCAAGCGCGAGATCGCGCGCGCCTTCGGGCTGCATGCGCAGGACAAGATCGCGCTGAAGGGCCTGCTGCGCGACATGGCGGATGCGGGCGAGCTCGACGTCGGCCCCGGGCGCAGCGTCCACAAGGGCGGCGGCCTGCCCACCGTCACCGTGCTGCGCGTCATCGAAGTCGGCGAAAACACGGTCGGCACCCCCGACGAATGGACCGGCCCCGGTGCGGCGCCGCGCGTCCGCATCATCGAGGGCAAGCGCCGCGGCGCGCTCGGGCTCAACGACCGGGTGCTCGCCCGGATTGAGGAAGCCGGATCGGGGCATCGCGCGTTTCCGATGAAGGTGCTCGCCCGCAAGACCGAATTCGTGCTGGGCATCCTGCGCAAGGAAGCGCTCGGCTATCGGCTGGTGCCGGTCGACAAGCGCGCGCGGGTCGATCTCGCGGTGCTCGACGTCGGCGAGGCCAAGGTCGGCGACCTCGTGCTTGCCGAGCCATCGGGCCGTCCGCCGCGCCAGCATGCGCGCGTCGTCGAAGTGCTCGGCGATCCGTTTGCGCCGCGCGCCTTTTCGCTGATCGCCATCCACGCCAAGGGCATTCCGCATGCGTTCAGCGCCGAGGCGTTGAGCGAGGCGGCGCGTGCCGCCGAACGGCCGCTGGGCGACCGCGACGACCTGCGCGCGCTGCCGTTCCTGACGATCGACCCAGCCGACGCGCGCGACCATGACGATGCCGTCTGGGCCGCCGCCGATGACGATGCCGCCAATCCGGGCGGCTGGCAGGCGATCGTCGCGATTGCCGATGTGGCGTTCTACGTCCGTAGCGGCAGCGCGCTCGATGCCAATGCGCGCGAGCGGGGCAACTCGGTCTATTTCCCCGACCGCGTCGTCCCGATGCTGCCCGAGGTGCTGTCGGCGGACGCGTGCTCGCTGCTCGAAGGCGTCGACCGCGCCGTGCTCGCCTGCCACCTGACGATCGCCGCCGACGGCAAGGTCACCGCCCAGCGGTTTACCCGCGCGGTGATCCGCTGCGTCGCCAACATCGCTTATGAGGAGGCGCAGGCGACGATCGATGCGCAGGCGGGCACCCATCTGGCCACGTTGCAGCCGCTGTGGAGCGCATGGGGATCGCTGTCGAAGGCGCGCGATGCGCGGGCCCCGCTCGACCTCGATCTCCCCGAACGCCGCGTCGTGCTCGACGAGGGCGGGCGCATCGTCGCGATTGCGCTGCGCGAGCGCCTCGACGCGCACCGCGTCATCGAAGACTATATGATCGCCGCCAATGTCGCTGCTGCACGCGCGCTCGAAGCGAAAAAATCGGTGTGCATGTACCGTGACCATGAGGCGCCGGGGCGCGAAAAACTGGTCGCGCTAAAGGACTATCTGGAAACCTTCAACATGCCGTTCGCGCTCGGCCAGGTCATCCAGCCCCGGACGTTCAACAAGATCCTGCACGCGGTAAAGGGCGAGCCGCATGCCGCCCAGGTCAGCGAGCAGGTGCTGCGCACGCAGACGCAGGCCTATTATTCGCCCGAGAACAAGGGCCATTTCGGGCTGGCGCTGGCGAGCTATGGCCATTTCACCTCGCCGATTCGGCGCTATGCCGACCTTGTCGTCCACCGCGCCCTCGTCCGCGCGTGGAAGCTCGGCGATGATGGGCTGAGCGACGAGGCGACCGCATCGATGGCGAAAACCGGCGAGCACATTTCGATGACCGAGCGCCGCGCGATGGAGGCCGAGCGCGACACCGTCGATCGCTATGTCGCCGCCTATCTTGCCGTGCGCGTCGGCGAGACGCTGCCCACCCGCATCACCGGCGTGGCGCGCTTCGGCTTTTTCGCCACCGTCGAAGGCATCGGCGGCGACGGGCTGGTGCCGGTATCGACGCTCGGCTATGAGCGGTTCGTCTATGACGAGGGCGCGCGCTGCCTCGAGGGCATCGAATCGGGGACGCGCTTCGTGCCCGGCCAGCGGCTCGACCTGCGGCTCGCGGAGGCCAATCCGATCACCGGGGCGCTGCGCTTCGAACTGCCGCTCGGCGAGGG
>Ga0123338_10003986_pt1 | contig 13088 bp, 10 predicted proteins | sample grotaG_FD_89793 | JGI IMG/M metagenome (GOLD analysis project Ga0123338, IMG submission 89793) | Glacier valley bacterial and archeal communities from Borup Fiord, Nunavut, Canada, to study Microbial Dark Matter (Phase II) -... | ecosystem: Environmental > Aquatic > Freshwater > Ice > Glacier ... | reverse complement strand
AAGAATCTGGCTTTCTCTATTTTATTATGTTCGTGATAGCTGGTCATCGGTGTTTTAATTTCTAAATGATTCAGTAATTTAATACTATGCCTCGTATCCTCAGCAGCAATTAAATCAACCTCTTTTAGTGTTCTTATTACTCTTAGTGTAATATCCTCCAAGTTCCCGATGGGCGTAGCACATAAAAATAATTTTCCAGACATAGTTTAGAACCTTTCCTGTGAATAGTCTCGCATGAAAAACATGCGAGCCATTGGAAGAATAGCAAAAATAGCTATTCTTCTGGATTTAATAAATGGGCATGCGAGCCATTGGAAGAATAGCAAAAATAGCTATTCTTCTGGATTTAATAAATGGGCATGCGAGCCATTGGAAGAATAGCAAAAGCAGCTATTCTTCTGGATTTAGAATATGGGCATACGAGCCCTTTCTATTAATAACCATAAATATCATATATCTCATCTGTATATACATTCGGCTCTTTATAAACAATTAACGGCGGTTCTACCTTAAGCCGGGATTTTGCCCCCTTCATGCACTCTATGAGTACCATATTGGGCTCCTTATCCACATAAGGATGAACAAATTTCATTCTCTTTGCCTCCAGTTTATACGCGCTTAAGATATTGATAATCTCAACCAGACGAAATGGTCGGTGCACTAAATAAAACCTCCCGTTTGATTTACAGATTCTACCTGCTTCTCGGATTACATCCTCTAAGGAACAGAGAATTTCATGGCGGGCAATAGCCTTTGCCTCAGAAGGATTAATAATTCCGTGGCTGTAGTTCATATAAGGAGGATTGCTGGTGACAACATCAAAGGAAGCCTGTCCAAAAATAGAAGAGGCCTCCTTGATATCACCAATCACAATATCAATTTTATCTTGAAGTTTATTAATTGCAACACTACGCTTCGCCATATCCGCACTCTCGGCTTGAATTTCAAGTCCGGTAAAATGCTTTCCTTCTGTCTTGGCTTCCAGTAGTATAGGTATAATTCCCGTACCCGTACCCAAATCCAATACAGTTTCTCCCGGATTAACCTTTGCAAATCCGGAAAGCAATACGCCGTCCATTCCAAAGCAGAATTTTTTTGTGTTTTGTATAATCTGGTAATTATTTCTATGAAGGTCATCCAACCTTTCATCAAGTTTTAAACTTTCCTCCATGATATCCTTCTTATTCATCATCCAGCAGGGATTTCCCTTCCTTCTTTTCTAACAGCTCCAATACACGAAGTTCCTCGTCTTCAATTGGTGAGGAAGACTTTTCCTTGCGCTTCTTTAGCTTAAATTTTAAGTCGTTTACCTTATATTCATGAACTTCCTTCTCATCGTTTCCCATCGTAACAATCACTTTAACCACCTGTTTTAAGACGCTTACGCTCAAAACCTCACCTCTTAAGTTATCCTCCGTTGTAACAAAATCTCCAACACTTGGAAGCTTACTGTTTAGGTCTTCATATGCTTCTTCTTCATTCTTAAGACAACACATTAATCTTCCACACACACCCGAAATCTTCGTTGGGTTAAGAGAAAGATTCTGTTCCTTTGCCATCTTAATCGAAACTGGCGCGAATTCAGAAAGGTGTACATTACAGCACAACGGTCTTCCGCAAATACCTATGCCTCCGACAATCTTCGTCTCGTCCCTTACTCCAATTTGACGTAATTCGATTCTTGTTTTAAATACAGAAGCCAGATCCTTTACTAGTTCCCTAAAATCTATTCTTCCGTCTGCGGTAAAGTAAAATAATACCTTATTATTATCAAATGTATATTCAGAATCAATCAATTTCATTTCTAAACCATGCTTCTTAATCTTTTCAAGGCAGATAGTAAAAGCCTCTTTTTCCTTCTCTTTATTTCTCTTCTCAATCGTGTCATCCTCTTCGGTTGCCTGTCGAATTACAGGCTTTAAAGGCTGAATAATCTTGTCATCCTCCACATCCCTTAAACCCAAAACTACCGCGCCGTATTCAATACCTCTGGCAGTTTCCACGATCACATTGTCACCTTGCTTAATATCGTAACCGGCAGGGTCAAAAAAATAAACTTTTCCTGCTTTCCGAAACCTTACTCCTATTACTTTAACCATTACTATTCTCCTTTATTGTAAGTAACATAAGCTCGATTGCAATATCTAAATTAACATTAGCCTTCAACCTGATCTTTGCCTTTTCCATCGCGCTTATAATATTTTCTAATCCCTCATAACTTCTGGTATTTGCTTGCTTTTTAATAAATAGAAATTCATCTTTGTATAATAAAAGATTTGGATCCTCGGTTGCTTTTAACATTAAAACATCCCGATACCACAATATCATTAAATCAATATCATCTTCAATAGATGCCTTTCCTGAAGTAATCGTCTTTAATCCTGAAATTATTTCATAAAGCTCCATTTCATCAATGTATTTCAAAATATGAAGTACATCCTCTTTCATTCGTTCAAATTCCTCGGAGTAGGCATATTTGATTGCTTTCCCTACATTCCCACCGGAAAAATTAGCTGCCATTTCTGCCTTATAATCAGGAATATTCTGCTGCTCTATCAGAAATTTTTTGATAATACTTTTATCAATTGTCTTTAATCTAAGTTGAACACATCTGGATAAAATGGTCGGCAGTATAGCGCTAATGTTGCTTACCAAAAGAAGGATAATCGCATATTCTGGCGGTTCCTCAATGGTTTTTAATAGCGCATTCTGCGCAGCTTCTGTCAATTTTTCTGCTGAATCTATAATATATATTTTTCTAGGGCTGTTGTAAGGCTTAACTTGTATATCCGAATTTACTTGTAGTCTTATATCATCTACTCCGATACTGATTTTCTCATGAGTCACCCAAATAATATCAGGATGACTGTTTATATCGGCTTGTATGCAGGATTTACATTGATTGCATGATAAATCTTTACCTTCTTCACATTGTAGTGTTTTTGCAAATGCAGTGGCAAGCTTTTTTTTACCCATTCCTTCTTCTCCAAGAAAAATATAAGCATGGGAAATCTTTCCCGTCCTTATTGCATTCTGCAGATGCGCTATGATGCTTTCGTGTCCAACGATTTGTCCAAAGCCGTACATTCTACCACCTCTATCCAAAATAGCTGATTTTCTATTACTAAGTTAATATATCTAACAGTAGACCTCTAATTTCATCAATTTTAGTAAGAATCAGTAAATGATCCTTTTCATCTTTTATTAACTCTATGGCAAGCTCATCTAAATTCTTATCAACAAGCTTTATCATCGTGTAAACTCTATGTCTTCCTTTTTTATCTAAGAAGTTTTCTCTGGAAAACTTATGGGAGCGATTTACTATCTCATTCATAAAATCCTTAATCAGTTCCCTATAATGCTTCATATCTTTTAAATCCATGCGCTTTGACAGTTTCTTTCCCTGTGTAGATATTTCTCCTAGCATGAAATTCAGTCTGGCTTGCAGCTCTTGTTCTTCAATATGGGAAACCAACGTAAATTTAAAAGAACCATCCGTTTCCGGTATTGGTGCTTTTTGTTCAACCTGATTTATCGGTTGCATTTGGTTTACCTTAATATCCATACGTTTCCTCCACTTGCAATTTGATTATAACACACTGCCCTCTTAGTTAACAGTAAAATTTTTGATGTCCGCTTTGATCTGAAGCAGGCATACATTAATATCTAAGTTATGATAACTCTTTATAATACCGTTTTTAGATAAATTTATTTGGGAAAAATCTTCTTCGTCGGCCAAGTAACGTCTACACATTTCAGCATATTGGGGCTTCTCCTGCTTTTGCTCACGACGAATAGCTCGAATTAATCTTGTTCCATCCTCCACCTCAAGGTAAATCGGTATCACTTTTTCCTTGCCAAAGCACTCCCTTATCTGAGCATAGGTCTCGAGTGTCCCGATCATAAGATAATCCGCTTTTTCTAAATCAATCTGCCCATCATTCACCGTGAAATAATGCCATATCCCCTGAGTTGTATCGTAAGAACGGTGTTCCATTATTTTGTTTTGCCTTTTCAGTTCCCACATGGTCTCCTCATCTACAAAATGATACTCCACTCCATCTGTTTCAGCTTTTCTTATGGGTCTTGTGGTGTACATGAGGGCTATCTTTAAATTCAATTCTTCTGATTCTAACAAAAGTTTATATATTGTATCTTTACCGGTTGAGCTTTTCCCCATTACGATAAATATCCTGGCCATTATTTTATCCATCCTATCTTTTAGTCTTATCTGGATCTCGTCAAGCAGTTTAATAAATTATTCTTCTTTGATAATTAAGTACAAAACACCACTTCAATCTCATCCTTTTTATCACCATGAAGACCTGTTATTGATAACCCTTCCTGCAGTGCCTGATTAATAAAGCAAAGGACTTCTTTATTGATGATTTCACCTGGTACTAAAAGGGGCGTGCCCGGAGGAAACAAGCTGATAAATACGGCCGCAACTCTACCGCAGCTTTCCGTTAATTTTATTACTTCTGACTTGCCTTCTATCGCATTGAAGGGGGCAATATCCATTATGGTCTTTATTGTACCTGTATAGAACGGCTTATGCTCCGTACTATATGCAACCGAATCTAGGTCAATGGATATGAGTGCCTTTTCAAACCGATCAAAGCCTTCCTTTGTATCACAAATGCTAGTCACTCCAAGCACATAGTCCATTGTTTCCATTTCCATTACTATTTTAAACTTTTCTCTTAGTATTTTACTTAATTGGCGGCCTGTATAAGCTGTCCTCCCAGCGAATACGGTTATTTTCGATGGGTCCAGGTCAAATATTGCGTCCTGTCCAATAATTCGTCGATCTAGGAGCGTAAGTCTTGATAATTTAATACAAGCTTGATGAAAGGTCTCAAGTTTATCATAGAAAGCATCAAATAATTGCTTTGAGCTGTCTTCCAATAAACCAATACAGCGGTCCATTCCCGACATAAGAAGGTAGGATGGGCTGCTGCTTTGAAATACTGCAAGATAATGTTCAATTTTATTATTTATATCTGCTCTGTTTGAATGCAATACTGCCGATTGCGTAAATGCAGGTAACGTCTTATGAAGACTTTGGATTACTAAATCTGCCCCCAAAGTAACCGCACTTTTAGGAAAGCATTCATGAAAGCCAAAATGTGCTCCATGTGCCTCGTCTACAAGTAAAATAGCTCCATACCTGTGTACAATCTGAGAAATTTCACCAATATCCGAAACAACACCTTCATAGGTTGGAGAAGTGACAACAACTAGTTTGATGTCTTGATGCTTTATCAACAGCTCTTCAACATTTGCTGCAAGAATTCCACCGCTAACCGAGGTTTTATTCATCTGCTGAGGATAAATATAAACCGGTTTTAGCTCCCTAAGTATAGCCGCATGATAAACTGACTTATGGGAATTCCTAGCCATCAGAATTTTATCTCCCTTATTCGTAGACGCGGCTATTCCTGCTAGAATTCCTGCAGTACTGCCATTTATCAGCGGATAAGACTTCTCTGCCTTGTAAAGGCTACTCATTCGCATTGACAACTGCTTTATGATTCCCTCTGCTTGATGAAGGTTATCAAAGCCTTCGATTTCTGTAATATCTATATCATATGGATTTCCCATGGGAAGTAGCTTCACATTCCGTTTATGCCCCGGCATATGCATGGGGTAGTAGTCCTCTTTGCTATATAAATTCAATTTATCATACAGCCTGTCCACTTCATATCAAACCCCTTCATAACCGATTTCAATGGTATTATTATTGCATAAGTAAATTAGCTTTTACTCGCATTGCTTCTTTTTCATATTTTTGTTGATACATTTTGGAATCCGCAGCAAGGAAACAATCCTCTAGTAATGTGTTTTCATCCGGTATGACGATACTCCATCCATAGCTTACATATACATCAAATTCACTTGTACTATCCTGATTGAATTTATTTAGAGCACTTATAAATTTATAAATAAAGCGATTCATTTTCTTTTCATCATAGTCCAATCCAATAACCATAAATTCATCTCCACCAAACCGCATACAAATCTCATCATCATCTGCAGCTTGTTGTAGTGCATCTGCAACTACCTTCAGTGCGGTATCCCCTTTGGCATGTCCATAGTTATCGTTAATATATTTAAGCTTATCCATATCTACTGTAAAGGTCATCAGTTTGACATGTTTCTCTACACATTGCTTGAGATATTTCTGCCCTAAGATGTCAATTCCTCTTCTGTTATAGATTCCTGTTAAATCGTCTCTGATATACATATCCTCTAGCCTATATACCAAGCGGTTAAGTTCTCCATGCACGCGTACGTTCTCCAATGCATTACTTACATTGATCAGCCATGCCTGATAGGATAGCATATAGGTTTGTATCCCCGAAAAGCTGATTGCAATGTATCCAAAGTTATTCTCCAAATGGTGGAGCATAGTGAAATAATATATCATTGGTTGATCGTCAACAAATTCCTTTGGAATTAAATCCCGCTTTGAGAATTTAAACTTGCTATAATCGATCCCGTCCTTACATCCTACTTCCATTACCATTTCATCGCTGTCAAATTTATCGTCTTCTTCCAGATAAGTATCCCATTCCTTTTTCAAACACATATAAAAGTTTGTGAAACCAACATTCTCATAAACATAGCTTTTAACTTTTTCGCATACTTCATCCAGCTTTGTCAAACCGGTTAAATCCGTTGACATATTGGCATTCCTTGCAATTGCTTTCTTAAGGACTTCTCTTGTCGCAATATGGTTTCTTCTACGCTCATTGCTTTCTTGATACCAGTTTTTTTTGCAACCGCAAGATTCACGGTATATGGTAGTCGTTTTCATATAGGAATTCTTAGCCTGTTTAACACCGGTATTATGCCTATGTATCTTGTCTACAGCCTCCACACCCATTTCATATACAGGCATTCTGGAGGTTGTTATGGACGGACTGTACTCTGCTGAATCCTCAATGTCATCAAACCCTGTAACTGCTATATCACCAGGCACAGAGATTCCTCTTTCCTCCAACGCATTGCAAACGGAAATTGCCATATTGTCATTTGCACATATAATTGCCTGGGGTCTTTCAAGTGGGCTAGACAGCCATTTGTCAATAGCACGACGTCCCTCTTCCTTCCAGAAATCTCCATAATAAATCCGTTCCTCTTCTACCGGAATCTGATGCTCCGTTAATATACGCTTAAACGAATCAAGTCTTTTTTCGGCATCCGGTAAATCCTTAGGTCCTGACATGAAATTAAGTCTGGTAAAACCATGAACATCTATAAAATGAGTAATAATTTCTTCCAATACCTCGTAATCATCAACTAATACATTGTAATATTCCTCTGCTTTTTGTCTAACGCTTACCACTGGGCATTTACTTTTATTATTAATATGTTCTTTGATGCAAGAATCCAAATTCTGTATTACCATTGTATCAGGAGCGAGAATTATACCGTCAAAGTCCTCATAATTAGGAAGATTCGCAATATTTCGCTCTCCGATATCATAGGCTTTTTTCCCAAACCCGCCAAAATTAGTGAAAAATGTAACATTATATCCTAATTCTTTCGCACGTATAGAAATACCCTTGCATAAGCTATCCTGGTATTCTTCATAAATTTGGGATATAAAAACTCCTATTGTTTTTCTTCCATTTGCAAACATACTTTTTACCCCCTGTCACTGTATTTGAATCTTAAATATGTTTATTGGCTATAGTTCTTAATACCTATAGATAAGTTTATCTTAAATATATACCATTTCTAATAAAAAAACAATATTCTTCTGTGTTAATTAATATACCTTTAATATATAAAAAGGATACATCCTAATCCGACACCAGTCCCAGATGGAGACTATCGAATTAGAATCCCTCTCATGTTAACATTTTAGTTTCAGATAACTAACATAGTCTCAGTATCAGTATCAGACGGGGATATCGTTTTTTCTACTGTAGCTTCTTCGTCTTTCTATTTGCTACAATGCTTTCTATAATAATATTATAAATGTAGAGGTTTTTTATGTCAAAGGTTTCTTGCAATTACTAAGACAATCTTCGATACTAGAAGTTGCTTCGTTTCGTATGAGAGCCGGAGGCTATGGCTTCTTCCTTCGTAAGCTCAAAGCGTTGATGATTGCTTTAACGTACCATGTAACCTCCTCACCTGCCGATGGAGTAATATTCTACTCCGGCGCTCTTCATATTCTCTATATTATAGATATTCCTCCCATCATATATCACAGGATTTTTCATAAGCTTCTTATATATAATTGGAGTTACCTCCATGATTTCTCTCCACTGCGTGAAGATAAAGCACACATTTGCATCCGTTAATGCTTCTTCCGGTGTTTTTGTATAGGTAACTTCAGTTGGATATATTTTCTTAAAGTTATCTTCTGCAACCGGATCATAAACATAGATATCTGCGCCTTGTTCCAGTAGTAGCGCAACATTTATGAGGGAAGGCGCTTCCCTCAAATCATCCGTTCCCGGTTTGAATGCTAACCCTAAGACTGCAACTTTTTGATCTTTAAAGGAAGCAAAATGATTGCAGGCCATTTTAAACAATTTTGTTTTTTGTTCTTCATTCACTTTAACTGCAGCATCCACTGTTTTTAACTGATAACCATAATTTTTTGCAATATTTACTAAGGCTTTTGTATCCTTTGGCAGACAACTTCCACCGTAACCAATCCCAGCATTTAAAAAATCTTCACCAATTCTTTTATCATAAGACATCCCCCTTGCTACATCCACAATGTCAGCTCCAACTAATACACATAAATTTGCAATATCGTTCATATATGAAATTTTTAGTGCTAAGAAGCAATTGCAGGCATATTTTATCATTTCTGCACTTCTCCTACTTACAGATACAATAGGAAGTCCAAAGGGTTCATAAATATTTCTAAGCTGTTCTTCGGCTTCCTTGCTTTCCGTTCCAATGATGATTCTTGACGCTTTGAAGGTATCTCTAATCGCTGTACCCTGTGCTAAAAATTCCGGATTACTTGCAATCTCAATCTTAACATCATTTATCTGAAATTCCTTTATCAATTGTGAGGCTTTGTCATTCGTGCCTACAGGAACTGTTGACTTAATAACCACCAAGCAATCCTTCGTGGCAGTTTCTGCTATCTGCCTTAAAACCGCCTCGATGTAAGAAAGGTCAGCGGATCCATCCGGCAATTGTGGTGTACCAACTCCAATAAAAATAACCTCCGCTTCTTTATATGCACTTTTATAATCGGTTGTAGCTTTCAGCCTGCCCATTCTTTCGTTTTTTATAATTAGTTCTTCTAAGTCTTGCTCATATATAGGTGATTTTTCTGATTTTATCATATCTATCTTAGTTTTATCTATATCAACACAGGTTACATTATGTCCTACCTCTGCAAAGCATGCGCCAGCAACTAAACCAACATAGCCTGTTCCTACAACAACGATATTCAAAAGTTTATGTCATCCTTTCTTGATCTTATTGACTGTTAGCAAAAGCTTTTATCTCTTGTTTTGCTTCTATAATATCTTTTCTCTTTATAAAAAGGTATACAAGATAACAAGCAGCATAGAAAAGAGTGCTGAAATAGCTTCGAATAAGCCATCCTGTTGTCATAAATATAGTACACATTAACAATTCTAAAAGGATATCCTTTTTTACCTTAATATTTATAAATTTCGACAATATAATTTCTGCGAATATACAGCGAAATGCAAGCACTAACACTATGGATACAATCGTAAGCGTTAGATTGTTCAGCAGGAAGATTGCTATTAATGACATTATGAAACTAATAAACACAGAAACTACATTCACAATAAGAATCCATTTTTCTTTTCTTAAATTCTTTAAATAGGTATTCACTAACATGGACATCTTACTTTCATATATGCAGATTGGAAAAAGCAGAGCCATGTAGGTCAGACTATTCGCATAACGTGGAAGCCATAACGCTAATACTTCTTTCATAGGGTAATAAACTACTATGATACCTAATAATGGAACCATTAAAATGTTTCGTAATATCCCATAATATTTCGATAATTCATCCTGCGGAGTTCTTCGCAGCATAGGATATATAACTATACTAATTGCATTGATTACAACCATCATTAAATTAGATAAGCTCAGTGTTAAGGACACTTTTCCGAATGTTTCAATGTCCCACTTATTTTCGATACCCATCCGCATGATTCCTATAATCATCAAATCGGCAATATTAGAGGCCAATATTTTACTTCCCGAAGATATGTTTTTAAGTGCTTCCTGTAAGCCCTGTTGAATTTTAATTGATTTCTCGAAAACCATATCTTTGCAATGATAAACAAGCCATACTAGAGCAGCCAATTTACCATAGATATCTGCTTTTATTAACAATGAACATTCTCTGTCTCCCAAGATAAGAAAAACAACTGCTAATGTTATAAATACAATTCTGTCAATAATCGTTGCTTTTACATAATCTTTTATCCTGTTTGTTGCCTGTAACGTAAGTAATATAAAATCCCTGGGAATGATAATAACTCCGCATAGGCATGTCATGATTAAAATAAATCCTTTATCCTCGACTCCTAGGGTAGAAACAATAATCATACTACCTATTGCGGCTAGCAAAAGTGCATAGATAGTAATCATCCAAAATTGCATTGTAAACAACCCTTTATTTAAGTTACTAAATTCTTTTCCTCCATATCTTAGATAGATTCCATTTGGCAATCCCAGGTGGAAGAATATAGCATAAGAAGTATAAAAAAGATATAATTGAAAATATCCATATTCCTCTATTCCTAATACTTTAGGAACAATCCCTATAATAATCACGGATATAATAAACGTAATAATATTAGCTCCTAAGGAATAAGAGAAATTGGTAATGATATTAGCAGCTTTATGATTCAAAATGATACCCTCTTTGTTTCTTATAGTTATTAAAAATCAGTTCTCCAAAAAAAATTATAGATATATTGACAAATAAATTAGGAATAAAAGCTTCCGTAATTCCATAAATAGAAAGACAAACAATTAATAACAATTCTGGGTACATCCTCCTCTTTACGCAGCGATAGCTTAGTATCATATAAGCAGTTACATATAAAAAAGTAAAAAAAAGACCATAATTGATTACCAACTCAACGTATCCATTATCTAAGACGATAGAATCCCCACTAAGATTATTTCCAAAAAGTTTTAACGGATAGGACTCTAGATAATGTTTACTAAATGTTATCCTCCACTGCAATATACTATCTATCGTCCTTAAATTGGGGATTTTATTATACAGCAAAGCAGGTATTAAACTTATCAGAAATCCGAATGGTATTATTCCAATACAAATAACATGTTTGAGTTTCATAAAGTAAATACTTTTAAACCATATCAACATAAATATTGCAAGGAAACCAATGAAGGCAGATGTTCTGCTAAATGATTTCGTATATGCCAATATATTAATTACTCCGAGTAATGTTATATGCATGAACCCCAGCTTATCATAATAGATATAAATGCATAGCAACAATATAATAATATATGCCAAGTGGAATTGGTTCGGATGGGAGAAGCCCATACTATACCGAATTATTGTATCATTTCCTCTAATATTGGTTATCCTTGTATTCTGGATAATATGAAAAACGGTCAGACTCATTAGTAAAAAAAACGAGGTTATTCGAATATATAAACTGAATTTAAATAATTTTTTGATGTCTACGTCCTTTAACCCCATAATAGCCATTATACTTAAAATTCCACCTGCTTTTTTGGTACTATAATAAATTAAAATACCTAGGATGCCTAATGCAATGACAATAAACAGTTCCTTATAGTTATACTTCGTAGCTGCAAATTTATATATGAAAAAAAGGATACCTAACATAGCAAATGCAAGAAATATCTTATTGCTTGAACCTATATTAAATGCCTCTCCACATTCCATAATAATAAAAAATAGATAATATTCAATATCTGATTTTTTTAGTTTTGATAATATTGGAACTGAACTTTGTTCCTTCAATAATTTTTCCATTATCTCTCCTCAGATACAACTATTTTTCTACAAAGTTATCATATAGATTCTTTAATTTTCCTGCTTCCGTTTGAATATTATAATTAGAATCTAGTAGGTTATCTTTAATTTGTTCCGAATAGTTTTCTCTATCTAACCTGCTAAACTCCAGAATTTTCTTTACCCAAGTATCTAGGGATACATTTAAACTTAGAAGCTCAAATTGTGGTGTGATTTTAGCTTCCAGAGGAACAACGTCTGATACAATACAGGGCAGTCCTGCTGCTTGTGCTTCGATTACTGCCATCCCTAACCCCTCAAAACGGGAAGGAAAAACAAAGAGATCCATAGCCTGCAGAAGTTTAGGCACCTTCAATGTTTCCCCATAAAAGCAAACTGCATCATTTAATCCTAAGTCAACTACTTGTTTTATTAATTTATCCCTTAAGTCCCCATCTCCAATTAAAAGAAGTCGATAGGAATTATCCTGCCTATATAATTCCGAAAAAATTTTAATTAAAAATTCATGATTCTTTTGGTATGAGAAATGCCCTATATGACCAATTACTTTTTTATTCTCAAAACCAAGGATCTTACGGTATTTTTTTCGTTCTTTCTTATTATAAAAAAAATTTGTAATAGGAATTGCATTATTTATTACAGTAAATGGTTTCTCTCCATATAACCATTTGCCTGCTACCTCACTACAAGCGAAGGCATGGGTGTAGCTGTGATCAAATAGTGGTTTCAGTAACTTATGATATAACATATGATCACAAGTACAATTATGGCAATGACTAATTCTAACCTTTACTCCACACATCTTTGCCACTTTTAACTCAATCGCAAGCGTCGCACTATTCCCATGAGCGTGGACAATATCATACTTCTCTCTTTTCATTATCCGTGCTAGTTGTATCAGATATTTGAGCGGATTATATTTTCTCATGGTTAACTCATACACTTTACCGCCGTTTTGATTAATCTCATCTTTCAGTCTTTTGGGAACTTTATTTGTGGTTACAAAATCAATTTGCAGATCATATTTATCCATTAATCTGTAATAATTCATAATGCTGTTGGTGACTCCGTACAATTT
>Ga0123338_10003981_pt1 | contig 13092 bp, 12 predicted proteins | sample grotaG_FD_89793 | JGI IMG/M metagenome (GOLD analysis project Ga0123338, IMG submission 89793) | Glacier valley bacterial and archeal communities from Borup Fiord, Nunavut, Canada, to study Microbial Dark Matter (Phase II) -... | ecosystem: Environmental > Aquatic > Freshwater > Ice > Glacier ... | reverse complement strand
CGCCCACCGTGTTCGACAACGACGGGTTCGATCAACGTTCCGAGCTGGTCGAGAGACGACCATTCGGCGAACAGGGCGTCTGCATCGGTCACCCACAACACCACCTGCGCTGATCGACTGATGCCTGCGGCGACGGGCTGCAACACTAATCTCACGCCGTCGCGAGATACCTCCGTCCCATCGACTGTCTCCTCGATCGCCACGAATCCGAGTTGCTCGTAGGCCACCAGCGCAGCGCCCATATCGCTGACCGGGATCACGATCGACATGCCTCGTACCAACGCTTGCGACGACGAATACCCGGCGAACGTGCCGTCGTCCGTGCGCACCAGCCGACGATGTGCCGATATCGATCGAACATCGATCGGGCCGTAGACGTGGGGAAAAGCAACGTGCGCCAGCGCGTCGGCGCCCTGCGGCCGTTCCCACCGAAGTGGAGACGTCAGCTTCATGCGGTCGATCGAAAGCACGACGAACTGACTTTGCACGTGGCGATAGAACTGATTGGCGACGTGCAGCATCAGCTCGTCGCCGACGGTGCAGTGTGCGAACCCCTCGGTCGCCAACGAAGCCGACCTCAACGGCTCCCAGCTCCGCCGTCTGGCCCATTCCTCCAGCGTGATGAGATGCAGGAGCGGCTCAGCCATTCCGCCAAAGGATAGCCACGGAATCTTTCGTCCACGTACTCCATCGACCAGCAGGTACGGCACAGACCCCGTCGACGAGCGGCGGCCGTACCCACATTGGGTGACCTCGGGTGACGATCATCACGCCAGTTGCTCGCTCGCCCTTCATCTCGTCGTCATCTGTTGGAAACCTTCGGGGTTTACCGTCGGCAGTGCATCGAGCCGGACCTGGAAGTCACCCCCCTTGACCGTCTCGGGTCCCGGCTCGATGCCCCAAGCGCATCAGCCGCACCGAGCCGGACACTGCCGGCTCAGCTTTCACGGTTGGACCGAGCGGTCGACGGGAAGTATGAAACCGACAACCGCTCCGCCATCCGGGTGGTTTCCGGCGTAGACCTTCCCACCGTGGCGTTCGACGATCTGGCGGACGATCGCCAAGCCGAGTCCTGAGCCCTGTTCGGTCCTGGCGATCGTCGACCGGTAGAACCGTTCGAAGATGTGCGCCAAATCGTTGGCGGCGATACCGGCACCGTGATCCCTGACGAGTACCGAACCGGCGTCGACAGCGATCTCGATCGGCTGTACATTGTCGCCGTATTTGATGGCGTTGTCGACGAGGTTGGCGATCGCCCGCTCGAGCATCTGCGGGCGTACCGTCACCGTTGCGTCTGGTGCCGCTGCTGACGGGGTGACTTCGATGGCCCGACCGCTGCGCCGACGCGCTCTTCCGACCGCATCGTCGACCAGGTCGCGCAAGCGGACGGCTTCGAGGACTTCGACGTCGCTCGTCGGGTCTGCGGCGAGTTCGACGAGTTCGGTCAGCAGGTTCGTCAGCTCTCCGACGTCGATCTGCGCAGCGGCCAACGTGTCGCTGCGGTCGATCGCCGACAGTTGCTCGAAGTGGTCGAGGAGTTCGAGGTTCGTTCGCAGGCTGGTGAGCGGTGTGCGCATCTCGTGACTGGCGTCGGCGACGAGTCGGGTCTGTTGCTCCCGCGACGATGCCAGCGCACCCACCATTGTCGTGAAACTGCGCGCCAGACTGCCGACCTCCCCGACCCCCTCGATCGGGATCGGTGTCGAGAGATCCTGTGTCGAGGCAATCGATTCGGCGGCGCGTCGCAGGCGGACCACCGGTCTGACGATGCGTCTGGCGATCAACCATCCGGCACCGGCGGCGGCAACGATCCCGATCAACGCCAGACCAGCGAGCCGCAGCCGAAGCCCGTTGAGTACTGCGTCCGACTCCTCGAGGCTGCGGGCGATCTGGATATAGCCGCCCTCTTTCCAATTGGCGCTGACGACGCGATAGGTCTGGCCGTCGATCGCGTCGGTCTGCATGCGGTATTCCGATTTGCCGAGACTGCTCAAACCGTCCGTCGGGATACGAATGCGCGCTCCGGCGATGCACGGGCTGATCTGGCCGCTCGCATCGACGATCTGCGCCGCAGAGGCTGCCTCGAACAGACCGGGTGCCGGACACCCGACAATGGTCCTCGCCGGCGAATCAGAACCGTTCGCATCGGTCCCGACCGGGTCGGTGCCGTTCGCTCCGGCGCCGGGACGGCGCGGAAACGAACCTCCTGGGAAGCCGTCTCCGCGACCTCCGGGAAGAGTCCGCTGACGCGGCTGAATCACGCCGTTGGCCAGCTCCGCCCGGTCCTGCAGCGACGAGTCGATGCCGGACGCCAACTGCCGCTCCGTCGTGATGTAGGAACCGAAGGCGGCGAACGCTCCGACGACTGCCGCCACCGCACCGAGCGCCAGTGCGATACGCAGGCGCAGGTTCATGCGGTACGCAGCACGTAACCGATGCCGCGGATGGTCTGCACGACCCGCGGCTCGCCGGCCGCTTCGGTCTTCGTCCGCAGGTAGCCGACGTAGATGTCCAACGACCGCGAACTGGTCTCGAAGTCGTAGCCCCAGATCCGTTCGTAGATGGTCTCTCGTGTCAACACGATCCCGGCGTTGGACATCAGCAGTTCGAGCAGATCGAACTCCGTCTTCGTCAGGTCCAGCGTCCGCTCGCCACGCCGCACCACCCGTGCCTTCGGATCGAGGGTGAGACCGCCGAACGACAGCAGCTCGTCGGAGCCGGACAGGCCGGTGCGACGCAGCAGCGCACGCAAACGGGCAGTGAGTTCGCTCATCGCGAACGGTTTGACGAGGTAGTCGTCGGCACCGGCATCGAGTCCGGCGACGCGATCGCTGACCTCGTGACGCGCTGTCAGCATCAGGATCGGCAGTTGGTGGTTCCGCTGGCGTAGTTGGCGGCAGACGGTCAGCCCGTCGATATACGGCATCATCAAGTCGAGGATGGCGACATCCGGCACCTGGCCCATCACCGCTTCCAACACCTGCGAGCCGTCGTTGACCGCCTGAACGTCATACCCCTCGAAGCGCAACGCCCTGGTCAAGGACTCGCGGACACCCCTGTCGTCTTCGGCTATCAACACTCGTGCACCTGGCTGATTCACGATGATGAGCATAGGAACGCTTTGCAAGACCACTGTAAGGCCGGCTCATCGTGACGACGGATTCATACGTGGTTCTTGCACGTCTCTGACGAGTCGCTCACGAACCGGCCTCATCGTGATGAGCATCCCAACTGCCGCCGAGTCGCAACGAGGCAACTCGAATCGCAGCAACACGAAAGAGAACCACGTCATGAACAAACGCATCGCAAGTGTCGGAATTGTCGCCGGATTGGCGCTCGGCGGCGGGGCCGGCCTGGTGCTCAGCCAGGTGAGCGGGGCGACCGCCACGACGGCCCGCCAGACCGCTGTCGCTCCGACAGACGATTCGACCCCGACGACCGCTGCCGGCTCGACCACCGCTCCGTCCCCCACCCCTGCAGCCGACACCAACCGGCCCCAGCCCGGAGCGGCCGAGAAAACGGCACTCGACAAACTCGTCACTGATGGAACGATCACGCAGGCTCAGGAGGATGCCGTCATCAAGGCGCTCGACGCCGCCCGCCCGGTCGGCGGTCCCGGAGGCGGACCTGATTGCGCACGCCACGGAGGTTTCGGCGGCGGTATGCAGTTCGACGTGGCTGCCAAGGCCATTGGCGTCGCCACGGCTGATCTGAGGACCGCCGTGCAAGGCGGCAAGACGATCGCCGCCGTCGCCACGAGCAAGGGAGTCACCCCGCAGGCAGTCATCGACGCACTCGTCGCCGATGTCAAGACCCGTGAGGCCGCAGAGGTCACTGCCGGCACCCAGACCCAGGCGCAAGCCGATACGAAGATCGCTGACGCAACGACGCGTATCACGACCTTCGTGAACAGCACCACGACGATGGCTGGCGACGACCACGGCCCGGGAATGGGCGGCCCGGGAATGGGCGGCCCAGGGATGGGCGGCATGGGTGGCCGCCATGGCGAGGGCGGAGCGCCTGCCGGTGCCCCGACGAGCACCCCCGCCGGGACAGCCACAAGCCAGGCCGCGGTGACCACCACCGGCTGACCCCTCAACTCGTCAACGGCGAAAACCGGGCCGGTGCCCGAAAACGGGTGCCGCCCAGGGGTGCTGTTCTGCTCACGTCCGAGCAGAGTGGCACCCCTGCCCGCGCGCCCAGCTGCCGCCGGTCCGGAACGGCTGAGTCCGGATCGTCGTACGCTCTCGTCGTGAGTACATCGTGACCGCCAAGAGACTTTCCCATGAACCGCTCGTGACGTCCCCATGATCGTCGAGATCGCGGACCCGGACGACGATCGAGTGTCGGCATTCCGGGCGCGTGATCGCCAACTCGCTCCCGGTCAACCGAAGCCGGAAGCGCCGCTCGGCCTGTTCGTCGCCGAGGGCGACCTCGTCGTCGTCAAGGCAATCGAACTCGGCTACGAACCGTACGCCGTGCTCAGCGCCGCCACGCTCTCTGCGAGCGTCGTCACCGCCGTCGAACGGTGTGACCCAGGCGTTCCGATCTACACGGCGAACCCGTCGCTTCGTGCTTCGTTGACCGGCTACGGCGTACAACTCGACGTCGTTGCGCTGTTCCACCGCCGTGCGGCGATCGGTGTCGAATTCGCACTGCAACACGCCAGACGGATCGTGGTGCTCGAAGCCGTCGACAATCCCGTCAACCTCGGCGTCATCGCCCGCACCGCAGCAGGGCTCGGCTTCGACGCGCTCGTCATCGCCGCCGCATCCGCAGACCCCTACGCACGGCGTGCCGTCAGGACGTCGATGGGTGCCACGCTCGAGTTGCCGTGCGTACGCTACGACTCGCTCGACCAACTCACCGGCTTCACGACCGTCGCCCTCACCCCTGACGCGTCGGCAGCGGACCTCGACACACTGCACTTCGCAGCATCGAACCCCGTCGCTCTGCTACTCGGCGAAGAGCGGTCTGGCCTGCGCCCTGCGACAATGGCGGCGGCCGACCATCTCGTACGCGTCCCGATGCACCGCGGCGTGGATTCGTTGAACGTCGCCGCAGCGGCGGCGATCGCCTGTTACGCCCTTCGCCAGCGCTGAAGTGCGCTGAAGTGCGCTGAAGTGCGCTGCAGTGCGCTGCAGTTCGCTCCCGTCACGGACGCTTTGTCGAGATCGGCAGGCCGGTGTCGTTGCGCATGTGTTCAGCAGAGGGGATGAAGTAGTTCAAGAGCGTGGTGGCGACGTCGTCGTCCGGCGAGACAGCGGCGACGGCAGAAGCCATGTGAACAAGCCAGCGGTCGCGTTGCAGGGGCCCGACGACAAACGGCATGTGGCGCATGCGCAACTTCGGGTGGCCGCGCTCTTCGGAATACGTCGTCGGCCCGCCCCAGTACTGCACGAGGAAGAGCGTCAATCGATGCCGGGCGCCGGTCAGATCGGGTGCCTCCGGATAGAGCGGCAACAGCACCTCGTCGGTTGAAACTCCGTCGTAGAAGGCAGCGACCAGTCGTTCGAAAAACGAAAAACCGCCGACACGTTTGAACAGTGTCGGCGGCTCAGTCATAGTGTGGAGCCTATTGCTCCAGGCAATGTTCTGGCGTTGGTCAGGCGGCTGCGTCGAACAGTCGGTAGTCGCCGAGCTCGTCTGCACGGCTGACGACCGGCGTCGATCCGTCGCAGAGGTCGAGAATGATTGCCTCTTCTGTGGCCAGCAGGACCATCGCCGTTGTCCACTCGCCGCCGATTACCATTTCGATCACGTCGCCGGTTGCGATTTGCGTCTTCAACATTGTGCTCATCGTGTGCACCTTTCTTGTGTCCTCGTACCAGTTCTACGTTCCTGAGCTGAGAGTTATTTCAGAAATACCCCTACAGCGGCTATGAAAACGGTCACGTGGTTGTCGGAGCCACTGACGGTGTGGATGACGACCCGAACCCATCCGCACGACAACGAGTCCGACGCATGGCGCCGCGTTGGGTCGGCGGTGAACGGCACTGTGCTCGACGGTGAACCGCTACGGTCGCTGGCATGAGCACGAAGCACCGCAATCCGTGGACGACCGAGGTCGTTGCCGACTACGTCGCCAGCCACACCGCCAAGCCGGACGCACTGCAACAGGAGCTGATCGATGAAACCGCTACCGCCCTCGGAGGCAGGTCGCGCATGCAGATCAGCAGCGACGAGGGCGCGGCGATCAGCCTGCTCGTGCGTTTGATCGGCGCCAGGAACGCCGTCGAGGTCGGCACCTTCACCGGCTATTCAGCGCTGTGCATTGCCAGGGCGATCGGACCGCACGGCCATCTGCTGTGCTGCGACGTCAGCGAGGAGTGGACGGCGATCGGACGCCGCTACTGGGAGCGTGACGGCGTCGCCGACCGCATCGACTTGCAGATCCGCCCCGCCATCGAGACGCTGTCGGCGTTGCCGCCGGACGATGTGATCGACATCGCCTTCATCGACGCCGACAAGTCGTCCTACCTGGCCTATTTCGAAGCGCTGCTGCCGCGTATGCGCCAGAACGGAATGATCCTCGTCGACAACACACTGTGGGGTGGCACGGCCGCCGAACCGCCGAGCGCAGACGACGATGCCGACACCGCCGCCATCAAGACATTCAACGATCTGATCGCCACCGACACGCGGGTAGAGAGTTACATCCTCCCGATTGCCGACGGCCTGACAGTCATCCGCAAGCGATAGGACAGCTCTGCTGAGGGCAGGCATCCAGGGGACGCACGGTCTCGGGGACTACACCGCTTCGATGGCTGCAGCCGCAGCCGACACGCCATCACGACGGCGGATGACGGTGCCGATCTCGCGTAACCGTGAATGCAGCGCCTGATCGGCGAGCAGTTCGTCGATCGCTCCGGTGAGTTCCTCGTCAGCGAAATCGTACGTCGCGAGCCGACGTCCGAAGCAGGTCTCGTGGACCCGCTGGGCGTTGTCGTACTGGTCCCAGAACAGCGGCAGGACGATCATCGGCTTGGCGAAGTGGAAGCACTCTGTCACTGTGTTGTTGCCGCCGTGGGTGATCACCAGGTCGACGAGGGACAGCACCGACGTCTGTGGAACCTGCTCTGCGCCCCACATGTTGTCCGGTAGTCCATAGTCGTCGGCGAGCGGGCCCTTGCTGACGATGAAGCGATGCCTCGTCGTGGCGAGGATGTTGACGAGGCGACGCATCAAACCGATGTCCGCCGAGCCGAGCGATCCCAACGACAGGTAGATCAGCGCGCCATCGCCGCTTCGCAACGGCTCGGGCAACTCGAACGAGGCGTCGGTGCTGCGGACCGAAGAATCGACACGCGTCCACGTCGGGCCGAGCGATCGCCGAGCCGTGTAGTCGATGATCTCGGGATAGGTGTAGAGGTTGAGGTGCTCGCTGACGTGGACGAAGTCGAGTGGGGCCAACGACGGCGCACCGCAGGACATGACCCAGTCGTTGTAGTGCCGCCACATGTCCTCGTGCGTCGCCGCGTACTCGGCACTGAACTCGGCCCAGCCTGAACGGTCGTCGATCGCATAGCCACTGAAGACCGGCGGCAGATCGGGTCCGCGCATCTCCAGAGGATTGCAGCTGACGATGCGCACATACGGCACCCCGGCGGTGAGCAGTGCCGGGAAGGCGTTGACGTTGTCCTCGACGATCACGTCCGGCCGCTGGCGGTCGATGATCTCGCGCAGCTGCGATTCACAGAACATGGCACCGTCGATCAGCGCCTGCCACGTCGGTCGGACGAACGTCGAAAGTTGTTCGATGGTCGGCTTGCGGAATTCCGGCGAGGTGTCACGGATGAAATCCGTCCAGAATTGTCCGGCCGACTGCTCTGTCGCATCCGCTGACGCAGGCGGCGCGAGGTCGACGAGATCCTCCACGAAGCCCAGCGCGTCGAGCTTTCCGGCCCACGATGCCTCGGCGGCGAACACCACGCGATGGCCGTGGTTGCGCAGTACGTTGCCGATCCCGATGCAGTTGTTCGTCGGCCCGTAGGCGCTCTCCGGCATGAACAGGAACGTCTTGGCTTCCACCCCTTCACCATAGAACCCAGACCGTCCGAGCTGGGCTACGGTCGGCGTCGATGCAACGCGTACTGATCGATCCTTCCACCGGGCGAGCCCTCAAGACGGTCGCTGATTCATCGATGGACGAGGTCGATTCGGCGATCCGTCGGGCGGCGGCGGCGGGTGCCGAGTGGGGGCGTTCGCTCCCGTCGGACCGCGCCGCTGCGCTGCTGCGCCTCGCCGCTGCTATCGAGGCGCATGCCGACGAATTGAGCCGCGTCGAATGTGCCGAGACCGGCAAGCCGTGGACTGTGATGCGTGACGGTGAGATGCCGTTCGCGCTCGACAACCTGCGATTCTTCGCTGCCTCGGCGCGCAACGTCGACGGCACGGCCGCAGGCTCGTTCAGCACGGGCTACACATCGATGCTGCTGCGCCGTCCGGCGGGCGTCGTCGCAGCGATCACGCCGTGGAATTTCCCGCTGGTGATGGCGATCTGGAAGGTCGGCGCGGCGCTCGCCGCCGGCTGCACGGTCGTACTCAAGCCGGCACCGGCGACGCCAGGCACGTCGATCCGGCTCGGCGAGTTGGTTGCAGGGGCCGGATTTCCGGACGGCGTGCTGACGATCCTCACCGGCGATGCCGATGTCGGTGAGGCGTTAGTCTCGCATCCGCTCACCGACATGATCACGCTGACCGGCTCGACGGCGACCGGCCGTCGGATCATGACGCTGGCGGCGGCCGGACCGAAGCGGGTGCATCTCGAACTCGGCGGGAAGGCACCGCTGATCGTCTTCGGCGATGCCGATCCGCACGCCGTCGGACAGGCCGCTGCGCTCGCTGCAAGCTACAACTCCGGCCAGGATTGCACGGCGGCGACACGCGTGTATGTCGAACGAAGCATGCACGACGAACTCGTCGAGGCGTTGGCGGAAACAATGGGCGGCGTCACCCTCGGTGGGCCTGACGAGCAGTGCGACATCGGCCCACTGATCAGCGAGTCCCACCGCCGGCGGGTCGACGGTTTCGTCACCAGAGCGAAGGCCGATGGCGCCACTGTCGTCACCGGTGGCACCGTGCCGGACCGGGACGGTTGGTTCTATCCGCCGACACTCGTGACGAACGCAGCACAGTCGAGCGAGATCGTGCGCGACGAAATCTTCGGGCCCGTTCTCGTCGTCGTTCCGTTCGACACCGAGGCGCAGGCGATCACCCTTGCCAATGACACGCCGTATGGCCTTGCGTCTTCCGTATGGACACCGCAGATCGACCGAGCGCTGCGCGTCACCCATCAACTGAAGGTGGGTGTCACCTGGATCAACGATCATCTGCCGATCGCCAGCGAGATGCCGCATGGCGGACGGGGCGCATCCGGATTCGGCAAGGACATGGGTCGTGACAGCGTCATCGATTTCACGGTCGCGCATCATGTGATGATGAAGCACGCAGAACCTGCCGCGCGACAGGGATTCCGCCCGGCATGACCGAATTGCCGCGACCGGGGCGTTCAGCAGCGGTCGCCGCAGCGTTTGCCCCGGGCTCAGTCAGCGCAGATGCGGTCGAACGTCCGATCACTGTCGACCAGACGAATTACAGCGTGATCGTCGGTGAACTCGTCGTCGTCAAGTGGCTGCTACCGCCCGTTCACGGCACCCATCCGACGGTCAGATCGATGACACATCTGTGCTCCGTCGGCTTCACGGAGATGCCGATCTTCTATGGGGCGCTCGTCGAGGGCGAGTTCACGACGGCGATCATCACCGGGTTCGTGACCGGCGCGTTGGACGGCTGGGAATGGTACGTCGATGAACTGTCGATCGCCGTGGAGTCCGGCGATGTCTCGGTGCCGTTGGCGTCCGCCGAGCGGATCGGCGCACTGACGGCGAGGCTGCATCATTCACTGGCAACACCGAGCCTGACGATCCCGATGCCGCGACAGACCGGCTCCCTCACCGATGAGGCGACCCGCGGCATGTTGCTGCTCGCCGAGGCGCTCGAGCCGGTCGTCTGCCTCGCAGACGGCGCGATCACCGACAGGGGAGCCGCCACTGGCGACCACCGAACGGACATCGAGGCCGTCCGCACAGACATCGTGGCTGAGCGGGCAGACGAGATCACCGGCATGCTCGAGCGGCTCACTACCCACCCGTTGCCCGTGCAGCCGGTGCACGGCGACCTCCATGTCGGCCAGATCCTGCGCTCCGCAACGTCGATGCTCGTCAACGATTTCGACGGCAGCCCGGTCGCCGAAGCCGCTGCGCGCCTGCAGCCGCGCAGCACTCTCGTCGACCTCGCCTCGATGCTGCAGTCGATCGACCACGTCGCCAGGGTCGTTTCCCGCCGCCGACCCTCCCGTGCTCGAACGCTCGATGCGTTCCTGGTGGACGCTCCGATCCGGGCACTCGGCGGGTACACCTGCGAACTCGGAGGTGAACAACCGATCAACGTCGAAGCACTGTTCACCCTCAGCATCATCCAGGAGTTGCACGAATTCGTCCACGCCAGACGCTCGCTACCGTCTTGGAACTATGTCCCGGCAGCTGCACTGGCGTCGCTGCTCCCGCGCCGATAGCGACCCCACGCATCCAGTGCCGTGGCCGTTTGCCTCGACGCCCCACGCCGATCCACCCACATACAACACCAATGGAACTGCCGACAACCATATGGATCCCGACCACTTTCTCGACGACATCGAACGCAAGCCGCAGGTGTTGCGCACACTTGCCGATCTGATCGACGGCGGCGCACTCCAGTGGCCGATCTTCCGTCCTCCGTCGAGGGTCGTGCTGATCGGGATCGGGTCGTCGTTCTACGCAGCGACGGCGGCCGCGCAGCGATTGCGTGTTGCCGGTGTCGATGCTGTTGCCGAGAGTTCTGCCGCCGAGTCGATCGGACCGATCGGTCCGGGAGAACTCGTCATCGGCATCTCCGCAGGTGGCGAATCGATCGAGACGAATCGACTGTTCGCGGCCGCCGGCGGCGGTCGACGCATCGCCGTGACGAACAGCCCCGGCTCAGGGATCAGTCGGATTGCCGCCGCGGCCGGGACCCCCGCCAGCGTGTCGACGATCGATATCCATGCGGACGACGAACGCGGCGGAGTCGCCTGCCGGACCTATGTGCACACGGTTGTTGCCCTGCTGGCGCTCGAACGACAGTTGGTCGCAGCACCAACCGGCGATCACGGAGTGGTCGAGGGTCAGAGCATGAGCGACCAGCACCCCGACTCCGACCTCGCACGGATCGTACGACGAGCAGCGGACGCAACCGAGTCGTTACTCGAACGTCGCGATCAGTGGCTCGACAGCGCTGTCGAACTGCTCGCCGGGCCGAATGGCACCTGGCTGCTCGCCCCACTCGAACGGGTGTCGTCCGCGCTGCAGGGAGCGCTGATGATGCGCGAGGGTCCTCGGCGGGCAGCGGTCGGGTGCGAGACGGGCGACTGGAGCCACGTTCACGTCTACCTGACCTCGACCCTCGACTATCGCGCGCTGATCGTTGCTGGATCGCGATGGGATCGACAGGCCGCAGAGTGGCTGACGAAGCGACGCTCGACCGTCGTCTCGATCGGTGGCGACTTTCCCGGTTCCCTGCTGACGATCGACTATCCGGGATCAGACGACCCGTTGGTCGCGCTGTTGACCGAGACGATCGTTGCCGAACTGATCGCCGCATCCCTCTGGCGGCAACGCTGACCGCACCTCAGCACCTCAGCACCTCAGCACCTCAGGCGAGCGCTTTCTCAACTATCAGATGCTTTTGCGATCGAATCGCTTGTATATGATGTTCTTGTTTCGAATCGATCGTCAACGCCTGTCGGAGTTGTACCAGCGGGAAGTGCAGTCGTTCATCGCCCTCCATCCGCGATCGGCCGGCCATGCGGACATCGCCGGGCAGCATCTCCTCTGCGGCGCACCGATGGCGTGGATGACACGGTGGCCCGGACCGTTTCCGATCACCGTCGCCGAAGCGCGCGGCGCCCATGTCGTCGACGTCGATGGCATCGACTACATCGACCTCTGCTCGGTGATACCGGGGCGATGACTGGCCATGCACTGCCGGCTGTCGCTGAGGCGCTGTACGCGCAGGCCAAGCGCGGAATCACGACGATGCTGCCGTCTGACGACGCAGCCTGGGTCGGACGCGAACTCGCCAGCCGATTCGGTCTGCCCACGTGGCAGATGGCGATGACGGCAACCGACGCCAACCGTTTCATCCTGCGATTCGCCCGACACCTCACCGGCCGCAACAAGGTGCTCGTGTTCGACTACTGCTATCACGGCACTGTCGACGAGACCCTCGCCGTCATCGGCCCGAACGGCATACAGATCTCTCGGCCAGGCAACATCGGTGCGGCCTTCGACCTCGCGCTCACCACGACGGTCGTCCCGTTCAACGACATCGCTGCGCTCGAAGCGGCGTTGGTAACGGGTGAGATCGCCTGCGTACTTGCCGAGCCGGCGCTGACGAACATCGGCATCGTGATGCCGGATCCCGACTTCCACACCGCACTGCGTCAACTGACACGACAGTACGGGACACTCCTGGCGATCGACGAGACACATACGATCTGCGTCGGACCCGGCGGTGCCACGCGAGCCTGGGAACTGCAACCGGACCTGTTCGTCATCGGTAAGCCGATCGGCGGCGGCATGCCCGTCGCCGCCTACGGGATGACCGATGAGGTCGCCGCTCGCCTGGCACCGCTCCTCGGCGACGAAGCGGTCGATGTCAGCGGCGTCGGGGGAACTCTGTCGGGCAACGCGCTGGCGATGGCAGCTGTCAGGGCGACGATGTCGAATGCCTTGCGCGACGAGGATTTCGCCCTCGCCACTCCCTTGGCCCAGCGGTGGGCTGCCGGTGTCAAAGGTGTCATCGACGACCATCGACTCGACTGGCACGTACAGCAACTCGGATGTCGAGCGGAGTACTGGTTTTGCCCTCCGCCGCGCAACGGCGGCGAGGCCGCTGCCGCGAGCGACCTCGAGCTCGACGCTTTCATGCACCTGTGGGCACTGAACCGTGGCGTGCTGCTGACCCCCTTCCACAACATGGCGCTGTTCTCGCCCCATCATTCCGAGCACGATG
>Ga0123338_10003979_pt1 | contig 13094 bp, 10 predicted proteins | sample grotaG_FD_89793 | JGI IMG/M metagenome (GOLD analysis project Ga0123338, IMG submission 89793) | Glacier valley bacterial and archeal communities from Borup Fiord, Nunavut, Canada, to study Microbial Dark Matter (Phase II) -... | ecosystem: Environmental > Aquatic > Freshwater > Ice > Glacier ... | reverse complement strand
TGTGGAGCTCGGCGATGGACCTGCAGATGAAGCTGGCCAACGACAATTTCGCGGCCCGCTACCAATCGCCCGAGGCCGCCTCGCTGCCCGACTGGGCGGTCTGGCGCGACGAGGCTTTCGGAACCACCTTCGAGCCCGCCGTCTTCGTCTACAGCACGCGCTTCGTGACCGGCGCCGACGTGCCGCAGACGCACGCCGACTTCATTCGCCTGATCACGACGCAGCGCGACAAGTACGCCGGCAACGTGACCACCTACGACGTCGAGAAATCGGCGGTCGGCTTTCTCTTCGCCACCCAAGACAGCCGCCTGCAGCCCGGCTTCTGGGACCTCGTCAAGGCGCTCGGCGCCAACGGTGTCGAGATGGAGGTGAACACGTCGGTGATGGTGCAGCGCATCGCCGCCGGCAAGGACTACCTCGGCTACAACCTCATCGGCTCCTACGCCCTGACGCGGGCGCGCCGCGACGCTGCCATCGGCGTCGTGATGCCGAAGGACTACACGCTCGTGATGTCGAGGATCGCGCTGATCTCCAAGACGGCGACGCATCCGAACGCCGGCCGGCTCTGGCTCGACTACCTGCTGTCGCGCCGAGGCCAGACGCTGCTGTCGACGCACTCCGAGCTGTTCTCGATCCGCACCGACGTGGCCGGCGAGTTCACCGCGGCGACGCTGCGGCAGACGCTCGGCCCGAGCCTCAGGGCGATCGCGGTCGGCCCCGCATTGCTGGTCTACCAGGACCAGTCCAAGCAGCAGGAGTTCCTGCGCCGCTGGCGGCGCGAACTGGGCCTGACGAAGTAGCCGCAGCGGCATCGCCGCCGGCCGGCGCGGCGGCGAAGCCGACCCGCACGACGAGGCCGCTGCCGACGGCGGGCGTGCCCAGTTCGACGCTGGCGCGATGCGTCTCCGCGATGTTGCGGACGATCGCCAGCCCCAGTCCGGAGCCAGCCACCGATGCGTCGCCGCCACGGTAGAAGCGCTCGAAGACGCGATCGCGCTCGTCTTCCGGAATGCCCGGGCCGTCGTCCTCGACTTCGAGGCCGACCGGATCGCCGGCCACGACGCGCACGGTGACGCGGCCGCCGCCGCGGCCATGCGTGATGGCGTTGTCGACGAGGTTGGCGATCAGCTCGCGCAGCAGCAGCGCGTTGCCGCGCACGCGAATCGGCGCTGGCGGCGCCTCGTAGGCGATGTCGATGCCGCGCTGCCGCGCCGCCGCGACCAGCTCCAGCGTCGTCGCCTGCGCCAGTTCGCCGAGGTCGACCGGCGCCAGACGCTGGTCGGGGCCGACGTCCGGATCGGAGCGAGCCAGCAGCAGCAGCTGGGTCAGCAGGCGGCTCAGGTCGGTGACGCTGTCGCCGACCTCGACCAGCGTCCGGCGAAGCAGGTCGTCATCGTCCTGGCGCAGCGTGTACTCGATCTGCGTTCGGATCTCGGTGAGCGGCGTCCGCATCTGATGCGACGCGTCGGCGATCAGCTGCTGCCGGCTCGACTGCAGCACCTCGATGCGGCGGGTGTGGTGGTTGAGAGCGGCGAGCAGCGGCGCCACCTCGGCCGGCACCCCGGCGAGATCGATCGGCGCGAGATCGGTCGGCGGCCTGGCCGCGATGCTCGCGCGCAAGCGCTCGAGCGGGCGCAAGCCGCGGACGAGCGCGTACCAGACCAGCACCGCCGCGGCGACGATGAGCAGCGACTGCCGCATCAGCGCATCGGCAACGATGCGCTGCGACAGCGCCTGCCGCGCCTCGCCGGTTTCGGCGACGACGACCGTGACCGCAGCGGTCGCGAGCGCCGTGCCGTAGAGCTGCTTGTTCAGGGCCACGAGGTGGACCGGCTCGCCGCGGTACTCGGCGCCGTACGGCACCGACTCGTCGCCATCGGGCATCGGCACCGACGGCATCGGCAGGTCGTCGTAGCCAGTGACGGTCTTGCCGCCCGGCGCCACGACGCGATAGAAGATGCGCTCCTGCATGTTCGATTCGAGCAGCTGCAGCGCCGCGTAGGGCAGGTCGACGTGGACCTCGCCCTCTCTCACGTCGACGTTTTCGGCGATCGCTTCGGCCGAAGCGGTGAGAAGGCGGTCGAAGGCGCCGTTGGCAACGGCGACGGCGGCGCGGTTGGCGAGCCAGGCGTTGAAGAGCAGCAGAGCCAGCAGCGGGACCAGCAGCCAGAGCAGCAGCTGGATCCGCAGGCTCTCAGGCCACTTCGAGGACATAGCCGAGCCCGCGCAGGGTGACGATCGCAACGCCGGTGTCGGCGAGTTGCCGGCGCAAGCGGTGGATGTAGATCTCCACCACCTCCTGGCCGGTGGTGGTGTCGACCGCGAACACGCGGTCGTGCAGCGCCGCCTTGCTGACCACCTTGCCCATGCGCATCAGCAGCACCTCGAGGACCGCGTGCTCTTTCGGCCGCAGCTGCAGCCGCCGCCCGGCGATGGTGAACGCCCTGCCGATGCTTTCGTACTGCAGCGGGCCGAGCTTGACCACCGGCGAACTCACGCCGTGGGCGCGGCGGATGACGGCGTGCAGGCGCGCCTCGAGCTCGCTCAGGTCGAACGGCTTGGCGAGGTAGTCGTCAGCGCCGAGATTGAGGCCCTTGACGCGATCTTCGAGATCGCCGCGCGCCGTCAGCACCACCACCGGCGAGGCGACGCCGGCCTGGCGCAGCCGCTGCAGTACGACGAGGCCGTCCATCGAGGGCAGCGACAGGTCGAGCACGATGGCGTCGTAGTGCTCGGTGCGCAGCAGCGCGTCGGCCTCGGCGCCGTCGTGGACCCCGTCGACGACGAAGCCGTGCTGCTCGAGCGCTCGGGCGAGCCAGGTCGCGAGCTTGACGCTGTCTTCGACGAGCAGAACACGCATCGATGTCTGCGGCGCCGTGTACCGCCGCCCTCCTTGGAAAAGATCATTGGGCTGCGGTGCTCGGCCGGCCGCGCTCGGGGTTTTCCATAGTGGTGCACATGCACCGCTAAAGCGTGGTGAAAGTTTGGCTTCGAACAATCGTCTCAGAGCGACATCCCTTCGGAGACACCATGAACAAGACGGTCCTGTGCGCAGCCATCCTCGTCATCTATGCAGCGGCCACGCCGGCGCGCGCCGACGAGCTTTCGGACCTCAAGGCCGAGATCGCGGCGCAGAAAGTCCAGGCCGCGCAGCAGAAGGCCCGGCTCGACGCACTCGAGGCCCGCCTCAACCAGGCGCAGACGGCACCTGCCGTGCAATCCGGCGGCGCCCCGGCTCAGGCCGGAGCGCCGTCTTCGGTTCGGGCCGCGGCCAACGACCAGCCGGCGCCCAGCCCCGACGGCAAGCCCGCCGGCGTGAGCTACGCGCGCGGCGACGGCCTCAGCTTCGCCACGCCGGGCGGCTCCGTCACGCTCTACGGCTTGATCGACGTGACCTACGTGCACACCAACCACGCCAACCCGAATGGCGACAGCGTCACCTCGCCGCGCGTGTCGTGGTTCAGCGGCAACCGTTGGGGCTTCACCGGCAAGCACACGATGGGCGACAGCGGCCTCAACGTGATCTTCCGGCTCGAAAGCGAATTCGAGAACCAGTCCGGCGCGATGGACACTCCCGGCGTGCTCTTCAACCGCGACGCCTGGGTCGGCGTCGAGAGCCCGCTGTACGGCAAGTTCACCTTCGGCCGGCAGAACGCGATCACCCGCGACCCGGCGTCGTCGGCCATCTACGGCGACCCATACGGCCCGGCCGCGCCTTCGACGGAAGAAGGCGGCTACACCAACAACAACAACTTCAAGCAGCTGATCTTCTACGCCGGCAGCGCCACCGGAACCCGCATCGACAACGGCGTGGTCTGGAAAAAGGCGTTCGATGGTGGCCTCGTCGCCGCGGCCGAGTATCAGTTCGGCGGCCAGGCCGGCAACTTCTCCAACGGCAGCACGAAGGCGGCCTCGCTCGCCTACGCAGGCGGCCCGTTCAACGTGGCCGGCTTCGTCACCTCGGCCAAGGTCTTCGGCCTCACCGATCGCTCGTACTCGGTCGGCGGCAACGTCCTCCTGCTCGACGTGCTGCGCCTCAACGCCGGCTACTTCCACTACACCGCCGAGCAGGCCGCGCTCGGCGACCGGCGCGACAACGCTTATACGGTGTCAGCCAAGTTCGCCCCCAAGGGCAACGTGGACTACGAGCTCGGCTATCAGGACATGCGGGCCAGGAACGCCGCCGTCAACGGCGCCGGCAACGTGCTCAACGCCTTCGCCAACGCCAGTACTGCCAAGGCCACCGCCACCGGCAGCCGCTCGACGATCTACGGCTCGGTCTTCTATCACTTCGACAAAATCACCGAGGTCTACGTCGCCGCCGACTACCTGAAGCTGAAAGACGGCTACAAGGTCGGCGTCACCAACGGCGCGCCGAGCCAGACCGAGTTCGGCATCGGCCTGCGGACTCGCTTCTGATCAGTCGGCCCAAGTGACCCAACCGGTCCACGCCGTCGCGAGGACGACGATGCCGAAGGCGATCCGGTACCAGGCGAACGGCGTGAAGTCGTGCGTGGAGATGTAGCGCAGCAGCCAGCGCACGCAGAGCCACGCGGCCAGGAACGAGAACAGCGTGCCGACGGCGAACAGCGGCAGGTCGGCCACCGACAACAGCGCCCGTTCTTTCCAGAGGCTGTAGACGCCGGCGCCGATCAGCGTCGGCATCGAGAGGAAGAAGCTGAATTCGGTGGCCGCCTTGCGTGACAGGCCGAGCAGCATGCCGCCGACGATGGTGGCGCCGGAGCGGCTGGTGCCGGGAACGAGCGCGAGGCACTGGCAGAGGCCGACGCCGAGGGCATCGAGCGGCCGCATCGCGTCGACGCTGTCGATCCGCGGCACGGTCTTCCTTCGCTCGGCCCAGAGGATGACGAAGCCGCCGAGGATGAAGGTCGAGGCGACCACCACCGGCGTGAACAGGTGCGCCTTGATGGCCTTGCCGAACAGCAGGCCGAGCACGACCGCGGGGATGAAGGCGACGAGCACGTTGACGGCGAAGCGCTGCGCCTTCGGCTCGCTGCCGATGCCGGCAAGCGTGGCCCGCAGCCGCTCCCGGTAGACGATCATCACCGCGAAGATCGCGCCAGTCTGGATCGCGATGTCGAACACCTTGCTCTTGTCGCCGGAGAACCCGAGCAGCGAGCCGGCGAGGATGAGGTGGCCAGTGCTGGAGATCGGCAGGAACTCGGTGAGCCCCTCGACGATGCCCATCATGGCGGCCTTGACGAGAAGCAGGGTGTCCACAGGTAGCGTTCCGTTCAGGCAAAGGCGCGCATGTTAGCGGCGCTCGTCGGCGCGCTTCAGCGCGACAGCAGCGCGATGGAGATGCCGGCCGGCGTGACGCGTATCGGCCCCGGCACGACGCCAGCCGTGGCCAGCCGCTCGACGTCGCGCGGCCGGAGCACGTAGATCGGCTGCTCGCCGAGCCAGCGCTCCGCGACCGGCCGCGCCAGCCGCTCGATACTTCGCTCGAGCGCCTGCGGCAGGCCGTCGAAATGGAGGCGCTCGATGCGGACGTCGACCGGCCGCACGCTCTGGCTGGCAGCGTCGAAAGCGAGACCGCAGCTGGCGACCGCGACGCCGGCGAGCGGCCGATTCAGCAGCCCTTCGCCACCGCTCATCGTCAGCTCGATGGCGATGCGCTCGAGCTCGGGCTGGAGCGTGAGGCGCGGCACGGCGACGGTGACCTCGATGCCCTCGGCGATGCGGCGCACGATCGGAAAGCGGCGGCCGAGCGCTTCCTGGAGCCGAGCTTCCGGTACGTCGATCGACTGCGGCACGAGCCACGATGTGCAGCCGGCCGCGGCGACGCCGACAACGACGGCGAACGGCACCCTGGCGAAGCGGCGGCGGGAGAGGTCGGGCGTCATCGAGCCATTCTCGGCGGGGCGCCGCTTACACTACTGACTCGTCAGTCATTATTGATCCCGATGCCCGCAGCCGCCGCCGTCCCGCTCCGCCAGCGCCGCAAGGAAGCGCGCCCGCAGGAACTGCTCGACGCGGCCCTCGACCTGTTCGTGGAGAAGGGCTTCGCGGCAACGCGATCCGAGGAAGTCGCGGCCCGTGCCGGTGCGTCCAAAGGCACGCTCTACCTCTACTACCCGAGCAAGGAAGAGCTGCTGAAGGAAGTGATCCGGCACAACGTCGTCAACGAGATCGCCGAAGGCGTCGAGATCATCCGCACGTTCGAAGGATCGACCTCGGAGCTGCTCGCCCTCATCCTGCGGCTCTGGTGGGAGCGCGTCGGCGAGACGCGGGCCTCGGGGATCCTCAAGCTGATGATGTCGGAGGTCCGCAACTTTCCCGAGATCGCGCAGTTCTACGTCGACGAGGTGACGATGCCGTGCGACCGGATGCTCGGCGAGCTGGTCCAGCGCGGCATCGACCGCGGCGAGTTCCGCCCCGTCGCCGTCGCGGATGTGGTCCATGCGCTGGTCGCGCCGCTGCTCTTCCTGGTGATGAACAAGCATTCTCTCGGCGCTTGCTCGGCGGCGGCGCGGCTCGACCCGAAGACCGTGATCGACGCCCACATCGACCTCGTTCTCCACGGCCTCGAGCCGCGGCCCGGCAAGGCCGTCGGCGTTGTCAAGGCCGCCAAGACGCCGGCGAAGAAGAAGCGATGAGGCGCGGCGTCACGTGGGCGATCGCTGCCGTCACGGCGCTGGTGCTAGTCGCCGCCGGGGCGCGGGTCGTCATGAGCCGCAAGGCGGCGGCATCGGCCACGGCGGCGGCGCAGCGCCTGCCGGGCGGCCTCGACCTCGCGGCGGGCGACGTCGTCGTCGCGCGGACGATCGAGCTGCCGCGCACGCTCGAGGTCTCGGGTGGCCTCAAGGCCGTCAATAGCGCCGTCGTGCGCGCCAAGGTTGCGGCCGAGATCAAGTCGCTCACCGTCCGCGAGGGCGACAGCGTCCGCGCCGGCCAGGTCGTGGGCCAGCTCGACACCGTCGAGCTCGACCTGCGGCTGCGCCAGGCCGAGCAGACTGCGTCTTCGACGAAGTCGCAGCTCGACATCGCCCTGCGCGCACTCGACAACAACCGTGCGCTCGTCGCTCAGGGCTTCATCTCGGCGACCGGTCTCGAGACCTCGATCTCGAACGAGGCTGGTGCCCGCGCCAGCTACGAGGCGGCGCGATCGGCGGCCTTGCTCGCGAAGAAAGGCCGCGGCGACGCGACGCTGGTGGCGCCGATTTCAGGCCTGGTCTCGCAACGCATGGTGCAGCCCGGCGAACGCGTCGCCATCGATGCGAAGCTGCTCGAGATCGTCGACCTCGGCCAGCTCGAGCTCGAGGCGGCACTGGCGCCCGACGACGTCGCGGGCCTGGCGATCGGCCGCCGCGCCGTCCTGCGCGTCGACGGCTTGTCGACACCGGTCGGCGCCCGTGTCGCCCGCATCAATCCGAGCGCGCAGGCCGGCACCCGGTCGATCATGGCCTACCTCGCCGTCGAGCCGCAGCCGGCCCTGCGCCAGGGCCTGTTCGTGCGCGGCACCATCGAGCTCGATCGTCAGCGGGCGCTGGCGCTGCCGCTGTCGGCCGTGCGCACCGACCAGTCGCGGCCCTACGTGCTGGTCGTGAAGGGCGGTCAGGCGGTGGCCTCGCCGGTCAAGCTCGGTGCCCGCGGCAGCGTCGGTGGCGATGCCTGGGTCGAGATCGCGTCGGGCGTGAGCGAAGGCGAGAGCGTGCTGGCCGCGAGCACCGGCATCGTCCGCGACGGCACGCCGGTGCGCCTGCTCGCGAAGGTATCGCCGGCGACGGCGTCGGTCAGCGCTGCGTCGTCGGCGTCGGCAGCGCGCTAGCCGGCAGGGCCACCCGCCATGTGGTTCACCCGCGTCTCGATCGGCAACCCGGTGATGGCGACGATGGTCATGCTGGCCTTCGTCGTGCTCGGCCTCTTCAGCTACCAGCGGCTGGCGGTCGACCAGTTCCCGAACATCGATTTCCCGACCGTGGTCGTCGTGATGGAGTACCCCGGCGCCTCGCCGGAGATCGTCGAATCCGAGGTGACCAAGAAGGTCGAGGAGGCTGTCAACACCATCGCGGGCATCAGCACGCTGTCGTCGCGCTCCTACGAAGGCAGCTCGGTGGTGATCGTCGAGTTCAACCTCGACGTCGATGGTCGCAAAGCCGCCGACGACGTGCGCGAGAAGGTCGCCCTCATCCGGCCGCTGCTGCGCGACGAGGTCAAGGAGCCGCGCATCTCGCGCTTCGATCCGCAGAGCGTGCCGATCTTCAACGTCGCCGTGCTGGCCGACGGCCCCAACCCGAAGTCGCCGCAGGAGCTGACGACCTGGGCGCAACAGGTGCTGCAGAAAAAGCTCGAGAACGTACGCGGCGTCGGCTCGGTCGCTGTGGTCGGCGGCCTGGCCCGGCAGATCAACGTCTATCTGAAGCCGGCCGCGCTCGAAGCGCTCGGCATCGGCGCCGACCAGGTCACGGCCGCGGTGCGAAGCGAGAACCAGGAGTTGCCGCTCGGCGCCATCCGCTCGAAGGAGCAGGAGCGCGTCGTCCAGATCAATGCGCGGCTGAAGCGACCCGAGGATTTTCGCGACATCGTCGTCGCCCGCAAGAGCTTCGGCGGCAGCGGAACCGCGGGCGCGCCGGTGAAGCTCTGGCAGGTCGCCGACATCGTCGACGGCCCGCAGGAAGTCGAAAGCCTGGCGCTCTACAACGGCCAGCGCACGGTGCTGCTCTCGGTGCAGAAATCGCAGGGCGAGAACACGATCGAGGTCGTCGACGGCCTGCAGAAAGCGCTCGTCGATGCCAAGGCGGTGACGCCGCCGGGCATTCGCGTCGAGGTGAACCGCGACAACTCGCGCTCGATCCGCGTCTCGGTCGCGAACGTGAAACGCACGCTCTTCGAAGGCGCTGCGCTCACGATCCTGATCGTGTTCCTGTTCCTGAACTCGTGGCGCTCGACGGTCATCACCGGCCTCACCCTGCCGATCGCGCTGATCGGCACCTTTCTCTTCATGTACATCTTCGGCTTCACCATCAACACCATCACGATGATGGCGCTGTCGCTCTGCGTCGGCCTCCTGATCGACGACGCGATCGTGGTCCGCGAGAACATCGTGCGCCACGTGCAGATGGGCAAGAGCGCGCACGAGGCGGCGCTGGCCGGCACCAACGAGATCGGCCTGGCGGTGCTGGCGACCACGCTTTCGATCGTCGCCGTGTTCCTGCCGATCGGCTTCATGGGCGGCATCGTCGGCAAGTTCTTCCACGAGTTCGGGCTCACGATCGTGGCCGCGGTGATGATCTCGATGTTCGTGAGCTTCACGCTCGACCCGATGCTGTCGAGCATCTGGCACGACCCGCAGGCCGAGCGCGTCCACGAGCTCGCGCCCGGCCAGCGCCGGACCCTCTACGACCGCACGATCGGCCGCGTCACCGGCGTCTTCGACCGCTTCACGGTCTGGCTGGGCGGCGCTTACCAGTCGATCCTGCGCTGGGCGCTCGGCCATCGCCTGGCCACGCTCGGCATCGCCCTGGCCACCTTGGTCGCGGCCTTCCTCATCGTTCCCATCCTCGGTGCCGAGTTCGTGCCGAAAGCCGACTTCTCCGAGACGCAGATCAATTACTACACGCCGGTCGGCTCCTCGCTCGAAGTCACCGAGATGCGCGCGAAGCAGGTCGACGCGGCTCTGCGCGAGATGCCTGAGGTGCGCTACACCGTGACGACGATCAACAGCGGCCAGGCCGCCGGCAAGATCTACGCGGCGACCTACGTGCGGCTCGCCGACCGCAAGGATCGCAAACGCAGCGTCGTCGACATGGCGGTGCCGCTCCGCGAGCGACTCTCGCGGATCCCCGGCATCACCGTGACCAACATCGGCCAGACCGACCTCGGCGGGGGGAAAAGCCTGCAGTTCTCGATCCAGGGCACGGACCTCGGCGAGCTCGAGCGCATCTCGAAGACGGTCACCGAGAGGCTGCACGCGATCCCCGGCCTCGTCGACCTCGACACCACGCTCAAGCCCGACAAGCCGACCGTCGCCATCGAGGTCCGCCGCGACGCCGCCTCCGATGCCGGCCTGAACGTGAACATGCTCGCCAACACGCTGCGCACGCTGGTCGCCGGCACGCTGGTCGGCAACTGGCGGGCGCCCGACGGCGAGAACTACGACGTCAACGTCCGCCTCGCGCCCGAGAGCCGCTACGCGCTCGCCGACCTGCAGCGGCTGCCGATCAACGTCGCGCCGGCGCCCGACGGCTCGGCGCGCGTCGTCCGCCTGTCGCAGGTCGCCGACGTGACGCCGTCGACCGGGCCGAACCAGATCAACCGTCGCGACCTCAACCGCGAGATCAACATCGACGCCAACGCCTTCGGCCGCAGCTCGGGCGATGTCTCGGCCGACATCCGAAAGGCGCTCGACGAGGTCAGCTGGCCGCCTGGCTACCGCTACTCGTTCGGCGGCTCCACCAAGAACATGACCGAGTCGTTCCAGTACGCGCTCGGTGCCCTCGCCCTGGCCGTCGTCTTCATCTACATGATCCTGGCCAGCCAGTTCAGGAGCTTCCTGCAGCCGCTGGCGTTGATGAGCTCGCTGCCGCTCACATTGATCGGCGTCGTCCTCACGCTGCTGCTCTTCGGCTCGACGCTCAACATGTTTTCGATCATCGGCGTCGTCATGCTGATGGGCCTGGTCACGAAGAACGCGATCCTGCTCATCGACTTCGCGATCCGCTCGCAGCGCGACCTCGGCATGGACCGCGCCACCGCCCTCCTCCACGCCGCCGAGGTCCGCCTCCGGCCGATCCTGATGACGACGCTGGCGATGGTCTTCGGCATGGTGCCGCTCGCCTTCGCGCTCTCCGAAGGCTCCGAGCAGCGGGCGCCGATGGGACAGGCGGTGATCGGCGGTGTGATCACGTCGTCGCTGCTCACGCTGGTCGTGGTTCCGGTCATCTACTGCTACCTCGACGATCTCTCGCGCTGGGCCCGCCGCCGCGTCTTCAGGATGCCGCCGCCGGCCGCTCTTCAACCTCTCGCCAACGCCGCCCCGCCATGAACATCGAGCAAGCCCGCTTCAACATGATCGAGCAGCAGATCCGCACCTGGGAGGTCCTCGACCCGGCCGTGCTCGAGCTGCTGCAGATCGTCAAGCGCGAGGACTTCGTTCCCGCCGCATACCGGTCGATGGCTTTCGTCGACACGATGATCCCGCTGCCGAACGGGCAATCGATGCTCGAGCCGAAGGTCGAGGCGCGGCTGCTCCAGGAGCTCGCCGTGCAGCGCCACGAGCGCGTGCTCGAGGTCGGCGCCGGCTCGGGCTACATGGCGGCGCTGCTCGCCCACCGCGCCCAGCACGTCGCCACGGTCGAGATCGATCCGGCGCTGGCCCAGCTCGCGGCAGACAACCTGAAGCGGGCCTGGGTGATGAACGCCAGCGTGATCACCGGCGACGCGTCGCAGACCTTGCCTGTCGACGGGCCGTTCGACGTCATCGTCCTGTCCGGCTCGGTGGCCGAGGTGCCACGGACGCTGCTCGGCCAGCTCAAGCCCGGCGGTCGGCTGACCGCCATCGTCGGCCAGCTGCCGATCATGCGGGCGGTGCTGATGACGCGCGGGCCGGAGTCGGGCTACGCCAGCGTCGAGCTGTTCGACACCGTGGCGCCGCGCCTCGCCGGCTTCGGCGAGCCGAGCCGGTTCACGTTCTGATGGCGGCGCAGCCTGTCGCATGCCACGACGGGACGGCGCCTGCGGCGTGCAGGCCGTCGCATGGCGGACCGTCGCAGTCGAAGCGCGCGCTAGTCTCGCCATCGGCGTCGGCGGCCTGCCGGCAAGGCTCGAAAGAGAACAACGATGGCTGAGGGAACCACGATGGTCACGCATCCCCGCAACCTGGCGCTCGCCCTGGCGGCACTGCTCGCCGCCGCGGCACCGCCGGCGGCGGCGCAATCCCTGCTCGAGCTCTACGAAGCCGCCCACAGCTACGACGCGACCTACCTGTCGGCGCGGGCGCTCGCCGATTCGGCGCAGTACCGCGTAGAGCAGTCGCGGGCGCTGATGCGGCCGAGTGCGTCACTCTCGAGCAGCGGCGGCCGCTCGCAGACCAATCCGACGATCGGTGCCGACTTCGGCAGCAACAACCTCGGCGCCAGCATCAGCGGTCGCCAGCCGCTCTTCAACCGCGCCAACACCGCCACCATTGCGCAGGCCGAGCGCTCGCTCGAATCGTCGCTGGCCGACCTCGACACTGCCGAGCAGGACCTGGTGCTGCGCCTGAGCCAGGCCTACTTCGACGTGCTCGGTGCGCAGGACACGCTGCAGACCACGCAGGCCAACAAGGCCGCGATCTCCGAGCAGCTGGCATCGGCGAAGCGCAACTTCGAGGTCGGCACCGTCTCGATCACCGACACCCGCGAAGCGCAGGCGCGCTTCGACCTCGCCACCTCGCAGGAGATCGCCGCCACCAACGACCTCGTCATCAAGCGCATCGCGCTCGACCAGCTGGTCGGCCGCAGCAACGTGGCGCCGCGGCAGATAGCGGTGCCGCTGACGCTGCCGCCGACGATGGCGACGCCGCTCGACCAGCTCGTCAGCCGCGCCGCCGACGAGCATCCCGCCGTGCGCCGCGCCCAGGTCGCCTTCGACATCGCCCAGCTCGAGACCGAGAAGGCGCGCGCGCAGCGGCTGCCGACGATCGATGCCGTCGCCTCGCTGCAGGGCGGCCGCGGCACCGTGGCGAACAACATCACCGGCAACAACACCGGCGCCAGCGTCGGCGTGCAGATCAACCTGCCGCTCTGGACCGGCGGTGCGGTGCAGAACCGCATCAAGGAAACCCTCGTCCTCGAGGAGCGCTCGCGCAACGACCTCGAGGCCGCCCGCCGCTTCGTCACGCAGGCGACGCGGCAGGCCTGGTACACGCTGCAGTCCGGCGCAGCGCAGGTGAAGGCGCTCGAGGCGGCCGAAGCGTCGAGCCAGCTCGCGCTCGAGGCGACGCAGCTCGGCTACCGCGTCGGCATCCGCGTCAACGTCGACGTGCTGAACGCGCAGAGCCAGCTCTACCAGACGCGTCGTGACCTCGCCCGTGCGCGCTACGACGTGCTGCTCAACACGCTGCGGCTGCGCCAGGCCTCGGGCCGGCTCGC
>Ga0123338_10003973_pt1 | contig 13111 bp, 8 predicted proteins | sample grotaG_FD_89793 | JGI IMG/M metagenome (GOLD analysis project Ga0123338, IMG submission 89793) | Glacier valley bacterial and archeal communities from Borup Fiord, Nunavut, Canada, to study Microbial Dark Matter (Phase II) -... | ecosystem: Environmental > Aquatic > Freshwater > Ice > Glacier ... | reverse complement strand
TGAAAGCAAATCGACTTTCCCCCACCTGTTGGCATAATAATCAGCGCATCGCGTTGCGCCAACAAACTGTGAACAATCTCCCCCTGCGGTGGACGAAAGTCTGGATAACCCCAGATTTTTTGAAAAGCGGCGCGGACGGATTGACTAGAGAAGGTTAACGATTGATTGACCATGAGGCTAAGAGGTGCAACGAGAATATTCCCAATTTTCGCCTCCGAATTTAGCCTCCAAGTTTTATCTGAGGCAACAGTGTTTTTAACAATTTATTTAATCAAGCAATCATGAATGATAGATTTCACATAAGTACAGATAAATCTAAATTAGACTTAGCAATAATACATAACTTTTTAAAAAGCTCACCTTGGGCTGAGAATATACCCTTGAAAATTGTCGAGAAATCAATCGAAAATTCTTTATGCTTCGGAGTTTACGAAGGTAACAAACAAATCGGCTTTGGTAGGGTTATTACTGACTATGCCACTTTCGCCTATCTCGCAGACGTTTTCATAGCCGAATCCTTTCGAGGACTTGGCTTAGGAAAATGGTTAGTCGAGTTTATTTTAGAATATCCTGAACTTCAAGGGCTGAGAAGATGGTTATTAGGCACAATAGATGCCCACGGACTTTATCGCCAATATGGGTTTCAAATGGCTAAACCGGAGCGTTACATGGAAATTAATGTAACGAATATTTATCAGAAATAATTGGCTCACGCCTTCGCTTGGCTAGAGCGTGAGCTTAATCCTCAAATTTTCTGCGCCAGTCGTTCTTCGCGAACCTTTAAAGCCGCAGACAATCGATTGAGAGCATTTACATAAGCTTGCGCCGAGGCAACAATGATGTCTGTATTTGCCGCATGACCAGAATATACGCGATCTTCGTACCGTAACCGGATGGTAACTTCGCCGATCGCATCAATACCAGCTGTGACCGATTGCACCGAAAACTCAATCAATTCGTTAGGTACGTTCATCACGCGGTTGATTGCTTTGTAAACAGCATCAACGGGACCTGTACCAATCGCGGCGTCGGTGAGTTCTTCACCTTCAGGAGTGCGAAGGGTGACAGTGGCGGTAGGACAGGCGCGGTCGCCGCAGGAGACTTGGACTAATTCGAGGGCAAACAGTTGGGGGGCTTGTTGGATTTCATCGTTAGCGATCGCTTCCAAATCCCAATCGGAAATTTCTTTCTTTTTATCTGCCAATTCCTTGAATTTAAGGAAAGCCCGATTCAAGTCAGTTTCACCCAACTCGAAGCCTAATTCTTTTAAGCGGGTGCGGAAGGCATTTCTGCCGGAATGTTTACCGAGAACGATTTGATTGTCTGTCAAGCCGATGGACTGGGCGTCCATGATTTCGTAGGTAAGTTTGTTTTTCAGCACCCCATCTTGGTGAATACCAGATTCGTGGGCGAAGGCGTTGGCACCGACGATCGCTTTATTTGGCTGCACCAACATTCCCGTTAAAGTCGAAACTAAACGTGAAGTTTTGTAAATTTGGCGGGTGTCGATTTTTGTCAGCGGTTCTTCGGAATCAGCACTTCGACCAAAAAACGGGTTGAAGTATTGGCGACGGACGTGTAAAGCCATAACTAGTTCTTCTAGGGCGGCGTTACCAGCGCGTTCACCAATACCGTTAATCGTGCATTCTAGTTGCCTAGCACCATTTTTGGCGGCTTCTAAGAAGTTAGCGACTGCCATACCCAGGTCATTATGTCCGTGAACGGAAATAACGGCTTGGTCGATGTTGGGGACATTTTCTTTAATGCCTTTGATCAAGGCTCCAAATTCGCTGGGGGTGGTGTAGCCGACGGTGTCGGGGATGTTTACCGTTGTCGCCCCAGCGGCGATGACGCGTTCGAGAATTTCGTAAAGAAACTCTGGGTCGGAACGTACAGCGTCTTCGGGTGAGAATTCGACATCATCGACAAAGGTTTTGGCATAGGCGACCATTTCTTCGGCAATTGCTGTGACTTCGCTCCGGGTTTTTTTCAGCTTGTACTGTAAGTGAATGTCCGAAGTCGCGATGAAAGTGTGAATTCGCCGATGAGCTGCGCCTTGAAGGGCGTTGGCGGCGGCTTTGATATCATCCCGGAGTGCTCTGGCTAAACTACAGATGATTGGTCCGTCTTCAGTACCGACTGTGTCGGCAATTTTTGAGACAGCATTAAAATCACCGGGGCTAGCAAAAGCGAAGCCAGCTTCAATCACATCTACTCCTAGACGAGCTAGCTGGCGGGCAATGCTCAGCTTTTCGTCTATATTTAAAGTGGCTCCTGGGCACTGCTCGCCGTCTCGCAGTGTTGTATCAAAAATGATAATGCGATCACAAGGATTGTTCATGTGTGGGTTCTTCCGGTTTAGCTAATATTTGGAGATAAAATGCAGGAGGCTGATTTTTACCTAAGCACCTTGTATAAGTAATTCCCGAACCTGACGCCTAATAATCAATTTTTTCAATTTGATCGCGAATATCATTCAAATCTATATATCTGTCCGTAGCATTACGTAATTCTCTGGCAATCATTCCTTCCGTAGATACTACTGTAATATGTGTATTCTTGGAGCGTAATAGTTCAATTGCTCTTTCAAAATCTCCGTCTCCACTAAATAGAACTACGCGATCGTACTGTTCTACTGTATTAAACATATCTACAACGATTTCAATATCTAAATTCGCTTTTTGTGAGTATCGACCTGAAGCATCATCGTAGTATTCTTTGAGAATTTTTGTCCGCACTGTATATCCCAGGCTAATTAAAGCATCCCGGAAACCTCGCTGATCCTGTGGGTCTTTCAACCCTGTGTACCAAAAGGCATTGATTAGCGTTGTATCTGGTTGCTCGTGTTTAAAGTACTCCAACACTCGTCGCGGGTCAAAAAACCAGCCATTTTTTTGTTGGGCATAGAACATATTGTTTCCGTCTACAAAAATAGACAGACGATTCATCGCATAAGGCATACAAAGTTACACCTAAAATTTGTAGAAAAAGAATTTAGATGGAATAACCGATTATAGCAATTATGAACTCACAGTTATGCTAATATCTCTGAATTATTGTTGGGCATTAAGTTTTTATCTAACCGGGAAACAACCAGCCGACGTGCGGCTGAAAAACAATTATTCTTTGATGCTATACCTTTTTATGTCAAGAGTTACAATTATAATCCTCTGTTGAAAATCTACCAACATTATTTGTACTATAGATTTTAATTTATTTGCCCTGAGGGGTTTCTACCGCGTGACGCATAACTTAACAATTGGGCAACCGTACACTTACCGAAATGTCGATAGAACTGATCTAGGTCTCTTAACTAAGAAAACTTAATAAAAATTCACATAGCGAAAAATACTGACTCTTAAATGAAGATGTCTGTTACTTTTGGCTATGAGCAAATAGTAACCTCACCTTTTTGAGCTTTTTTTCCTTTCCAGGGTGCCGATAACTAGAGCCGTTGTACGTAACTTTATCGTCAAGGCATTATATGGCAGAAGAACCCAAATCTACTTCAAACAAACACTCAGCGAGGAAAACAACGGAGCGCAGTTCTACGACTGCTCTTCGTCAGTCATCGCTGTTGGAAAAATCTGGTCATTTACTTGCTCTCTTCTGGGCAATATCCGCAGCAACTGTATGTGCTAGCAATTCAGGCTTGACTCAATGGCTGGAGAGTAAAACCCAAACCTCATTTTTCCAAATGCGGGGAGTCGTGGCTCCGCCGGAAAATATTGTAATTTTGGCAATTGACGAGCAATCTTTATCACTACCGAAGCAATATTATCAATCCAACCCGCAAAAATACGCAGATCTCGAACCACTACAGTCAACGCCTTATAAACGCGCTGCTTATGCCAAGGTAATCGAGCAGTTGATGAAAGCTGGTGCCAAGGGAGTAGCTTTAGATATTTTATTCGATCAGCCCAGCACCTATGGAGTAGCCGACGATCAGCAGTTAAAATCGGCATTGCAGCATTATGCTGGTCGAGTGACTTTGGCTGCCGAAATTTACGAAGATGTGAGCTTACCTCAAGGTGCTTTAGTCCAGCTAAATCAACCGATTCCGGAGTTATGGTCCGAGCCGAGATCTTTTGGCTTGACCCGGTTTCCTTTAGATCCTGACGGGAAGATTCACCGCTTAGGAAGTGAATATCCGAAGATTTTAGCTGAGAAATATGAAGGGAAAAATGCTAATTCCGAAGTCTTCAGCACCGGAATGCTTTCTTTTGCTGAAGCCGCATTACAAGCCGCTGGGGTGAAATACCCGCGAGTTGGGGGAAACCAGATTAATTATTTTGGTCCTGGAGGTACATTTGATGCGATTCCTTTTTGGTATGTTCTCGATCCGGAATCTTGGAACAGTAATTTACAGGGGGGTAAAGTTTTTCAGAACAAGATTGTACTGATTGGCGGTACAGCAGCCCTACAGCATGATTTTCATGGGACACCTTTCGCGGATAGCTGGCTGTATCCGCAACCGATGTCGGGAATCGAAGTTCATGCGAATGCTTTAGCGACTTTGATGACAGGTCGCGCAATTAAGTCAGCAATCCCTTTAGCCCTAGTACGTGGCTTGTTTGTTTTGGGATTGGTCGGTATAACTTTCATGGGGGTTGTAAAATCTAGCAAACGAGGTTTGAGCCGTTTCGGGTGGGCAATAGCAGCAGCGACGGCTTGGTGTACTGTGAGCTATGTAGGATTTGTTTATGGTCAGTTGATTTTGCCGACGGCTGTACCAATGATAGCTCTTGCCTCGGTGGTCTTTCTTACTTAGGAACTGGCGCGGCGCGGGAAAGCCTGAGAAAAAATCAATTAGTTAGTATTTTTAAAAAATATGCCTCTTCGCCGATTATCCAAGAGATTGTCAGCCAACAAGAAGACTTGCAAGAAATCATCAAAGAGCGAGATCTTGCTGCAACGGGAAAAATTCTGGTTGGACGCTACCAAATTGTCAAAGTTCTCGGTTCTGGAGGATTTAGCGAAACCTACGTAGCCGAAGATACACAACTTCCGGGCGCTCCTTTGTGTGTAGTCAAGCAACTCAGACCAGCTAGCAATAAACCAAAACAACTGGAAATTGCCCGTCGCCTATTTAAACTAGAGGCACAAATGTTACAACTCCTGGGGAAAAATTCTCAAATTCCTCAGCTTCTGGCTTATTTTGAGCAACACGAAGAATTTTATCTCGTCCAAGAGTTGATCGTTGGTCATCCTCTAAATCGGGAATTACCAACTGGTAGACCAATCAGCGAAGCTAAAGTCATTGAGATTTTACAGGATTTATTGCCAACCCTAGCATTTGTCCATCGCCACGGTGTGATCCACCGAGATATTAAACCCAGCAATATCATTCGGCGATATTCCGATGATAAGTTGGTGCTGATTGACTTTGGTGCTGTCAAAGAAGTTACAACCCAAGTACTACAGGAAGGACAAACCAGTTATACCATTGGGATTGGCACTCAAGGCTATGCACCCAACGAGCAAAGTAATGGTCGTCCGCAATACTGCAGCGACATTTATGCAGTGGGGATGATTGGCATTAAAGCTTTAACCGGAAAGTCTCCCCACGAGTTGGAATTTGATGCTCAGGGAGAGTTGAAATGGCAACACTTAGCAAATACCAGTTCTCCCATTGCGGCTATTCTCAGCAAAATGGTGCTTTATGACTTCAATGCGCGATATCAGTCGGTGACAGAGGTCTTATTGGCACTGGAGCAGATAGTACCAATAAACGAGGATTTGTATTTAGATAACGAATCTACAGAGAGTTTATTTGCGGAAGATTCCGACACGCCAACGATTCCTTGGAATAGCGAATCGCCAGATACCAACTAGATAATTACAATTATCCAGTTGCTTAGAGAATCAAAGTGCTGTTTAAACAGAAGGACGGGGTGAATTTCCAGGTGCAGGCGATGGAGTTTCCGGCTTAGTTGGTCCTGGCGCGGGGATGGGTGTAGGGATTGGCGTGGGGATGGGTGTAGGGATTGGTGCGGGGATGGGTGTAGGGATTGGTGCGGGGATGGGTGTAGGGATTGGCGTGGGAATTGGTGTAGGGATTGGCGCGGGAATTGGTGTAGGGATTGGCGCGGGAATTGGTGTAGGGATTGGCGTGGGAATTGGTGTAGGGATTGGCGCGGGGATGGGTGTGGAGGTGGACGGAGGTACAGAGGAGGGTATAGCTGTAGGTGAGGCTGTTAATACAGGTTCGGGTGCCGGTGTTGATGTAAATACTGGTGCGGGTTTGGGAATAGGTGCAGGTGTAGGTGTATTTGTAATTGGTTTTATGAGAGAGTCTTGGAGGATATTTGTCTGAATTTGTCTGCCTTCGAGTGCTGAGTTGATTGGTGTACTGTTGAGATTAGTGTTAAGTGGAAAACTAACACTCATTTGGACAAAAGGCGGGTTAACAATTACATCTGTGCCGATGATTGGGGATTGTTTGGCTAAAGCGGCGATTGTTTCTGCACGTACAAGATCGAGTTCTGGATCGGGCTTAAATCTAGCTGTTTTCCCGTTGAGATTCAGTTCCTGAACTAACTCACTGGTATTATAAAATGTTTCTAAATCGAAATCGTATATACCCTGAATTTTGTCTTTCACCAAAATAATTAACTGACCTGCTTTCAGTTCTTGTTTTTCCTTAGCATTTTGGTTCGTAACCTGGATATGGCTATTAGTCAGTGCTCCGATAATGGTTGTATCTGTTTGCTCGTCATATCGTACAAATAGCCCTGAACCCCGAATGGATGCGGCGGCATTCGGCGTCTGTATTTGTGTTACACCGCGTCCTGGCGGAATCAGCAATAAAGCCGTTCCGTTAGAAAGTGTAAAGTTACGCGTTTTCGGCAAAAACCGAAAAACTGTCCGTTCACCAATTCGTGCCAAAGTGCCATCGTTGAAGCGTAAGTCGGCAAGGGAGGAGCGACCTGTCGCTAATCCATCTCCAGGAACAATCGCATCTGATGTACGTGCCTTACGTACAGGAAGATTTTTTGGTAACAGTTGTACCAAATTACGGATGTTTTGGATAAAAGCTCTAGTCAAAGGAGTTTCCGCACTGGCGCTATCACTAAGCACAGGTAGTGCGATAAAACCCCACAACACGATCGCTATCAATGGGAGAGACTTGCGAGACATAGCTTGTGGTATCAGATGGCGTAATTGGTCACGAGGCAGTAAAATTAGATTTTTTGCTTTTTCCGGTTTATAGCCCATTAATGTTATAGCAAGTTTCTTTACGTAATTGTCCTGAAGCTTTTCACAAAATTCAAATTTTTCATCCCAAAATATACTATATATAAATTTCTACTGATCCTGATTTTGACAGAATAGGGATACATTATTTAAATTGGGTGCCACCATTCCGTAACGGTAATGTATAAAAAACATTGTTTGTGGCTAATATTTTTCGTAAGTACATTGTAACATTGGACACGCACTGCTGCCAGCGCTATTTTCTCAGACAATTGTGTCAGCACAGATATGCTTGGAAAAAATTATTTTGTTGGCTAGCGTTTGCTGGCTGTGGAACAAGTTGGGCTTACATTGACTTACATGTAGGCGTTGCGGCAATCAGTAATTCTTGCAGCCGTTGGCGGCTGGTGGGCGCAACTTCCGCTCTCTTAAAGCAACCGGGTGAGATTGCACAATGGCGCTGCTTAACAGCTCAATTGCCAGCCGCGTATAGTGAGGTCAGCTGCGCGATAGCGCACTACGGCGCTTCATCCCTATGTCCTGCGGACACGCTACGCGAACGGAATATCGCGCAGGAGAACCACCACAAGACAACAGCACATCCACACAATCTACCTTTAAAAAACACCGTCAACTTTAATCAAGGGATTGCTCAAAACGCTTCACCACTCAGGAGTAAAGAGGACGAACCGCCACTGATTACGCTTGCAGATAAACCACCGCTACCAGAGGCTGGGGAACCAACGCCGCCACCAGTTACCTCTACGAAGGTAGAAGCCCCCGATATACCTAAAGATATTCAACAGAAGAATAACCCGCCACAGCTAGAAGTACAGCCAAGCCAATTGCAATCCCCGGCTTCTGCACCTGCAAGCGTTCTGCCTTATAAACCAGACATTCAAGGCACTGATGAGTTAGGAACCCTACGACTGCGAGGGCGAAAACCTGGAAATGCTGATTATTTAAACGAAGAATTAGGAGTTTTACGAGTCAGAGAAAGGAAAAAACCACCATTACAATTAGAAACAACTGTGCCCCCTCGTTTTCAAAGCGTGGGTTATTTGCTGGCTAGGGTTGGCTATTTCCAAACAAGTAATATTTTTTCGAGTCTTCATCCAGTTAACGATAGTTTATTTTGGTCGGGACTAACCCTCACATCTGTGCCTTTATCACTTGGACCGAAAACTTCGGTACTTGCCTCAGTTGATGGCTATCTGTATCGCTACGTAAATACATCTCGTTACAATTACAACATGGTGAAATTTAATGCAGCGATTCATCAGCAGTTAAATCAGCAAATGTACGGAGAGATAGGGTGGAGCAATCAAAAATTGTTTACTGCCGAAAAAGGAGTTCGCTTCTTCGACGAGAATTCCTTAAATTTGACAATCGGCAGGCGAGACGCCCTGACTCGTAAGTTATTTCTAGATAGCTTATATGAATTTCGTGTTTCCTCTTCCGATCCGAGTAGCCGCAATCGCATGATGAATTCTTTGTGGCTGTCGTTGAGCTACTACTTGCAACCAACGTTGCAAATTGGACTTGACTATCAGTATGTCTTGTCAAGCTTTAGCGAGCAGCCACGAGAAGACCAAAATCATCTGCTCCTCGGTCATTTAGTCTACGGCATATCCGCCAGTAGCAATGTCAGCATTCAAGGAGGTCTAGGTAATGGTAGTTCTACCGATAGAAACATCAATTTTGATAGTTTGTTCTTTACTGTCAATTACAATTTGGAACTAGGACAGTTTTAGCTATAAATAAGAGCACCAATCGCTCCAACTACCAGCGTAAAGCTTGCCCTGAATACCGGCTACTTTCAAAGACAGTAAATTTACGCAAGCGGTAACACCAGAACCGCAGTAAACCAGAATTTCTGGAGAAACGGCGATATTTTCCCATCGCTGGCGCTGTTCCTCAGGAGAACGTAAGTAGCCCAGTTCATCCGTTACCTCTTGCCAAGGGTAGTTAACAGCACCAGGAATGTGACCGGCAATTTTATCAATTGGTTCGCGCTCGCCGCGATAGCGATCGCCCTCCCGCGAATCTACCAATACGACCTCTAGTGAATCTTGACAATTTTTAACATATGCCATATCTACAACCGATTCTGTGTGTAGCTGAGGGATAAAAGTTGCCATCTGCGGCGGCGGAATCACATCTGTGACAGGATATCCAGCATTTTGCCACGCGGCAAAACCGCCATCTAAAATCGCTACTTGCTGATGTCCTAAATAGCGTAACAACCACCACAAACGAGCAGCAAAGGCAAAGCGCGAATCATCATAGGCGACAACCAAAGTGTTTGACGTTATGCCCATTGCGGCAAGTTTTTTAGCTAATTCTGTGGGATCGGGGAGAGGATGTCTACCTCCATGCTTTTCGACTGGACTGGAAAGATCGAGATTTAAGTCTAGATAATATGCGCCAATAATGTGACTCTTTTGGTACTGCTGTTGTCCTAAGTGCGAATCGGCAAGCGAAAAGCGGCAATCAACAATAATCACTTGTTGGTCCAAGTGTTCATAGAGCCATTGTACCGAGACAACATCAGGAATGTTTTGCATAAAAAATTGCCTAGATAGTGAAATATTTGAGAATAATCCATTGTAAAATTTTTGCTTGTGAGGAGATAGCGTACCTTAAGGGAACGTGAAGCTATCCCGTCAAATCAGGAAAATTTAAGTGTTTTCACTTAAAGGCACAAGTCAGACATTAGTTTACGCTAGTGTGCTTACTATTGTTCACAATCAGTTGAGCAGTCTTCTTAAATCTCTAACTAAACGTGATTGTACATCCTTCAAAGGAGATCATCATAAAAATTGCTTCAAAAAATCCGATTTACCATCCAAATTGTCGCTTTCTGTATAGGTTTATTAAATAAATTAACCTAGTAATTACCTATGTAAATTCGTCGATATCTAGTAACTTTTTAATGCGGGAGTGATAACTTCATCTTAGCTTTAATATCATCCTAGTATGTACATATTTAGGTCTAGATAAATATCCGTAAAAAACCTGATTTACGAATAGGAGCAATTGATCGTAATGTATTTGTTAGCAGAAAAATTTGACAGTAATATCCCCGATGTCTCGCTCGCGATCAAAGATATTACGCTGGTTGTAACTTGAACAAGCGGTGATCATAGTGTCAAACGGATAACTGAAAATTTACGCCTAAATCATACTTTAATAATGAGTCGGCGATCAAAAATCCTTCTGCTAACTGTTTCTCCTACCTTGGAGCGCCTTTGTGAATCAACGGATATGCCAGCTTACAGGATCTACCCAACAAGTCGTTAGTGGCTTAAACCCCCTGAATCAATTAAATGTTATCGGTGCTAATCATTGCCACATCCCTCAAACTTTAGATTTTCGCCTTCCTCCTGACCTGAAAGACAAGATTAAAACAACACCAGTTCCTTCCTGGGAAAAGCCGCAAGTGAATTATAGTTACAATTCCTTTGCATCCACATCCCTTCTAGCCCAAACAGCAACAGTGACCTGCAATGAAAATGCTGCAAAAATTCTGATTGTTGACGACCATCTCGCCAGCCGGATGGCTGCTGTCGCTGTTTTAGCGATGGAAGGTTATGAAGTAATGGAAGCAGATAGCGGTCCTGTAGCGCTCAAACTAATAGCTCAAAGCCAACCAGATTTAATTTTGTTAGATGTGATGATGCCTGGGATGGATGGGTTTGAAGTGTGTAGTTTGCTAAAACAAGACCAGCAGACCAGGCTAATTCCAGTAATTTTTATTACAGCGCTGAATGACAAGCGATCGCGGATACGTGGAATTGAAGCTGGTGGAGATGATTTCTTAAGCAAACCTTTTGATCGTGTTGAATTGGCAGCACGCGTTCAGTCGTTAGTACGGCAAAAACGTCTGAATGAAGACTTAGACCATGCGGAACAAGTATTGTTTTCCATTGCCAGAGCAATTGAAAGTCGCGACCCAAACACAGGCGACCATTGTGAACGGCTGTCTAAACTCGGCAAAGCTTTTGGTGAATTTCTTTGTCTCTCGCGGACTGCACTCCGGGATTTGATGTGGGGTGGCTATCTGCACGATATTGGTAAAGTCGGTATTCCTGACGCTGTACTACTCAAATGCGGCAAACTCACAGAAGCCGAGTGGAAGACGATGAAGCAGCATGTGCTGATTGGCGAAAGAATTTGCCAGCCGCTAAGGACAATGCGGGGTGTAATTCCGATCATTCGCCATCACCACGAGCGTTGGGATGGGTCAGGCTATCCTGATGGATTGAAACAAGAAGAGATTCCCTACTTAGCGCAAGTGTTTCAAATTATTGATATTTACGATGCTCTCACCAGCGAACGACCTTATAAAGTTGCCTTTAGCCAGAAGGAAGCGATCGCTATCTTGAAAGCTGAAGTAGAGAAGGGGTGGCGTAACCCTAAATTAGTCGAGCAATTCCAAGAGTTTATTCAGACTCATCAGGAGTGGTGACAGGGATTACAGAGATCATGATTTTTGTGGATAGAGATCGTGATTTACGCGTGTTATAGCTGATATCATTTGAGCCAACATTTTAAATTAACGGCGCGTGAAGGCGCATGCTGATAACTAATTATGGTAGTCGTAGCAATTCTAGCGGCGGGACGCGGAACACGAATGAAATCGGACTTACCCAAAGTTTTACATTCTTTGGGTAGGCAATCGCTAGTCGAACGAGTTATAGATAGTTGCCAGGTAATTTCGCCTACACGGCAAATACTGATTGTTGGGTATCAAGCTGAGCGAGTCAAAGCCGGGATGCAGTCAATTCCCAATTTGGAGTTTGTGCTGCAAAGAGAGCAATTAGGTACGGGTCATGCCATCCAGCAATTACTTCCTCATCTAGAGGGTTACACTGGTGATCTGTTGATTTTAAGCGGGGATGTGCCATTGCTACGTCCCGAAACGCTGCAAAATCTGTTGAAAACACATACAGAGCATCAGAATGCTGCCACCATTCTCACCGCTATGTTGAGCAACCCCAAAGGCTACGGACGGGTGTTTTGTAACGGTGACAATATTGTGCAACACATCGTGGAAGACAAGGATTGCACAACTGCTCAAAAACAGAATTGCCGCACTAATGCTGGAATTTACTGCTTTCGTTGGCCGGAGTTGTCAAAGGTACTACCACTTTTGTCAGCAGACAATGCCCAAAAAGAATATTATTTGCCAGATGCAGTCGGAATGGTTGAACCTGTGATGGCAGTGGATGTCGAGGATTACCAAGAAATTCTGGGGATTAACGATCGCTTACAACTAGCCACTGCTGATGATATTTTGCAGCAACGGGTGAAGGAAAAATGGCTGATGGCAGGGGTGACTCTGATTGATCCGGCAAGTATTACGATTGACGAAACAGTGCAATTACACCCGGATGTGATTATTGAACCCCAAACTCATCTCAGGGGAAATACGGTAATTGAATCTGGTAGTCGGATCGGACCTGGTAGTTTAATTGAAAATAGTCATTTGGGTGCAAATGTCACCGTACTATATTCGGTAATTACTGATAGCAATGTCCAAGCCGGAACCCGGATAGGTCCGTATGCTCATTTACGCGGTCATGTAGAAGTTGGGTCTGGATGCCGGATCGGTAACTTTGTGGAACTGAAAAATAGCAAATTAGGCGATCGCACGAATGTCGCTCATTTGTCTTATTTAGGTGATGCCACATTAGGCGATCGCGTGAATATCGGCGCTGGCACCATTACCGCCAATTATGATGGGGTGAGTAAACATCCAACCAAGATTGGCGATCGCACAAAAACTGGTTCCAATAGCGTTTTAGTTGCGCCAATCACCCTTGGAACCGATGTGAATGTAGCAGCTGGCTCGGTGGTGACAGAAGACGTACCAGATAACGCTCTCGTGATTGCCCGCGCTCGCCAGGTA
>Ga0123338_10003970_pt1 | contig 13116 bp, 10 predicted proteins | sample grotaG_FD_89793 | JGI IMG/M metagenome (GOLD analysis project Ga0123338, IMG submission 89793) | Glacier valley bacterial and archeal communities from Borup Fiord, Nunavut, Canada, to study Microbial Dark Matter (Phase II) -... | ecosystem: Environmental > Aquatic > Freshwater > Ice > Glacier ... | reverse complement strand
TTAGTCATTGGGCATTGAGCATTGAGCATTTATGATTCTCTCTCCACTCTCCACTCCCTCCCTCAGTCGTAGCGTACTCAAATCAGGCAAAAACCGTTTTCTCGCTTCAGGGGCATAGTAAAAGATTCACCACCAGCAAGACTCTGAAATCTTTTTGCGATTAGAAATATCCCAGGCTAGGAACCAACTGGATTCTACCAGCATCCATCTCTGCCATTAATAATTCTAGGGCTTCGTAATCAACATCAGAAATGTAACCCAGTTCCGTCAGTTCTGAGTTGATTTGATTTTCTATCTCAGGAGTTAGTTTTTTTATGTCAAGAGCTTTTTCTACCAATTTACGAATAGCGTACTGAGTTCTCATAAGTAATAACCTACTGTATATGATATTAATTATCCCAGATTAGCCTAAGTATAAAGAGTGATCTAAATACTAACCCTTAGTGATATAGATCACATTTTAATTAGTTAAATAGATCATGCGCTATGACTCTCTGCTATGCCATCAGCAACGCTAAAGTGGGAGATTTAACTTACCGTTAAGGCTTGCTTAAATTAGCTTTAGTTCTAGACTAAGCAAGTTTTATCAGGATAGTTACTGATAATTTGTCTGTTCTATGGCTGTCTATGTTGATTGTTTTTGAACTGAGATAAAAAAAAAGTATACATAAACACATTTCAAGCTGGAATTATGACAATCTTTAAACAGAGAGACGAAAGCAATAAAGATTCAGCAAAGAGAGCTAAGACATATGGTCGATGCAACAAAATAGAGTTTATGTTCAAATAACTCTTAGCTTGACCCTTCAACAATTCTCAATAGGATGTAACTATGCAGGCAGTGCTTAACTATCCCAAGATTACAGTTATTCGCCCCCAAGGGTGTTTGAATGCTGCAAACGCCTTGGAATTTGAACGAGATATGACTACAGCGTTGGTACAAAATGGTATTTCTATCTTGGTAGTAGACTTAGTAGCAGTAGAATTGTTAGACAGTGCGGGGTTGATGGCATTGTTATCTACACACAAGCTAGCTCTGAGTTTAGGACGGGGTTTCCGACTTTGCGCTGTTACTCCGTCAATTAGAATTATTTTTGAACTAACGCAACTCGACAGAGTGTTTGAAATATTGGATGCTGAAGTTGATCTGGCTGCAACATAACTTTATGTAAAATCACAAAGGTTCGGGTGAAAAGTGGACTTTATGTAAAGGAGTTGTAAGTTGCAACGATAAACTATGTTAAAAGACCTAATTCAATGCTAATGTTGGGTTTGAGTAGCTGTAATTAAGGTAGCTAGAAGATAGCACAGTGGCTGTTGCAGTTGAAAAATTAATAACATCTGATATTTTAAAACCAGGGCGTTACCTGGGTAATGAGCGTTTAGCAGTACACAAAGGTTGGGATACGACAGAAATACGTTGGGTTTTAACCTACCCAGAAGTTTATGAAGTCGGTGCATCCAATTTAGGACACATTATCCTATACAACATTTTGAATGCCCAACCGCGTCAATTGTGCGATCGCGCCTATCTCCCAGGACAAGACTTAGCAGCCAAACTACGGGAAACTAATACGCCGTTGTTTGCGGTAGAGTCAAAGCGATCGCTCACAGAATTCGACATTTTAGGCTTTAGCCTCAGTTACGAACTGGGTGCAACGAATATCCTGGAAATGTTGGATTTGGCTGGAATTCCCTTGACGTGGCGAGAGAGGCAAAAAGCTGGCGTTGCAGGGGGAGAATTTACTAATCTCCAATCTCAGTTTCCGTTAATTTTTGCTGGTGGGCAAACAGCAACATCGAATCCTGAGCCTTACGCCGACTTCTTCGACTTTTTCGCCCTTGGAGATGGTGAAGAACTACTCCCAGAAATTGGTTTGGTATTGGAAGAAGGCAAACAAGCAGGATTTAGTCGTGAACATCTATTAGTGGATTTGGCACAGATACCAGGCGTATATGTCCCCCAGTTTTACGACATGGCAGAGGATGGCTCAGTTCATCCGCGTCGCCCAGACGTGCCAAAACGAATTTTGCGGCGGGTTGCAACTCCCATACCAGCATATTCCATTGGGTTAGTTCCCTATGTAGAAACGGTGCATGACCGCTTGACCATTGAGATTAGGCGGGGTTGCACTCGTGGCTGTCGCTTCTGTCAACCAGGAATGCTGACTCGACCAGCACGGGATGTAGAACCCGATCAGGTTGTAGAAGCAATTGAACAAGGGATGCTGGCAACTGGTTACAATGAGTTTTCCCTACTATCTCTGAGTTGTTCTGATTATTTGTCCCTACCAGCAGTGGGGATGGAAATCAAAAATCGTTTAAAAAATGAAACCATTTCTCTGACTCTACCAAGTCAACGGGTAGACAGATTTGATGAAAATATTGCTAACATCCTTGGAGGTATGCGCCAAGGGGGATTGACTTTTGCTCCAGAAGCTGGAACTCAGCGGATGCGAGACATCGTGAATAAGGGTTTGACGAATGAAGAATTGTTGCGGGGGGTGAAAACGGCTTGGGAGCAAGGCTGGGATAAAATAAAATTGTATTTTATGATTGGCTTGCCGGGTGAGACGGATGTTGACGTTTTGGGCATTGCGGAAACAGTAAGCTGGTTACAGCGAGAATGTCGGGGCAAAGGTAGAAAACCCCTAAACTTTAACCTGACGATTTCTAACTTTACGCCCAAGCCCCATACACCATTCCAGTGGCACTCAGTTTCTACTACTGAATTTAAGCGTAAACAAAACCTGTTGCGGCAAGAATTCCGCCGGATGAAGGGATTGAAGGTAAATTTTACCGATGTCCGCATTTCGGCAATGGAAGATTTTGTGGGACGAGGCGATCGCAGTTTGGGCAAAGTAGTGCGTCGTGCCTGGGAATTGGGCGCAGGTATGGATTCCTGGTATGAAAATTTAGATCAGGCTTTTAGTGCTTGGGCGTCTGCGATCGCTCAAGCCGGTCTAGATTGGAAATACCGCCAAGTAGAAAACGGCGAATGGAATTTGTTCCATCTACAAGAGCAGAAAAGAGCGGCAGATACCGAAAATACCCAACTCCCCACTCCTGTACAGACGCGATTAATCGCGTCTCTCCCAACTCCCCACTCCCTAGATATTCCCCTCCCGTGGGATCATATTGATACCGGGATTGAGAAAAAGTGGCTCCAAGAAGACTTGCAACGCGCCTTAGAAGCTGCAATTGTACCCGACTGCTCTTTTGAAGGTTGTTCTCACTGCGGTGTCTGTGGCACCGACTTTGGCCATAACATCGTGATTAAATCACCTGCTATCCCAAAATTCGCTGGCGAGTTTGTCCCCAACAAAACTAAGGCACAAAGACTGCGAGTTTGGTTTGGGAAACAGGGTAATATGGCTTTGATCAGCCACCTAGATTTAATCCGTCTATTTGACCGAGTTGTGCGACGAGCAAGCTTGCCAATCGCTTTCACTGGTGGGTTTCATCCCATGCCGCGAATTTCTGTAGCAGCTGCTTTGGCTTTAGGAGCTACTAGTAGTGGTGAAATAGTAGATTTTGAGTTGACTGTGCCAATGGAAGTTGATACTTTCCGAGAACAGTTGGCTCGTGAAATGCCCACAGACATACCTATATATAATGTGGAGCAGATAGATTTAAAAACTAGTGCCGCTACCCAACTGCTGGAGTCCGCCGAGTATTTGATTACTGTCGCAGTGCTTGAAGAAACAACACCTGTACAATGGCAAGACTGGATTGATACAATCAAAGCGAAAGAGGAACTTTGGTACGAGCAAACAACTAAGTCAGGCAAAAGCCAGTTAATAAATCTGCGCGATCGCTTATTTGAACTGGAATTAGTCGAAACCTACAATAGCAAAGCAGAATCTATGTCATCTGTGATCCGTTATTTAGGTAGCTATCGCCAGGACGGTTTAGTGTTACGTCCCGAACAAATCCTCTTTATGTTACAGACAGTGGCTAGTGTAGAATTTCAACTCCTGCACATCCACCGCAATCGGCTAATTTTAGGGGTATAATCCCTGTAGGGCAACTTGCTCGTAGTTGTCCTAACATTGCAAATCGTCGGAATTGATTTTTAGCAAGGTTGCGTTAGAATAGTGTGAAGAGAAATTTTCTGGCGCTGCATTGAATTAGCTGGTTCACTACCCTGGTATTCAGGGGGCAAAAGCATACATACTAGAGTGTAACTTCTAGGATTTTATCCCAGACAAACAAAAGGCAGATTAAAGAACACTCTTTCTATAGCTACCTTGTGAATCAGTAAGTAACAGCAGGCTCGATTAGCTTCTCTAAATTCATGCTTTTTAAACAACTGCTGAATGTCTAATCTACAGTGGTTCCCAAGAGCTAGTGCATTACTTTTCTAGAGTTGAAGCAACGGCCGTCGGTTATGCCGAATTGTAGACGTTCAATAGACGCGCAAAGGGCAACTTGCCATAGGCTAGGGCAGCTTTAAAGCAGGTAGCAGCTGGCGTTGCTGAGTATAACCCTAAGGATAAATCCGGGGAATGGAAAATAGAAATAATTTCTTTTTCTTAACGACTTCAGTAGGTTACTCTCAAATCAAGCATCCTGAGTTAAAAGCTGACTCAGGATTTAGAACTTTCAACTCAGAACTCTCTTGATTGAGGGTATTGCATTACGAATCAACCACGGACGGTTGATTTACAATTGCTGAGAAGAATATGCAGCCGTGTGAACGCTCTTAAGAGCGCCAATAACTATTTAACAGAAGATCAGGTTTACGATTTTTATTAGCAGTAGCACCTTTAGAGGGTTGTAGGGACAACAAAGGTATAACAAACCTCCATACCTATTAGTGCTGCCAGTTTTTGAGGAAATTGAATGCCAAAGCAAATTATCATCGCGGAGCAGCACCAAATTGCTGCGGTTTTTTCTGAAGATCAAATACAGGAACTCGTTGTTGCTACCGGTCATCATCAAATAGGTGATATCTACTTAGGAGTAGTAGAAAACGTATTGCCTGGGATAGATGCGGCTTTTGTCAATATTGGCGACCCAGAGCGCAACGGTTTTATTCACGTCACCGATTTGGGACCATTGAAGTTAAAGCGTACCGCAGCTGCAATTACAGAACTACTAGTACCACAGCAGAAAGTTTTGGTGCAAGTAATGAAAGAGCCAACGGGGACAAAAGGTCCCAGGCTCACGGGTAATATCACCTTACCCGGACGCTACGTAGTACTAATGCCCTATGGTAGGGGCGTAAATTTATCCCGACGGATTAAAAGTGAAAGTGAGCGCAACCGCTTGCGGGCGCTGGCGATTTTGGTCAAACCGGCGGGAATGGGTCTGCTTGTGCGTACAGAAGCCGAAGGCAAACCCGAAGAAGCGATTATGGAAGATTTGGAGTTGCTGCAAAAGCAATGGGAGTCTATCCAGGTAGAAGCGCAGTCTACCCGCGCTCCAGCACTGCTGAATCGGGATGATGACTTCATCCAACGCGTATTGCGGGATATGTACGGCGCAGATGTAAATCGGATTGTCGTGGATTCCAGTACTGGTTTGAAGCGCGTGAAACAGTACTTGCAGAACTGGAGTGGAGGTCAAACACCCCAGGGATTGTTAATAGACCATCATCGCGATCGCTCCCCAATTTTAGAATACTTCCGCATTACAGCCGCGATTCGGGAAGCTCTGAAACCCAGAGTAGACCTACCTTCTGGAGGCTACATCATCATTGAGCCGACGGAGGCATTAACCGTAATCGATGTTAATTCAGGTTCCTTCACGCGATCGGCAACAGCTAGAGAAACAGTTTTGTGGACAAACTGCGAATCTGCAACAGAAATTGCTCGCCAGTTGCGGCTGCGGAATATTGCTGGGGTGATCGTGATTGATTTCATTGATATGGAATTGCGACGTGATCAACTGCAAGTTCTCGAACACTTTAAGAAAGCACTCAAAGCAGATAAAGCTCGTCCCCAGATTGCCCAGCTGACCGAACTGGGTTTAGTAGAACTGACCCGCAAGCGTCAGGGTCAAAACATTTACGAATTGTTTGGTGAAACTTGTCCCACCTGTGGCGGTTTAGGGCATACCGTGCGTCTGCCTGGAGAAATCGAAAACCGATTGCCAATACTAACAGAGACAGCAGAGCGTGAGCGTTTAGTATCCTTGCCTCACCGAGAACCGCGTCAGCCATCTGCCCGCATCCCGGAACCACGAGAAACCTATGATGGATTTGGGGAAGCATTTGACGGCGACTCGGAATTGAGTAACCTAAATCTGATCAATCATCCGAGTTATCAAGAACTTAATGATAATAAGCGTCGTACCCGCACTCGCAAAAGTCGAATTGGCATCAATGGGTTAAATGGGAAAGATGAAGCTCGGCTTGTTCCCAATCCCCTGGCATTTGTCAACGAGCCAGACTTAGACCTTGATGTGGAACCAGAAATAGGAGTTGCACCAGAGATTCCCTCACCCACCCTTGGTAAACCAGGTTGGACTGAAAGAGTAGAGCGGATTAAAGTTATCAAGGCAGAGCCAATAAAACCAGTGGTAGAACCACCGGAAATTAGGACTGTAGAAATGAGCCTCCAAGAACAGGATATGTTTGCCTTGATGGGAATTTCTCCCTTGGTGAAGTTGGAGCAAGAGGTTAAAAATACCAAGTCTGTGATTATTAACGTGATTCAGCCTGGGCAACAGCCAGCGATCGCAACTGAATCAATCCCAGAATCAACTATTGCCCCAAAAACAACACCGGAAATAACCACTATTGCTCAAAAAGCAACACCGGAAATAACCCCAACCAAAATACCGACACCAAAAGTTATTGAACCAGAACAAAAATCTTTGATAGAAGAGACAACAGAAGCATTGGAGTTGACTGCGAATCCTTCGGGACACTTGTCTGCAACAGCCTTCCCCCCGGAGGCGATCGCAGATGAAAGTGAAAGTGAAGCCAATAGCAGCGCCACTGCCAGCCGTCGCCGTCGCCGTCGTTCCTCCGCGATCGAGGATAATTAATTTGCTTTATGGTAGAAAAGTTGCCAGCACCCTTAAAACAATCCAATTGGCTGGAGTTTTCTACCTTGTCAGAGATTCCAGGATTGGTTGCAGGTGTGGATGAAGTAGGGCGAGGCGCTCTATTTGGCCCTGTGGTGGCGGCAGCAGTGATCCTACCAGATCATGCTTTGCCAATACTGATGGCAGCTAAAATTAAAGACAGTAAAAAGTTGTCTAGTTTTCGTAGAACTCAGCTAGCGCAGCAAATTTCGGCGCTGGCTATAGATTGGAAAATTGGGTTTGCTTCTACTGCCGAAATTGACAAGATAAATATTTTGCAAGCGACGCTGTTAGCAATGAAGCGGGCTGTGCTGAAATTAAAGGTACAGCCCGCACTCTGTCTGATTGATGGCAATCAGTCAATCAAAGACTTGCTACTGCCGCAACAAACAATAGTTAAAGGGGATGAGCGATCGCTCGCTATTGCCTCTGCTAGTATTATTGCCAAGGTCTGGCGTGACGAACTGATACTACGTTTAGCATTAAAATACCCGATGTACAACCTGGAGTGTAACAAGGGTTATGGTAGCCAGCAACATTTGCTGGCTTTGCAAGAATACGGGATTTCACCCCTACATCGTCAATCTTTTCGTCCTTGCCAAATCAAACGTCTGAATGTTGAGTGATTAAATAATTACTCAGCATTCAGGATTGGCAATTCAGTACTGTCACTGTCAAGTCCTCTATCTTTGGTTTGTGATATCACCCAGTAGCGATAATCCGCCAAAAGTTGATTTAATAACCGTTGCTTGACTGACAACAGCACACTTTTGAGCAAAGCATTGCCAGTAGCTTCTAAAATTGGCTTAGGAGTAAAGGAAAATGGCGGTGGAAAATCCACCAGCACTTCTAAATCAGCTATTCCTTGCAGGCGAGTGCCAGTGCTAAACTCTTTAGGAGATAAATACCCTTTTAAATTGAGAGTAAAGCGCTGGTTAATATACTCGAAACCCAGAATTTCACAGCCTAGCGATCGCAAATAAATTATTCCATTTGATTCTGCCCAAACTCTCATGTCCACAGTCGGTTGAATACTTAGGGACATAAAACTTAGCGGACGCATTTTCAAGCGAAATACCTCTTCCGAAAGCTGCTCAATACGGCTGTTGTCAACCAAAGCCTTAACCAAACGTTGAGGCTGACGCAAGTAGTGCTGAATGGGAATAAGCTGCTCTGGAACAGCGATTTCAACCGATTCAGAAGCAGTAAACTTAGTAGCCATGAACGGATAAAAATATCTGTTTCTTAATTTTAATATTTTTTAACAAATTAGTTCTGATTATTAGAAAAGTACAAAATTTCTTGACCATAAAAATAACTTTTGCTTATCAGCTAGAAGTAGGTAAGCACGAATTAACCTAACTATATAACAAAATGTAAACCCGTGAAAGTCCTTGTGATTGCTTCTCTACACTCAGTTTCACTTGCAACGACATACTTATAAATTTTCCCACCCACCTACTTACATCATTAGCAAAAACTTGGTACGCTCATTACTATCTTTAGTTCAAGAAATATAGATTAGGATTTAACTCTTGACATAAAATCAATGATATGCATTACATTATTTAGTCAGAGACCAATATAATTGTTCTGAAATCTTCAGAGGAATTTGGCAAAAAAACTGCCAACAAATCTATCTGTTAGAAGACTGATTTCCATAACTTGTTTTGCTGGATAAATATTTCGGTCTATTCGTTTACTGCGTAGATTTTAGAGATAACAGTCTCTAGTAAGAGTAGATATTGGATATATTTGCCAAGACAAAAATATCATACCTCTGTTTATCGATTAAACTCGCAACTCAAGGTTAAAGGCATGACTTTACTGATCGCACATTTAGGGCCTCCCGGCACTTACACAGAACAAGCAGCTGTTTTTTATGTCAACTGGTTAAACAAAAGTAGGGGAATTGAAGCTATATTATGCCCTTATCCCACCATTTCTCAATCACTGCACGCCGTTGCTGATGGTGAAGCCCAGTTAGCTGTGGTGCCAGTGGAAAATTCGATTGAAGGGAGTGTTACCATAACACTGGATACTCTGTGGCAGTTCGACAGTTTGCGAATTCAGCTGGCTTTGGTATTACCCATTGCCCATACGTTAATTTCCTGTGCGTCTAATTTAGATAGAATTAAAACTGTTTACTCTCATCCCCAAGCTTTGGCACAATGTCAGGGATGGTTAGAGCGGTTTCTCCCGACTGTACAGATTATTCCCAGCAATTCCACAAGCGAAGCACTACAGGGATTAGAGCAAGACAAAACAACAGCAGCGATCGCTTCTAGTAGAGCAGCCCAACTCTACAACCTGCCCATACTTGCTAGTGGCATCAACGACAATCCAGAAAACTTTACTCGTTTTTGGGTAGTAAGTCACCGTGAAGCGATCGCTGAATACCAGACATCAAAAGTGCCTACCAGTCATACATCGCTGGCTTTTAGTATGCCTACCAACACACCCGGAGCATTAGTCAAACCTTTGCAAATATTTGCTCAGTTAGGGATTAACCTCAGCCGGATTGAATCTCGTCCGACGAAGCGATCGCTAGGCGAATACCTGTTTTTCATGGATTTAGAAGCAGATGTCAAGGAAACACAAATGCAATCTGCTTTAGCAGAATTAGCTATCCACACAGAGATTTTAAAAATTCTTGGCGCTTACAATGTTTTGCCGATCAGCGCTGTTACTTAAGAAGTTAGGAGTTATCAGTTATTAGTTATCAGCTAGGGAATATAAATTCTAAATTGTCAATCTTTTATTTTTTGTTATTTCTTTCTAACTCCTAACTCCTAACTCCTCACTCTTAACCCTTAACTCCTTACTTTTCATTAAATGTATCTTTGAGAACAGCGCGAGCTGCCAAGTGATTTCGAGTAGAAGTTAAAATTTCTGCTTCCCGCTCTAAACGAGTTGAAGTATCTTGCATTTCTAGCAATAACTGTTGCTCTGCGGCGACACCATAAAGATTACTGGCTACCCAATAAGATAACTCTGTTGGTAGATCAGGCAAATCTTCTGGCAACTCGATATTTTGTTCGGTTAATTTGGCTGACAGACGCACAACATCTCGAAGTAGTTGTTCTACCTCAGAAGACAAAGGTCGCAAATCTTTAGTTGGCGCTTGGTCTTCAATCCACTCCACCAAGCCAACGCGGTATGGCTTTTCACGAACATACTCTAATACACGAAATCTTTGCTGCCCTAAAGTCAACATCTCGATCCGATCATCTGGCAGACGCTGGTGATGAACAATTTCCGCACAACAACCAGTGTTTGCAATTGTCCCTTTCACAGGATCGAACATCAAAACACCGAACCTGCGATCGCTCTCCAAAATCGTGTTCATCATGATTCGGTAGCGAAATTCAAAGATGTGCAGGGGTAATGGCCTGGTAGGAAACAGAACTACTTCGGGTAACGGGAACAGAGGTAGTTCACGAACTGCAATTTTTGAAGATGATGTCATTGTTACCTTGGTATAAACTTAATCTTAAAAAATAATTCTTCTCTGCTTTTCCCGTACTTTCTCTACATTCTATCATTTGTTTTCTAGCTAAATAAAAGCCCTGAGATATATTTATTCAGGGCTATGTAAATATTCATACTAATGTCATCAGTCATTTGTTCTTTGCTAATGACTAATAACCAATTAAAGTTTGACTTCGATATCTACACCCGATGGTAGATCCAATTTCATTAGGGCATCAATAGTTTTAGAAGAGGGTTGGTAAATGTCAATAATCCGGCGATGAGTACGGGTTTCAAAGTGTTCCCGTGAATCTTTATCTACGTGAGGCGATCGCAGCACACAATAGATCCGGCGTTTTGTTGGTAAAGGAATTGGACCTATAGCTGTAGCATTGGTGCGGTTAGCGGTGTCTACAATCTTCTCGCAAGATGTATCTAATAGGCGGCGGTCAAAGGCTTGTAAACGAATTCTAATTTTTTGCTGCTGTAGAGTTGCCATCTTTAATTTTCCAGGTTCTGCGTAATTAGGGGAGTATGTACAGGATAAAGGTTACAAGTTATAGGTTATAGAAAACTATCACCTGTCCCCTGTAACCTATTACCTTATTTATAGAGGGAAGAGAAAGGAGCAGAGAGGTAGAATAAATACCATCTCTGCTCCTTCTTTGTGAGTAAAAAGGTGCTACTTCAAAATTTTGGAGACGACACCAGCACCGATGGTGCGACCACCTTCGCGGATAGCGAAGCGCATTCCTTGCTCAATAGCGATCGCGTTGATCAATTCTACTGTCATCTTGATGCGATCGCCTGGCATTACCATTTCGGCTTCACTACCATCATCGGAGGTAAAGGCTCTAATAGTACCAGTTACATCAGTTGTCCGCACGTAGAATTGGGGGCGATAGCCGGAGAAAAATGGAGTCTTACGACCACCTTCTTTTTCTGTTAAAACGTAGACTTCACCTTCAAATTGAATATGAGGTTTAATTGAACCTGGTTTGGCGATTACCATACCGCGTTCAATATCAGCCTTCTGGATACCCCGCAGGAGTACGCCAGCGTTGTCCCCCGCCATACCTTGGTCAAGACTCTTCTTGAACATTTCAATACCAGTTACGGTAGTGGCACGAGTATCTCTAATACCCACTAGTTCAACGTTATCGCCAACTTTGACAATACCCCGCTCAATCCGACCAGTGGCGACAGTACCACGACCTGTAATTGAGAATACATCTTCTACAGCCATCAGGAAGGGCTTATCAACATCCCGCTCAGGGGTGGGGATGAAAGAATCTACAGCGTCCATTAATTCGTAGATTTTGTCTACCCAAGGATTTTCACCCCGTTTGGTCTTGGGATTCTTCACCATTACTTCCAGAGCTTGCAAACCAGATCCTTTGATAATCGGGATATCATCACCAGGAAAATCATAACTGGAAAGCAATTCTCTCAGTTCTAGTTCTACTAGTTCCAAGAGTTCTGGGTCATCCATCAAGTCTTCCTTATTCAAGAAGACAACCAGACTGGGAACACCCACCTGTTTTGCCAAGAGGATGTGTTCACGGGTTTGGGGCATTGGTCCATCAGTAGCAGCTACTACCAAGATGCCACCATCCATCTGAGCCGCGCCGGTGATCATGTTCTTCACATAGTCAGCGTGTCCTGGACAGTCTACGTGAGCATAGTGCCGATTTGCGGTTTCATACTCAACGTGAGACGTATTGATCGTAATGCCCCGTGCCTTTTCTTCTGGCGCGTTATCGATTTGGTCGTAGCCCTTAGCGATCGCCTGACCCATAGCTGCCAAGGTCATAGTGATGGCTGCTGTTAACGTAGTTTTACCGTGGTCAACGTGGCCAATCGTACCGATATTGATGTGGGGTTTATTCCTTTCAAACTTTGCGCGTGCCATGAATGCTCATTTCCTTATTTTAATTAAGCGTTCCCTTTGCCTTTAGCAATGATTGCCTCAGCCACGTTGCGAGGTACTTCTTCGTAGCGGCTAAACTCCATTGAGAAGATGCCCCGACCTTGGGTCTTCGACCGAATATCAGTAGCATAGCCAAACATGGTCGCCAGTGGGACTTTGGATGTCACCTTAGCGAGTCCCTGGTCAGTGCTTTGGCTTTCAATCTGCCCTCGTCGGGCAATCAGGTCGCCAATCACATTCCCGATATAGTCTTCGGGAACTTCAACCTCAACTTTCATCATCGGCTCTAACAGCACAGGTGAAGCTTTCAGCACAGCCTCTTTCATCGCCATTGAGCCAGCAATTTTGAAAGCCATTTCTGAAGAGTCTACATCGTGATATGAGCCATCAATTAGCGTCGCTTTCACGTCAATCAACGGATATCCAGCTACAACACCGGATTCGCAGCTTTCTTTCATTCCTTGTTCGGCTGGGTTGATGTACTCTTTAGGTACTGTACCGCCGACAATTTTGGAGACGAATTCAAAACCACTGCCGGGTTCTCCAGGCTCCAAATTGATCACAACGTGACCGTATTGACCTTTACCACCACTTTGGCGGATGAATTTGCCCTCAACTTTGTTCACAGCTTTCCGAATCGTTTCCCGGTAAGCTACTTGCGGCGCACCAACATTTGCTTC
>Ga0123338_10003964_pt1 | contig 13126 bp, 8 predicted proteins | sample grotaG_FD_89793 | JGI IMG/M metagenome (GOLD analysis project Ga0123338, IMG submission 89793) | Glacier valley bacterial and archeal communities from Borup Fiord, Nunavut, Canada, to study Microbial Dark Matter (Phase II) -... | ecosystem: Environmental > Aquatic > Freshwater > Ice > Glacier ... | reverse complement strand
GAGGAGGAGCTGGCCCTGTCACGCAAGTGGCGTGACAATGAGGACATGGACGCGGCCCACAAGCTCGTCACGTCCCACCTTCGCCTGGTTGCTAAGATCGCCATGGGCTACCGCGGTTATGGTCTCCCAGTCGGCGAGCTGATCAGCGAAGGCAATGTCGGCATGATGCAGGCCGTCAAGCGCTTCGACCCGGACCGCGGGTTCCGCTTGGCCACCTACGCGATGTGGTGGATCAGGGCCGCCATCCAGGAGTACATCCTGCACAGTTGGTCCCTGGTTAAGATGGGTACCACCGCCGCGCAGAAGAAGCTGTTCTTCAACCTGCGGCGTCTGAAGGGGCAGATGCAGGCCATTGAGGACGGCGACTTGAAGCCCGAGCAGGTCGCGAAGATCGCCCGGATGTTGGCCGTGCCCGAGCAGGACGTGGTCAGCATGAACCGCCGCCTGGCCGCGCCCGACAACAGCCTGAATGCCCCGGTCCGCGCCGACAGCGAGGGCGAGTGGCAGGATTGGCTAGTGGACGACGCCGAGAGCCAGGAGACCGTGCTCGCCGACCGCGAGGAGTTAACTGGGCGCAAGGCGCTGCTCAGCACCGCGCTAAAGACCCTGAACGAGCGAGAGCGCCATATCCTGATCGAGCGTCGGTTGAAGGACAATCCGACGACATTGGAGGACCTGTCCCAGCAATACAACATCAGCCGGGAGCGTGTTCGGCAGATCGAGGTGCGCGCGTTTGAGAAGTTGCAGAAGGCGATGAAGACCCAGGTCGCCGAACGCCGCATGGCCCAAGCCGCCTAACAGGTTCCGGTCGCTCCTTCTCCCTCTGGGAGAGGGTGAGGGGGAGGGCAAGCACAGCCCTCCCCTTTTTTATGCGCCCTCGGTATGCAGGACGGTGCCGCCCGTGCCCCCTTCACCTCGGTCGTAAACCGCGTTGCGGTTTGACCCCGAAGAAAGAGGGAGCAGCATCACCCCTCGAACGGGTCCTTCATCAGGATCGTGTCATCCCGCTCCGGGCTGGTGGACAGCAGCGTCACCGGCACCTCCACCAACTCCTCTACCCGGCGGATATACTTGATGGCCTGCGCCGGCAGGTCGGCCCAGCGCCGGGCGCCGCGGGTGCTACCGGTCCAGCCCTCGATTGCCTCATACACCGGCACAGCCGCTGCCTGCGCCGCCTGCCCGGCCGGAAGGTGGGTGTAGCGCTGCCCGCCGATCTCGTAGCCCACGCCGATCTGCAAGTCCGGAAAGCCGTCCAGCACGTCCAGCTTGGTCAGTGCCAGGCCCTGGATGCCGCCGACCTTGCACGCTTGCCGCACCAGCGCCGCGTCGAACCAGCCGCACCGGCGGGGGCGGCCCGTCACGGTGCCGAACTCGTGCCCCCGGGTGCCGAGCAGCTTGCCGGTCTCGTCGTGCAACTCGGTTGGGAACGGCCCTGATCCGACACGGGTCGTGTAGGCTTTGGCGATCCCCAGCACCATGCCGACCTGCGCCGGCCCGACGCCCGACCCCGCGGCCGCCGTCGCGGCAATCGTGTTGCTGCTGGTGACGAAGGGGTAGGTCCCGTGGTCCACATCCAGCATTACGGCCTGCGCGCCCTCGAACAGGATGCGGCTGCCACTCTTGCGCGCCGCGTCCAGCCGCTCCCACACCGGCTCCACATGCGGCAGGATGCGTGGCGCAAGCCCCAGCAACAGGTCCAGCAGTGCCTGCTTCTCGAACGGCGCGGCGCCCAGCCCGGTCAGCAGCGTGTTGTGGTGCAGCAGCAGCTCGTCCAGCTTGTCGGCCAGCACCTCCGGCTCCGCGAGGTCGCACATGCGGATGGCCCGGCGGGCGACCTTGTCCTCGTAGGCCGGGCCGATGCCACGGCCGGTGGTGCCGATCTTGCGGTCGCCGCGCGCCGCCTCGCGCGCACGGTCCAGGGCACCGTGGACGGGAAGAATCAGCGCCGCGTTCTCGGCAATCCGCAGGTTGTCCGGGCCGACGTTCAGCCCCTGGGCACGGACGCGGTCCATCTCCGCCAGCAGGGCCTCCGGGTCCACCACGACACCATTGCCAATCACGCCCAGCTTGCCGCGCACCAGCCCACTGGGCAGCAGCGAGAGCCGATAGGTCTGGTTGCCGACCACCAGCGTGTGCCCGGCGTTGTGCCCCCCCTGGAACCGCACCACGATGTCGGCGCGGCTGGCCAGCCAGTCCACCACCTTGCCCTTTCCTTCGTCGCCCCACTGGGCACCGATGACGGCGACGTTGGGCATCTAGCTCTCCGCGTTCAGGGGCACGGCGGCGCCGTCCCGCAGGATATGGGTGCAGCGGAGGCGACGGGCCTCCTGCAAGGGATCGGGCACGGCGCCAAGCGCGGGTACTGTCGCGAAGCCGCAAGCCCGCAGCGACTCCGCCACGCCGGGCTGGGCGCCCCAAGGCAGGAAGGCGCGCGGCCGGGCCGGAGCGGCTGGCAGGGCGCGCAGCAACGCATCCGGGAACAGGGTCAGCCCCGTCGCCGGCTCCGCCTCGCCCGACGTGTAGCGTCCGCCGCGCCCAAGCTCCTCATGCCGGCCCGGCGCATACACCGTCATGCACACGCCGGTGTGGTAGCGGAAGCCGCGGAACTCGATAGGGTCCAGAGTCAGGCGCAGGTGCGGCGCCTGGGCCTCGATAGCGGTCACGGTATCCCTCAACCGGGCGTACAACGCGGCGGAGGCCGGTGGCAGTTCGGCCCTGCCCAGCACGTCCAGCGCCAAGCCGGCCGGCCCTGCCGCCAGCAGCAGGTCGGTCAGCAGCCGCGCCAGCGGCCCGCCGTGGCGGGCGACTGCGGCCGTGTCCTTGCGGTCCAGCGCATGGGTCAGCGCCTGCCGTGCCGGGCCGGTGATGCCGGCCTCGTCCAGCAAGGTCGGCGCCAGGGGCGGCAAGGTCAGGTCGAAGCTGACGCGGTGCAGCCCGACGGAGGCCAACGCCGCGGCGCCGAGCACGACGACCTCCGCATCCGCTGCCGGCAGGTCCGCGCCGATCAGCTCGATTCCGGCCTGCGCCACCTGCCGGTCGGGCGCCAGGCCCAGGCCGCGCACCAGCAGGCACTGCCCGGCATAGGACAGGCGCAGCGGCCGGGGATGCGCCGCCAGCCGGGTGGCCGCGATCCGCGCCACTTGCGGCGTCATGTCCGCGCGCACGCCCATCATGCGGTGCGTCGCCGGGTCCATCACGCGGAAGGTCTGGTCCTGCATGTCAGCGCCGGCACCGGCGAGCAGCCCGTCCTCGAATTCCAGCAGCGGCGGCTTCACCCGGTCGTAGCCGTGCAGCGCGAACACCTGCATGAGCGCCTGGACGAGCGCAGCCTCCGCCTCCGCACCTGGCGCCAGCAGGTCGTGCAGGCCGGCCGGCAGCAGCGCCGGGTTGGGGGTGGGGTCGCCCGTCATGCCGGGTTCAAGGGCCGGGGCCGCCGCGACGACTGCGATCCGGACGGCGCAGCCAAGGCCGCGAGGCCGAACCGACCGTAAAAGCGGGCCGTGAGCGCCGGGACGCGTTGCGCCGTCATGCCCCGGCCTCCGCGGCCACGCGGGCGTAAGCCCATTCGATCCAGGGCAGCAATGCCGCGATATCAGTGGCTTCGACGGTGGCGCCACCCCAAATGCGCAGCCCGGGCGGAGCGTCGCGGTAGGACGCGACATCGTAGGCGACGCTCTCGCCCTCAAGCAGCCCGGCCATCCGCTTAGCCGCCGCGGCTTGGCCGTCCGGACCCAGCGACGTGAACCATGGCGCGGTGACGCGAAGGCAGATGCTGGTGCAGGACCGCGTGGCGGGGTCCGCGGCCAGGAAATCTATCCAGTGCGTGCGCGCCACCCAGTTGGCCACGGCTGCAAGGTTCGCCTCGCTGCGGGCCACCAGTCCCGGCAACCCGCCGATCCGCTCCGCCCAGCGCAGGCCGTCCAGCGCATCCTCGACGCACAGCATGCTCGGCGTGTTGATGGTGTCGCCCTGGAACAGGCCAGCCAGCAGCTTGCCGCCGCCCGTCATGCGGAACACCTTCGGCATCGGCCAGGGCGGCACATAGGACTCCAGCCGGGCGACGGCGCGCGGGGACAAGGCGATCATGCCGTGCGCCGCCTCCCCACCCAGCACCTTCTGCCAGGACCAGGTGACGGCATCGAGCTTCTCGTATGGCAAGTGCATCGCGAACGCGGCGGAGGTCGCATCGCAGATTACCACGCCCTCGCGCTCCGTGCTGATCCACTCTGCATGGGGCAGGCGCACGCCCGATGTCGTGCCGTTCCAAGCCATCACGAGGTCGCGTGCCGGGTCAACGCCGGCCAGGTCCGGCAGGTGGCCGTAGGCCGCGCCACGCACGCGGGCGTCCGGCAGCTTGAGTTGCGCCAGGGCGTCGGCCGCCCAGATCTCCGAGAAGCCCTCGAATGCCAGGATGTCCACCCCGCGGGGGCCGAGCAGGGACCACATCGCCATCTCGACGGCACCCGTGTCGGACGCCGGCACGATGCCCAGGCGCCAGCCGGGGGGCAGGCCGAGGATGGCGCGCGACCGCTCAATTACCTCCAGCAGCCGCGCCTTCGGCCCGGCGGCACGGTGGCTGCGCCCGAGCATCGCCCCGTCCAGCGCCTGCAGGGACCAGCCCGGGCGCTTGGCGCAGGGACCGGACGAGAACTGCGGGTTGGCCGGCCGGAGCGCGGGCTTCGCCAGGACGGCATCGGGGGCGAGCAGCAAGCGCACGTTCCTAACGGCAAGGGACGCCCCGATGCGGGGACATGGACCGCGCCGGTTTAGAGCCGGGCCGGGCGAGGTGCAACCGCTGGCGCCGCCCGGCCTTCCATCCGCCACGCGAACAAGCCGGACGCCACCAGGACGGCAATGCCCGTGAACTCCCAGCCGCCGGGCACCTCCGCCCAGATCAGCCAGCCTAGCAGGACAGTGTAGAGGATCGCACCGTATTCGAAGGGCGCCAGCATCGTCGCCTCGCCGCTGCGGTAGCCCTCGGTCATCAGCACCTGGGCCAGGGCGGACACTACACCGACGCCGATCAGGGCCGCCAGGGTCGGAAGGTCCGGCGTGACCCAGATCGGGATGCAGGCGACGGCGGCGATGGCGCTGCACCCCAGGCTGAACAGCAGCACGATGGTGATGTTGCGCTCTCCGGCTCGGCCCATGCGGCGGATGCTGATCATTGCCAGCGCCCAGCATAGCACCCCGGCCATCACAACCCCGGCCGGGCCGGGCGACAGCTCCGTCCCACCCTGCCACGGCCGCAGCACGATCAGGACGCCGGCAAGCCCCGCCGCGACGGACAACGCCCGCGCCGGCCGCAGCCGCTCGCCCAGCAACGGAAACGACAGAAGCGCAAGGAAGATCGGCATGGAGAAGCCGAGCGCCGTGACCGTCGCCAGCGGCAGCGCGCCGTAGCCGTAGAACGAGCCGTACATCCCCGCCAGCCCGGCCAGGAGCCGCCCCAGGTGCCCCAACGGCCGCCTGGTCCGCAACGCCTGCCACCCCTCGGCCCCGCGCAGCAGCGGCAGCAGGCACACCGACGCGACCAGGCTGCGGAACAGCACGATCTCCCACACCGGGATGCGCGGGGCCGTGAACTTGACCAGCGCCGCCGCCAAGGTGAACGAGGCGGAGCTGCCCAGCACGCAGAGGATTGCCCGGCGGCGCACCCATGCGGCAGCCTGGTTGGCAGCAACGGGGAGGTCGAGCTGGGCGTCCATAGCGCCACCCTACCCGGCCTAACTAGGCCGGGCCACCTGCAAATCGGGTGTTAACCAATATTATTCGACTCAGGTTGAATTATGCGACGGCTTGGCTGGGCACCTCGAAGTCCATTGCCGCTTCGACCACATCAGGTTCGTCTGGCAAGCGGCGTATGGTGAAGCCCATGCGCCGCATGAAGGCTAGCATCGGCCGGTTCTCGGCCAGCACTTGCCCCGTAATGCCCGTCATGTCTTGGGACCGCGCCCAATCCATGATCCGCAGCATCAGTTGCCGGGCCAGTCCGCGACCTTTCATTGAAGGCTCCACCAGCACTGCAAACTCGCCAGTCGTCGTGTAGGACTCCCGCACCAGACGGCAGACGCCCACGGTCTCGCCTGTGGCCTCCCGCACCGCCACCAGCGCCATCTCCCGGTCGTAGTCCACCTGGGTCATGCGGGCGATCTGCTCCGGCGAAAGGGCGCGCAGCATGGAGAAGAAGCGAAACCGTATGTCCTCCGGGGACAGGCGGCTGAACAGGGCGGCGTGCGCCTCCGCGTCCTCCGGGCGGATCGGGCGGATCAGCAGCGGCTCGCCCTTGGCGGACCAGTGTTCCGCCAACTCGGCCGGGTAGGGGGCGATGGCCAGCACGCCCGCTTCGCCCGCCGGGCGCAGCGCGATCCAGGCGTCGCCGGCCGACACGCCCTCGCTGTCGGCGAACACGGGGTTCAGGTCCATCCCGGCGATCTCCGGGAAGTCCACGGCCAACTGGCTGATCCGCACCAGCACGTCGGCCACGGCGCCCCGGTTCGCCGCGGCCTGCTCGTGCAGCTCGCCCAGGGTGCGGGCGGCGCGGGTGCGGGCGATCAGGCCGTCGGCCAGCGCTAGGTTAAGCGGCGGCAGGTCCACCGCCACGTCCCCCAGGGCGTCCGCGCTGCTGCCGCCGCCGCCGAAGCTGATGGCCGGGCCGAACAGCGGGTCGTCGTACAAGCCGATCCGCAACTCGCGCGCGCGTCCCATCTGGCGCTGCACCAGGAAGCCCTCGGCCAACCCCTCCCCGCCGAGCCGGGCGCGGCGGCGGTCCAGAGCGGCCGCGGCGTCACGGACGGCGGCTGTGTCCGGGAGGTCCAGCAACACGCCGCCGGGTCCGCCGGGGCGGGGCGGGCCGCTGCGGCGCAGCTTCACGACAGCGGGGAAGCCCAGCATGGACGCGGCCGTCCCGGCGTCGTCCACCGACAGGGCGGGACGGCTGGGCACGACCGGGATGCCGTAGGCCGTCAGCACGTCCAGCGCCTCGTCTTGCAGCAGCCCCGTGCGCCCGGCGGCGCGCGCGCCGCTGAACAGCCGCCGCACGGCGGCGCGGTCCGGCGCGAGAGCCAGCACCGCGCTGGCCGGCAACTCACGGGCGGCTGCCCGGGCGCGGCGCTGCTCGACCAACTGCCCGAAGCCCCGCATGGTCTGCTCGGGCGTGTTGAACACCGGCACGCCGGCGGCCGCCAGGATGCGGCGGTGCGGGGCGCCGGTGGTCTCACCCAGGACGCAGGCCAGCAGGGGTATTTTCATCGCCGGCAGGCAGGCGGCCAAGGCCTGCACCGCAGCATCGTCGCCCTCGCCGTTGGGGGACATCACTACGACAACGCCGCCGACCTCCGGCGCGGCAGACAGCATCGCCGCGGTCTCCGCCAGGCGGATCGGGTTGGTGGCGCCAGTCCAGACCAGCCCGGCGTCAGGTGGGCCGGCCGGCAGATTGAGGCGCAACACTTCCAGCGTTGCCGGCGTCAGCGCTGCCAGGGGCAGGCCGAGCGTCAGCGCGGCGTCGGCGGCAAGCTGCGCCGGGCCGATGGCGTTGTGGACGACGACGACGGAGTCGGAGCGCGGCGGCTTGGCCCGGGTCAGGGTCTCCGCCGCCGCAAGCAGGTCCGCCAGCCGCTCCACCCGGATCACCCCGGCGCGGCGGAGGGCGGCGTTGAACACTGCATCCGCGCGGCCGGTCGGGTCGGACAGCCGGCCGCCGGCGTGGATCGCCACCACCGGGCGCAGCCGGGCGGCGGCGCGGGCGGCGGACAGGAAGCGCCGCCGGTCGGTGATGCCGCGTATGTCCAGCAGGATGGCCCCGGTTTCGGCATCGCGGGACAGCCAATCGAGCACCAGGCCGAAGCCGATGTCCGCATTGCCCCCGGTGCCGACGACGTAGGAAAAGCCGACGCCGTTCGGCTCGGCCCAGTCCAGCACGGACCGGCACAGCGCGGCGGACTGCGACACCAGTGCGACCCGGCCCAGCCGCGGTTGCAGGTGCGCGGTGGAGGCATTCAGCCCCAGCCCCGGCACGATCAGCCCGAAGGCGCTGGGTCCGGCCACCCGGACCCCTGCAGCACGCCCGGCGGCAAGCAGCCCCGGCGCAGGCGTCAAGCAGACCGCGGCAAAGGTGCCCCGCGCCGCCAGGTCATGCAGTGCCGGGGCAACCCCATCCGCGTCTGTGGCGATCACCGCCAGGTCGGGCGCGACGGGCAAGGCCGCCGCATCCGGATAGGCCAGGATGCCGCTGACAGCGGCCGCCCCGGCCTGCACCGGCAGGATTGCCCCCTTGAAGCCCCCACGCAGCATGTTGCGCATGACCGTGCCGCCCAGCGCGGTGCCGGCGCCGATGACGGCGACGGACTCCGGGCGGAACAGGTGGGCTGGGTGGAAGCGCCCAGCGGTGGCAGGCCGGAGTATTGGCATAGGTCCCAATGGCGTTGTGCATTGCAGCATAACTGAATTCTGCCGCCGCCGGGTGCCCAATCGGCACCGCCACGCGAACGTGTTTGCTAGGCTGAACTCACCGTTTGCCGCCGTGGACCGCCGCTACAGGTTGATGCGCAGCCTGTGACCGATCTCACCCACCACGCCCCGGCGGAACGCCAGCACGCACACGACGAAGATCGTCCCCTGCAGGACCTTCACCCACATGTCGGCCTGCGCCAGCGCCGTCTCGGTCGCCACTATGATTCCTGCGCCCACCACTGGACCGAAGATCGTGCCCATCCCGCCCAGCAACGCCATCAGCACGACCTCGCCGGACAGCGGGTTCTGCACGTTCGTCAGCGTGCTCAGGCCCACCACCAGGGCGTTCATGCCGCCCGCGATGCCGGCGAAACCGGCGCTGAGCACGAAGGCGATCAGCTTGTAGTCGTCCGTGCGGTAGCCGAGCGAGGTCGCCCGCGGCTCATTCTCGCGGATCGCCTTCAGCACCTGGCCGAACGGCGAGTGGACGATGCGGTGAATCAGCAGGAAGCAGACCAGGAACACGGCCGCGACTGCCGCATACATGGCCATGTCGGACTTCAAGGAGATCAGGCCAAACAGCGCCCCCCGCGGCACGCCCTGGATGCCGTCCTCCCCGCCCGTGAAGGGCGCCTGCACGCAGAAGAAGGCGACCATCTGCCCCAACGCCAGCGTGATCATGGCGAAGTAGATGCCCTGCCGCCGGATGGCCAGCCAGCCGAACGCCAGCCCGAGCGCTGCCCCGGTGACGCCGCCCAGCACGACAGAGACCTCCGGCGTCAGGCCCCAGTTCTTGGCCGTCCAGGCCGTGACGTAGGCGCCCATGCCGAAGTAGGCGGCGTGGCCGAAGCTCATCAGCCCGACATAGCCGATCAGCAGGTTGAAGGCGCAGGCGAACAGCGCGAAGCACAGCAGCCGCATCAGGGAGATCGGATAGATCAGCCACGGGCAAGCCACGATCAGCACGACCAGCACGACCAGCGCCCACACCTGCGCCTTGCTGAAGCCCATCAGGCTGAAGGCCCGGACAGGTGCGGTTGCCGGAGCCAGGATGGTGACGCTCATGCTAGGCGGCCTTTCCGAACAGCCCGGCAGGCCGGGCCAGCAGCACGATGACCATGACGACGAAGATCACCGTCGCTGAAGCCTGCGGGTAGTACACCTTCGTCAGCCCCTCCACGATGCCCAAGGCGAACCCGGTGACGATGCTGCCTAGGATGCTGCCCATGCCGCCGATAACCACGACCGCGAACACGGTGATGATGAAGGAGGACCCCATGTTGGGGTTGACCGAGTAGATCGGCGCCGCCAGGACGCCCGCAAACGCCGCAAGCGCCACGCCGCCAGCGTAGGTGAGCGAAATCATGCGCGGCACGTTGACGCCGAAGGCCTGGACCAAACCGGGGTTTTCCGTCGCAGCGCGCAGCCGCGCGCCCAGCGCCGTCTTCTCGATCAGCAGCCAGGTCACGAAGCACATGCCGGCCGCGGCGCCCAGCACCCAAAGCCGGTAGCGCGGCATGAGCATGAAGCCGAGGTCCACTGGACCCTTGAGCGCATCAGGGATCGCATAGGGCAGGCCGGACGTGCCGAAGCCGTTGCTGACCAGGCCCTCCAGGATCAGCGCCAGGCCGAAGGTGAGCAGCAGGCCGTACAGGTGATCCAGCTTGTACAGCCGGCTGATGACGGTGCGCTCCAGCAGGAGGCCAAACAGGCCGACGATCAACGGCGCCACCACCAGCGCCGGCCAGTAGCCGAGTTGAAGCCAGTCCGGCACCGCCAGGCCCGGCGATATCATGCCCAGCCAGACGTTCGGCGCCGCGATGGCCCAGGCCGCGAACGCCCCCAGCATGAAAAGCGCCCCGTGGGCGAAGTTGATGATGTTCAGCATCCCGAAGATCACGGCCAGCCCCAGCGACAGCAGCGCGTAGAACGCCCCGTTGATGAGGCCCAGGGACAACTGCCCCAGCAGCACCGGCATCGGCCGGTACAGCTGGATGGTCCCAGCCGCATTCAGCACGAACAGCAGCAGCGCCACGCCGAGCACGACGCCGAGCGTACGGAGTGGCAGGCGCTCCAACAGGGCGCGGCTTGGCAGCGGGGCGGTGGTGGCGGACATGGCGGCGCCTACGCCTTCACGAGCGTGCAGCCGCCGTCGGCCAGCGGCTTCCAGGCCTTGTCGGCCGGGGTGGCGACGACCTGCTTGAAGTAGTCCCAGGGATACTTGCTCTCGGACGGCGCCTTCACCTGGAACAGGTAGGACGGGAACATCGCCATGCCGTCCTGCCGGATCGTGCCGGGGCCGTAGGCGTCATCATCCGTGGGCATCGCCTTCATCTGCGCCACCACGGCAGCGCCGTCCGTCGCGCGCCCGGCGCCCAGCGCCTGCACCGCCTTGAGGAAGTGCAGCGTGCCGGAGTAGCAGGCAGCGTTGGTCATGTTCGGGCAGATGCCCGGCATCCGGGTCTGAAACCGCTTAGTGAAGGCGCGGGTGCGGTCGTTCATGTCCCAGTAGAAGCTCTCGGTCAGGAACAGCCCTTGGGCGACTTCCAGCCCCAGGCCGTGGACATCGGCGATGTACATCAGCAGCGCCGCAACCTTCATGCTGCGCGTCAGACCGAACTCGTTGGCCTGCTTGATGCTATTCACCGTGTCCGCGCCGGCGTTGCATAGGCCCAGCACCTTGGCCCCACTGCCTTGCGCCAGCAGCAGGAACGACGAGAAGTCCGTTGTCCCCGGGAACGGGTAGCGCGACGCCCCGGCAACCTTGCCGCCAGCCGCCGTCACGAACTGCGTGGTGTCCCGCTGCAACTGCTGGCCGAACACGTAGTCGGCCGTGATGAAGTACCAGCTGTCCCCGCCCGCCGCGACCATCGCGCCGCCGGTGCTGCGGGCCAGCATATAGGTGTCGTAGGACCAGTGGATCGTGTTGGGCGTACACTGCACGCCCGTCAGGTCGGACGTGGCCGCGCCGGTGTTGACGTACGCCCGGTTTTTCTCCCGCGCGACGTTGTTGACGGCCAGCGCCACCGAGCTTGTCGGCACGTCCAGGATCAGGGAGACCCCGTCCTGGTCGAACCACTGCCGGGCGATGCTTGCGCCCACGTCGGGCTTGTTCTGGTGATCGGCCGCCAGGACCTCCACCTGCAAGCCGGCGCCGGACTCGGCCACCGCCTGCCGCACCGCGTTGACGGACAACTGCCCGCCGATGTCGCGGTAAGGCCCGGTCTGGTCGTTCAGCACGCCGATGCGCAGGGGCCGGGCCGCCTGGGCGTTGGCCCGGCGTCCGAGCAGCGGAGTTGCGGCGGCGGCGGCAAGCAGGGTGCGGCGGTCAAGGCTCATAGGCGGTCCCCTCGGCAAGCCCCTGTCGGGGTTGGGCATGGTCGAATTCTAAGTGGCCTCACGCGGCATGGGGCATCGAAATGCGCCATGCCGTGCCGGGCCGGTTAAGCGCGGACCAGCGCGCAGCCGCCCTTGTCGAGCGGGCGGAACGCCTGGTCTGCCGGCGTGCTGGCAACTGGCTTGTAGTAGTCGTACGGCCCCTTGCTCTCGCCGGGCTTCTTGACCTCCCACAGGTAGGACGGGTGGATCTTGCGCCCGTCCGCCCGGATGCTGCCCTGGCCGAAGCAGTCGTCGGAGGTCGGCATGGCCTTCAGGGCCGCAACCGTCGCGGCACCGTCCCCCTTCATGGACGCGGCGCCCTTGTCCCCGGCCACCTTCAGGTAGTGCAGCACGCTGGAATAGACGCCGGCCTGAACCATCGTCGGGCGCTGGTTGGGAGACTTCGGCTTCAACCGCTCGGCGAACGCCCGGGTGCGGTCGTTCATGTCCCAATAGAAGCTGTTGGTCAGGATCAGGCCCTGCGCGATCTCCAGCCCCATCGAGTGGACGTCCGACAGGAACACGAGCAGGCCGGCCAGCTTCATTGTCTTCTGAATGCCGAACTCATGCGCCTGCTTGATCGTGTTGGTCGTGTCTGCCCCGGCATTCGCCACGCCCAGGATCTTCGCGCCCGACCCTTGCGCCTGCAGCAACAGGGACGAGAAATCCGTCGTGCCGGGGAACGGGTACTTGATGCTGCCGACGACCTTGCCGCCGGCTTCCGTCACGAAGCCCGTGACATCCCGTTGCAGCGCCGCGCCGAAGGCGTAATCCGCGGTGATGAAGAACCAACTGTCGCCGCCGGCCTTCACCATCGCGCCGCCCGTGCTCTTGGCGAGCATGTAGGTGTCGTAGGCCCAGTGGATGGTGTTGGCGTTGCACTGCGCCGCCGTCAGGTCGGACGTAGCCGCGCCGGAGTTGATATAGACCTTGTTCTTGTCCTTCGCGACGCCCGCGACGGCCAGGGCCACGGCGCTGTTCGCGACCTCGACGATGATGTCCACGCCGTCCCGGTCGAACCACTGCCGGGCGATGCCGGCGCCCACGTCGGCCTTGTTCTGGTGGTCGGCCTGGACAACCTCGACCGTCCATCCCTTGCCGGCCACGCCGTAGTCCTCCAGCGCCAGCTTGGCCGCGCCGACGGCGAGCGGCCCCGCCAGGTCCTGGTAAGGGCCGGACAGGTCGGTCAGCACGCCGATCTTGAGGGCGTTCGCGCCCTGGGCACGGGCGCCCCGGCCCATCCCGATCAGAGGTGCGGCGGCGGCGGCGGCGGCGATCAGGGTCCGGCGGTCTAGGG
>Ga0123338_10003961_pt1 | contig 13129 bp, 10 predicted proteins | sample grotaG_FD_89793 | JGI IMG/M metagenome (GOLD analysis project Ga0123338, IMG submission 89793) | Glacier valley bacterial and archeal communities from Borup Fiord, Nunavut, Canada, to study Microbial Dark Matter (Phase II) -... | ecosystem: Environmental > Aquatic > Freshwater > Ice > Glacier ... | reverse complement strand
TCGGCGAGGCGCTCGCCACCGTCTTCGCCGGCGACTACGTGCTGAGCTGCCGGCCGGCCAGCGACATCTTCCAGACGACCCCGTCGGTGATCAAGCGCTTCACCGTCAACGTCAACGGCACGAGCGTGTTCAACGGCGCGCCGTGGATCGATGCCACGCACTCGGGTCAGATCGAGCTCGGCTACATGCAGAAGACCGGTGTCGGCCAGTTCGTGCCGTTCAACCTGGTCTTCCAGCAGGACGCTGCCGTCTTCAACAGCATCATCCTGCTCTGGAAGGCCGACGGCACGCTGCAGTCGGCCAGCATCAACGCCAGCGGCGAATCCTTCACCTGCCCGGCGGCCGGGCAGATCGTTCCGGCGGCGACGGTGAACGTGGCGCGCAGCGACTTCAACGCCGTGTTCCTGCGCAAGCTCGCGCGCACCGAGCCGCTCGCCAACTGCCCGCTCGGCGGCCCGCAGACGCTCGCCCTCGGCAGCGATGGCGCGGCAGGCATCGCCAGCAACATGTTCGCCGCGAACCAGCTCTTCGACGTCAAGGACAACAGCTTCAAGCCGACCTTCACCGGCCCGAACGGCGTCGCCTACGCCGGCCTGCAGTACTCGAGCGGCTTCATCAACACGGCGACGCCGATCCGCAGCCTGCTCCTGGCCTTCAACCCGACCTACAAGACCACGTCGCTGGCCGCCGGAGACGGCAGTACCGCGGGCACCGTGGCGTGCCAGTGACCGCGGCAGCGCATGAACCCCTCCTTCTTCACCCCCCTGGAAAGACAAGCATGAACATCGGTAAACGCGAATTTCTCCGACTGACCGCAACGGCCGCGGCCGCCCTGGCGCTGGCCGCGTGCGGCGGCGGCGACGACTCTGCCAACGGTTCAGGCAGTGGCGGCGGCGCCGGCGGCTCTGGCGGCACCGGCGCCCTGACGATCACCGGCACGAGCAACTTCCCCGACGCCGGCACGAACCTCGTGCCCGACGCCGGCGTGCCGGCCGGCGCGTCGGCGGCCACGACCGCGAACAACCTCCTCAACGTGGCCATCAACAGCCTCGTCAACGGCAACGTCCGCTTCTTCTCTGTTCCGCTCGCCGGCAGCGCGCCGCCGGCCATCAACGCCAGCTACACCGTCATCACCGATGGCGCCTCGGCCAGCGGCTCGGCCCTGTCGCTCGTCGTCACCAACGCACTGACCGCAAAGACCTATGCGTGGAGCTCGGAGTCGGGCACGGTGAAGATCACGGCGATCTCGGCGACCAGCGTCGACCTGCTGTTCACGGGCGTCACCTTCCATCCGACGCCGAACCCCGACCCTGCCGCCGCCTTCGCTACGGGCAAGGTGATTCTCAACGGCACGGTCACGATCGGGCGCCGCTAGGAAGCGCGTTCAGCCGAGCGCGGCGCGCGCGCCGGCGTGGTCGGCCTTCAAGGGCGCGAGCGCGCCGGCGCGGTCGTAGGCGGCGCGGGCTGCGGCGCGCAACGATGGCGAGGCAGCGGCGTCGAGCCCAGCCCGCCAGGCGAGCGCTTCGCCGAGGCTGAGCCAACCGTCGCGCGAGTCCGGGATCTTCTGCGTCATGATCTCCAGGCCGGCGACGGCGTCGCGAGCGGCGGCGAGCGCCTCGTCATGGCGGCCGAGCGCCGCCAGCGAGCGCGACAGCTGCGTGCGCATCCAGCCGGCTCGCCGTTCGGCGTTCGCGTTCGGCCCGGCCTGGGACTGCGCCGACCAGAACGCGAGCGAGCGCTCGAACACCGGCACGGCCTCGGCATGACGGCCGACGAGCGCCAGTGCCCTGCCGTACTGCTGCGCCAGCGTCGGCAGCGCCTTGGCCCAGAGGCTCTCGGCTCCTTCGCTCCTGACCAACGCGTTGGCCTCGTCCCAGCTGCGCTGCGCGGCCTCGATGGCCGCCGGCCCGTCGCCGAGGCGCAGCGCCACCGTGGCCAGGGTGTTGAACTTGCGCATCGCGCCGTCGTGCCAGAGGCTTTGCAGAGGGTCGAGCGCGAGAGCCTGCAGCTGCGTGCGTGCAGCGGCCTCGGCATCGGCCCGGCCCTCGGCCGGCTCGTCGTGCTTGAGCCGCAACAAGGCGCGCGCCTCCACGGCGCTGGCCAGGGCGTGCAGCAAGCCGGCCTGGGTCTTCGGCTCTTCCGGTCGGGCCGTGGCATCGAGCGCAGCGAAGACCTTGTCGCCCATCGCCAGCTGGCGGCGATAGGCGCGCTCGGCGGCGGCGAGTCGCAGCATCGCTTCCAGCGGCTTGTCGAGACTCGGCTGGTTGTACGCATCGAGGAACTGAGCCTCGATGAAAAGGCCGTCGGCAAGGTTCTGCAAGAGATAGATGCGATCGTCGTCGCGCGTTTGCAGAGCCAGACTTTCTTCGATGAGCGCGCGCGAAGCGGCCAGCGTCTGCAGGCCCTGTTCAGGGTGGCCGGCGGAGCGCTGCAGCTTGGCCTCGATCATGTAGGCGCGGGCCAGCCAGTTCGCGAACGGGCGGTCGGCCTTGCGCTCGGGCCAGGCTTTGGCGCCCAGGGCGATGGCCTCGTCGGCATGGGCGGCGGCACGCTCGTTGTGGCCGGTGGATGCCGCGCCGTCGGAGCCTTGCAGCTCGGCCAGGCGGGCATGCAGCGAGGCCACGTCGGCGACCACGAGGGCGTCGTTGCCGGCAGCCCCGGTGAGCTTCTTCAATTGCGCCAGCGTGCCCTCGAGCAGCTCTTCCTTGATGGCCATGCCGCCCGGCAGATAGGCGATGCCGTCGCCGAAGCGAAAGACGAGCTCGTGGGTGACGCCGCGCACGTCGGCCAGACGCTGGCGCGCTTCGTCGCGCGCCTGCCGCGCTTCGTGCGCCTGCCAGGCGGCGACGCCGGCGCCGACGACGAGCGCGAGCGACGCGAGCATCGCCGCCGCCACCGGCGCCCGATGCCGGGCGACGAATTTGGCGCCGACATAGCGCCACGTCGGCGGCCGGGCACTGACCGGGAAACCGGCGAGCGACGCGCGGATGTCGGCGGCCATCGCATCGACGCTCGCATAGCGGCGCTCGACGGGCTTTTCGAGCGCTTTCAGCAACACGTTGTCGAGGTCGCCGGCGAGCCGCTTTCTCGTCGCCAGCCAGCTCGGGTCGTCGCTGATGGCGGCCGGCAGGCTGCTCGGCCGCGTCGGTGTCTCGTCGAGAACGCTCTGCGCCGCATCGGCCGGGCTGGTAGCGTCGCGGCCGGTCGGCCGCACTCCGGTGAGGAGCTGATAGAGCAGCACGCCGAGGCTGTAGATGTCGGTGCTCGTGCTCACCGCTTCGCCGCGCACCTGCTCCGGGCTGGCGTAGTTCGGCGTGAACGGGCGCTGCTGGCCCTGCGTGAGATCGGCGGCCTCGCTGCCCGCCGGGTCGAGCGCCTTGGCGATTCCGAAGTCGAGCAGCTTGACCTCGCCTTCGGCCGTGACCAGCACGTTGCCCGGCTTCAGGTCGCGGTGAACGAGCAGGTTGCGGTGCGAGAACGAGACCGCGTCGGCGAGCTGCAGGAACAGAGCGAGGCGGCGCTCCACGGGCAGGCCGCGCGCGGCGATGTCGATGGGCTGGCCATCGACGTACTCCATCACGAAGTACGGCAGGCCGTCGGCGCTCAAGCCGGCGTCGAGCAGCGTCGCGATGTGCGGGTGGTTGAGTCTCGCGAGGCTCTGCCGCTCCTGCGCGAAGCGGCCCAGCACGGCGGTGCTGTCCATGCCGCGCTTGAGCAGCTTGACGGCGGCGCGGCCTTCGTAGCTGCCGTCGGCACGGCGGGCTTCGAAGACCTCGCCCATACCGCCGGCGCCGAGCATGCGGGTGATCTGCCACGGCCCGAGCCGCGCGCCGAGGCGGGACTCCGGTGCCAGCAACATCGCTGCTGCCGGCGCATTCAGGAAAGCGTGGCCCGACGTCGCGGCCTGCTCGATGCGGAGCAGGGAGCGAACTTCGTCGCGCACCGCGTCGTCGACATCGGCAGCGGCGATGACGGCCTCGCGTTCTTCGGCAGGGCGATCCAGCACTTCGGCGAACAAGCGCTTGACGTGGGCCCAGTCTGCGGGCGGAGGCGGGGTTGCGGTCATGGGGCCGGATTGGAACGCAGATCGCGCCGGCCGGACGCGTCTGCGATCCGATCTGCGCGACTTCGTTCACCGAAGGACGACCGTCCCGGAGGTGAGAATTGCAGACCGATCGCCGAGCACCGTGGACACCTACCAAGACATCACCGACTGGCTGAACCGCCAGCCCGAGGAAGACGCCATCGACGACGCCGGCGTCGCCGAGGGCGAGCCCTTCGACGCGCTCTACCAGGACTTGCACCGGGTGGCGCGCAGCCACATGTTTCGCGAGCAGCCGGGCCACACGCTGAGCGCCACGGCGTTGACGCACGAGGCCTGGTTTCGCATGAAGGAGCAGACCCGCACCCGCTGGGCCAGCCGCTCGCACTATCTCGCCGTGGCCTCGACGATGATGCGCCGCATCCTCGTCAACCACGCGGTTGCCAAGCGCGCGACGCGGCGCAACGCAGCCACCACCTCGCTCACCGCCGCCGAGTGGGTGCCGGCGCCGGAGCGCGACGACGAGCTGATCGCCGTTCACGAAGCGCTCCTCGCCTTCGCGGCCGTCGACACGCGCGCCGCCCAGGTCGTGGAGCTGAAGTTCTTCGGTGGCATGGAAAACGGCGAAGTCGCCGAAGCGCTCGGCATCTCGGTCGCCACCGTCAAGCGTGACTGGCAGCTGGCAAGGGCGTGGCTGTGGCGGGAGCTGCAGGGCGCCTGAGGCGCGGCCGCGTTGCGGGACGACCCGCATACGCCGCGCGAGCGGCGTTCGCTAAGCTGGGCCGATGAACACCGCCGAGCTCGTCGCCATCGACACCCACACCCACCTCGAGGTGTCTTGCCGCAACCCGTTCGATGCCTACGGCGAGGAGTACGACCGCGCCGCCGACAAGTACTTCCGCTCGAGCAAGCGGCCGACGACGCAGGAGACCATCGACTTCTACCGGGCGATGAAGATCGGCTTCGTCAATTTCACCGTCGATGCAGAGACGCAGATGGGCCGGCGGCGCATCCCCAACGAGGAGATCGCCGAGGCGGCGCAGGCCAATCCGGACATCATGATCGCGTTCGGCTCGATCGATCCGCACAAGGGAAAGATGGGCGGCCGCGAAGCGAGGAGGCTGGTCGAGGAGTACGGCGTTCGCGGCTTCAAGTTCCACCCGACGGTGCAGGGCTTCGACGTCACCGACCGGATGGCGTGGCCGATCTACGAGGTGATCGCCGAGCACAAGCTGCCGGCCATCTTCCACAGCGGCCACTCGGGCATCGGCAGCGGCATGCGCTGCGGCGGCGGCCTGCGGTTGCAGAACTCGAACCCGATGCTGCTGGAAGACGTCGCCATCGCCTTTCCCGACATGCAGATCGTGATCGCCCATCCGAGCTGGCCCTGGCAGGACGAAGCGATCTCGCTGGCCATGCACAAGCCGAACATCTGGATCGATCTCTCGGGCTGGAGCCCGAAGTACTTTCCGCCGCAACTCGTGCAGTACGCCAACACGCTGCTGAAGGACCGCATCCTGTTCGGAAGCGACTTCCCGCTCATCACCCCGGACCGCTGGCTGAAGGACTTCGAGGAGGCCGGCTTCAAGGACAGCGTCAAACCGCTGATCCTGAAAGAAAACGCGATCCGGCTGCTCGGCCTCGCGTGACCGCGCCAGCGCCGGGCGCCTGAGCGCCTGGCTGAGCCACTCGTCAGGGCTTGACGACCAGCTTGTTCTCGACCGACTTCACGCCCTCGACGCCGCGGGCAACGGTGACGGCGCGATCGGCGCTGCTGCTCTTGTCGGCGCTGCCGTTGAGCGTGACGACGCCGTCTTTCGTGTCGACGTCGATCTTCAGCGCCTTCACGTCGGGGTCGGCGATCAGTGCTGTCTTCACCTTGCCGGTGAGGGTGGCATCGCCGACGGCGTCGCCGGCCTTGCTCATCGCGCTTTCGGTCGCGGCCATCGCGCTCGATGCGGCCGGCGTCGCCGAGACGCTCGTCGTGCTCGACGTCGACGAGCTGGCGCCGGGAACGGTGTCAGTGACCGTCGTCTTCTTTTCGCACGCTGAAAGAAGCGCCGCAGCGGCGAGGACGGAAAGAGCGAGGACGTGGGTGTTTTGCGATGTCATGAAAGTCTCCTGCGCCATTCGACATGAGGCGAGTGAGCAGATTGTCGGCAAGCCGGGACTGCAGAGAAACGCCCGGAACGCACATCGAGCCCTCGGCCGACGCGGCGCCGGGATGCGCTCCGACAGGCCGCCGCGTCAGATCGCCAGGCGGTAGCCGACGCCCGTTTCCGTGAGCAGCATCGTCGGCTGCGCCGGGTCGCGCTCGAGCTTGTGGCGCAGGTTGGCCATGAACACGCGCAGGTAGTGGTTCTGCTCCTCGTGCGCCGGCCCCCAGACCTCGCGCAGCAGGTGGCGGTGGGTCAGGACGCGGCCGGCGTTGGCGATGAGGACGCCGAGCAGGCGGTACTCGAGCGGCGTGAGGTGGATCGGCGCGCCGGCCTTCCTGACGACGCGGGCAGCGAGATCGACCTCGACCTCGCCGAGCGTGAACGTCGATGCCGCCGCGGCACCGTCGGCGAGCGCCCGCGGCCGCCGCAGGTTGGCGCGCACGCGGGCCAGCAGCTCGGGCACGCCGAAGGGCTTCTCGATGTAGTCGTCGGCGCCGGCGTCGAGGGCGCGCACCTTGTCGCCCTCGTCGGAGCGGGCCGACAGCACGATCACCGGCACCTGCGACCAGGTCCGCAGGTCGCGGATCAGGTCGACACCGTCGCCGTCGGGCAGGCCGAGGTCGGCGATGACGAGGTCGGGCTTGCGGGTGCCGGCGTCGATCAGGCCCTGGCGCAGCGTCTCGGTCTCGAACACGCGCCAGCCTTCGGCTTCGAGCGAGGCGCGCAGGAAGCGGCGGATGTGGCGGTCGTCCTCGACCAGCAGCACGACTGGCGTGGGCTCGCTCACGGCTCGGCCGCCACGGACTCGGCCCTGCCCTCGACTTCGCCGCCGTGCGCCGCCGCAACGTCGGCATCGGCGTCGACCACGGGCGGCGTGCCGAGCGGCAGCGTGAAGGTGAAGGCCGCGCCGCCGCCCACGGCATTGGCCGCCGCGATGGTGCCGCCATGGGCTTCGACGATCGCCTTGCAGATCGCCAGGCCGAGGCCGACGCCGGCGATCGCCGACTCGCGGGCGCCACGCGTGAACTTCTCGAAGATGGCTTCCTCCTGGCCGGGCCGGACGCCCGGGCCGTCGTCGCCGACCTCGATGCGCATGGCGCCGTCGACCGGCCGCGCCGAGATGCGGATGGCGGCCGTCTTCGCGGTGTACTTGGCGGCGTTCTCGAGCAGGTTGACGAACACCCGCTCGATGAGCACGGCGTCGCACTCGACCAGCGGCAGGTCGGCGGGCAGGTCGGCGGTGACGCGGCGCGGCTCGACGGCGCGCGCCGTCGCCCGCACGGCGCTGCCGACGATCTCCTCGATCGAGTGCCAGTCGCGCCGCAGCTTGACGTTGCCGCTCTCGATGCGCGCCATGTCGAGCAGGTTGTCGACCTGCGTGCTCATGCGCAAGGCGCCGGCCTGCAGCTCGTCGGCGATCTCGGCCTGGTCGCGGCTCAGCGCCGGCCGGCTGAGACGCAGGCTTTCGACGAGGCCGACCAGTCCCGCTAGCGGCGTGCGCAGGTCGTGAGAGAGGGCACCGAGCAGCGAGTTGCGCAGCCGCTCCGACTCGATCTGCACCGTCGCGCCCTGAGCCACCTCGACGTAGTGGACGCGCTCGAGCGCGATCGCCGTCAGCGCCGCGAAGGTCTCGAGCTGGCGGCGCTGCTCGGGCACCAGCATCAGCCGCGGCTGCTCGGGCTGCAGCGCCAGCACGCCGCGCGTGCGCATCGCCGCCTTCAGCGGCAGGTAGAGCCAGGCGCTGCCCGGCAGCGTGTCGGTGCCGAGGCCGGCGGCCTGGGCGTGGTCGAAGGCCCAGCGCGCGGCGCCGGTGTCGAGGCCGACGCCTTCGGGCGCGGCGGCGACCGAGACGAGGCGCTCGTCCATCGTGAACACGAAGATGTGGGCGCGGGCGTGAAACTCGCGCGCCACCGCTTCCTCGGCGGCCTCGACCACCTGCTCGGCGGCGAGCACGCTGGAGAGGTCGCGCGCGACCTCGAAGAGCGAGTTCGAGCGGCGCTCGCGGTGACTGGCGATGCGCGCCTGGAAGCGCAGCCCGGCGGTGAGCTGGCCGACGATGAGGCCGACCGCGAGCATGACGCCGAAGGTGAGGATGTATTGCGCGTCGGTGACGCCGAACGACATCCGCGGCGGCACGAAGAAGAAGTCGAAGGCGACGACGTTGAGCACCGAGGCGAGTGCCGCCGGACCGCGGCCGTAGCGCAGGGCGACACCGAGCACCGCGAGCAGGAACAGCATGACGATGTTGGCGAGGTCGAGGATCTCGACCAGGGGCTGCGTCGCCGCGGTCAACAGCGCGCAGGCGGCGACGGCGACGAAGTAGCCGACCGGCTCGAACGCAGGGCCGCCGCCGCGGCTGTCGTTGCTGCGCTGCGCCGGAGCGGCCCGGGCTTCGTGGACCGGCGCGCCGATCTCGATGAGGTCGACATCGGCCGCCAGCCTGCCGAGCTGCTGCGCGAGCGTGCCGGCCGGTCGCCAGAAGCTCGCCTGGTTGTGGCCCATCACGATCTTCGAGAGGTTGTGCTGGCGCGCATACGCGAGCACCGACGCCGCCACCGCGTCGCTCGGCAGCACCGCCGTGGTCGCGCCGAGGTCGCCGGCCAGCTTGATCGCGCGCAGGATGCGCTCGCGGCGGTCGTTGGGCAGCCGCTGCAATGCCGGCGTCTCGACGTAGACGGCGTGCCACGACACCGCGAGCTGTTGCGCGAGCAATGCAGCGCTGCGCACGATGTGCTCGGCGCCTTCGCTGGGGCCGACGCAGCAGACGATCGCCGCCTCGGTCTTCCAGACCCGGTCGACCGAGCGGTCGACGCGCCACTGCTGGACGTCGTCTTCGACGCGGTCGGCGGTGCGGCGCAGCGCCAGTTCGCGCAGCGCCATCAGGTTGCCCTTGCGAAAGAAGTTCGCGGCGGCGCGCTCGGCCTGGACCTCGCCGTAGACCTTGCCCGCCTTCAGGCGCGACAGCAGCTCGTCGGCCGGCGTGTCGACGAGCACGACCTCGTCCGCCCGGTCGAAGAAGGTGTCGGGCAGCGTCTCCTGGACGCGAATGCCGGTGATGCCGCCGACGACATCGTTGAGGCTCTCGAGATGCTGGACGTTGAGCGTGGTCCAGACGTCGATGCCGGCGGCGACGAGCTCCTCGACGTCCTGCCAGCGCTTCGGGTGGCGCGAGCCGGCGACGTTCGAGTGCGCGAGCTCGTCGACCAGCACCAGCGCCGGTCGCCGTGCCAGCGCGGCGTCGATGTCGAACTCGGGCTGGGCGGCGCTGCCCTCGGCCCCGGCACTCTTTCTCGGCAGGACCTCGAGGCCCTGCAGCTGCGCCGCGGTGTCGACGCGACCGTGCGCCTCGACGACGCCGGCAACCACGTCGATGCCCGCCGCCTTCGCCGTGCGCGCCGCCGCCAGCATCGCGTAGGTCTTGCCGACGCCGGCCGACGAGCCGAAATAGATCCGCAGCTTGCCGCGCGCCGAGCGGGCGTCGTCGGCGCGGATGCGGGCGATCAGGGCATCGGGGTCGGGGCGGGCGCCGTCGCCCATCAGATCTGCACGCGGGTGCCGAGCTCGACGACGCAGTTGTCGGGCAGTCGGAAGAACTCGACGACGCTGCCGGCGTTCCTCGACATCGCCGCGAACATCGCTTCGCGCCAGTGCATCATGCCGGCGCCTTTCGTCGGCACCACGATCTCGCGGCTGAGAAAGTACGAGATCGCGCCTTCGTCGACCGTCAGGCCCTGGCCGGTGCAGAGGCGAAGTGCGCGCGGAATGTCGGGCTCGTCCTTGAAGCCGTAGTCGACCTCCACCTTCCAGAATCCGCTGACCAGCGCCTCGACGCGCAGGCGGTCAGCGTCGGCCACGAAGGGCACTTCCTGGAAGCGCACCGTGAGGATCACGTTCTGCTCGTGCAGGATCTGGTTGTGCTTGAGGTTGTGCAGCAGCGCCTGCGGCACCGTGCCGGGGTTGGCGACCGCGTAGACCGCGGTGCGTGGCGTGCGGCGTAGGTTCTCGTCGGCGGCGAGGGCGGTGATGAAGGGCAGCAGCTCCGGATCGTCGTCGCGGATGTGCCCGATCAGCAGCTCGCGGCCGCGTCGCCATGTCGCCATCACCGCGAAGATGGCGGCGCCGAGCACCAGCGGGAACCAGCCGCCCTGCGCGATCTTCAGCGAGCACGAGACCACGAGCACCGCGTCGACGAGGAGGAACACGACGGTCGCGGCGATCGCCAGCGGCAGCGGCAGGTTCCAGCCGTAGCGGATCACGAAGAAGGTCAGCACGGTCGTGATGAGCATCGTGATCGTGACGGCGATGCCGTACGCCGATGCCAGCGCCGAGGAGCTGCCGAAGCCCACCATCGCCAGCAGCACCGCGACCATGACGACCCAGTTCACGAACGGAACGTAGATCTGGCCGGCCGCCTTTTCCGAGGTGTGCCTGATCTGCATCCGCGGCAGGAGACCGAGCTGCACGGCTTGCTTGGTGAGCGAGTAGGCGCCGGAGATCACCGCCTGCGAAGCGATCACCGAAGCCAGCGTCGCGAGGATCACGGCGGGGATGAGCCACGACGCGGGGAACATCCGGAAGAACGGATTCTCGAGGGCCCGGGGGTCGCTGAGGAGCAGTGCGCCCTGGCCCATGTAGTTGAGCGCGAGCGCCGGCAGCACGAAGGTGTTCCAGGCCAGGCGGATCGGCTTCTTGCCGAAGTGCCCCATGTCGGCGTAGAGCGCCTCGGCCCCCGTCAGCGCCAGCACGATCGATCCCATCACCACGAAGAGATGCCAGCCGCGTGTCTGCAGGAACTCGAACGCGCGCAGCGGATTGAGCGCCGCCAGGATCGACGGGTGCTGCGCGATCTGGAGGACCCCGGTCACGGCGAGCACGCCGAACCAGACCACGATGATCGGACCGAACAGCTTGCCGACCACCGCCGTGCCGAAGCGCTGGCCGAGGAAGAGGCCGACGATCACCGCCATCGAGATCGGCAGGACGTAGGGCTTGAACGCCGGCGTGATGACCTCCAGCCCTTCGACCGCGCCGAGCACCGAGATCGCCGGCGTGATGACGCTGTCGCCGTAGAAGAGGGCGGCGCCGAGCACGCCGGTCAGGAGCAGCAGCGTGTGTCGCCGCGGCGTGCGCCCGGCGGCCTTGGCGGCCAGCGCGGTCAGCGCCATGATGCCGCCCTCGCCGCGGTTGTCGGCGCGCAGGATGAGGACGACGTACTTCAGCGTCACCACCACCATCAGCGCCCAGAAGATCGTCGAGACGGCGCCGACCACGTGGACGGCGTCGAGCGCCATCGCGTTGGCCGGGTTGAAGACCTCCTTCATCGTGTACAGCGGGCTCGTGCCGATGTCGCCGTAGACGACGCCGAGCGCGCTCAGCGTGAGCACGCCGAGGCCCTGGCGGGACGGTGCGGTGGCGGTGTCGGGGTTCGTCATGGCTTCTCAGATCCAGCCGGCGCGGCGAAAGCGCCACCACACGAAGGTGCAGGCGCCGGCGATGATGGCCAGCTTGCTGCCGTCTTGATAGGCGACGCAGTTAATGAGCACGAGCGTCTCCCGGGCGATTGCATAGCGCGAATTCTAGGAGCGGGCCCACCGCGGACCAGCAGCGCCTCAGGGCTTGCCGGGATTGTCGAGAGCGAGGTTGAGCATCAGCACGTTGACTCGTGGTTCGCCGAGAAAGCCGAACAGCTGGCCACGGGCCTGGGCGCTGATGAGGGCGCGGACCTGCTCGACCGGAACGCCGCGGGCCTTCGCCACGCGGGCCGCCTGGTACTGCGCGGCCGCGATGCTGATCTCGGGGTCGAGGCCGCTCGCCGATGCCGTGACGAGGTCGATCGGCACCTTGGCCGTGTTGCCCGGATCGGCGGCGCGCAGCGCTTCGATGCGGCCCTTGACGGCGTCGGCCAACGCCGGGTTGAGCGGGCCGAGGTTCGAGCCGCCCGAGCTGCTCGCGTTGTTGGCCATCGGCGAGGTCGCCGACGGCCGGCTCCAGAAGTGCTTCGGGTCGCTGAAGTTCTGGCCGATGAGCCGCGAGCCGACGACCTTGCCGTCGCGCACGACCAGGCTGCCGGCCGCTTCTGCCGGAAACACGACCTTGGCGATGCCGGTCACGACCAGCGGATAGGCAACGCCGGTCACGAACGTGAGCAGGGCGAAGAGAACGAGCGCCGGGCGCAGGATGGAGTTCATGTCAATGGCCTTCTTCAGGCGAAGTGAGCGGCGGACAGCAGCAGGTCGATCAACTTGATGCCGACGAAGGGAACGACCAGGCCGCCGAAGCCGTAGACGAGCACGTTGCGGCGCAGCAGTTCGGCGGCGGGCGCCGGCCGGTACTTCACGCCCTTCAGCGCCAGCGGGATCAGGAACACGATCACGATGGCGTTGAAGATCACCGCCGACAGGATCGCCGACGACGGGCTCGTCAGCCGCATGACGTCGAGCGCGGCGAGCTGCGGGTAGGTGGTGGCGAAGGCGGCCGGGATGATCGCGAAGTACTTGGCGACGTCGTTGGCGATCGAGAAAGTGGTGAGCGAGCCGCGCGTCATCAGGAGTTGCTTGCCGGTCTCGACCACCTCGAGCAGCTTGGTCGGATTCGAGTCGAGGTCGACCATGTTGCCGGCTTCCTTCGCGGCCTGCGTGCCGGTGTTCATCGCCACGGCCACGTCGGCCTGGGCGAGGGCCGGCGCGTCGTTGGTGCCGTCGCCGGTCATCGCCACCAGCCGGCCTTCGGCCTGCAAGGCGCGGATCATCTTCAGCTTGGCCTCGGGCGTCGCCTCGGCGAGGAAGTCGTCGACGCCGGCTTCGGCGGCGATCGCGGCGGCGGTGAGCTTGTTGTCGCCGGTGATCATGATGGTCTTGATGCCCATCCGGCGCAGCTCGGCGAAGCGCTCCTTGATGCCGCCCTTGACGATGTCCTTGAGCTCGACGAC
>Ga0123338_10003960_pt1 | contig 13129 bp, 7 predicted proteins | sample grotaG_FD_89793 | JGI IMG/M metagenome (GOLD analysis project Ga0123338, IMG submission 89793) | Glacier valley bacterial and archeal communities from Borup Fiord, Nunavut, Canada, to study Microbial Dark Matter (Phase II) -... | ecosystem: Environmental > Aquatic > Freshwater > Ice > Glacier ... | reverse complement strand
GGGATGCTCGCGATGGGCGGCCAGCCAGTCGAGGTGCTCGCTCGAGTGATGCACGGCATGAAAGCGCCACAAGAACGGATAGTGATGACAGGCGCGGTGAAACCAGTAGACGGCCAGATCGCCGGCGAGGACGGCCGGCGGCGCCAGCCACAGCGACGGGGACGTGTGCGGGCCGACGAGCGACCACAGGCGCGAGAGGAGCCAGATCGCGGCCAGGTTGAAGACCAGATACTGGCCGAGAAAGAAGGCGCCGTCGGTGAGCCAGTCCGGACGAAAGACGGGCTGACCCGGCCGCGCGGGAAACAGACGCTCGAGCGGACCAAACATGGCGGCGAGCACCACGAAGCTGGCGCCGGCCGCGAAGAGGATGGCCAGCATCTATTTCTGCGGGGCTGGCTGGGGGACGAACACCGGGCCGGCCTTGGAAGCCGGCATGAAGCGCACCGGATCAGCGACGGGCGTGGGCGCGGGTTGCGCGGGCACGGCTTGGGCCGCCGGCTGTGCCGTTGGCGCCACGCGCTTTTCGGTACAGCCTGGTGACGCACGCAGCGTCAGCGCAGCCAGAGTGACGACGGCAAACGCGAGCGAGAGAATCTGAGCGAGGGTTCGCATGGCCACTATAGATGCAGGTCGCTTTGGGCCTCGGCACCTTTTGGCGCTTTGACCTCACTCTCGACGGGCGCATAGCCTTGCTTGCGGACGCGCACCTTGTACTTGCCGGCGTCGATGTTCTTGAAGCGATACTGGCCCTCGGCCGTCGAGCGCACCGACTGCAACACCCGGCCTTTGTCGTCGACGAGATCGACCTCGGCGTTGGCGGCGAGGCCCCCGGCCGAGCGCGGCGCCGCAGCCGGCATGGCGATGCGGCCCGAGACCTGGCCATAGTTGGCCTGCTGGTTGGCGACGGTGTCGCGCACGATGACCGTCTCCTCGGTCTGGCGGATCTTCTTGCTGCTGTCGCGATAGACGAGCCGCGCGGTGTACTTGCCAGGCGCGGCCGGTTTCTTGTCGGGGCCTTTGCCGTCCCAGAAGAAGGTGAGCGCGCCTTCGGTGCTGGGCTGGGTCAAGACGGTGATGGTCTTCGGTACGGTTTTGCCGTCGCTGACGGGCGAGATCTGCAGCTCCACCGAGCCGCCTTGGGCCGCCGGCGCGATGTCGCGCAAGGAGACGAAGGTGCCGCTGTCGTCGGCACGGGTGCCGATCTGCGTGAGGTACACATCGCCGGCAAAGACCTCGAGGCGCCGTGAGGAGATCTGCCCCTTGGCGTTGGTGGCGCTGATGTCGACGAGGTGCTTGCCGGGCTTGAGCGACGCGGTCTCCCAGCTATAGTCGATCTGCGTGCCGCAGACGCGCTTCTGGGTTACGTCGTCGATGGTGACCTCGATCTGGGTCACGCCGCCAGCTTCGCCGCTGTTGTCACGGGCTTCGCCGCCGATGCGCAGCTTGCCGTCGACGTGCTGGCCGTCGATGACGCCGCTGACGGACACGGTCATGACGTCGGTGGACACGAGGCCGAGCACGGCCCACATCGCTTCGGCCTTGGCCGAGCCGGCGTTGGACCAGCCACCGTCGCTGTTCTGGTGTTGCACCAGCCACGACGAGCCGCGACCGACGGAGTTGTCACGATCGGTGAGGCCGAGCATGCGCAGGGCATAGACACTCTCGCCGGTGGCAAGCGCGTTGGAGGTGCCGGCGCGCTGATAACCCCAGCCGCCGTCGTGATTCTGGCGGCTCAAGACCTCGCGCGACAGGCTGCCGACCACGCCGTCTTTGCCGCCGACGCCAGACGCAACCAGGCCGAGAAGCGCATAGTTGAGCTCCTGCGTCTCCGACGGTGGCTGTTGCTGGAAGGTCATCGACACCTGACGCAGATAGCGCTCGGCGTTGGCGATCGGCGTGAGCCAGCGATCATCGGCAGAGCGCGCATACGCTTGACGCCAGGTCTGCGCCGCCTGATAGGTGCGTTGCAGCGGGCCCACGTGCACCGGCAGCGAGATGGGATAGTCGGAGCTCATGGACCCGTCGTGCGCCTGGAACTGGAGGAGCTCGCCGGCCACTTGCAGAAGGTCGTGGCGCAGGTCCTGCGCGACGAGGGCGTCATAGCGGGCAAGGGCGTTGCCGCCGAACGACTTGGCGGTGCCGAGATACATGCGCTCCTGGTAGGAGAAGCCGTTGGTGCGACGGCCGCCGCCAGCGCCGGTGAGCATGACGTCGACGATGGATTTCAGATTGGCGGCGTCGATCTTGTACTGGTGGTGCATGCCCACCGACAGGGCCTCGAGGGTGACGCCTTGGGTATGGCAGCCGAAGCACTTGTTGCGCTGGCCCCAGTCTGCCGTCGCCGCTGCGAGAAAATCGAGGCCGCGCTGGGCGGCTTTGCGGATTTCCGGGCTGCCGCGCAGCTTGTCAGGATTTGCGGTCTGTTTCGGCAGCTTGCACGACGGCAGGCCCTCCGAAGTTGCGTGTGCGTAGCCGCCCCAAAACCCCAAGACCCCAAGTGCCATCAACGCCAGCGCCATTCGCCTCATGTAGCGGTCTACGCATGGCGGCCACATCTGATCTGTGGGTTGTCGGATTTCGTGCAACCGGGTGGTGCGCAGCTGGGTCACACGGAGGTGCGTAGAGCAGTGACAGCGACGGCGATCTTGCTGTCGTCGCTGGGCCATGCGGCGTTGGTCTTTTATTGGACGCCGGCCAAGCCGGTCTTGAACGCGATACCGCAGCCCCTGGTGGTGGAGTTTAGGGCGACTTCGCATCCGGTGTTGGCGGAGCCGGTCAACGTGGTGACGGTCATGCACCGGAGGGCTTCGGGTGAGCGGACGCGTGAGCCGGCGGAACCGCAGCCACCGTCGGAGACTGCAGCTACGCCGTCATCGCCGTCGCCATCACCGTCGCCTCCTTCGACGTCGCGCAAGCTCGACCTCGTACCGCACGGCGAGCTGGGTCGGCTAGCGGCGTCAGGGCCATTAGACCCCGGCGGCCATCTGCGGCGTCAGGGCGACGGCCCCAGCGACGACGACGATCACGGTGCGCTGGCGTCGACGCGGGTCAAGGACATGGTGCGTGATCTGGTCGGCCGGGAGCGCGTGCAGTCGGGCCGCGTGGCGCATGGCTGGCGGGTCATCGAGCGCGATCTTGGGCAAAACTTTCATCCGCCCGTGGCCGTGGTGAGAGTCGAAAACCGCGTGCTCGGCCTGGCCCATCAGATCTTGCGCTCGTCGCTGGATGGGCCGCCCAAGACTGCGCCATTTGCGCGCGGAGAGATGCATCAGGAGACGATGATCGGCACGCCGGAAGGCCTGAACATGCGCAGCATGCCGGCCGCGCAAGCCGCGGCCATCCAGGGTCGCTGGGGGGAGCCGGTCAACTGGCTCACGGTCGAGGTCGAGGTCACCACCGACGCTGCCGGACAGATCGTCAAGATCCGCGTGGTCAATCCGTCCGGCCGACGCGCCTTTGACAAAGCCGCGATGGCCGCAGTGGAGAAGTCGGTGGGCATGATGCTGCGGGCTCACCCGCCGGAAGAACGTCGTGGCGCGGTCTCGCTGTGGTCCGTCGCTGCGGCGGTCGCGGTGGCGCCGCCGACCGCGATCGGCTTTCAGTTCGATGAGACCAAGAAAGGCATCACCGGCGTCTACCCGTTCAAGGAGACCGTCAAGACCAAGGTCGATCTGTTGCGCGTCGATCTCGCCGACTAGAGATCCAGATCGAGCAGCGCCTGCTTGTTCGGCAGGGACGTCGGCAGCGACGGCTTCTTGCCCGTGACGCCAGTGAGCATGTAGTCGATGTTGCGGCGCTGTTTGGCGTCGAGCTTCGGGTGGGTGAGAAGGGCGCGCAGTGCGACCAAGCCTTCGTCGCGGGTGCTCGGCTGCAACGACAGCCAGCGTGCGGCGGGGATGGCGTAGCCGAGCTCTTCGTTGGCCGCTTCGGTGCGCATCTGGGCCACGCGCTCGACGAGAAGATCGGCGCGCGTGACCTGGGTGAGGTCGTGGTCCTCGAGCCATTTCTGCCAGGCGATGGCGGGGGTGCCCTTGGGATCGGCGTGGGTGATGGCCTGCAGCGCAGCGACGATCTGAAAGCGCTGGTACGCCTCCGTTTGCTCCGGTAGCAGCTTGACCAGCGCCGCCACTTGGCCGAGATCACCAACGCGGGCGATGACCTGGAAAAGATAGGTCCGGTTGGAGCCCAGCTCCTCGGATTTTGCGATGCGGGTCAGGGCGTAGCGGGCAGCGCCAACACCGCGCGCCGTCGCCACCTCCATGGCGGCTTCGCAGCGCGCCACTTCGGCCGGGCGTGGGCCCATGCGTGACATCATGGAATACGTGCAGTCGCGCTCGACGCGCTCGATGGCCTTGATGTCGTCGCGGCCAACGCCCGGCAACTCTTTGATCGACGCGTGGGCCAGCGTGGGCAAAGAGGCAAACAAGGACAACGCGATCACTTTGACGTTCATTTCCAGGCTCCTTGGTTGGGTGCGACAGCGACGACACTTTGCGGCAGCTCGCCGCGGGCGACTTCGATCTGATCGAGGATCTGGTTGACGCCAAAGGCCGCGGCCATGGGCGTCGACATGCGCTGATACACGACCCGGTAACGCACCGTGGTCGCCTTCACCGACGTGTGCAGGACGACCAGGCGGGCACCGTGACCAGGCGCCGGCACGCGGGTGTCGTCGGCCTGGACGCGCTGGATCTGATGATCGGCGCCCGGAATATCGACGAAGCTGCGCGCCAAGATCGCCGTCTCGTGACGCAGAACCTTGCCGCGGGCATCGAGCGAATCGGCCGAGACCTCGACGCGCCGGAACATGTCGCCCGTCGGAAAGGCATGCCCGATGCGGTCAGCGGTGAGCGAGATCTCGATGCGGCCGAGATCGAGACGGCGCGCTTCGACCTTTACCGCCGAGCGAACGCGGCTCTCGTCGGCCAGCACGGAAAACGAATGGCTGGCGTGCTTGCCTTGGTCGTCTTCGTTCGGCGTTTGCGGCATGTGGCAACCCTGGCAAGGCGTCGAAGCTGCCGTCGAGGAGGCGTGTTCTTGGACGGTGTCCTGCATCGCTTCGGGCACGAGCTGGTGGGCGTCGATGGGGAAGTCGAACTGATGGCAAGAGGCGCATGCGGCCGGCGTTTTGAGGCGTGCGTCGGCGAGCACCGGGTGAAGTGCCGTCGGTGAGGCTTTGGGTCCGACGACATGGCCAGAGGCGCCATGGCAAGTCACGCAGCCGACGCCGATGTTCTGCGCGCGGGCGCTCGGCTCGTTGGCCGGGTTGGACTCGGGCGCGTGGCAGCTGCGACAAAAAGCGACCGGCTCGACGGTGTAGGCCTTCTGAAAGACCTCGTCGGTCCAGGCGTGCTGGTGCAGGGACAGCGCCCACTCGCGGGCGATCTGCGGATGACAGCCGACGCAGGAGGCATTCTCGCGCTGGCGGTGCTGGCGCTCGGGCTCGTTGTCGGCGCGCGGGCCTGGACCTGGCAAGGGCGGCAGCTCGGCGTGCGCGATCGCCGAGAGGGCGAGGGCGACCAGGACCACCGAGAAGCGCATGAGACTTATACGCGCGGGCTCAAGAGTCGCTCTATGTTGTTTATGTCTTTGGTTACAGCTAGTTACAGGAAAACAGCGGCGCTAGCGGCGCAAACTGATAAACGCCGCCGTTGAGCGAGTCGGCCTCGGTCATGGCGGCTTCGAGGGCGTCGTGGATCTGCTGGTAGGTCTGGTCGAGCTTGTTGAGGTTGCTCGATTCGGCCACGCACAGGAACTTGGGCACGCCGCACACGTCGAGCTGCTCGCAGCCAGGCGCGGCCGGACCTGCAGCGACGAGGCCAGCGTCGCCGTAAAGCACGTGGCCGCTGACCATGGTGAGCCGTACGTCGCGTGGGCGCGCAGCGACGATCGAGTCCCACGGCGCCGACCGATCGCCGGCCACCACCATCAGATCGGCGACGTAGCCTTCCTGAACCTTTCCAATGCGGTCGGCATAGCCGACGACGGCGGCGGCGTTGGCGGTGGTCATCTCGACGAGGGCCTTGCCGTCGAGCCGGTCGCCAAAATGGGCGTTGTCCCAGGCGTCGGCAAAGCGCATCTCGGCGAGCAGGTTGATGCTGCCGCCCATCGACCAGTCGGGGGCGAGTGCGATGGTGACCGCAGCGTCGAGCGCGGCGGGGATGTTGGCGGTGGCGCCATAGAGCGCGACGTTGGACGCGGGCGACCAGACCAGCTTCATGCCGGCCCCGCCCATCGTCGCAAACTCGGTGGCGCCAAAGGCGGTGCCGTGGGTGATGGCGGTCTGCGGCGCATAGAGGCAGTGTTGCGTCGTGGTGACCGTGCCGAGGGTGGTGAACTCGTTGAGCGCCTTGGCGTCGATGCCTTCACCGACGTGGATCACGTAGGCCTTGGTGGTGCCGGAGGTGTAGTTGGCGCACACGTTGTCGGCGGAGGTCTTGGCCGGCGGGAACAGCGCGCTGGTCTGCACGGTGTCGGTGCCGAGACCGTTCTGGGCCACGTCGATGGAGTGCGCCAGCGACGAGAAACACTGCGCCGAGGTGCCGGGCAGGCCGACGATGGAGGTGGTGCCGGCGACGATGCCTTTGAGCTCGCCGAACTTGTCCATCTCGCAGCGCAGGCTGCCGGTGCCCTGGTACTTGGTCGGGCACCAGGTGGGGCGGCCTTGGGAGTCGTTGGCCAGACACTGTTTCACGTCGAGCATGGCCTTGTATTTGGCTTCGTTGGGCCACTCGGTGTGATCCATGTAGGCCTTGAGCGGGAGCCAGTCGTCGTTGTCGAAGACGTCGAAGAGGATGTGGTTGTGGGTGTCGATGAGGCCGGGCGCGATGATGCCGGCGGTGTCGATGATCGTCGCCCCGACGGCGCCAGCGCGGCTTTCGCAAGTGGTGCCGGGTGCCGAGCAGGTGATGAGGCCGCCCTCGACGAGGACTTCGCCTTCGAAAGTCATGCTGGGGCTGACGATGGTGCCGAGGAGCAAGATGCGATCGGTAGCGCCAGGCTGGATGGTGGCGATGCCGGCGTCGCTGTGCGTGGCCGGCATGGACAAATCGGGCCGCGGGCTCGCCGAGAAGTCACCAGACTCGCTGAGATCGGGCGCCTGGCTGTAGTCTGTGGGACACCCTGCCAACAGCGCGACGAGGCAGGTGAGCATACGCATGACTACAGGATATCCGACTTTGGGGAGTCGCCGAAGGGATCGGCGCCTGGACCGAGGCTGATTTTCTGCGCGCGGTGAAGACCGGTGTGTGGCCCGACCATCCCCACATCCGCAGCCTCGCGGTGCACTGATCGTCGGGATGATTCGTGACGTTTCCCATTTTCACAGGAGCCGGAAGCGGGAGGTGGGAGACAGATCAGAATGATTTCTGAGCGCGTTCGCGGGCGTGGCGCTCAATCGAAACGGTTGCGGATCGAGCAACCAGACGGGGCCAGATTCGAAAATTCCGGCCTCCCACCTCCCGCTTCCGACTCCTGTGAAAAAGGAAGCCGTTCGTTTGCCACCACCGTCGCGATCTAGCGCGCGGTGCGGGCCTGGAGCGGTTGGGTTGCGGCGGTGACGAGGCGGGTGGCGACGGGCGCGTAGGGGCCGAGGAATTGTAAGCCGACCGAGCCGTTGCGTTTGCTGCGGACGATGGTGCGCAGGTTGGCGCCGTACTGGGCGACGATGAGCTGGCCTTCGGTGCCCACCGCGGGCAATTGGTCGAGCTCCATGAGGGCGCCGGAGAGGGAGACTTCGCGTAGACGGCCACGGCGGCCGTTGAGCTCGGCGACCCAATCGACGCGGTGACGTGGATGGCTGCGGGCAAAGGTGTCGAGCGCGGGTAGCTCGGGATCGACGGCGCTGGCAGCGACGGGGAGCGGCTCGACGTCGCCGCGCACCGGGATGGCTGCGTCGAGGAGTCGATGGGCGATCTGGCGGATGGCGCGGGCGGCTTCGTCGTGGGGCGAGTCGAGGCACAGCGGGCTGCGGCGGTTGACCGAGGTGTGCAGGCGCAGGCTGGTGGGCACCACACCGACGACGGGCGCGTCGATGCCCAGAAAGTCGCGCAGCATGCGCTCGACGGCATGAAAGATGTTGACGTCGGTGGGCATGGTGGCCTGGTTGCCGACGAGCTGGGCGCCGAAGCCGTACAGAAGCTGGTTGGCGCGGGCGGCGAGCGCCGGGGCGGTGTCGGCGAGACGGGCGATCATGGCTGGCACGCGATCGGTCTGGCGGGCCACGCCGTCGTCGAGAAGGGTGCGCTCGTCCCCTTCGGCGAGCTGCTCGAGCGAGCGAACGACCACGCCTTTCAGGAAGGCGTAAGCGTTTTGCAGCGACGGGAGCTGGGGCGACAGAACCGAGACGCGGACATCGGCTACCGCAAAAAGATCGATGGTGTTGAAGGCCACGCCGGCACCCACATCGACGACCACAACCTCGGCTGGCAGCGTGCGGATGTGACGGAGGAGCTTCTGTTTCTGGGTGTGGGCCAGGTTGGCCGCACCCGGGGTCGCCGAGCTACCAGCGACGAGACGTAGGCGTGGGATGCCGGTCTCGATCATGGTGTCTTGCAGGCTGTCGACGTCGCGGTCGACGAGCGCTTGCAGCGTGGGCACCTTGTGCTCGATGCCAAACAGGGTGTGCTGGTTGGCGGCGCCGAGGTCGCCGTCGACGAGGATGACCTCTACGCCGGCCTGCGCCAGGGCGACCGACAGATTGGCGGCCAGCACGCTTTTGCCGACGCCCCCCTTGCCTCCGCCGACAGAAATAATCCGTGCGCGCCGCATGGATCGAGAATCGCCCGATCAGGCAGGGTCTTGAGGCAGGATGACGATATGAATGTCTTGCGCACGCCGGATGACCGCTTCGTGGGCCTGGAAGGCTATGATTTCGCGCCGCATTACGCCGAAGTGGGCGACGGGCTGCGCATGCATTTTGTCGACGAGGGGCCCCGGGATGGCCAGGTGGTCCTCATGCTGCATGGCGAGCCGTCTTGGAGCTATCTGTACCGCACGTTGATCAGCCGGTTTCGCGACGCTGGGCTACGGGCGATTGCACCGGATCTGATCGGCTTTGGGCGCTCCGACAAGCCGACCGCGCGTGAGGACTACACCTACCTCCGGCATGTGGGTTGGCTGATGGCGTTTCTCGACGCTGTCGGACTGAAGGACATCGTGCTCGTCTGCCAGGATTGGGGCGGCTTGCTCGGGATGCGCTTGGTGGGGGAGCATCCCGAGCGGTTTTCGCGCGTGGTCGCCGCCAATACGTTTTTGCCGACGGGGGACCAGAAGATGCCCGACGCGTTTTTCGCCTGGCAGCAGTTCTCGCAGACGGTGCCGGAGCTGCCGATTGGCGGCATCTTGAAGAACGGCTGTGTCAAGCCGTTGTCGTCGGCGGTGCTGGCGGCTTACGACGCGCCGTTTCCCGACGAGAGCTACAAGGCCGGCGCGCGCCAGTTTCCGATGTTGGTGCCGTGGAAGCCCGATGATCCGGCCGCGGCCGCCAACCGTGCGGCGTGGGAGGTTCTCCGTCGCTGGGATAAGCCGTTTCTGACTGCGTTCAGTGACCAAGATCCGATCACGCGCGGCGGCGATCGCATCTTGCAGAAGCTGATTCCGGGCGCAGCGGGGCAGCCGCACGTCACGATTGCCAATGGTGGGCACTTCTTGCAGGAAGATCAGGGCGACGAATTATCGTCGGTGATCTTGAAGTGGCTCAGCCGCTGAGGCCGGCTTCGATCGTCTTTTGCAGGGTGGGATCGGCGTCGAAGGCGGCGGTCCAGGTCTTGGCGACCTCTAGATAGGTGGGGACGTCGAGGTGATGCTTGGCGAGAGCCTCCGTCGGTGTGAGACGCGCCAGATCGTGCAACAGCGCCACATAGGCAGCGGCGGTGGCGACGGGCGTGCCTGGCAAGACCTCGCGGTCGACGAAGGCGAGGCTGGTGTCGGGCGCGTCGCCGATGACCACGCCGCCACGAGCGCGGAACTCCTGGTAGAACGCCTCGCGCGTCATGCGGTCGCCCAGCGACGGAATCGGTTCGCGTGGGAAGCTGGCTTGCGCGCGCAGCTCGAGCGCAAACGAGCGCGCCAGGGCTGCGTCGAGGTCATCATGGCCGGCGCTTTCGGCGAGGATGCGGCCGGCGGCGTCACTGGCGCGCTGGGTGACCGGCACGCGACTTTCGGAGCCGAAGCGATAGCGTGAGGCACGCAGCGCAGCCCGTTTGACGCGCCAGCTCTCGTCGCTGATGCAGGCCGCTGCGCCTGGTGCATCGCCGTCTTTGATGAGGGTGAAGACGGGCTCGGATGCGGTGACGGTGGTGGCTGCGGCAGGCGGGACGCTCTGTTGTTTGGCTTTGGCCTTGGCCAACGTGCCGGCAAAGGTGGCCGCGTTGTCGGGCAAGGGATTGAGGGTGACAGCGACGGTGGCGGCGGCTTCGGCTTCGGCAAAACGGCCGAGGCCCAGGTAGGCGCAGGCGAGGTTGTGCGAGCCGTTGCTCTTCCAGGTGGGGTCGTCACCGCCGAGGCGCAAGAGGTGCTCGGAGATGCGCTCACAGGTCTCGTAGTCGCCGACCTCGTCGAGAACGCCGGCGTAGGCGTTCAACATGGAGGCGTCGAACGCGGCCGGATCGAGGGTGTAGGCGAGCGCATAGGCGTGCACCGTGCGCGGATTGTCCATGGCACCAAAGGCGATGCCGCCGAAGGTGAGCCATTGCTCGGCGCGGTTGTACCAGCGACTGGCATAGTCGAGAACGGCCATGGCCTCGGGGATCTTGCCGGCGTGGTACATGGTGCCGGAGAGCATCTGCGTGGCCTGGTCGCGGCTGGTACGGACGAGGTGGGCGAGGGCACAGGTGGCCTTGCCTTGCATGGCCTGCGCGAGGCCGAGGTTGCGGTGGGCTTCGCCATTGTTGCCGTCGAGGGCGACCACCCAGCGGCCGATGCGTTCGGCGCGGACGGCATCGCCTTTTTGCAGCGACTCGAAGATGGCGTTGGCGGCGGGTTTGAAGGCGAAGGGCACGTCGAGGCCGGAGTCTTTCCACGGCTTGCCGAGGGACGCGATGCGCTTGTCTTTGTAGGAGTCGTCGATGGCGCCGAGGCCGACGCAGAGGGTTTGTAGGGCGGCTTCGGCGCGATCATCGGCGAAGAGCGCGTGGGCGGCGTTCAGCGACGGGGAAATATCGATACCTTGCGCCAGCCAGGCCGCGGAGGACAAGCGATCCAGATCGTCGCCAGCGGACTCCGACCATTCACGGAGACCCACAGTGCCGGTGGACCAGGCGACGCGGGCCAAGAGCGGCTCGGCCTGTTCGGCCCATTTGTCAACCTGGGGCTTCGCAGCGACGAGGTTAGCCGCCTGCCACGCAGTGACGGCCAGATCTTCCGGGCCAAAGAGCAGCTCGGCGAGATGCGGCGTGTCCTTGGTCAGCGACGACAGATGACCGTCGGTGCGCTCGTCGAGCTGCAGGCTGCGCTCGAGATAGCCGACCCAGCCTTCGACGAGGACCGGGTCGGTTTCGGCGACGGCACCGACGATGACGTCGAGCGCCGCCAGCAGTCGCAATAGTGCGCGGTCGGTCAGCTCGTGCGCCAGCGGGCGTAGTGCGGCCAGAGCTTCGGCAGCGACGGTGCGGAGCGCGCCATTGTAGGGCGTCGGCGCGCTGGTGGTCGCGGCGAGATAGCGACCGAGGGCCTGCGCGGTCATGTAGGCGAGCGCCTCGGCCAGGCCGGGTTGGTCCTCGTTGCTGGCGCCGACGAAGACCACCTGGTACCAGCGGTTGACGAGCTCGTCGGGGGTGGATGTCGAGGCGAAAAGCTCGTCGATGGCGGCGCGACTGCGCGTGTCAGCCGGGAACGACGCCAGCCAGGCCGGATCAAAGGCATGCTCGATGCCGAGATCGAGCGCGTCGGTGATTGCTTCGGACTCGGAGAGGTCGGCGAAGTCAGCGAAGTCACGCGCCAGACGCTTGGCCAAGGTGACCGCGCCAGCGTCGAGAAAGTCGCTGATCGCGGCTTCGAGCGGCTCGCGCGGCGCTGCCGACAACAGGCGCAACGCGTGGGCGACCGCGACGTGATGATCTTCGAGCGGTGCGCCGAGCTGCACGCGCAACAACAGCTCGGCCCCGTCGCGCCACTGGCCGGCGGCAAACAGCCCGCGGCCGGCTGCGAGCTGCGAGGCTGGCGTCGAGAAGCGGCGACCGAGACCATAGTGGGCCCAGGCGAGCGGCACTTCATGCTCGCGTCCCGTCGCCACCAGGCTGTCGATGAACATGGCGAGGTCCACGCCGTCGGCGGGCTCGATGCGGCCGAAGCCCTCGACGACGCGGCCGTCTTCGCCGCGGAAGTGGCCTTCGCGGGCATAGCACCAGGCGACAAAGCGCGGATCTTTGCGCCACAGCGTCAGCACCTTGGCCTGGCGCGGCCAGTCTTGCTCGCGGCCTTCGATGCGGTTGTGACGGAGCGCGATGCCTTCGTCGAGCCGGCCGACATGCATCAGCGACATGGAGACGGCCAGATCGATGTTGATCTGGTACGCCCACCACGGAAACGGCGAGTCCATGGGGCAGCCGTGCAGCCACGAGGCGCGGTGGGCGCGGTCGAGCCAGAGACCGAGGCGCTCGGTCTGGGGAAACAGGTCGAGGAGGGTCTGGTGGGTGAAGGAGAAGTTGCTGTCTCGATTGACCGCGCGCTCGGCGAGACGGAGGCCGAGCTCGACCACGCCGAGATCGTCGAAGCGGTTGGCGGCGTTGGCAGCGACGGTGCGGGTGGCGGGTGAGAGGAATGCGGCGAGGCCCGCGGCACCGAAGTCTTCCAGCGCGGTAGGCGCGCCTGGCTCGGTGTTGTTCTCGTCGTGGATGAAGCGGAGGTACGGCGCGGCGTTGCCGGGGGTGGTGGCGATGGCGTGGCGCAGTGCGGCCGGATCGTGGTCGTTGCGGCTGGGTGCGAGGACCAGCGGGTGCTCGGCGTCGACGGTGGCCAGCACGGAGACGGCGTGATCGTAACCGGCGAGGCCGAGTGCTTGGATGGCTGCGGCCTTCAGCTGTGGCGCTAGCTTTTCGGCCAGGTCTGCGACGGATACGGCGGATTTGCCGACGGGATCGACGGCGGCCTCGGCGGCTTCTTCGTCGCTGTCGTCTTCGTCGCTGTCGTC
>Ga0123338_10003959_pt1 | contig 13129 bp, 7 predicted proteins | sample grotaG_FD_89793 | JGI IMG/M metagenome (GOLD analysis project Ga0123338, IMG submission 89793) | Glacier valley bacterial and archeal communities from Borup Fiord, Nunavut, Canada, to study Microbial Dark Matter (Phase II) -... | ecosystem: Environmental > Aquatic > Freshwater > Ice > Glacier ... | reverse complement strand
GCGCTTCACCACCCAGAAGCGCAGGAAATACCAGCCCCAGAGCGGGTATTCGCCGGCCCGGAACCGGCCGATAACCAGCCACTTCACGGCCACCGCCACCAGGCACAGCGCGGGCACGGCCAGCAGTACGACCGCGGCGCCGAACGCCAGCAGCCCCGGCGTGGGCCAGTCCCAATACAGCGGCCGGTAGAGCACCGACAGATTCAGCAGCCAGACGGGCACGGTGAAAAACAGGGCCACGGCCAACAATTGCAGGGCGCCCGTGGCCACGCGCGTGGTGGTGCGCACTCGCGACAGCGGCAGCAGCGACGGCTCGTCGGCCGGCGCACCACCGGCCACGGCGGCGGCGGCCGTGGCGGCGCTCGCGCTCACGGCCGCCGCCAGGGCCTCGATGGTGCGGCGCACGTACATTTCCTTCACCGAGAGGCCGGCGAAAGCAGGTTGTTGGCGCAATTCAGAGATGATGAGCGAGGCGAGCAGCGAGTTGCCGCCGATGTCGAAAAAGTCGTCCGTGATGCTCAGGTCGGCCGTGTCGAAGCGCTTTTGCCAGGCGGCGTAGATGGCGGCTTCGAGCGGGTTGCGGGGCAGGGCCAGCTCGCGGGTGGGCGCGGCCGACCCGCCGCCGGCCTCGGTGCCGGGCACGGGGTAGGGCAGGGCCTTGCGGTCTACCTTGCCGGAGGTGAGCAGCGGAAACGCGGGCAGCGGCACCAGCGCGGCGGGCAGCATGTACGGGGCCAGCCGCTCGCGCAAATACGTGCGCACGGCTTTCTCATCCAGGGCTTTGCTTTCTTCCAAAATCAAATAGGCGATGAGCTTTTGCACGCCGTCGGCCGCGCCCTTTAGGGCCACGGCCGCGTTGCGGATGCCGGGCCATTGCAGCAGCAGGCTTTCGATTTCGGCCAGCTCGACCCGGAAGCCCCGGATTTTCACCTGCGTGTCGATGCGGCCCAGAAAGTCGATGCCGCCCTCGGCCTCGAAGCGGGCCAAATCGCCGGTGCGGTACAGGCGGCCGCTGAAGCCGGTGGCCAGCTCACTCACCGTGTTGAACTTGGCGGCCGTCAGCTCGGGGCGGTTGAGGTAGCCGGCGGCCAGCGCGGCCCCGCCCAGGCACAGCTCGCCGGCCGCGCCCAGCGGCACGAGCTGCCCGTTCTGGTCGAGCAACAGCGCCTCGTAGCCGGCCAGCGGCCGGCCGATGGTGAGCTTGCGGCCGGGCACGAAGTCGTCGGCCGTGGCCACCACCGTGGCTTCGGTTGGGCCGTAGGTGTTCACCACCCGGCACTGCCGGCTGGCCCAGCGCCCGAGCAATTCGGGCGGGCAAAACTCGCCGCCCAGGATGAGCAGCCGCACGCTCGGCAGGCTCTCGGTGAGCAGCGAGAGCAGCGTGGGCACCGTCGAAAACACGGTTACCTGGTGCTGGGTCAGGAATTCGGGCAGCGCGTCGGGCGCTTTCATTGTGTCTTCGGGCACCGGCACGAGCGTGCCGCCGCTGCCCCAGGCCAGCCAGATTTCTTCCAGCGAGGCATCGAAGGCCACCGAAAAACCCTGCGCCACGCGGTCCTGCGGGGTAGGGGCGAACAGCACCTGCTCGGCCCGCACGAGGTGGCAGATGCTGCGGTGCGGAATGAGCACGCCCTTGGGCTGGCCGGTCGTGCCGGAGGTGTAGATGACGTAGGCGATGGAATCCGGCCCGCCGGCCGCCGGGGCGAGGGTCAGCGTGGCCGTCGAAACAGGGGCCGCGAGCGCGGCGGCCACGTCCACGACCAGCCCCGGCCAGGCGCTGAGCGCGTCCGGCGCGGGGCCGTTCGTGAGCAAGGCCCGCGCCCCGCAGTCGCCCAAAATAAACGTAATGCGCTCGGCCGGAAACGACAAATCGAGCGGCACGTAAGCGGCCCCCGCTTTGAGCACGGCCAGCATCCCAACGTACAGCTCAACGGACTTGGCCAGCAGCAAACCCACGAAGTCGCCGGCCCGCACGCCCTGGCTTTGCAGATGGGCGGCGAGGCGGGCGGCCTGCTCGTCCAGCTCCCGGTAGCTGACGCTCTGGCCCAGCCACTGCACGGCTATTTGGTTGGGATAAAGCTGAGCCGAGTGCTCGAAAATCTGGTGCAACAGTCGCGGCTCGGCGGCGGCGGCGGGCAGGTGATGGGGGCTATGCCCAAACTGTCGTAGCAGCGCTACTTCTTCCTCAGCCAGAAAAAATACCTGGCCCACGGTGGCCGTCGGGTGCTGGCGAAGCTGCTCGAACACGGCCCGCACGTGGGCCGGCAGAAAGCGGGTGTGGGCGCCGCTGCCGCAGTCGAAGCTGACTTCGGCCCGGCCGGGGTCGGACGCATCGAAGGCGAGCGTGGCGCACCAGAGCTGGTCGGGTGTCGGGGCTTCGGGGGCGGCGAAGGAGAGCCGGCCGCGGGTGATGGCCGCGCCCAGCGCGTCGGCCACGCCGGCCAGGGCCATGTTGAGCTGGGCGGCGGCTTCGGCTTCGACTTCGGCCAGCGAGAGTGCGTCGCTCAGCGCGAGCGTGACCGTGGCGGGTGGGAAGGCCGTCAGCGCGTTTTCAATGCGCAACGTGGCCGGCAGCTGGGCCGGCCCACGCTCGGCGCTCTGCCGGTAGCAGACCACGGCGAACGCGGCCAGGTAGCCGGCCAGCAGGGTTTCTTTCTTCTGAAAAGTCAGCTCGAAATCGGCGGCGAGGCCGGGCAGTTCAGGCGCGGGTGGCGGCGAAGGAATAAAGTCGGCGGCGGGGGAAAGGGGCATGGAAACGCGCGGTGGCGGCTACGTGGGGCCGCCCTCAAAGAAAGCAAAGGTCAGGCAGAACAGCCGCTTGGCGCGACTTTGTTCGGCCGCCCCCAACTTCGCCCCGCTAAGTCTCGTTGGGCCGGGCAGCTTACTCCAGGCATGTATCCACCCACCCGCTTCTCATTCGCACACTAGCACATCTGCACATTAGCATATTAAAAACATGGCATCCGAAAACTCCACCCGCCTGGCGGGCCAATTCGCCCTCGTGACCGGGGCCAGCTCCGGCATCGGGGCGGCCGTGGCCAAAGCCCTCGCCGCCCAGGGCGCGGGCGTGGTCGTCAATTACATCGGCAACCCCGACGCGGCCGAGGCCGTGGTTAAAGACATCACCGACGCGGGCGGCACGGCCCTGGCCCTGCAAGCCGACGTGAGCAAGGAAGACCAGGTGCAGGCCATGTTTCAGCAGGCCATTCAGCGCTTCGGCACGCTGCACATCGTGGTGGCCAACGCCGGCATTCAGATCGATTCCTCTTTTCTCGACATGAGCCTGGCCCAGTGGCAGAAGGTGATTGACGTGAACCTGACTGGGCAGTTTTTGTGCCTGCGCGAAGGGGCGCGCGAGTTCGTGCGGCGCGGCCCGCAGCCGGACATCTCGAAAGCGACCGGCAAGCTGCTCTGCATGAGCAGCGTCCACGAGGTCATTCCGTGGGCCGGCCACGTGAACTACGCCACCAGCAAGGGCGGCATTCTGCAGCTCATGAAAAGCACTGCCCAGGAGCTGGCCCCGCACAAAATTCGGGTGAACAGCATCGGGCCGGGCGCTATCAAAACGCCCATCAACCACGATGCCTGGGCCACGCCCGAAGCCGAAGCCAAGCTGCTCACGCTCATTCCCTACAATCGCGTCGGCGTGCCCGAAGACATCGGCGAGCTGGCCGCTTGGCTCTGCTCGGACGAGGCGGATTACATTACCGGGCAGACAATTTTTATGGATGGGGGGATGACGTTGTATCCGGGGTTTGCCACGAACGGGTAGCGTTTAGAGCTTAGATGTTAGAGCTTAGAAATTGGACTGGTAGGACTTACGCAGGCCAGCTTGCTCGCCGCTCGTGGACCCCACCCCCTAGCCCCCTCCCCGGTGGGGAGGTGGACTAGTTATAGCTCTAACTCACTAGTCTTTAGTTTTCTAGAACTAGAAACTAGTTCCCCCTCCCCACCGGGGAGGGGGCTAGGGGGTGGGGTTTACGGGCGGCGAGCCGTGTACCAATTTCGTTTGTCAATTCAGCTAAGCTTTAAACGTAATGAATCCCGAACAGCAACGCCTGCGCGCCGCCGACTCCGCCCAAACCCCCTGGCGACGCTGGGGGCCGTACCTCTCGGAGCGGCAGTGGGGCACGGTGCGCGAGGACTACTCGGCCGGCGGCGATGCCTGGGGCTACTCCACGTTCGAGCAGGCCCGCAGCCGGGCCTATCGCTGGGGCGAGGAGGGGCTGGCCGGTTTCAGCGACGACCGGCAGCGCCTGTGCCTGGGTCTGGCCCTGTGGAACGAGCGCGACCCGATATTGAAGGAGCAGCTCTATGGGCTGAGCGGGCCGCAGGGCAACCACGGCGAGGACGTCAAGGAAATTTATTATTACCTTGATGCCACGCCCACGCACTCTTATCAAAAGCTGCTCTACAAGTATCCGCAGGCGGCTTTTCCGTATGAGGAGCTGCGGCAGGAAAACGCCCGGCGCGACCGCTCGCAGCCCGAGTTTGAGCTGAGCGACACTGGAGTTTTTGCCGACAATCGCTACTTCGACGTGTTCGTGGAGTACGCCAAAGCTGACGCGGACGACTTGCTGCTGCTGATAACCGTGGTGAACCGCGGTCCGGACGCGGCCCCGTTGCGGGTGCTGCCGCAGCTCTGGTTTCGCAACACCTGGAGCTGGAAGAACGACGAGTACCGGCCCGCGCTCACGGCCGGCGCGGCGGGCGGCGTCGGGGTATCGCACCGCGAGCTGGGCGAGTGGACCTGCTCCGCCGACGGCGCGCCGGAGTGGCTCTTTTGCGATAACCACAGCAACTGCGAGCGTTTGTACGGGGTGGCGTCGCCGGAGCGGTTTTTTAAGGACGGGATTAACCAATACGTCGTGGAAAATCAGGCCGACGCGGTGAACCCGGCCCGCACGGGCACCAAAGCCGCCGCCCACTACGCCCTCACGCTGGGGCCGGGCGAGACGCGGCAGCTGCGGCTGCGGCTGCGCCCGACGACGACCGGGGCGGCGGTTTCGGCTGAAGCCGCCGCCCAAGCCGCTACTGAAGCTGCCATCGAAGCCGCTACCAAAGCTGCTGCTCAAGCCGCTGCCACCGAAGTTGCTGCCCAAACCGCCGCCCCGTTTGCTGATTTCGATGAGCTGATGCAGCAGCGGCGCGACGAGGCCGATGCGTTCTACGCCGACTTGCAAACTGGTTTGGCTGACCCGGACGCGCGGCGGGTGCAGCGGCAGGCGTGGGCCGGGATGCTGTGGAGCAAGCAGTTCTACCACTACAACGTGGGCCGCTGGCTGGCCGGCGACCCGGCCTATCCGCCCCCGCCGTCCGAACGCCTCGCCGGGCGCAACGCCGACTGGCAAACCCTCGACAACGCCGACATCATCTCCATGCCCGACACCTGGGAATACCCCTGGTACGCGGCCTGGGACCTGGCTTTTCACTGCCTGCCGCTGGCTCAGCTCGATGCTGGGTTTGCCAAAAACCAGCTCCGGCTGCTGTGCCTCGACTGGTACATGCACCCCAACGGCCAGCTGCCGGCCTACGAGTGGCGCTTCGGCGACGTGAACCCGCCGGTCCACGCCTGGGCCACGTTCCGCGTGTTCAAGATGGACCAGAAGCAGCGCGGCGATGCCGGAGATACCGAGTTTTTACAAACCCTGTTCCACCGCCTGCTGCTCAATTTCACCTGGTGGGTGAACCGCAAGGACCGCGACGGGCGCAACATTTTCGAAGGCGGTTTTCTGGGGCTGGACAACATCGGGGTGTTCGACCGTTCGGCCCCGCTGCCCGGCGGCGCGCGCCTGGAGCAGGCCGACGGCACGGCCTGGATGGCCACGTTCGCCCTCCACATGATGCGCATCGCCCTAGAGTTGAGCCAGACTAACCCGGTGTATCAGGACCTGGCAAGCAAATTCTTCGAGCACTTCCTCTACATCGCCGCCGCCATGACGAAGGCGGGGACCGGCACTGGCGGCGGCGACGCGCTCGACCTCTGGGACGAGCAGGACAAGTTCTACTACGACGCGTTGCGCACCCAGGACGGCGGCCACGAGCTGCTGCGCCTGCGGAGCATGGTGGGGCTGATTCCGCTTTTCGCCGTCGAAGTCATTGACGAAGACTTGCTGCGCAACGCGCCCGTTTTCCGCGCCCGCATGGACTGGCTGCTCACGCACCGCCCCGAGCTGGCCGCGCTCGTCTCGCACTGGCAGGAGCCGGGCCGCGGCGACACCCGCCTACTGAGCTTGCTGCGCGGCCACCGCATGAAGCGCCTGCTGGCCCGGATGCTTGATGAAAACGAGTTTCTCTCCGACCACGGCATCCGCAGCCTCTCCAAAGTTTACGAGGCCACGCCGTTCGTATTTGCCGACACGGGCGCGACTGTGCGCTACACCCCGGCCGAGTCGGACAGCGACCTGTTTGGCGGCAACTCGAACTGGCGCGGGCCGGTCTGGCTGCCGGTTAATTTTCTGCTTATCGAGTCCTTGCAGCGCTTTCATCACTACTACGGCGACGATTTCCTGGTCGAGTACCCGGCCCGCTCCGGGCAGTTCACGACCATCCTGGCCGTGGCCGACGCGCTGACTGAGCGCCTGACGCGCCTGTTTCTGCGCGACCCGCAGACCGGCCGCCGCGCCTGCTTCGGCAGCAACGAGCAGTGGCAGCACGACCCCCATTTCCGGGATTATCTTTTCTTCCACGAATACTTTCACGGCGACACCGGCCAGGGGCTGGGCGCGAGCCATCAAACGGGCTGGACGGGCCTGATTGCGAAGCTCTTGCAGCCCAGGACGTAAGGAACAGGTCGTTGTCATGCAGAGCGCAGCGAAGCATCTCGCGTAGCGCAGTAAACTCAATTACTCGCCCCGTTGCTGACGTAGGGGTTTACTGCGCCACGCGAGATGCTCCGCTGCGCTCTGCATGACAACGAGCAAAATTCACCACCTCACCGCCCGCGCCAGGCCCGGAAGCGGCGTTTGATTTTCTGGAGGAAGTCTTCCTTGCGGGGTTTGGGCAGGCCGTCGTGAGTGAGCTGCCGGGCGAGGTGGTCGGCCAGGGCGGCGGCGTAGGCGTGCTCGGCGGGGCCACCTTCGGCTTGTAGCTGCGTGATGTAGGGCCGCACCCGCTCGTGGAGCACGCTATTGACCGACACGGTGTAGTAAGCGCTGCGCGGGGCGGCCGGCTCGTTTTCATTGATGGCCGGCTTGCCGTTTTCGGCGAAGTAGTCAAGCTGCCGGATGGGGTCGTTTTGGCGGCGCAGGCGCTTGGTGCCGCGCCGCTCGTTGCGCCACGGGTGCTCGCCCGGCCCCAGCGCCAGCTGCTTAAGCAGGTACTCGCGGTTCCAGAGCGTAATCTGGTGCGACATCAGGTAGCCCGAACCCGCGTTGTCGAGCTGCGCCACGCGCAGACCCGCCACCGTGAAGGGCGTGGGGTGGGGCCGGTACATTTCGGCGCTGTGCAGCTTGACGTGCTGCCAGCCCTGGGCGGCCGCCAGGGCGAATAATTCCTCGAAAAAACCCGCCTGCACCGGCTCGCTCAGCCACACGTCTTCCTGAAAATAAAGCACGTAGTCTTCGGTAAGCTGCTCCAGCAGCCGCCGCAGCCGGTCGCTCCACTCGCCCCGGCCCGAGCGGATGTTTTGAAATCCGGCGATGTCCGCTGGCTTTTCTTCCGTGGCGAAATAATAGGCGCAACGAATCTGCCGGGGCCAGTAGCGGCCGAAAAACCAGGCGAAGCCCGGGTACAGGAATTCGTAGCGGTCGCAGGCGTGCACGAGCAGCGCCACGGACGGGGCAGGAGTGGGGCGGGCAAACATGAGCTACAAGGGGCGGGCGGCGCAAACTTAGGCCGGTTGAGTTTAGTAAGACGTGAGACGTGAGACATGAGACATGAGACTTCTCGGCGAGCGTCTCGTGTCTCACGTCTCATGTCTCACGTCTCGTGTCTCATGTCTTACTAAACTCAACCTAGCTTTTCAGACCTGTCGCGCGTAGCTTACCGCCCGGTATTCTCACCTCCAGCCCCCTAACACTATGGACCAGCTACCCGGCACCCAGCACCAGGCCCCCAGCACCAGTTATTACCTCGACATCACCCTGCCCATCCGCGACGGCATGACCCACTGGCCCGACAACCTCGGCGTGGCGGTCCGGCGCACCCTGAGCCAGGACCGCGGCGACGCGGCCAACGTAACCGAGCTGCACCTGAGCGCCCATACCGGCACCCACGTCGATGCCCCGCTGCACTTCACCAGCGGCGCGCCCGATGTCACGACCCTGAGTCTGAGCCAGCTCCTGGGTCCGGCGCTCGTCGTGGTCATCACCGACCCGGTGAGCATCAGCCTGGCCGAAGTGCGAAAGCTGACGTTGGCGCCCGGCGCGCGGGTGTTGTTCCGCACCCGCAACTCGGCCAGCGACTGGAGCCAGGAGCCGTTTAAAACGGATTTCGTGGCCCTCGATGCCGACGCGGCCCGGCACCTGCGCGACGCGGGCGTGGTCTGCGTGGGGGTTGATTATCTGTCCGTCGGCCGGGCCGACACCCACCACACACTGCTCGACGCGGGCATCTGCGTCATCGAAGGGCTGGCGCTGGGCCACGTTGCGCCCGGCGAGTACGAGCTGCTCTGCCTGCCGCTCAAAATCGTGGGCAGCGACGGCGCGCCCGCGCGGGTATTGTTGAGAGGGATGAGAGATTGAGGGTGAGGGAGTGCCTAATAAGTAGGTCTTGGGTGTTGAGGGGCGTTGTCAGGCAGAGCGCAGCGAAGCATCTCGCGTGGCGCAGTAAACCCCTACGTCAGCAACGGGGCGAGCCGTTGGATTTACTGCACCACGCGAGATGCTTCGCTGCGCTCTGCCTGACAACGCCCCTCAACACCCAAGACCCAAGACCCAAGACCCAAGACCCAAGACCCAAGACCCAAGACCCCGCGAGCTGAAGCTCGCGCCACTGCCCAACACCCCAGCAACACCGCGCCTCAGCAAGCCGCCATTCAGTCGTCCAGGCAACTCGTCGTAGGTTGCGCTTGATTACCGAATTGTTACCCATGCTGACCGAGCTTCTGCCGCCGCCGGCCGCTGCGCCTGCCGCGCTGGCCGCCTTCTTCCAAACCCACGATGCCGGCCGGGTGCCCGCGCTGCTGCCGTTGCGCTACGAGCGGATGCGGGCCGACGCGTTCGCCTTTTTTCGCGGCAGCGCCCCCCTTTTCTACGCCCGCCGCGCCCACGACCCAGCCCTGACCGCCTCGCCCCTGGGCTGGGTCTGCGGCGACGCGCACCTGGAAAACTTCGGCTCGTATCGGGGCGACAACGGCTTGGTTTACTTCGATTTGAATGACTTCGACGAGGCCGTGCTCGGGCCGTTGGGTTGGGATGTGGGCCGGCTGGCCGTGAGTGCCCGCCTGGCCGCCGCTCAGGCTGGCCAGCCGGCTGCCGGGCAGGCGCGCGCCGCCGCCACCGTGCTAACCGCCTACGCCGCCGCGCTGGCTCAGGGCAAAGCCTACCAGCTGGAGCGGGCCACGGCGCGGGGCGAAGTGCGGCGGCTGCTGGGGCAGGTGCGCGCCCGGCGGCAGGGCGAGCTGCTGGCCGGGCGCGCGAGCCGGCGCGGCGGCTGGCACCTGCGCGCCACCAAAGCGCCGCTGCTGCGGCCGCTGCCGCTGGGCGAGCGGCTGGCCGTGCGCGCGGTGGTCGAAAGCTGGCGCGCTGCCCAGCCCAGCCCGCCGTTCGGGCCGCTGCTCGACGTGGCCGGGCGGGTGGCGGGCGTGGGCAGCCTCGGTGCCCCGCGCTACGTGCTGCTGGTGCGCAGCCTGCACCCCGGTAAGCTGCCCCGCCTGCTCGACCTCAAGCTGGCCCTGCCCGCCGCGCCCGCGCCCTACGTGCCCGCCCGGCCCGCCCAGCCCGCCTGGCCCAGCGAGGCCGCCCGCGTGGTGGCTGCCCAAACGTATTTGCAAGCCGTCGGGCCGGCCCTATTGCAGCCGCTGGAGCTGGGCGGGCGGCCGTTCGTGCTGCGGGCCTTGCAGCCAGTGGCCGATAAGCTCGACTTCGCCCGCCTCGCCCAGGACCCGGCTGCCTTCGAGGCCACGCTGCCCGATTTGGCCCACCTGCTGGCCTGGGCGCACCTGCGCGCCGCTGCCCACCGCAGGGCCGCCGGCCCCGACGAGCTGCGCGCCTTCGGTCAGGCCGCCGCCCGCTGGCAGCCCGTCCTGCTGGCCTCGGCCGAAGCGATGCAGGCGGAGGTGGAGGCGGATTATGCGGCGTTTAAATTATTAACTGACAAAGACTTGTTGAACTGAAGTAAATCACCCCCCTAGCCCTCCTCTCCCGTAACCCCATCCCCTAACCCCTTCCCCGATGGGGAAGGGGAACCAGTTTCTAGTTCTAGTTTGGTATCAGGACTAGGGCTAGAGCTAGAGACTAGAGCTAGTCCCCCTTCCCCATCGGGGAAGGGGTTAGGGGATGGGGTTACGGGAGAGGAGGGCTAGGCCCCAAAGGGGTCCCGTAAGGTGCTATTGAGCGGCCACATCAGACCCATTCAACAATCCACCACACCCATTCAACAATCCACCCCCATGCCCATCCTGCACCAATTCGAGTTTCGCCTGGCGCTGGCCCTGCTGCTGGGGGCGGTGCTGGGCGTAGAGCGGCAGATTCATCACCGCTCGGCGGGCACCCGCACCAACGCCCTGGTGGCGCTGGGTGCGGCGCTGTTCGTGCTGATTGGGCAGAATTTCAGCGGCGACGCGTCGGCCACCGGGCGGGTGGCGGGGCAGGTCATCACGGGCATCGGGTTTCTGGGGGCTGGGGCCATTCTGCGCGAGGGCACGACTGTTGTTGGCCTGACTACGGCCGCCACCGTGTGGTGCGCGGCGGGCGTGGGGATGCTCGCCGGGCTGGGCAACTGGTACGAAGCCAGCCTGGGCACCGTCTTCGTGCTGGCCGCCAACGTGCTGCTGCGTCCGCTCGACCGGCTCATCGACCGCATGACGGCCCCGAAAACAGCGGTGGCGGCAGCTGCGCCTCTTGTCGCGCCTCTTATCGCGCCTGTTTCTGCCCCGGCCCCCGTACTCGCGCCCATGAATCCATCTCCGTCGCTCATCATCGTTATGGGCGTGTCGGGCTGCGGCAAAACCACCGTGGGCCGGCTGCTGGCCCAGCGCCTGGGCCAGCCGTTCTACGATGCCGACGACTACCACTCGCCCGCCAACATCGCCAAGATGCGCGCCGGCATCGCGCTCACCGATGCCGACCGCGCCGGCTGGCTCGCCACGCTGGCCGCCGACCTCGGCCGCTGGGCCACGACCGGCGGCGCGGTGCTGGCCTGCTCGGCCCTCAAGGAAAGCTACCGCCAAACCCTGCAAGCCGGCGCGCCGGCCCCGCTGCGCTGGGTGTTTCTCGACGGCGACCCCGCCCTGCTGCGCGCCCGCCTGCTGGCCCGCACCGACCATTTCATGCAGGCCACCCTGCTCGACTCGCAGCTCGCCACCCTCGAAAAACCCGCCTACGGCCTGCGCCTCGACGTGGCCGCCGCGCCCGCCCAGCTCGTGGACCAGGCCGTGGCTTATTTGCAGGGAGTGGCATTAAACTCCACTTCCGGGTCGGCATCGTAGCGCGGGCCGCGCTTCCTGCTTGATTGACTGAGTCGGGGTCGGTCGTAATTTAGTGCTCACTACCGTAGCTAATCTGACCTGCTTGTGAGATGTATTTTTAGGGCAGCGCGTTTGGTCGGCCTGAGTTGGCGCGGATGGGGCCTGGGGCTGGTTGGTGGGGGTGGGGCCGTGCTGCCGGGCAGCGCCCAAACGGTGCCGGCCGCCGTGGTAGCGCCAGCTGTTCCGGTTGCCCCAGTTGCCGCGCCCATTGCGCCGCGCTTCACGCCGAGCCTGATTTTGGACAACCGTAACTCGTTCATTCAAGCCTCGGCCGTGCGCATCATCGGGCTGAATATTGGCCTGACGCCGCGCGGCAAACCGTACCGGCTCGGGCTAGGCGGCTACACGCTGCGCCGCAGCTACTCGCAACTCTACACCTATTCGGGCAAGGGCAAAAACGCGAAGCTAAAAGACACCTTTACCCCGGAGCTGAACCTGACGTATTTCACGCCCAATTTCGCCTACACGTTTCTCAACCGCCGCTTCGTCGAGCTGAGTGTGCCGGTGGCCCTGGGCCTGGGCCGCAGCCACTACACCGTAACCGACGAAAACGGCAAGCTCAGCACCGACAGCCGGGGACTTTTTTTTCCGGCCGAAATCGGGCTGAGCGTCCTGCTCAAGCCCACGCGCTGGGTAGGGGTGAGCGCCGGGGCCGGCTACCGTGTCTCGCTCAAAGCCATCGACTACCGGGAAGATTTCGACGGCTGGTACTACAGCTACCGCCTCAACCTGTTCGTGGGCGCTATCTGGGCCGACGTGCGCCGCGCTCACCACCGCTGGGCCGCCTGGCGCGATGCCCGCCTGCCACCCTACGCCCCGCTGCCCACTGATGTGGGTAATCCTTGAAAATTAGACCTGAGACGTTAGACCTGAGACATGAGACCTGAGACTCCCGACGGAAGACGCTCGCTGAGAGAGTCTCATGTCTCAGGTCTAACGTCTCAGGTCTTACTAAACTCACAAGCTCATCAGCTCCCGAAACAGGCCCGACTGCGCCCTGGACACTTCCACTTCCGGCCCCTGGCGAAGCTGGATTTTGAGCGTGTTGCTGAACCAGGGTTCGATGCCGGCAATCCAGTGCAGGTTGATGATTTGCTGGCGGTTGGCTCGAAAAAACACCTTCGGGTCGAGCCGCGCCTCCAGCTGCTGCAAGCTGCGCGGAATCAGCGGCTGCTGCCCCTCGAAATAGACCCGCGTGGCCCCGCCGCTGATTTCAAACAGGCGGATGTCGGCCAGGCGCACGAACCAGCAGCGCTCGCCGTCCTTGACGAACACCCGGTCGTGGGCCGCGAGCGGGGCCAGCGCGGGCGCGGTGGCCGGCACCGGCACTGATTCGGCGGCGCGCACTTTGGCCAGCGCGGCGGCCAGCCGGGCCGCGCTCACGGGCTTGAGCAGGTAATCGAGCGCGTTCACCTCGAAGGCCCGCACGGCGTACTGGTCGTAGGCGGTGGTGAAAATGACGTGCGGCACCGGCCCGTCGAGGCTGGCCAGCAGCTCCAG
>Ga0123338_10003957_pt1 | contig 13137 bp, 15 predicted proteins | sample grotaG_FD_89793 | JGI IMG/M metagenome (GOLD analysis project Ga0123338, IMG submission 89793) | Glacier valley bacterial and archeal communities from Borup Fiord, Nunavut, Canada, to study Microbial Dark Matter (Phase II) -... | ecosystem: Environmental > Aquatic > Freshwater > Ice > Glacier ... | reverse complement strand
TCTCTCGTTTGAATTGTATTATTGCGCATCATGCGTCAAATACGAACTAAACCCCCATCGTAGCCAATAAACCATCTAAGGTAATATCAGCCGTTGCAACCGATAACTTAAAAGTCGCTTTTCCAGGGTTATTATTATTTGCTGCATAATAAAGATATAACTTACCATTTGCTTCAATTAAACAAGGATCTGCCATTTGGTCTACCTCGTAAACATCAGACCAATTAAGCAATGGATTTGCAGGGGCCTTTCCCCAATTCAATCCGTCATTCGAGAATAGCAGAATAGGAACACTTGGCAATGAGCCTGTCATACTTTCGTGTGCAATCATATAATGTTTTCCACCATGTAGAAATGGCTGTGGTCCACCAAGCCCGATTTGTTTTTCGTAGGGTGCTATTCTTGGCCATACTGTATCTATCGTCCATGTAACTAGATCGGGACTTGTTATCCTACCTAAATTCCACGTAGCAGAACCACCCTTAGACTCTACCCACATTACCCATTGCGACCCATCAAAATACACACCAAGATTACCCAATGCTCCAGCATCAACAGCCCAACCAGCAGAATTTAATTGTGTTATTGTGAATATATCGCCTTGCTTTGTCCAGTTAATACCATCCGAACTGGTTGCATAGGAAATAGTATTTGCACTATTTGAAGCATAAACCATGTAATATGTCGTTCCATTTTTAAATACATAGGATAGTCTAGCGTATCCTGATTCACCACCTACACCATTTCCGAAAACTTTCGTAGCAGTGCCAAAATTAATACCGTCTGTACTTGTAGCGTAATAAATGCTTGGCAACGCATCTTTCGTACACCATAACTTAAATACACCATTTTCATAGATACATGTAGGTTCCTGCGCACCGTCTAATATACCTATATTTTTCTTTGTAAATAAGTCGGATACTGTCAGGTTTACTTTTGGGTTCCCTGCAACTTGCAAACTCTTTCCACCCAAAGGTAGTACGAAAACAGTAGATTTGCGGCTATCACCTACATACAAACAACCATCATAAAAACTTATTCCACCCTCACATTGCACGGGCAATACTATAGTTTCTACCACTACGCCTGTCTTTGTGTGGATGCGATAAACAGTGCTGCCCTTATCACTGACAAAAATACTATACCCATCGGTACACATACCTGACGCATTAATTAACCCTGTAGGATAAGCGAAACTATAATTTACTGCACCTGTAGAATAGTTGAGATTATAAATGAGCCGGGTTGAATCACATGCGACAAACATGGTTGTTAAAATTACCGCACTGGCCCAGGGGTAAGTAAATATGCACATAGCATTGACCACAGCAGGGGCAGTCAGTGTCAAGCCTGAACTCCATGCGCCACTATTGCTAAATTGATAGATAAAACCATCACCTTTTGCCATCAGGAACCGACCGTTCATAACATCCGAATAAGCTATTGCTGTAATGTAAAAACCAGCAGTAGCATGTATATAATTTTTGTTGTACTGCTGTTTTTCATAGACGGCTATCATGTCATCATACATGCTATTCATTCGAGCAATCAAAAATCCACCTGGCCCGAGTATTATCCTTCTGTCTATGGGTCTTAGCCAATAGGACATATCATAGGATTTTATCGGTAATTTACCCGTATTACTAATTGTTAAGTTCGCAGTTTGCGCCTTATCCGACAGACGGTCCTGCTCAATTTCCTCAAATCTACCACCAAGGTCGGTAAAAGTTTTAGCCTTAACCGCAGAAATGTGAGCACTACCAACTTCGGCATTTGCATTAACTCCGATAAATGCCTTTAGTTCAGTTTCGGCTTGTGCGAGTGCTTGCTGAACTGTTGTTCCTGTCAACTTGGTCATTCCGGTATTATCAAAGGGTATTTTGGTAGCAGTATGATCTAGGCTTAGCTTATGAGTAGTCAATGCTAGTGATTGAGCCGTATCAACTCCATTTAGAATATTGATTGCTGTATCAATCTCAGTTTTTAAATAATATATTCCGCTATGATCTCCACTTGATTTATGAGCATTTAGTGCATTACTTTGAGCCGTGTTGTATCCATCAGCCAAAGTCTTTAGTGCGGTTAGAAGTACTTGTACGTCATTGCCTGTCAACCCTGCTATAGTTTCTACCCCGATAAACTTTGCACCGCTTAAACTAGCCGTGACAGCCTGTAGTCGTGTTACTATCGCTTCTACTACGGTCTGTACATTAGCCTGTGTGCCAATAGCAGGAATTGGAGTCATAGCTGTATTATTTGCTCCGCTTACTCCTGCTCCTGTAGCGTTGAGAAGATTAACGACTGCGTTTAAGGCTAATCGCAATTCTTCGCTTGGTGCTTGCATATTTGTTTTAGTTACAGAAGGTATCCAGTTTGGATAATCTGGTTGTGCTGTATGGTCAAATGTGAAAGTGTCTTTTGTTACAAATGGCATTATCTCATCTCCGTTCCTGCGTCGAATTCCACGCGCAAAGAAATTACGCTCATGCCTTCGTCTAAAATGCTATTGCCGAATCTGAATTGAAAGTAGTTGGCTCGTTTAGCCATACGTTTACGCTTTACTACTGGATAAAATGAAGTGTTATAAGTGAAGTTTTTATAGCTGAATTCGGCATAACTGAATGCGCTCGTTTGCATATTCAAGGCGACTGTCATGTTACTTCGACGTGAACGGAAGGACAGCTCCACCGAACCAGATCTCATAGGCTTTGCCACCAGATTAACGCGATTAACAACCTTGACCATTGTTGGCGTACCGGCATTTTCTTCCCTAGTGTCATACCATGCGTCAATTGCCGTAACATCATCGTTCAATAGTAACGGATCGAACTGATAAACAATTCCCTCGGCATTACTACCAAAGCAAAGTGTTTCGTTTATTACAGCAAAACAACTAGCTGGAATATTTGTGTCGTACAACCATGCGTTAGTCTTGAAATCCCAAACATAGCAGACATCGTTGACGCAAAGGCCGTAGTAACCATTGAAGTTGTACGAAACGGCGTTTACAAGATTAGTTTCATAAAGCAAGCCTAATCCTATATCCTCTGCGCTTCTGTTGATTAAATCGCTCAAGTCATTTACACTAAGGAAATTATTAACGGTAGTATCTGAAGTGGCTTGCATTATGCCACGTTCCTTAGACGCAAATACGACTGAGTTATTAACTTCCTGAACTGACCCTGGGATATTACTTCCCTTTGCGCTATTAATATCCGCGTAGGGGAACACGGGATAAGATCCCGGACCGTCAATATAACTTAACGCTCCATGTCCCTTGCTATGGATTACAAGAAGATAATCATACAAGTGACTTAATCCGACGACATTACCAGGGACCTTCTGCCAAGCATCATCAGGCCAGTAATCAGGACTGAAATTTTCTCCATACAAACGGCTATGCCATACTTGGTCAGGAAAGTTTGGATTACCAGTAAAGAATACGGTAGCGCTTGTCTTGCCACCATATACCTCAGCAATCGTGCAATTCTTGATATACTCAGGATGGGCTAGGGAAGCCTTATAACAAGTTATAATCACATTGTCAGGGTTTCCTTTTATTGGAGCGATTAAAAACGTCACTACCCCGGTTACTCGATTGACAGTGAAATCAGTTGTTTCTAATTTAGTTACGCCATCGACCACAGCTACCATTGTTGCTGAGTCAAGGTTGGTGTACGGAATAGTGTAGGCGGCCGTACCATCAGCGGTAAACGAAATCTTAAATCCAGAACTAATCAGGTTGAAGTTCTCGTAAACTTCCCCTGCATTTGGCGCACCCAAAGGACTCCTACCAACCAAAACAGTTGGTGCATAACCAACTACATCAACGCAAGTAACCCCATTGTACGAGAGATAATTAGCCCCGTTGAGCATATACGAAATATCAGCAAGGGTAAAAAAAGTAGCCTTACTATTTGTAAGACCACTTTTTATCTCTGCCGGTTGTAGATTATTATCTTGGGTATAAAGCTTGGTACCATGTGCAATAAGGCGATAATCTGTTCCATCCGACTTATGATAGGTCCCTAAGCCCATAATTTTACCAACACCAAGTGAGGTATCGTAGAGCTTTCTGTAGCCTGGACGTTGAGTTATGGTTCTATCCCTTACCCTAACATTCTGCATTTGTGGGGAAAAGTTAGGACCAATAAGGGATGGAGAATCTTTCAAATTCAAGCCGCCACTAAAATCTGAATAAGTCAACTCGCGTGAAGTATTTTGAAATGAAGGCATTTTTAACTGCAATTTATTCGCATCTCCTTTCTTTTATTTAAGATGTTAACTATTCGCTGATATCTTTCTCGCCGTCTGCGTTAAGTCTGGAAATTTCCGCATTAAGTAATTCTATTTGAGATTCCTTAATGGCAATTGCCTTAGCCATTTCTTTGATTTGATTACCTAATTTATCAATGACCGAATTCGCGTCTACGTTCATGTTGCCATTCCCCCTAGTCTTAATTTTAAATATTCAATCTCAATTTGCATTTCTTGTATTGCATGGGTTATGGTTGGAATTAATACAGGAATATTTGGTTGATAAAGTGATGGTTTTTGATTTCCTGCTTCGTCCAATCCCTGTTTTACTTCAAATGCAAAATCAGAGTCTATCTCCATTAATTCCTGAGATATTACCCCTACTTTTTCATGTCTATTTCCATCCTTCCAATCGAATTGACGATGCTTTATTAACAATATTTTAGCTAGAGAACTTTCTGTTGTGTCAACGATATTTTTCTTCAAGGAACGATCAGATGCATAAATACTAACTCCCCAACTACTACTACCAGTATTAACAGACATATATGGTGGAGGCCCAGAGGCAATACCTATATGGGTTATTCCAGAAGTAAAACCAGTATCTGTGGGGACAGCTCTTGAAGAGCCAAGATATGATAATGTCGAAGCAGATGTGGCGTAGTTTGAATTTGTGGCATAGTTAGCATCTTGTGCATAGTCTGCTGTACCGGATGATGTGGCATAACCTGCACTTGTGGCATAATTTGCATTGCTAATTGTTCCATATATTGTACCTGTTACAGTTAGATTGCCATACACACTAAGGTCATTCTCAATAGAATCGATATTTGCTGTAAGTTGTCCTGCAGAGGATAAACCAATTACCTTAGCGGGAGCACCTTCATACATCCCCGCTATAAACTTAATATAAGGTAAGTTATATGAGCCATTTATTTGTACGCCCACATCTAATGCCAAATCTGTTCCATTATACCCCTTCATTGATGAGCCACTGACAGACAGGTAGTTAACGGTATTGGTCTTGAGCGTGACCCCAGTGATTGTCCCTGCTGATATTTGATTCGCTGCTATTTTACCTGTGACAATATAATCTTGGCCTAATTTTGTAGTTAATGCAGTTGTTGTAAGATAGCTTCCTAATGAAGTTGACATAGCACCAGTTGTAACATAACTTGATAAATCAGTTTCCCATCCAGCAGGAATAGTAGCTGGAATACCCTGTAGGCTATTCCATTCGATAACGGCGTTAGCTCCCAGTACAATCCCCTGCACGGCATTAATCTGTTCAGCAATCAAAGTTCCCGTGTAGATACCAGTTTCGCCTATATAGGTAAGATAAGTTCCGATATGCTCAGAAAGATTCTTTACTGCAACAAGTGGATCGTTGTGCTCAATGATTTGGCCTTTAGCTTTTTGCGCCCACATCTTCTCATAGAATTCGTTTTCGCTAGTCACAACATCACCATCCCGTTGAGTTAATGATGCCTGTTCCCGAATCCCCTACGTTAGGCCTGCTCTCGTTCATAAAGTTGTCAAAACGATTGAGCAAAACAATTCCAGGTGCTTGAGAACCAGTATCAAATAACCATTCTCCTGCACAAAAATATGCAAGATAGTTATGAAATCTACTTGATATCTCGGGAACATCAGTGTCAAGAACCAATGGGGTTGGGGTCTTCCAGTAATAAATTGTGAACGTCCCATCATAAACCCCGTCAATGACGATGTTTCCCTTTTCAATCGTGTAATCTGAAAACAGGACACGATGTTTATAATCATCTGAGCTATTAACAAATATTATCTTATTAACACCGATAAAGTCCGTTGGTAGAGGGTTAAGAATATAGCCGACATTTGATCCAACTTGGATGATGGTTAATATCGCTTCTATTTTATCCCTTTCAGCAAACTTGTTCTGCGCTGTATTAAGGTAATCAACGAAGGCAAGGCGAATGTCTGCCGTGTCGTTGAGGTCTAACGTCACGCCATCTGCGCTGTAAATGTTAGCTAACTTAAGAGTTAAGTCCCTTATTTCAGATAGGTTCAAGTGAAGTTCCTCCTTCGCCATCATAAGTAAAACCACATAATAAAAGATTCCCTAAGCCATTACTTTATTTTTTTCAACGTAGTGAGTGCTCTTTCCGTATCCCATCCGCAAGTTCCTATCCTGTCGCGCAACGTGTTATATCCAACTACACACCGCTCATCCTTACTCCACTGAGCTAAGGTCTTTATTTCCCCGAACGCTGTCCCTAGATGATTATTTCTCTTATTGTTGCAATTAACCGTAAATGTTACCCACTGACAATTATCGGGTTCATAATTTCCGTTATTGTCTTTGCGGTCTATTGTAAGCGTTTCATCGTATCCATTTGCAATCGACCATTCCCTAAATTTCTCAAACGAGTCCGACCATTCTTCGCAAATTGTTATCCCCCTACCTCCATAATTTCGATAGTCATCCCTATTTTCGTTTGAACAACGTGTTTTAATTCCCGACCACGTACGATACAATCTTGATCCGTATCCACTATGTTTTGTGTGTGAACGTACCGCACTCTCGATCTTTAAGCAGCCACAACTCTTAGAGTTCCCGCTACGCAAATTAGAGCCACTTACAATTAGTTCACTACCACAAGTACACCTACACAGCCATACTGTATTTGAATTTCCATAGGGGTTCTTAGCCCTAGCAATAACTTCCAATCGTTCAAAACTCTTACCCGTCAAGTCCATAAATTTTTTCATGATATTCCTTCACCCCTTGATCCTATTATACCATTAAGTCCAATGACTTACAAGGACTTGCAAGCATCTGCTTTATGATATATAGTATCCTTGAGGTGATATTTATGGCGAACAAGGAACTCAAAACAAGGACACCCATTTCAAACGCAGTTGACATTGCTTTATGGGAGAAACTAAAGAAGTACTCCGAGAAAACAGGAATACCATTATCAAAGTTGTTAGATAAATCCATAGCCCTTTACCTTGAGTCTGTTAGTAAATAACAGGCTCTTTTATATGTCTAGGATTAGCACAGCGATACTAGTTCCTGTTGCGTTAGATATTACTGACAAATTATTCTTCACTGTTATTTTTATTTGCAAGGTTGTCATAGCAGGGACTAGGAAGCCGTTTGATGTCGTTGCTGTCGTTGTGGGATGAAAATATAGAGGTTGTGCGCCTGTATTAGAAATCAGGCAGGGTCTTCCATTTATCGGGATATCGGTCGCCAACGCTACTAGGGCTGGAACTACTAGAACGTCGAGTGCTCTTGCTACGTGTGCCATTTGTTTTGACCTCCTTTGATTTTGGCTTTGGTTTTGGTTTTGGTTTAACTACTTTTGGCACTGTATCCTTCGCGATTGGACGCAGGACTTCGAGAAGTTGAGCAAGTAGGGAATTGTTAGTACGCATTTCTGCGCGAATGTCGTAGAGTAGTTGGCGATCCGATGTGGACCTGTCAATCTGTTCTTCTAGCATGTTGTTTCCTCCAAAAAAGGGAGAGAGCCGAAGCCCTCTCTTATACTTGAAATATTAAATTGAGTTTGGCTTTGATTTCGTTGAGAAGTAGGACCGCAGCGTCAAATTCGGGCTTCGTAGGAACTCCGACTGATGGTGATGCATTTGGTGAAGTTACCTTTGCTGTTTTATCGAGAATGAGAGTGTCAAAATTAGAGTTTCCCATTGTTTCACCTCCATAAAGATAAGGCGAGTATTACTACCCGCCTAGTTGAATTAGAAGCTTGTTGCGCCAGCAAGTCCTGGGGCAGAACAGAGGACAGCCTTCCAAGAATTGCAAGCAGCAGCGTACCTCGATCTGCCCTTCATGATATTCGCATCACTTGTCTCGTCAATATAACTCTTAGTCGTTAATGGGATGCGGTCAAGCCAAACGAGGGCTTGGTATGCTTCGTTGTATGCAGAGTCCATAAGCATCCAAGATTCCGCACCTGCGGTTGTTCCGGCAAGTGCTGTAAGATAGGGACTGAGGATTATCGTCCAGCGCCCGAAGTGGATCGACGCAGCGTTATTACTAGTCGTTGGGTTCATATCAGACCCTACGGCCTCAAACACTAGCTTCTTGATGCTTGCTTTGTCAGGGATGATGATTGTATCAGGGGTGCAGGAAAGAAGATTTGAGTCATCGTCTTTAAAATAATGCATTTTCTCTTCTGCGTAGCTGAGGTTATCGTAAGAAAAAGCACCATTATAAAGGTTGGACTGAGCAGGTGTTCCACCAGTAATTGAAGGATGGTCAGTTGCGAACATAGCTTTTTTGTCTGCCCCTGAAATGTCGAAGTTCTTGCCCATGAAAGTCATATTAGCTAAGTTACCGTTATTAAGAATACCTGCTGCAAAAAGCTCCTTCGTGCGATTATAAGAAAGCATAAAGGCAGAAGCACGGCTCTTGATCTTACCGATTTTAGCATCCTCAACCATTTCCTGCGTAACGCTGAATTGATTCTTCCAAGTCTCAGGCTCAATTACCTTTGAGTAGCCTTCCTGCATGGAAGATTCTGGGTACTTTCCGTTCTCTCCGGTTGGCAAAAAGTTACCGAGACTTGTTTCACTGGTGTACTTATTAGCGAAGTCCTTTGTTTCGTCCATATAGAAAACCTTATCAATGATAGACATTTTTTGAAAGGCTTCCTCGGCCTGTTCCAGCATCATTTTAATAGGCTCTTGCGATTTTCCATAGATACTGTCATTCACTCCACTTGCTTTAGAAAAAATCATTTCTTTCACTCCTTAAATTTGCTCATAATAAAAGGACCCCTCATTTCGAGAAGCCCAACCGATTCAACTAACTATGACCTATCTCCTAAAATAGCCCGAGACAGCATTAGCACCATCAGTCGCACTAATCTCAAACACTCCCGAAGTAACAGTCGCCGTTGCCAGCAATCCTGTAGCATCAATCGTAACCTTCGATCCAATCAATGTAGCTGCTACTACAGCAGAACTTGTGGTAGAGAACTCAGTACCCTCTTTAACGCGTGTGACAGGCAATGGTGTAACAGAAGTAGCCTCTGCCACTCTACTTGCTACAGCGATAAACTCAGGGGTTGCAGTAGCCCCACACTTAGTCAATCTCCCAGCTGTCTGTACCAATGCTTCCCCAAGGGTCGCGCCCTCTGCATTAGTTAAAAGATAATACTCGAATGGATCTTGCGCTCCGTCAATATTTCCTACTCGTTTAAAAGCCATTTAAAATCACTCCTATTATTTATTACTTGCTTTGTAATGTTTTTTGAACTGTTCGTCAGTCCCTTTGGGGTTAAATCTACGGTACTGCTCCATTACATCATCGGGCACAACAGTCATATCAGAATCCGTTCCCTTACCATTGCCCTTCACGTGAGCCTTACCCTGGATACTGTTCAGCGTGGCTTGCCGAGTGGCATCAGTTTGTTTAGCCGCAATCTCTTTGCGTTGCGAAGTGTAGTAGGCATCCACTAATGAAATGCCTGATTGACCGCCTTTCCATAACTGCCAAACTGCTTGAGGTACATCGTTCGCTTCAGCCATATCAGGAAATTCCTTGGTTAGTTCGCCAAAACTGTCCACAAGGAATCTGTCATGTTGTTCTTTTTCCGCGACTTTTTGAGTTTCAGCAAATGCTTCGTTGTTCTCTCTCGCCCGTTTAACGTCAGGATGTTCGGCAACAATCTTGTTAATCACTTCGGGGTCAATTCCCTTGTCTTTGTACTCTTGAAGTAAGGCTTCTTGTTCCTCACGTTTCAACGCTACATCAAGCTCTGCAAGCGTCTTAACTCCGTGGCTTTCACCATACTTTTCAGCGACATCAGCATCCGAGTAAACGCCATATTGACCATACTTCTTGGCTATCTCTCTATCTGATGTTCGCTGGGCTTCGATTTCAGTTACTCGTTTTTCCGCCGCTTCTAGCTTGCGCCTGTTATCAGCGAAGGCACGATCTTGTTCAGGGGTTTGCTTCGTTTGAGTGGCGGGCTCATCCACACTTTTTTCAGTGTCGGTTACGCCTTCCATTGGCTCTGCTTTTGTTTCCGGATCCGCAGTTTCTTCTACGGGTGATTCTGTTTCTAATGGTTCGGTTGAGACTTCATCTTGGGGTGCAGCGGAATCCCCTCCTACGCTACTATCCTCAGCAAAAAGCTGTAAGTTCATTGGGATAAATGATGTCTTAAACATTATTGTTCTCCTTGCGTTTGCACCCGCCGGCGTATTACCTGTCTAATTCCAGGAGCCATCCACTACTAGGCAAAGAGAAAAGGCGACTCGTATTGCCGCCTTAATATAAATAAATTATTTACCGGAACGAAGGTCTTTACCGGTGGATTTGATTGGCTTGGCGTTTGATTTATTGATGTTCGTCGCTTTGATGTAACCTGCGCTGTTTTGGGGGATCTTAATTTTCTCACTCATGTTGTTGCCTCCCTTCCTTAAAGATGGGCATATAATAAGAGCCGTTTTTTACGACTCGTCAGCTGGCATTTATTAAATTAAAGCAATGGCATCAACTACTTTCATAGCGTTAGATTAATTTAGCACTTCTTACCTTTCTTCATTGCCTTTTTCTTCGGCATCGCCACCCCAGGCATTCCGATACCTGGCATCGCCTTCGCCAACATCATGTCGATTTTGGCAGAGGTTTTCTTTTTGTCTGTAGGCTTCTTTGGGGTTTGTCCTTTTTTAGCAGGACCGCCAACCATTTCCCCTGAGCTTCCAATACTGTTAGGAGTTTTGTTTGCAGGATTAACCGCCTTGCCCTTTTTCCCTGCGAGCATTGCCTTGAATGCATTTTGTGCGGCCTTTTGTTTTGGTGTTGATGCCATTATTCGTTTCCTTCTTTCAATAAATCTTTTACCGAGTAAACAGAACAAAATATCTTGGATAAATTAACTACCATTGATTCAACGAATTGCATTTTCTGTCTCCTAACAATTGTGGGAGAATCTATTTCATCCATTAAATCATCTGCCATATCGCTTATATCACCTACGACAATGTGATAGAGCTCATGGGTAATTGATTCCTCCCAATGCTCATCTAACGCCGAATGGTCCTGATTAACGTGGATGATCGCTTCTTTTCTCAGTCTGTTTCTCTCACACATCATGGCAGTATCTAGGTTATCTGAATCGAAGATATGTTTCATTTCGTACTGGCTTATATAATCGACCGAAATATCCCAATTCTGAATACGCATTATTTTAGCGAGAGACTTTACAATTTCTTCGAGCTTTTCTTTTGAAGGTAGCAATTATTGTTGCCCTCCTTGACCTTGCATCATCTGTTGAATTATCTCAATCTTTTTATCATCTGGTAGCTGAGCGAACGCTTGTTGCTCTTCTGGTGTCATATTTTGCATAGCACCTTCTAGCAACTTTTGAACATCCACCTGTGCGTTTGTCCCATCTTGCGGTTGCTGTGGCTGTGGAGGTTGTTCTGTCCCCTGTGGTGGAACTTGTTCCGGTTGCCCGTGATCTACTTGTGACTGATATGTTTGCTCTTGTCCGGATGGCACTAATGGTTGACCGCCATTGGACTTAATACCGAGTTTTTGTAGGAACTGAGCTTGAGCGTCCGGCATCATATCTTTGTAATTTGTCGTGACCTTCGGAACGGTAGGCGGCGTTTTCGCCATGTTCTCCATTTGCTTATTGATGGTGTCGAGAATAATTTTAGCATTAGGGTATTTCTGAGCAACCATCTGAGTCCAAAAGATTACACTCGCAGGAGTGGCATTGAACCCGCCATATTTAAGTTGTTCGTTCGCTTGAGAAAATAGCCACATCTTGTCTCTTGGAAGTCCTGAACCCGCATCTGCTTGAAAGATAAAGTCTGTGTTGTAGTAAAGTTCTCCTGCTTTGTCTCGAACTAAGAAAGCATATTTATTAAAATCGCCGAATGAATCTTGACCGTTCGCATCTTTTGTAACATAGGGGCGAAGTTCATCATAGAAAGCGAGTTTAAACTCAAACATGGTTTCGTACATTTGCTTAAACGCTGCATACTTGTTTGATTCCTTAGAGCGCAACCGCCCGCTTGCTTGCTGAACTTGAATTTGTTTAGCGACTCCGCTTGTTGCCGTTGTGTCTGCCTTACCTTGGAAACTATTTGTAATACCGAGGGTTGACTGTGCCGACCTGTATTGCTGTTGAGCGAACGCCATATCATTGCTGATGTCGGCTTGTAGGTTCTTGACACCAAGAGCACTTAGTTCTGATTGCGTACCTCTTATAATCGCGTAAAGTTCATTTGTGAGATTGAGCCTGTGACCTTCTAACGCTGTGACGATAGCACTACCGCGCAGGATCTTTTCCTCAATGGTACTTACGACACGTTTCATTGCATCTTGTTGGTCACGAATAGCGTCTACGTCCGACTGACCACCAAACGCAAAGTTGAGAGGAATATTTTCTCGGACAATTAACGGGTATCGAGTAGGAGTAAAGTAGGGAACCTTTTCTCCTGCTTTTATGACTTCACCATTCGATATAGTTATGTCACTGTCGAGAGTTTCTTCTGTAACAATCTTTCCGTCAATACGCCTTGCATAAAAATTCGGCAAATCTTCTAGGACGGTATCATCACACCAAGTAAACTTGCTAACCTCACCATCGTCATTCTTATACCAGCAAACAACTTCTGTTACCATATCTGGATTGTTAGGCTGTGACGAATTGCCGACTAAACTATTCATATCAGGAAATTCTTCTCCGGCAGTATCCAGTTCAACGTCATAGCGCTTTTTGATAAATGCTTTTGTAACAGAAGAAACAATGAAGAAGTAATCCATCTTTTGAAGGTCCCATACGCCAATCTGCGGGATAATTCGTTTCGGATGAATTGATTCTAACGATAATTCCCCACGGTAAAGATGAT
>Ga0123338_10003956_pt1 | contig 13138 bp, 10 predicted proteins | sample grotaG_FD_89793 | JGI IMG/M metagenome (GOLD analysis project Ga0123338, IMG submission 89793) | Glacier valley bacterial and archeal communities from Borup Fiord, Nunavut, Canada, to study Microbial Dark Matter (Phase II) -... | ecosystem: Environmental > Aquatic > Freshwater > Ice > Glacier ... | reverse complement strand
TCATAGAGCCAGTCTGCCGTTGCAGCTACCATATTATAATACAGCTTTTCCTTTTCAAATTTTAAGCTTATCTTGGTATCCTGATCCATCTCTTCAATCGGATTCGGTGTAATTAAACTATCATTGATACCATCTAAGAAGCCTACAAAGTATTTTAGCTCAGTATCAAACTCCTTCGCAAGAGCAGCTACGCTTCCCTCCCATACTTTATCGGCATCCGTTAGAAGCTTTTTATAAATTTCCTTTTCAATATTAAAATAATTTGCCCAGAATAACTGGCCGGAGCGGTCCTGCTTATCGTATACATACGCAAAGTCTCTCCAATCTTCCAATAAACTCATGCTATGATTCATCCTTCCTCGTACTGTTTTCTTTCAATTTCTGATTATATCACTGTTTCAATTTATTTTCCATTAAGAATTTTTATTTTTATATGTATAAACTTAGAAATAATGCATCATAATACTAATATCCAAATATGGAGCAAAGGCGTTCCATAAAAGGATGTAAATGCGTATGCTCTTTCATAATTGGATTCCCCCTCCAATTATGATCACCAAAGAAAAGTTAAATACTTATCCTCCCCTTTTTAGTAAAACCCCTGCCAGTGATGGTAGGGGTTTTGCTTTGTGTGGGGTGGGATGGGCTGTATTCAAGGGTTCCAAGGATATATAAGAATTATTTTTCAGTTTAACAAATCAGTCAAATGTGTGGTTTGCCCCAACTTTGCCCCAAAGTAGTAAGATTTCAAAAGATTTCTAGCTCATCTTAAGGATGATGTGAAAAAAATGATTACATATGCAAAAGATTAAGAACGAGCTTAAATTCAGCTTTACTTCGTAATTGTAAATACCAAAAACAAAATGCTGTTATGCTCTCTTCAAAATTTTCATTAAGCTAATGCAGCATCACAAATATTAAGTGCAACAACATCTCAATTCAATTATCATCTAACATAATTAATTCACCTAATTAATGTATATCTTAAAGCAAATCCTCCAAAAGTTCCTTTAATTCAGTGTGATTATCTAAACTCTCTCTTAAACAGTTTATCACGTTATCTATCTCTTTAATTATTTCTTCATAATAGTATTCCACATCATCTTCCAATTCATCAGCCACACCTCCATCTTCATCATAATTTATATAGCCAACAGTTAATTTTATTTTTCCTTTATAAGAATCATTGTCTAAATCATTTGACAATTGGATATCTATATATTCAGATTCACCTTCTGATGGATTGATATGTATTTCATCTAACGACAACGTATATTTCCTATTATCCGCATCATAAAAAATAATCTGATCTCCAAATTCAATGCTATCTGGAAGTCTATCCGCATCTGCAAATTTTACCACCTCTAGGTATCTTTCTTCTACCCATGCATGAACATCAGACATATCCCCATCCATTATTTCTGATATATCTGAATCAAGAGGAAAATCTTCAATGCTATCCATATTTTTTGCTATTTTTAATAATAATTTTTTAGCCTCGTCTGGTGATTCTTTTATTTGTTCCATAATTTCATAATACACTATACTTACATCTTCAAAATCTGATAATAAAGCATTTATTGCTTCAAATCTACTTACCAAGTCTTGATTCATTTTACTATTGGCAAATGCCTCTTCCAAGAAACTATCATATTCCCCCATTGCTTTAAGTCCAACACTTTTCCTATCCATATCCATAATATCTTGCTCATAATCACAATCTTCATCATCAGTAATCTCAAATCTTTCTTTTCTAGAATCTTCCCCGAGCGTTACCGTGAATTTTGATAGTCTGAATCCCCCAGATTTTACGTCTACCTCCACCCTTACTCCAAACCTTGCTCTATGAATCTCCTTTATTCTCCTGGTTTCTACATAAACATAGGATTTACTATCCGAGTCCCAAGCTGCATTATCATAATCCTCATAATAGCAGTCCATATCAAAATCCGCCATACATACTAGGGTTGCAGAAACTTGATCTTCAGAAATTTCATCTATTGTATGAATTTTACTCGATACATTAGATACCTTTTCTACTATTGTTTCACTATAGTCATAACCATCTTGAATTCCATCTTTATCATATGTAACACCATTAACATCCACACAATCATTATCTGAAATAACATCCTTGATTCTCTCACATATAATAGTACTCATCTTTTTAATATATTCTACAGACTCATTATAAGCCTTTTCCTCTTTAGTTAATGTGTTATATAATTCACCTAAAGAACAAAAAAACATATGATTTGTTGAGCTTCCACAAGCCTGTTTAAATCCTTTATCTGCACTAACTATGGCTACTTTCTCTCCATTCTTAAATCTTTCACTTATTTGTGAAGCTATAAATGCATCTGGAAATTCTTTTCTCTTTTTATCATTATTTTCAAATGGCGGATTAAAAATAAAATAATCATTAAAAATTGTTTCTACATTTACTGCACTACTATCCATAATTTCTATATCTAATTTCTCCAAAAATCCCGTCAAGCTTTCTTTTGCTTTTTGAGCCATTTCATTACGATTAGCGCTAGTCAAAACATATTCCATTCCGACATTTATTATTAGATTATCAGAAAACTTTTTCTTTGCTTCTTTACGCAAGTTATTTACCATTGTTGCAATTTCATATGCATTATCTTGTATATGTTTCGAAATTTCATTAACAACAATATTACTCATAATCACTTTAATTTTCTGTTTCTCAACATAGCTTATAAGATGAGAAAGTGTACTATCCTCTGCGAAATCATACTTATTAGCATCAAATACATTACTATCAATTGTTACGTTAAGCGGATATTTTATCATTTGCTTTTTCTCCTTTCGAGTTTGTTTCTTGTGTATATATACCGCGGGTACCTTCTTCGTCAGATCTCATTCCAAATAATTATATAATTTCATCCATATTCTCGAGAAAATCAGCAATTCCATCCTCATCATTTGTTCCAATAACTATATCTGCTCTATTCTTCACTTTCTCTATAGCATTTCCCATAGCCACTCCCAGACCACAAAGATCTAACATTCCGATGTCAGCATAATCGTCACCAAATGCTATAATCTCCTCTGTAGAAAATCCATACGCATTGCATACTTTAAGAATTGCATTTTCTTTTGTCACATCTTTTTTTGTAAATTTATACCAATCTCCATCAGAAAATCGAATACTATCACATTCCGGAAGTTTCTTCATTAATCGTTTTGCCTTATCTGGTTCAAATATTTCGACACACATTTTCAATACTGGCATATTAAAATCAAAATAATCCGTGTAAATGCTGTCTCCCCAGCTTTGATCCAACTTCTTTGGATCTACTTTATAATTCCAATAATGATTTGTGATTGTATCCATTGTTATTTCACAATCATCCCCACAAACTTCTCTAGTCAACTCAATCATCCGTCTTGTTTCCAATACTGAAAACTCTGCTGTATAAATATATTCCAGACCTATCTTTACCAGCGCACCGCCACTCGATATCAAAACATCTGGTTCCAATTCCAATAAAAATATCTTTGAATTTGTTTCGCTTCTAGAAGTGGATATACCTATTTTAAAGCCGTATTCTTTATAGTTTTTAAGAACTTGTAATGTACGTTCTGAAAGATTCTTTTCACTTGTTAATAAAGTTCCATCCAAATCAAACAACAACATTTTGTATCGGCTCATAAACAATCCTCCTGCTAGAACTTTATTTATATAAAACATCTTCTGGTGGCTTCTTTAATCAACAATGATTGAATCAATGGGTATGTCCAATTATCAACCAATTCTTCCGTAATAAGAATTCTTTCTATTTCGCTGTGAAGATCATCAAAAGAAGTAATATTATGTAACAAATGTAAAGCTAACTCTCAATCGTTATAAAATATCAGCGTACAATCCTTCTTTTGTCTTAGTAAACGCAACTTTAGACGGAAATAAGTTCTCACCCATATTGGCGAAACCAACTAAAGTCATTGCCCATTCTGATAACTCGATTGGAAGACGATAGCATTTCACACTACCTGCTTCCGTTATTGTAATTAATGGAATCATCTCTTTACTACAACCTACTGCTAAAACATCGCAGACGATTCGGTCTTTTGTTATTTCGAGCAAAGGTTGCTTGTTGATGTCAAAATAAACTTTTGCCCCTCGTCGATTAAAAAAGTAATCCTTTGAAGTTCTATCTACCGGGTCAATCGGCAGTTTATTTTGCATCCGTTTATAGTAATCGGATAAACTCTCACAAACATATGCGTTAAAATATTCACTTTGCATTGCAATATCTCTTTTTAAGGCATCTACCGATTCAAAATGACTCATAAAATTCAGGAAAGCAATAAGCACTATTAAGTCATCTGAATATATTCCAGAAAATGCCTTGTACCAAGATTTATTTAAATCGACCACCACATTGTGTAACCTCTTGTAAAGGGAAAGTTGTTGTTCGCTAATGACAAACCAACTACTATTAAGTATTTTTTTGCTTACTTGTTCTCCCTCTGACGTATAACTCAATGCATTATGTAGGGCTTTCAGTAATTTTGAAATCAAACCTGCAAGCATATCAGCCATACGGATTCCACAGGAAGTCAATGAGTCCGCTTCTGAAACCGTAGTTAAGCACTCGCGTTCAGCTGCTTTTACCGTATTACTGTTTTCACCTTCCTTGTCTATGGTTAATGAATAGTTATCTATTGATCTTTCAGTAAGGTATTTTTTGAAACCATCGAATGAAATATCGTAATTCCAGTTCATAGTCTTAATTGTCGAGACATCATCCAGAAGCATAAGTATTTGGTTGTATTGTTCAATTTCCTTTTCTTTCAATGCTTGATTTGCTTTATCCTTTTCGATTTGAACAGTAAAAAATTTTTTCAAGAGTGTAACGAGCTCACCGGTATTCTCGTAGAAACCATTGATTATGTCTGCTGGCTGATATAAAACCACAGCTTTTGTAATTGAGTATTTCATGGCATCCATATCAACCCAAAAGCTATTTCTATAATCTTCAAATAATTGTCTGATTATATACTCGATTTTACTTATGACTGCATAGTAGATAAAGGTTTTCTCATCAAACAGAGCCAAGAAATCTTCCAACAGACTAACATTATCATTGTTTAACGAGGCAAATCCTTGCTCCAGTTGACTTTGACGGATAGTGGTGCTTTTCAGTTCACCTTTTGATTGACGATATTTGTATTTTTCTTCGAAAGCAGTATATCTGCTAAACAAGTCAGTTTCGTATTCAGAGCGCCAGCCAACGACCACAACAATAAAGTTGTCGTAGTAATTATCCGCCGTTATTGTCTTGTGGTTTATCTTCCTGCTATGTTCTGATTCATCATAATAGAAATTATATTCAATCATAAATTTGTCTCCTCTAGTTAAGAATTCAACTAATTTGGAATATGTATTGCCAAATGGTAAAGTTTTGTTATTTGATCTTTACTTTTATTCTACCACATCCCATTTTATTTCCGATTGAGGTACTGAAATTTGGTTTAGTTCAAAAAGATAGTAATAAGATTTTTTATCCATATATATCAAATGGTTTTTCTATAATTGTACAAAGTTTAACATTCACATAAGAAATAATAAAGTCACAAGAATTTCCCAAAGTATTGTATTTATAAACCCTATGCTGCATTATTCATGATAAGGTTTCTTTAATCAGAAAGTAATTATTTTTCAAAATCAATGTTGCGAGATATTAATAAATTTCTATTTGCTTTATCATTAATAGCCAAATCATATAACTCATTATTGTATTGATTTATATCATCTAAATGTATTTCCAAATCATTAAAAAGGTGAATGATAGTATCCTGATCAGGAATCAAAGTATCAAAATACAACTTCATAATTCCTAAAGCATGTTACCAGCTCTTTGTGTTTCAAAACTACTATGTCATTTTTCAACTATTTCTGGAACTTCAAAAATCATTGGAATACTTGACCTAAAGGCTTTACCTGCAGCTACCGCTTGTCTGAATTTAAGTTTTGTTAAGGATGATGAGATATCTTGTCCAAAATAATTTGCTAAAAAATCTATACTGGTTTTATCATACTCTTGAAAAGAAATAATTGAGTTGCATTGGGTCAAGATAGTTTTTGACACATTGGCTGTCCTTTGAGCAATAACAAGCAATCCAATATTATATTTTCTTCCCTGAAGAGCAATCTGTGCAATACTATTTATAAGTGGCTGGGATACCTTTTCTGATATTCCTGCAGAATTCCATTCGGGTATTATTGTATGAGCTTCTTCAAGAACTAAACATACTCTTTTGCCGTAGTTATTATTTGTCTTTGCTAGTTTAAATAATGCCCTAAAAAATACTTGTGTGTACATCATAACTCCCGATGTGTTCTCCACTTCAGGTAATTCAAATAATGACAATTTATTATTTTCATCTTTTAAAAATAATTCTATTTTTTCACTGATGGATTCGAAAACTTTCTTTTTACGAATAATTGATTCTTTAGTATCTTTTCCATAGTTACAATCCATCTGTGCTTGAATGAAGTCTATATCACTAAAAAGTTCGCCAGATATAGTTTCATCCACTATTGGTTTTGGTACTAAATCCTTGAATTTCACTCCATACTCACCAGTAAAATCAATACAGATCACTTTCACATCTTCATCTTTAAGATACTCTCTGACAATATTTCTTGAAAAAACTGATTTTCCTGTTCCTGTAACGCCAATAATTGCCATGTGATGTGTTATAGCAATCTCTTTATTGATGACCACTGGATAATTTGTACCTGGTAGATTTCCTAAAACCACCTCATCTTTACTAACTTCTATTTTTTCAATATCAGATGCTAAATATATTGGCGAATTTATTTCTGGTACCCAACCAAATTTATCGAACTGCAATTTTGACATGTTCCACGTGCCTAACAGTATTCCTTCTCCAACTATATACCCCAATTGATTCTTATTTGCTAATAGCTCAATCTGTGTTTTACCTTCTACAATTTGATATAGAACTTTAGTACCACTAACTGTGGTTTCGATCATATCGCCCTCGGAAATCTTAACTTTTGTATTATACAAAAATTTCACTTTGCCTATAGTACTTCCTTCTGTGACAATACCAACGAATCTGCTTACAAAGCTGCAGCATGGAGTTTCTTCAATTAAGTATACTAAGTCATTTATGTGATTCTCAAAATAATTATTTTGGCCCAATAATTCATCGATTTCTTTATTAGTTATTACCTTAATCCATTGCTCTTGATCAAGTAACATCATATTGCAGATTAAGCCTCTCCTTATGTTTGCATCAACTGAGTATTTGAATTCTACAAATCTAAATAAATTAACATTTTTACAGGCAGAATTCAACTTTACTAAGAAAGTATTTTGTGATTGGACTCCTAATATTGCCCCAATACTTTCTGATTTAATCTTTTCTTTTTTTTCAAATATCTTTTCAATAACTCTAGATAATTCTGGTACGTTAAGTAGTAAGAATACTACCCAGAATAACAATAAAGAATTGAACTTTACTGTATTAGAAGCATACTGGACCGTAGCTCCCCATAAGAAAAATGCAGAAAAAATTACGTCTGGTTTTCCTAAAATACGATTAAATCTTGAAAAGAACTGAATGGCGATATTCTCGTCTCTTAGTTGATTCTTTCTAATTATCATAAGGATATAACTACTTAATGCAAGATACACTATTAACACCAAGAAAAAATAAAAAACCATATTTCTATTATGTACAGGTACTAAAAGCAAAGATAACCCTGCCGTAATAGCATTCACAAAAATATTTGAATCTTTTGAAAAAAAAGGTTGGTCAACAAGCGAAAGTAGTATTAGTAATAAGAATCCTGATGTAAACCAAAAACTTTCTACTAGATTACTTAAGTCTCCTTCAATAATTAATCCTACAAGTGCCAAAACTACGAATGTTATTGTCAATAATATTATTCTATATCTTCTGCTCATATTTCTTTGCCCTCCAATATAATAACCACATCAAATAATTATCTAGATAAAATATAACCACCCCGCTAATCAAGACAATTTTTTAGGGGTGACCTCATTGTTAAATAGCTTTAGATATTCCATTATGTTATGCACTTTTTCTTCCCTGAATAACCTTTTTTTAATATAAGCATGTCCAACGAATTTATGTCTGCTTCCATTACCATTATGGTACTGCCCTTGATCTCTCCCATCGAGTTCCGCAATTTAAATGTACTGGATATCACTCATTGAATTCTCATGTTATAAAGCTAAAAAAGTAATAGAATTACTGGACACGCTCTAATTGTAAAATCATGTTTTTCAATCTTTCAATTAGGTCATCATACGTTAGAATGTCAACAATATTTTTATGTTGCCTTTTAATGATTTGAAGATCAAATAATTGATCTTTATTAAGACCCTCACTACGTCCCATTAGCAGCATCCCTTGGGGATTAACTATTCTAATAGTCACGCTTTCAGGTATTTTACCATCAAGAAGTTTTTGCAATTTTTCCTCGCCATGTTTACCAGAATAAAGTAGACAGTGGATATATTTCTCCACTTGAACAATTGCCCCAGCAAGATCTCTGTCGGCAACAAAATTATTTCTATACTGTGTTTTAGTGATCAATCTCTGGTCATTTGGTTTCTTAATTTCTAAAATATCAACAAATCCGCCAGCATCCACTAATAAAAAGTCCGGTTTTTTTTTGTTTCTTCCATCGTTACCAACTATAAGTTCTCTTTCAGCTAAAATATATTTAGGATATATTAGTAACAAGGCTTCTTTTACAACTTCTTGCCACTGCTTTTCTGAAAAACCTTCTTCGCTTTTTATCATTTGAATCATTGTATTATAAATAGTTTTCAGAATCGATAATTTTAACTCTTTTTCATTGTGAAATATGTGGCTCACTGGCAGATCAAGTTTATTATTTAAATAATTTTCATATTTTTCTGAAAAAGAACCTAATCCATCAAAATAGTTTGTCAGTACCTGCGATATTCGTTTATGTGAATATAATGTTAACTCGTGAGAAGTAGGAAATTTTTTTAGGAGTTCATAATAAATAATTTCCGGAATAGCTCTTTCTTCTTTTCCACCCCAAAATATATCTTCTCGCACTAACCTATCAATTTTATTTAAAATTGATATATCTCGATGCGCAATAAACAGTTTTGATTGGAATTTAAATTTTTCATAGAAATAAAAAGTATTGTCTGTTCCAAAGATATTTTTATCAAGCTTAAAGTAGCTGTTTATTTTTTCTCCAACAACAAATGCAATTGTTTCTTCAGAATTGTACCAACCGTCATCTTGAATCTTAAATTCGTTTTCTTCAGCTACAACAAAACAACGTTTAATGGTAATTTCTTTATCCCTCCTATATTTTTCTAGTATGCCAGAACTAAATGGTTCTGGTGTATAAAACATAATAAGTTTATTAGCTTCTATGGAAAATTCTATAGTCATTCAGCACCACCTTTAAAATTTATATTTAGCTTTGTATATCCTTTTTACAATAACCTTTTTATATTATCATTTCTTCATCTTCCAACTTCCTCTAATTGCTTCTACGAAACTCCCCGTTATTGAATAATAAGCAATTCCATTTGATACTCAATGTTCTTCTCTTTATAGTAGGCAGCAATAACAAACTCCCTCGATGATAAAATATTCTTAAAATCAAATGAAGTCCGCAATCGGTTTAATTGCGAACTTCATTTATGGTTATATTATACATGGATTAATTATCCAATACAACCCCTTTTTCTGACAGCTTTAAAATAAATCCGCTATTTTTTTCATTTCATCAGCCTTTATATTTGGTAACACATGTGCATACAAATCCATCGTCATTGATAGCTTACTATGTCCTAGTATTGTTTTAAGAACCTGAGGCTGCATCCCATTTTCAATACACCTTGTAGCGAAGGTATGCCGAAAAGTATGTGGAGTAATGTGTTCAAAACTAATTCCATTACTATTGATTTTCTTCACAATAGAATTGACTTCAAGTTTTAATCTATCCCTATTCATTGGGAACCCAAATTCGGAAGTAAAAACTAATGATTCTAGACCTTCAATTGTTTTCCATTTTTCACCCAGCATCAATCTCAATTCCGCCTGATGACTCTTTGTTCTTTTTAATATACTGAATACATTGTCAAGCATCGGAATGTCCCTGGTTGAGGAAGTTGTCTTGGGTAGATCAAGATCATATTTATTACCTACATAATTTAAAGAGTGTTTGATATATATTATTCTACTGTCAAAATCAATATCAGACCATCTCAAACCTCGAAGCTCTCCTGAACGCATCCCAGTAGATAAAGCTAATTCAAACAATTCATATAGATAACTGTCCTTAGCATATTCCAAATATGTTTTCTGCTCTTCCACTGACATTACCCTCCTTTCTTTTTCTGCTGTCGCTCTTGGTAATGTTGCAAATGGTACAGGATTATCACTAATAATTTTATTTCGAACCGCTTGTTTATACATGCCGCTCAATACAACCGCTGTCAACTCAATTGTATTTCTTGAATATCCGGATTTATGTAAGTCGTTATATAACTTTTGAATATGCTCCGGCCTAATATCTTTCAATCTTTTCTTACCCATAGGCTTTTCGATATAGCACCTATAGTGCTCTTGATACACAGAGACCGTTCCTCTTTTTACAGATGGCATTTTATATTCTGTAATCCATGTATTGAACCAGTTACCCACTGTTATATTTTCCTGTTTTGCATATATTCCATGTTCGACTTCATAGTGAAGATCGCTAAACATTTTCTTGCACTTGGGCAAAGATCTATCAACTACACAATAGTCTTGTCCTGCACAGCGAAACCTACCTTCGTAGCGTCCATCCGGTTTTTGCCTAATTCCTTTCGGTAATTCTTTTTCGTTTATGTCCTTTGCCATACTTCTTTCTCCTTCTCGCATTATACGATTAACGAAAACCACCTGCATATTATTTTTATACAGGTGGTTCACATCTAACTATTCAGCAATATTTTCTAAATACTTTTCGACTAATGAAACTTTCCAGAATAGTCGTCTATTTACTTTTACCCTTGCATTGGATAAATTACCTATTTGGACTGCTGTTGGTCGTCCACAACCAAGCATATTTTTTAATGACTCTGTATCAACCAATATACTATTACAACTAGATTTTTTTGTTTTTAACATATCTACAAACCTCCTAAAGTTAATTTCTTCTTATTTGCATGTGCACAAATCCTTTATCTTGTTATTTACTTCCCACTCAATTTAAACTTCCACATCTTGAATATCACATTCAGGGTAATCTATTAACCCAATTCCATATAGACTTCGTCCATTTGAATGCCCTCCATCGCGAATAGCATTACCAAGGATTTTACGCAATTCTTTCGAAAAAACAGTGCCGGCTATTGGAATTATTTTATTATCTGAACAAAATAGTTGATAGTTTTGATATAAGTTAGATATCAAAACTTTTTTATAAATTCCTATTACACATTTTTCTTCAATGAATTGCTCAATATAGTTGGCTGTTCCAATAGTCAAATATTCTCCCGCTGATGCAAAAGAATCTTCATATTCACCAATTGATGTAAATTTAAAATTATTATCAATCAGCCCCCTTAACGCTTCCATACTCACTTTTATAATATAAGGTAATTCTTCCTTAAGTTCTTGCAAGAGATTTACATTGATATCATCTCTAGATAGCGAGCGCAAAAATGGTATCTTAATCCATCTCTCCTCGAGCGCCTTGTCATTGTGTGGCAAATTAGGCATATAATTTGAAGCAAAAACAAGTTTGCAAGTATTATGGTACGCAAATGATTCCTTGTATTTTACTGTTGCTGCTATCAAATCTCCACCAGAAAGTTGCTTAATCATTGCTGCTGCTTCAGGTCTCATCCTAGCACTAGAAAGGTCTGTAACAGTGCATAATTTTTTTCCATATAGTGTTACCGGTATGTATTTTAATTCTAAATCAAAATTAGTGGATGTAGTATTATCATCTCCAACAATCATTGCCATTAGATTTCCTAATGTTGTTTTACCAGAATTTCTATCTCCAATGAATAGTGGAATTGCTTTTGCACAGTTGAAATCGGACATAATATAGCCAATTGTTTCAAGAATTCTTTGGCGTATGCCCATATCACCATAGGAGAGCATACTTAAGTATTCTTCAAACCTATCACCCGAGCACGTATTATAAGGTAGATAATTAACGTCAATGCACATAAATGTCATGATATTAGCATCATGTGGAAACATTCGATCTTCATAAATATCATAAAGACCATTATCAAAGCATATGTAACGAGGATTTGATACAATTTTATCTTTAGGTCTCACAATATCCTTTGATATCTTTATTCGCTTGTACATTTCCAGTAAGTTGTGTGTATTCATTTTTTCAACAATTTTATGAGGAATATAATCAACCAACTGTGCCGAAAGGGTATCGCCATTAATTCGGCTCCAAAACTTTCCATTAAACTCGTATAATGCTTTTTCGTAATACATGAATTTTTTTTCTTGTATTATCTTTTGAACTATTTTATTAATTTCAAGTATCGTTGCTGCTTTCGATTTATCATTGCCCACATCATATCCGATCCAACTACCTTTTTTATTGTTATAAGGTTGAAAATAGGCATCTATAATTTCTATGAAACTTTCCTTTGTGTGTTTTCCGTCACGCTCCCAATCAGTTTCCCATTCATCTGTTGTATCAATATACATATCCTCTTCATAAGACGCTAGATGTAAGAAGTCTTGTTTAAATGGAAAAATTCCATTATCAGGGTCAAAATTTTCTATAGGCTGTGATTCACAATCCTCTATCAATTCATAATCATCGTTCTTACTAAATGGAATATTGAATACAATTGGTTCTTCTGAAAAATCAAGTCCATATTGGCAACTATCATCAATAAATTTCTCATTATCTATATCATGTCCATTTACTTGAAATATGCTATCGTACTCATTGCTTGTAGTTATCATATATTTCACCTTGTATAATGAAAACATAGGGAAATTCATTATACATTTTCCTTTCTAGATTATTTTCTATATAATCTATATTAGACGCTGTGGATTAGTCAATTCACCTACAGCAGCTATC
>Ga0123338_10003955_pt1 | contig 13140 bp, 13 predicted proteins | sample grotaG_FD_89793 | JGI IMG/M metagenome (GOLD analysis project Ga0123338, IMG submission 89793) | Glacier valley bacterial and archeal communities from Borup Fiord, Nunavut, Canada, to study Microbial Dark Matter (Phase II) -... | ecosystem: Environmental > Aquatic > Freshwater > Ice > Glacier ... | reverse complement strand
TGGGTGATCCCATCCTGATTGACGGATGACATCCCCCATCTTCCCGAGCGCACGGTCGCAATTGGGGTGCAGTGCAATCTTGCTGCTCCCTCTCCCGTGCTTACGGGAGAGGGGTGGGGTGAGGGTCTTGCTGCATTTTGCTCGTGAGCGACACAGGCAAGGGAAGGCAGGCCCTCACCCAACCCTCTCCCGCGAAGGCGGGAGAGGGCTAGACTTGACAAAACGAACCAAATGCGCTAACGCCCCGCGCATGATATACCCTCCTTATGCCTCGCCCCGCCATGATGGTTGGACTGCCGCGCGCCAGCGCGCATTTCTGGAAGCGCTGGCTGAAACGGCCAATGTGACCAAAAGCGCGATGGCGGCGGGGATGTCGGTGTCGAGCGCCTATCGGTTCCGGCGCGGCGGGCGCGGCGCGGCGTTTGCGGCGGGGTGGGATGCGGCGCTCGAAATCGGCGGGCAGCGGCTTGGCGACCTTGCGGTGGCGCGGGCGACGCGCGGCATGTCGACCCCGGTGTTCCGCGAGGGTGAGGTGGTCGGCATGAAGACCGTGTACGACAACCGGTTGCTGATGTTCATGCTGACGCGGCTCGACCGGTCGCGGTTCGGCGATGTCTCGGCAGCACAGGCGGCGCAGGCGGCGACGGCGGGCGACCGCTATGCCGCCGCGCTGGATGCGGTTGATGCAGCCGAAGCGGGCGCGGACGATGGGGCGCTCGATGGCGCGCTGAATGCGGAGCGCGGGGGCGAAAACGATGCTGCAGTATCGTGAACTTCGTGACCTTCGCTGGAACAGCTGACACACGCTGACACAGTTTTGCGTGACACGTGTCACGCGCTAACCTCGCCCGCGATGGACCCCGATCAGATCGCCGCGCTGCTGTATGCCGCCGCCGCCCGCGGCGAGGCGCTGACCTATGCCGAGGTGTTGAACGCCATCGGTTACGCGTTCAGCCGCCCGAAGATGCGCGCGCTGTGCGTCGCGCTCGATGCGATCGACGCGGGCGAGCGCGGGGCGGGGCGGCCGTGTCTTGCGGTGCTGGTGGTGCGCGCCAGCGACCGGCTGCCGGGGCAGGGGTGGTGGCTGGGGCAGGCGGGCTATCGCGGACTGTTCACTGGGCCGGATGCGGCGCGCTGGGTCGCGGCGCGGCAGGCCGACGCGTTTGCGTGCTGGGGGTAGCTCCCCCTCCCGCTTCCGGGAGGGGGTCGGGGGGTGGGGGTGCGTGCCGCGGCGGGGCGTCGTTGGAGGCCCCCACCCCCGGCCCCTCCCGGAGGCGGGAGGGGAGCAGGAAGCGTTAGAGGCTGCTCGCGTTGAACGTGTCGCAGTCGCTGATCTGGCCGCTTTCGAGGCCGCGCTTGAGCCAGCGGACGCGTTGCGCGCTGGTGCCGTGGGTGAAGCTGTCGGGGACCACGGTGCCCTGCGCCTGCTGCTGCAGCCGGTCGTCGCCGATCGCGGTGGCGGCGCGCATCGCCTCGTCGACATCGCCGGGGTCGAGGATGGCGGCGTTGGCCTTGCCCCAGATGCCCGCGAAGCAATCCGCCTGCAGCTCGAGCCGCACCGACAGCGCATTGCCCTGCGACCGGCTGGCGCGCTGCTGCGCGGTGCTGACCTGATCCGAGGTGCCGAGCAGGTTCTGGACGTGGTGGCCGATTTCGTGGGCGATGACATAGGCCTGCGCGAAGTCTCCGGGCGCGCCGAAGCGGCTGCTGAGTTCGTCGAAGAAGGCGGTGTCGAGATAGACCTTGCGGTCGGCGGGGCAATAGAAGGGCCCCGATGCGGCGGTCGCGCCGCCGCAGCCCGACTGCGTCTGCCCGGTGAACAGCACGAGGCGGGGGTTCACATAGGCCTTGCCGGTCTGTTCGGGGAGCAGCTTCGCCCACGTATCCTCGGTGGTGGCGAGCACCTTGCGCACGAAATGCCCGCTGGTGTCGGGTCCGGCAGCGGGCGCCTGCGCGACCTGGTCCTGCGGCTGGCCGATCTGCTGCGTCGGCCCGCTGCTGCCGCTGCCGCCACCGAGCAGCGTCAGCGGGTTGATGCCGAATACCAGCGCGATGATGCCGACGATGATGATGCCGCCAAGGCTTAAGCCGCCGCCGCCGAACGGCAGCCCGCCGAAGCCGCCGCCGCCACCGCCGCCGCCACTGCCGCGGTCGTCCTCGACATTGCTGCTTTCGCGTTCATCATCGAGGCGCATGGAGCGGTCATCCCTGGGTCGTGTGCGTGACGCTGTAGCATGGTGCGCGGCGCGATTGAACCGCTAGGAAGGCGCGGATGATCGACCACCGCCCGCTGATCCTGACTGCCGAGGCCGAGCCGTTCGCCGCCGCGCGGTTCGACGCGCTGCGCCGCGCGCACTTCCCGCCCGAACGCAACCAGCTGAAGGCGCATGTCACCATGTTCCACGCGCTGCCCGGCAGCGAAGTCGACAGCGTCGGGCGCGCGGTCGCGGCGGCGGTGCGCGGCGTGCCGCCGATCGAGGTCGCGGTGCCGGGGCTGCGTTCGCTCGGCACCGGCGTGGCGCTGACGCTGCGGTCGGACGCGCTCGACGCGCTGCGGGGCGAACTGGCGCACAGCTTTGCCGGGCTGCTGACCGCGCAGGACGCGCAGGGCTGGCGCGCGCATATGACGGTACAGAACAAGGTGACGAGCGCAGTCGCAAGGGCCACGCTGGCGGCGCTGAGCGCAGGGTTCGAGCCATGGTCGTTCCGGGTGACGGGCGTCGGCATCTGGCGCTACGTCGGCGGCCCGTGGGAGGCGGTGAAGGTGGTGGGGCTGCGCTGAGCAGCGGGTGCCTAGTCCCCGAAGTCCAGCCCGATGTCGCGGTAGACTTCGCGGTCGTCGGCCCAGTCGGCCTTGACCTTGACGTGGAGGAACAGGTGGACCTTGCGCCCGGTCAGTGCGGCGATGCCGGCGCGCGCGGCCTCGCCGATCGCCTTGATGCGGGCGCCGCGGGCACCGAGCACGATCGCCTTCTGGCTGTCGCGCTCCACGAGGATCTGCTGGTGGATGACGGTCGAGCCGTCCTTGCGGTCCTCCCACTTCTCGGTTTCGACGGCGCTCGCATAGGGCAGTTCGGCATGGAGCTGCAGATACAGCTGCTCGCGCGTCATCTCGGCGGCGAGCAGCCGCGTCGTGGCATCGACCAGCTGGTCCTCGGGATATTCCCACGCGGCTTCGGGAACCATGCCGGCAAGCGCTGCCTTAAGCTCGGGGACGCCGTCGCCGCTGTCGGCGGCGATGAAGAACGTCTCCTCGAACTTCGCCATCGCGTTGGCGTGTGCGGCGAGGTCGAGCAGGCGGCCCTTGTCGGCGATGTCGACCTTGTTCAGTGCGAGCAGCTTGGGCTCGGGCCGGTGCTCGAGTGCGGTCAGGATGGCGCTGGCGTCGTCCTTGAACCCCGCCTTGGCATCGACGACGAACAGGATCAGGTCGGCCCCGTGCGCGCCCTCCCATGCGGCGCGGACCATCGCGCGGTCGAGGCGGCGGCGCGGCGCAAAGATGCCCGGCGTATCGACCAGCAGCAACTGGCTTTCCCCCTCGATGGCAATGCCCATCAGGCGCGTGCGCGTGGTCTGCACCTTGGCGCTGACGATCGCGACCTTTTGCCCGACGAGCGTGTTGACGAGCGTCGACTTGCCGGCGTTCGGCGCGCCGACGACGGCGATGGTGCCGCAGCGGATGGTCATGGGGTGAGCCTTTCGAGCATCGCGATGGCGGCGGCCTTTTCGGCCTCGCGCTTGTTGGCACCCGCGCCTTCGGCGGGATCATGGCCGCGGACCACGACGCGGACGCGGAAGCGTGGCGCATGGTCGGGGCCCGAGCGGTCGACGAGTTCATAGGTCGGGGCTTGGCGGCTTTGCGCCAGCGCCCATTCCTGCAGCCGCGATTTGGGATCGACCAGCAGCCGGGGGCCGGCGTCGAGCAGCGCGCCCCAGTGGCGGTGGACAAAGGCTTCGGCAGCCGCAAAGCCGCCATCGAGGAAGATCGCCGCGACGATCGCCTCCGCAATGTCGCCCAGTACATTGTCCGAATGGCCAAGGCCCTTCGAGCGCGCGACCTTTTCCATGAACAGCCGTTCGGGAACCCCGAGCGCGCGCGCGACTTCGGCGCAGGCCGGCCCCTCGACAAGGCCGTGATAGCGCGCCGTCAGCTTGCCCTCCGGCTCGTCATAGTCGCGGTACAGCCACGCCGCGACGACGCAGCCGAGCACGCGGTCGCCAAGGAATTCGAGCCGCTGGTAATCCGCCCCGACGGCGCTGCCGTGCGTCAGCGCGCGGCGCAGCAGGCCAAGGTCGGCAAAGCTGTGGCCGAGCGTCGTCGCCGCCCAGTCGCCGAGCGTGTCGTCGCTCAAAGCGCGCGCCCGATCCGGCTCAGCCGCACCGCATCGCGGCCGTGGCGCATCTCGTCGATCGAGAAGAAGATGCGGTCGGCGCGTCCGACGAGGTTTTCGGCGGGCACCATGCCGACGCCGCCCTCGGCGATGCTCAACCGGCTGTCCGCGCTGTCGTCGCGGTTGTCGCCGGCAACGAAATAATGCCCGGCGGGAACCGTCACCGGCGCGAAATTGTCATGCTGGCCGTCGGCGACCTGGTCGAGCACGGCGTAGCGCCTGCTGCCCAGCGTTTCGACATATTGCGGAACCCGGCACCAGACGCGGCCATCGGGCGCGGTGACGCGCTGGTCGAGCGCCTCGCGGCAGTCGCCGTCATCGGCGGCGAGCATGCGGAAATCGTCGATGCGCTGGCGCGGGACCGCCACGCCGTTGATCTCGATCACCCCGTGCGCCATGGCGATACGGTCGCCGGGCAGCCCGATCACGCGCTTGATGAAGTCGGTGCGGTTGTCGCCGGGCGTCTTGAACTCGACGATGTCGCCGCGCGCCGGGTCGCTGCCGCCCAGCCGCCCGTCGAACAGCGGCAAGCCGAGCGGCAGCGAATAGCGGCTGAAACCGTACGGCCATTTGGCGACGAACAGATAATCACCGCTGAGCAGCGTCGGCAGCATCGACTGCGACGGGATGTTGAACGGCTCATAGGCAACCGTTCGCAGCGTCAGCGCCACCGCCAGCGCCGCCACGACCAGCCGCCCGGCGCTGCGCACGGCGCGGTACTGCAGCCGGGCGCGCGCAAAATGCCGGATGCGGGCCGGGTCGGAACGAAGCGAAGCCATCGACGCGGCTTGCCGCGTGCGCCCGCGTCAAGTCAAGCGCAACATGATCCGATTGTGCCGGTGGGGTTAGGCCGGGCAATCGATGGCAGGTCGCGGACGCGTAAACCGGAGGTTTGCTGCGGCGCCATTCGTTCGGGCTTGCCAGACCGGAAGTCGAGGGTCGGCTATTTCGCGAGCGGCTCCGCCTTTGGCTCCCAGAATTGAATCTTGGTCCCATCGGGGTCGATTATCGTGGCGAATTTGCCGAAGGGGTCATTGTCGTCCCGCGTCAGCACGACCACGCCCTTGGCCTTCAACCGATCCAGAAACGCGGGAAGATCGTCGACGGCAAAGTTGAGCATGAACTCGCGCTGCGATGGTTCCAGTTCCTTCGTTGACAGTGGGAACGCTGTGACGACCAGTGCAGGAGGGTGCTTCGGTGCGTCGTACCGCATCTTGGCGCCACCCCAGACTTCGACTTTGATTCCCAAAACATCGCGGTACCAGGCCATTAGGGCCTTGGGATCCTTGCTCTTGAAAAAGACGCCGCCAACGCCCGTGATGCGGCCCGTCGGCTCAGCCGCAATGGCAGCGGACGTCAACGACGCCGCCAGCGTGAAGGCGAACAGAGCTTTGCAACTGATGAGCACGAACCGTGTCCTCTCAACAGACATGGATTTGCGATCTTGCGCCCAGCGCAGCGTCAACGTCCGTTTTGAGCGCTCGCGATAGCAAAAGCCGCCGTGCCGCGATCCACCCAATATTGCCGGTCCCGCCCGGCGAGACTGACGCCCGAAACTGCCCGTCCACTCGCGCCCCTCTTGCGGACGAATAGGCGCGCTCAAGATGCAACCGCTTGCGGACAATCTAGCGGGCGCGCATCTACCGGTTATGACTAAGACGACCGACCCCGCCGCACTCATCCCGGAATTGCCTGCGTGGAACGAAGGGCGAGGCATCACACCCGGCGATTGGATTAGTTGCGTCGGCAGCTACGAGCTTGCCATCGGTTACAGCCTGATTTTTTGGCCAGAGTTCGTTGAGTTCAACGACTACATCATGCGAGCCGGATTTGAAGAAAGCTCTTTGCGGGGCTTCGAGGAAATGACGAAGGGTAACAGGCGCGCTGTCGAGGCGGTGATGAATCACGTCCATATCGCGGACATCCATGCGAACGTGGACGAATATAAAATTGAGCAGTTGCGCTATTTGGGACGCACATTGAAAAGCATCTACATAGTAAAGCTACGATCCGACTTTCCCGAGCGTCGTTTCAAGGTGGTCTTCAACGATGAACCGGAGCTCGAACCCACTGACTACGAACTGACGTTCTGGCAGGAGTAGGATCGTACTGACTTCCCATTGTCTGCACTTCGTAGAATCTGTCGTATAGCCGCTGTCGCCTAACCACCCCTTGTCCGCCGTTGCCGCCCAATGTGAAGGCCGCCCAAAGCTGCCTGTCCGCTTTCGCCAATTTGCCACGATAGATCAGCGGCGTCGCCTTCCGTAACCGGGCCTTTGGCTGCAAAGATAGTCCGCGAACGAATGCCTGGCGCGTATCAGATCAGGGCAGGCACTTGGGGCAGCGTGGCCCACAATGAGCTCACACCCTAAAATCACGCGCCCATCGCAAACTTAATGCACGCCACGCCGCAGGTCGGATAGAAGCGCGGGCAATCGTTTTCACAAAGGAATGCCCGATGGCCGCACCGCTCGACTCGACACCGGCGTGGCATGCGGTCGCCGCGTTCGCCGCCAGCGCCGGGGATGTCCGGATTGCGACGCTGTTCGACACCGATCCGGCGCGCGTCCAAACGCTGTCGCGGGATGCGGGCAACCTGCATGCCGATTTTGCCAAGCTGCCGGTAACGAGCGAAACCGTCGCGCGGCTCGGTGACCTCGCCGCAGCGGCAGACTTCGACGGCTGGCGCGCACGCCTGTTCGGCGGCGCGGTCGTCAACCCGTCGGAGGCGCGCGCGGCAACGCATATGGCCGAACGCGGCGTCGGCAGCGCTGCCGATGTTGCGGCTGCCGCCCCCGGCCAGGCCGCGCTGCGCCGGGTCGCGGAGGCGGTGCGCGCCGATGCGAGCGTGGCGCATGTCCTCCATATCGGCATCGGCGGCTCGGCGCTCGGCCCGGCGCTGCTGCTCGACGCACTCGGCGAGCATGGCGACGGGCCGGCGGTGCATGTCGTCGCCAATATAGACGGCGTCGCGCTGGCACGGGCGTTTTCGCAGTGCGACCCGGCGCGCACGCTGGTGGTGATCGTTTCGAAAACCTTCACCACGCAGGAGACCATGACCAACGCCGAAAGCGCGCTGGCGTGGCTGGCTGCCGCAGGCGTTGCCGAGCCGCGCGCGCGGTGCATCGCAGTGACCGCCGCACCAAAGCGCGCTTCGGCATGGGGCATCGCCGACGACCGTATCCTGCCGTTCGCCGAAACCGTCGGCGGGCGCTATTCCTTATGGTCGGCGGTCGGCCTGCCGCTGGCGTTGCGCTGCGGGGTGGCAGCGTTCGATGCGCTGCAAGCCGGCGCGGCGGCGATCGACGAGCATTTCCGCGACACGCCGTTTGCGCGCAACCTGCCCGCGATGGCCGGGGCGTTCGACGTCTGGTCGGCGACGTTCCGGCGGCAGCCGGTGCGCGCGGTGTTCGCCTATGACGAGCGGCTGCGGCTGCTGCCAGCATTCCTCCAGCAGCTCGAGATGGAGAGCAACGGCAAGCGCGTGGCCCGCGACGGGGCGGTGCTCGACTATCCGGCGGGTGCGGTGACGTGGGGCGGGACGGGAACCGACGCGCAGCATGCGGTGTTCCAGCTGCTGCATCAGGGCAATCACCCCGGCCCGGTCGAATTCGTCGCGGTCATTCGCCCCGGTCATGCGCTCGGCGGCGATCACCACCGCCAGCTGCTCGCCAACTGCTTTGCGCAGGGCGCGGCGTTGCTGCGGGGGCGGACGGTCGAGGCGGCGCTGGCGCTGTCGGGCGGCGATCCGGCGTTGGCGGCGGCGAAGACCTTTCCCGGCAACCGGCCCTCGGCGACGCTGCTGCTCGACCGCCTCGATGCCTTTACGCTGGGCCAGCTGCTGGCATTTTACGAGCACCGGACGTTCACCGCCGCCTGCCTGACGGGGATCAACCCGTTCGACCAATGGGGCGTCGAGCTGGGCAAGGAAATGGCCAACGCCGCCCAGGATAGCGGCGGCGCGGCGGGCACGTTCGATGCCTCGACGGCGGATCTGTTGCGGCGGTGCGGGTTGTAATCAGTCGTCGAGCGCGGCGTACAGCAGCGTCCGCAGCTCGCGCCGCACCGGATAGGTCGAGCTCGGGATCAGCTGGGTCATGAACACCACGACCATCTCCTCGGCCGGATCGACCCAGAAAAAGGTGCTCGCCGCGCCGCCCCAGAAATAGTCGCCGTCGCTGCCGGGCATCAGCGTGCGCGCCGCGTTGAGCGTGGTCGCAAAGCCAAGGCCGAAGCCGACGCCGTCGTACGCCGCCTCGCTGAACAGCGATACCGACATCGCTGCGATGCTCTGCCCGCCGGGCAAATGGTTCGCGGTCATCAGGTCGAGCGTCTTGCGACCGATCAGCCGCTCGCCGCCAAGCGTCCCGCCGTGCAGCATCGCCAGCCCGAACTGCATATAGTCCGCCGCCGTCGACACCAGCCCGCCGCCGCCAGACACGAACATCGGCGGCGCGAGGTAGCTGCTCGACGCGGGATCGTCCTGAACGCGGATGCCGCCCGCGCCATCGGGTTCGTAGCATGCCGCCAGCCGGTGCGCCTTGTCCGGCGGCACGTGGAAGCCGGTGTCGGTCATGCCGAGCGGGCCAAGGATGCGGCGCTGCAGGAACGCCTCGAACGGCTCGCCGCTGATCAATCCGACTAGATAGCCGATGACGTCGGTGGCGACCGAATAATTCCACTTGTCGCCCGGCGAGAATTCGAGCGGCAGCTTGCCGACGCCGGCGATCATGTCGGCAAGCGTCCCGGCCTTTTCGATCTCGCCGATCTTGTGCGCGCGATAGGCTGCATCGACGTTGCTGCGCAGCTGGAAGCCGTAGGTCAGCCCGGCGGTGTGACGCAGCAGGTCGACGATCTGCATCGGCCGCGTCGTCGGATGCGTCTTGAACCCGGTGCGGTGCGTGCCCGCGTCGAACACACCGAGGTGCTTCCATTCGGGGATGTAGCGGTGGACAGGATCATCGAGCGCGACCTTGCCCTCCTCGACCAGCATCATGAACGCCACCGAGGTCAGCGGCTTGGTCATCGAATAGATGCGGAAGATGGTGTCTTCGGCGATCGGCTTGCCGCGCTCGCGGTCGGCATGGCCGAGCATGCCGAGATACGCCGGCTCGCCGTGGCGCGTCACCGACAGCAATGTGCCCGCCAGCTTGCCGGGTTGAATATATTGCGTGTCGAGAAACCGTTCGATGCGCGCCAGCCGGTCGGGCGCGAAGCCGAGGTCGCTCACAGTGTCGGCTGTTCGAAACGGCGCGGCATGACTTCGGCGTGGAGCTGCAGGATCGCGGTGCTGCCGGTGGTCTTGCACAGCCCCGGCACCAGCGCGTGGACGACGCAGGCCGCTGCCGCTGCACCCAGCTTGCCCGCCGTGCGCAGGCTGGCAACCAGGTGCTCGCCATAGCTTTCGCCGACGCTGGCAGGGTGATCGATAAACAGCTGTCGCAACATGACCGGCGGCTCCGCTTGGAATGTCCGCCCGGTATCGCCCGGAATGCGCGGGCTGACAACGCCCGATTGCCGCGCTATGAAACCCGGGCGGGCGATTAGCTCAGTTGGTAGAGCATGCCCTTTACACGGGCAGGGTCGGCGGTTCGAGCCCGTCATCGCCCACGGTTTTTGCATAACGGAACCGGCGCGGCAGCCGCGAGGCCACCGCGCCGGGGCGCGACGAGCTGTGATGGAAGGGTCAGCGCGATGCGAATACCGGTGGGGTGAGCGCGGCGACGTGGACCTGCGCATCGGCGATCGCCTTTGCCCGGCAATGCATTTCGTCGACCTTGTCGGCGAGGCTGGAGCCGTTCGAGACGCTGCAGACGCGATACGCGGCCGAATGGATGCGGCGGGCGAGTTGCGCCTGGCCGGCAGGCGATGCAAGGTCGAGGCCGGCATAGCTGACGGTCGTCGAGGCTTCGACCCGCGGCTCGGCAAAGGCGGCGGTCGCGAACCCGGTGGTCAGGGCGGTGGCGAGGGCGGCGGCGGCGATGGTGATGAAGGTCTTCATGGTGTTTCTCCGTTCGGTTCCCGCGCCGGATCAGCCCGGCTCGATGAAGCCAAACTAGGCCGTGGCCGGTCCGCCCGACAGGACGCCGACCCGATGAAAAACCGCTGATCAACCGATGATTTGCCGATGACCCTCATCGTTTTTTGCGTGACCTGTTTGTTAATGTTTGATCCACACCGCCGATGCGCTAGGGGGTGAGGTCATGGCGGGGGTTGTCCAGATCGATCTTGCGCATGCGGCACCGTTCCGGCTGGGTCCGCTTTATGTCGAGCCCGCGCTGCGGCAGGTAACCGCGACCGCCGCCGAAACGCTCGAGCCGCGCGTCATGCAGGTGCTGGTCGTGCTTGCCGAAGCTGCCGGCACGATCATCAGCCGCGACGAACTGGTCGACCGATGCTGGGAAGGGCGGATCGTCGGCGACGATTCGATCAACCGCGTCATCGGCAGGCTGCGCAAGCTGGCGCAGGGGCATGGTGACGACTGCTTCCGCATCGAAACCATCGCCAAGGTCGGCTATCGGCTGATCGGCACGGTCGCCATGGTCGAACCAAACGCCACCCCGGTCGGCCCGTCGGTCGCATGGGTTCAGGCACCGCTGCCGGCACGGATCGCGGCGCGCAAGATCCGCATCCTGTGCGGCCGGACACCCGAGCAGGCGGTCCTCCGGTCGGCATGGGATGCCGCCGCCGCCGGCCATGGCCGCGTGGTGCTGCTCGGCGGCGAGCCCGGCATCGGCAAGAGCTTCCTCGCCAGCGAAATCGCCCAGATCGCGCATGCCGCTGCGGCAACCGTGCTCTACGGCCATTGCGATGAAGACGTGCCGCTGCCGTACCGCCCGTTCATCGACGCGTTCCGGCACGGCGTCGAGCATGTCGGTCCCGCCGTGCTCGCCCGCCATGCCGAGCGGCATCGCGGCGAGCTGGCGCGGCTGGTGCCCGAGCTGCGCGCACGGGTTCCGGACTTGCCCGAACCGCGCGCCGCCGAGCCCGAGGCGGAACGCTTCATGCTGTTCGAGGCGGCGGCCGGGCTGCTCGCCGAGATCGGCACGCATGCGCCTGTCGTCCTGATGCTCGACGACCTGCATTGGGCAAGCGCGTCCGATTTGCTGTTGCTGAAGCATCTGGTTCGTGCCGCAGCCTCGCTGCCGCTGCTGATCGTCGCGACGTTCCAGGACCGCGCGATTTCCGGCGATCATCCGTTGGCGGCACTGCTTGCCGATCTGCGCCGCGAAGATCATGTCGAACGCTGCACGCTGGCCGGGATCGACGAGGATGCCGTGGTCGCGCTGCTGGCGGGCTATACGAAGCATCCGCCCGACGCGCAGGCGCAGATCTTGGCGCAGGCGCTGCACCGCGAAACGTCGGGCAATCCGTTCTTCATCTTCGAACTGCTGCGTCAGCTGACCGAGGCAGGACTGTTCACCAAAAGCCGCGACGGCTGGGCGTTCCACGGCGATGCCGCGCAACTCGGCCTTCCCGAAGGCATTCGCGAAGTGATCGGCAGGCGCTTGCGGCGGCTATCGCCGGAAACCAACGCGGTCCTGTCATGGGGTGCCGTCATCGGCCGCGACTTCGGGTTGGCGCTGCTCGAACGCGTGCTGGCGGGGGGCGAGCATGCGGGCGACGCGGTGCTCGACGCGATCGAGGCGGCGGTCGAAACCGGCCTCGTGGTGCCGACGCCGGGTGAACGCGAACGCTACCGCTTTCATCACGCGCTGGTCCGCGCGACGCTGTACGACGGCATCGGTGCCTCGCGTCGGCTGCGGATGCACCGCCGCATCGCCGAAACGCTCGAGGCGCTGGCCGCTGGTGACCCGGCGCTTTATGTCGAGGAGCTGGCGGCGCACTGGGCTGCCGGTGCCGGTGCGGCCGACCTCGACAAGGCGATCGACTATGCCCGCCGCGCCGGGGCCAAGGCGACTGCCGGGCTCGCCTTCGAGGCGGCAGCAACACATTACCGCCGCGCGATCGAGGTGCTGCAGGCCAATGGCGACCGGCGTGACGGGCTGCACTGCGACCTGCTGATCGAGCTTGGCAATGCCGAGCGCAACGCCGGCGACACGCGGTTTCGCGCCACGATGGCGGCGGCGGTCGAGATCGCGCGGCGGCTGGATGATGCCGACCGGTTCGGCGCAGCGGCGCTGGGCAGCGGGCATCCGTCGGGACTGCAATGGGGCAGCGGCGTCGATGAGGAGCTGGTCGCGCTTTATTCGGAAGCGCTCGACCGGCTCGAGGGGCGCGACGACCCGCTGGTCATCAGGCTGCTCGGGCTGCTCGCCACCGAACTGCGCTTTGGGCCGGAGCGACCGCGCGGCAAGCAGCTGTCGGCGCGTGCGGTGGCGATGGCGCGCAGCGGCGGCGAGCCGTTGACGCTGGCGCGCGCACTGTCGGCGCATATCTATGTCATCGACGATCCGACTACGCTTGCCGAACGGCTCGCCTTGACGATCGAACTCGAAGCGCTGGCGGGCGGGCTGCGCCATGTCGAGCTCAGCTGCCTTGCCGCCAATCAGCAATTCCATGCGCTGCTCGCCGCCGCCGATATCGCCGGAGCCGAGGCAGCGCTGGTGCGCAGCGAAGCGTTTGCCGCCGAACTGGGCGTGCCATTCTTCCAGTTGTTGCCCCATGCGCTGCGCGTCCTGCTGGCGCTGCTGCGCGGCGACAATGATGCGGAGGCGCAGGCCGTGGCGTTCCTGCAGGCCGGCAACCGCATCCGCCTGCCGCACGCGTCCGCCATGTTCAACTCGCA
>Ga0123338_10003953_pt1 | contig 13142 bp, 9 predicted proteins | sample grotaG_FD_89793 | JGI IMG/M metagenome (GOLD analysis project Ga0123338, IMG submission 89793) | Glacier valley bacterial and archeal communities from Borup Fiord, Nunavut, Canada, to study Microbial Dark Matter (Phase II) -... | ecosystem: Environmental > Aquatic > Freshwater > Ice > Glacier ... | reverse complement strand
TGACGGCATCGAGGTATACCATAATGGTTGTATAAGCATTAGCATCATAGGAAATGCCCGTATTCAAAGGGTCGTCAACCGGACATGGCCCACCAGATTGTGGGTGATTGGGCGCGTATGCCGCGGCGTAACTCTTGGGGATCATCCCTGGAACCAGCAGAAAAGTTGCCAAGCAAAACACGTACAACAATGTAAGTTTTAAAACCTTTTTCATGATGCCACAGTTCTTTCACTATTCCCAGCGTAAAAACAATTGTTTCTTCGACTAATTCGAGTATAGACTTCAACCTGGGCAAACGCTATGATAAATCGCACCTTGTGAATATGAAAAAGGTTACATTCCCCCTCGCTCTCCTACATGTTCCGCATACTCAACTGCACACGTCCGCGTTGCATGTCGATACTTAGCACACGCACGTTGACGACCTGGCCGACGGCGACGACGGTGAGCGGGTCGCGCACAAAGCGATCCGCTAGCTCGGAGACGTGAACGAGGCCATCCTGCTTGACGCCGATATCGACAAAGGCCCCGAAATCGACGACGTTCCGCACCGTCCCCTGCAATATCATGCCCGTTTGCAGGTCTTCGATTTTGAGGACATCGTGCCGCAAAATCGGCGCGGGCAGGGCGTCGCGCGGGTCAAGCCCAGGCTTCTCCAGGTTCTCTATAATGTCGTTGAGCGTGGGCAGGCCAATACCGACCTTTTTCGCAAGCTCGGCCCACGCCCCCTCTTCGCTGCCACCAGTGCGGCTCACCGAACGGCCCACACCGTTTTGCAGCGCGATACGCTGGCGCAGGAGCGCGATACGTTCGGCTGGTCGCTTCCCCTCTGGCAGGAGCGTCAGCAGGGCGTGAACCGCGCCGTAGCTTTCGGGATGGATAAACGTGTTGTCGAGCAATTCCTGCGCGTCGGCAATCTTGAGAAAGCCTGCCGCCTGCAAAAAGGTCGCTGGCCCCAACCCCGGCACTTTGTGCAGAGCGGCCCGCGACTTGAACGGGCCATGCTCCTCACGATACTTCACAATCGCGTTGGCGACCCGCGCGTTGACCCCCGATACATGTTTAAGCAGGGCGGCGGACGCGGAATTGACCTCGACCCCCGCGAAGTTGACGCATGAGACGATCACGCGGTCAAGCATCGCCGCCAAATCCTTCTGGTCTACGTCGTGCTGATAGAGGCCAACCCCAACCGCCTTTGGGTCGATCTTGACCAGTTCCGCGAGCGGGTCCTGCAAACGCCGCGCGATAGAGATCGTCCCGCGCTGCGTCGCGTCGAGCGTGGGGAACTCTTGCCGCGCCTCCTCCGACGCCGAATAGGCCGAGGCCCCCGCTTCGTTGACCAGCACATAGCCAATCGGCTCACCCGCCGCCCCCATTTCGCCTATGAGTCCCGCGACCAGTTGCTCCGTCTCGCGTGAGGCAGTGCCGTTGCCAATCGCGATCACGTCAATTTTGTACAGCGTCAAGAGTTTCCGCAACGTCTGTCGCGCTTTGTCGGCCTGAAAAAGATAGATTGTGTCAGACTCGATATATTTCCCCGTCTCGTCCACAATCGTGAGCTTACAACCCGTGCGAAAACCAGGATCGATGCCAAGCACCTTTTTGCCACGCAATGGCGGTTGAAGCAGGAGATTCCGCAGATTGGCGGCGAAAATATTGATGGCGTGTTCCTCGGCCTTGCGCGTGAGTTCTACCCGCACCTCGCGCTCCATCGCGGGGGCCAGTAGCCGCTTGTAACCGTCTTCCATCGCGTCCGTCAACAAACCCGCGAAGGGCGAGGTCGTTTTCACGGGATAGTGGCGTGTGATGTGCGCCTGTGCCTGCTCGTAGGGAAGGTCAACCCCTATACGCAGCACCCCCTCATGCTCCGCACGGTTCAGGGCCAGGATGCGATGCGGCACGAGGCGCGTCACGGGTTCGTTGAAGTCGTAGTACAATTGGTAGACGCCGTTGGGGTCTTTCGCGGCGATTTTTTCAGGATCGCCCACCTTCGCACTCATCGTCGAGCTTCTAAAGAACGTGGCACGAACACCGCTACGCACGTTAGCATCCTCCGCAAGTAGTTCGGCGACGATATCCGCCGCCCCCGCGTATGCCTCACCCTCGGTCTCGACGCCCCGTTCCGCGTCAATAAATGGCCGCGCCTGTTCCGCCAGCACCGCCGCGTCTGTGCCGCGCACCTCGCGCTGTTGCAGAATAATTTCCGCAAGCGGGGCCAGTCCCTTCTCACGGGCCGCGCTCGCACGGGTCTTGCGTTTGAGCCGATAGGGGAGATACACGTCTTCGACCTGTTGCAAGGTCGTCGCGGCGACAAGGGCAGTCGAGAGTTCCGGCGTTAGCTTACCCTGCTCATCAATCAGGCGTCGCACATCGGCTTTGCGCTCGAAGAGGGCGCGTATCGAGGCCGTTTTGTCGGCGATAGCCTGAATCTGCACCTCGTCAAGGCTACCCGTTACCTCCTTGCGATAGCGCGAAATAAAGGGAATGGTGTTGCCTTCGTCCAGTAGCGCAATTGTCCGCACCACCTGCTCGCGCCCCAACTTGAGTTCAACACTGATAGCCTGCGCGATAGTGGCGAGGGACAACGTTACCTCCCCCACCTGCTGCTGTTGTTCTTGAGTAGCCAAAAATAGAGCCTACCTTCCACATAGTTGTGAACCATCATACGTCTATAGCGTTATAAAACAGCACAGCGACACATGTCTTCACAACGCTTGTGTCTGGAGCAGATGCTGCTGCTTTTTCGCTATCTTTTTCTGGTGTCGCGATCTCCCAAGTATACCACCGACCCACCCTATGATAGAGGCGAGCAGCACACTACCGCCCAGTAGCAACAGGAGATTGAGCCAGGGTGTGTGGGTGAGGGCAAGAGAGCCAACGGGGTAGTCGGGTTGTACAGCACTCCATGCGATACGAAGTTCGTCTGGTGACACCTGTTTTCCCTGGTTCGTCGCGGCTGTCGAAGCAACCTCGATCTGATGGGCAAGCAATACAACGAGGCCGAGAAAGAGAATAACCCAGAACATGATGGCACTCGTAATGCCCGCCCATACGCCCGACCAACCACCACGTAGCGCACTTCCTCCCCGCCGCGTCGTCATAAAGCCCGCGAGCGCATAGAAAGCGAAGCCGATACAAGTCGCAAGATAGAAGGATGGCGTTTTCTTCAAGAAAAGAATAAGCACAGCCGCTAATACCGCCTGTACCAGTCCAAACAAACAGCCCTGACCAAACGGTGTCGGCAATGGGCGCGCAGGCTGTGGCGACACCGTGTGTTGACGCGACAGAGCAGGTGGTGCTGGCAGCACCGGATATACAGGGAGAGGGGGCGGCGGGGCGTATGCTGTCTGATGAGGCATCGTCTGCGCGTTGTTCATCCCCCCGCTCATACTGACATCAGTAGCAGTGGGGGCAGGCGACGTACTCAGCGCATCGGCGAATTCGCGCATCGTACGGTAGCGTTGACTCGTCTGCACAGCCAGTGCTTTAAGTAAAGCCTGTTCGACGCGCGGCGAAATGCTGGGATTAAGCAGGCGTGGCGTGATCAGTTTATCCTGGGTGCTACGTGTAATCGCGGGCGGCGGCAAACGATTGGTGAGCAGCAGGTACATCGTAGCCGCCAGCGCGTAGATATCCGCCTGTGGGCCGGTGCGACCCGTGTATTGCTCAAGCGGACTAAACCCCTGCGAGACCGCTCGCACCAACGTTTGCGTAGTGATAGCTTGGGCGTCGTGCAGCTTTGTCACGCCAAAATCGACCAGCACCGCCCTATGATCGGGCGTGAGAATAATGTTTGCGGGTTTGATATCGCGGTGTACAACCGCTGGATTACGCCCGTGTAACTCTTGCACTATCGCCATAATTGGCAACATCCACGCGAGCACTTCGCTCTCGCTGCATGGCCCCGTCAGGGCTTGGCGCGGCTCCTGTTCGCCTACGATTGCCATGTGACGACTGACAACGCGATCTCTGAGCAGGTGCAACAGGTCTTGCCCCTCGATTAACTGCATCACAAGATAGAAGCGGCCATTAGCCTCGAACGTGTCGTATACCTGTGGCAGATGGTCGCTTTTGACGGTGAGCAGGATAGCCGCCTCGATCAACGCCTGCCGCCGCGCCGTTGGTGTCACATCATAGGTCTCTTTGATTGCACAAAGACGGTTCCCCTCGCTCTTATCGGTGGCGCGATAAACCGCACCGAAGCCGCCACTATTGAGCAGCGACACGATGACGTAAGTATTGTCGATAACCGTTCCTGATGCTAATGGTAGTGGCAAGCTCATGGGTGAGAACATCCTTCTCTTTAGTCAAAACCCCGTCTCTATTCTTTATAAACGTACAAAACATTTACGTATAAAGGGCCGTTCCGTTACATCTTTCTGTATAGCTCTCACAAAACAAAAGTCCCCCTAAATTTGGTATTCTCAAAAGCTAGCGAGAAATGCAATTTTGCCGACGTATTATAAAGACAAAGAAAATTTTCGCGGTATCAACCAACGAGCGGAACACTATGATATCAGAGGGACGCCTACTTCTCGCATATGCGGCAGACAGGCGACAGGATAGCAGAGCAGTTGCAAACGTTCTCTCGTATGATACAATAAGCCGAGACTGAAGCAATCTACGTATGTGTTGCAGAAGAAGAGAGCAAGCACTTGGAACGAAATGTGATGTTTGATGCAGACCGTGACCGTGACAAGGCGGCTGACCTAGAACGCGATACGATACAGGACGCCGATCTCAGTAGCATGGCGCAAAGCGACAGCTTACGCCTTTACTTGCGTGAGATTTCACGTATTCCTCTGCTCGACGCGGCCAAAGAAGTCAGCCTTGCCAAGCGAGCCGAACATGGCGAAAAGGAAGCGCGAAACCATCTCATTGAGGCAAACCTGCGATTAGTAGTAAGCATCGCTAAGAAATATGTCGGTCAAGGGTTATCCCTGGAAGATTTAATCGGAGAAGGCAACATTGGCCTCATCCGCGCCGTAACAAAGTTTGACTATAAGAAGGGTTTTCGCTTCTCAACCTACGCGACCTGGTGGATCAAGCAGGCGATCACCCGTTCTATCCTTGAGGGGACGCGTGTTGTCCGTCTACCCGTCTACATCATGGAAGAGGTCATGCGGGTGAAGCGCACGACACGTCAATTATACCAGGAGATGGGACGCGACCCAACGGCGGTGGACATCGGCGAGCGGCTGGATATGACGCCGGGGCGCGTGAGCGAACTCTTAATCTGGGCCGAGAAGGTCTTTTCGCTGGACGCTCCCCTTTCCGAAGAAGAGGAAAACACGCTGGGCGACATCATAGAAGATGTGCGCGAGCGTGGCCCCAGTGAGATAGCCGATCAGCATCTTTTGCGCGAGGAGATTCGCAAGGTGCTGGGCCAACTCACCCTACGCGAACGCCAGGTTATCGAGCTACGTTTTGGCCTGGTAGACGACCACGACCATACCTTGGAAGAGGTCGGGAAAAAGCTCAGGGTGACACGCGAACGGGTACGCCAGATCGAGGAGCGAGCGATTCGCAAGCTGCGACATCCCCAGGCGAGCCGTATTCTCAAAGACTATCTCGATTAGTGGTGTCGGTGACATTTTTAGGAAGCAGGACGCGGGGTACGCCAGTACAATTTCTACTACTGGCGTATCCCGTGCGGGCCTCTGGACGGTTCGGTACTTTTGGCTACACTCCACTATTAGCGTAGTGATGGTACGTTGCTATATGTAGTGTATGTATTTGTAGTTTGTCGCCAGTAGCATCTGTGGACTTGAGGGTTAGGTTTATGAACGAATTGGCCGGTCAGAGCCTCGGCGGATATTACCTGGAAGAGGAGATTGGTCACGGCTCAATGGGGGTCGTTTATCGCGGAAAACAAATTGCGCTTGGCCGCGAAGTCGCGATCAAGGTTTTACCCAAGGCCCTGGCGCGCGACGCATCGTACGTCGCTCGTTTCATTCGTGAGGCCCAGATTATAGCGGGTCTGAACCATCCCAACATTGTTCATATTTATGACGCGGGTCAACAGAATAAACTGCTGTATTTTGCGATGGAGTACGTGCAGGGGCCAACCCTATCCAGTCTGCTTTCACTCGACGGGACGATTCCACAACACCTTGCGATTGAGTATGCGGCGCAAATAGCCGACGCTCTCGACGCGGCCTATAAAGAGCGCAATGTGGTGCATCGTGACATTAAGCCGGAGAACTTGATGCTTGACCGTTGGGGAAAAATCAAAGTGATGGACTTTGGCCTCGCCCGCGCGATGGGTTATCAGCCAATTACGGTTGCACGAACGCTTGTCGGAAGTATTTATTATGCCTCACCAGAACAGGTATGGGGCCACGTCCTTGACAACCGCAGCGATGTGTATGCATTAGGGGTCGTGCTATACGAGATGATTACAGGCCAACGCCCATTTACGGGACGTTCAATGCCGGAACTGACACAGGCGATCACCGCTGGCCCGTTGCGCTCACCACGCAGACTCAACGAACACGTGTCCTCCGACCTGGAAAGTATTGTGCTTACCGCGATGGCGCGTGACCGCGAACAGCGCTATGAAGATGCCGGACTCGTGGCACGCGACCTGCGTCTGCTATTGTCCCGCTCCACAACGCCCGCTTCCTCGCAACAGTCGGGGGCGTTGGCGATAGGTCAGCGTGAACGCACAGGTATGCAACTGCCAAAGCGTCCACAGATGCAAAGGCCGAACTACCAGGAGTACGCAAACCCACCCGTGCCGGCTTCACCAGCGAAACAACCAGTAGCCCATACTTCCCCGGACGCCCTTGATCCGAATCGCTCGGCCTTGCCAATGCTTATTTCGGCACAGCCTCTGCGTGTGGAACAGCAAGAGACGATCAAGACAACGTTAGTACATTCAAATAAAGCGAGACAGAGTTTTTGGGAGATAATACAGCGTTTCTTCAAAACATCATAGCACGTAGGAGAACGTCCCTAAAGGGGATGCGGGGACGCTCTCCCATACCCGCCCCACCATACCCTTGTACCTAGAACGTTGCATTTGAACTCTTAAGAACTTATACTATAACAAGTATATATTCTCAGGAGTTGCATAACACATGAGTCCTTCGCAAATCACTATAGGGGTTGCGTTTCTCGCGGGACTGGTCTCGTTTCTCTCACCATGCGTCTTGCCGCTTGTGCCAATCTATCTGGCGCAACTGGTGGGCCAGAGCGTCTATCAAGCAGGAAAAGAGCGGAACACGTCCACTATTCGTCTCATTACGTTTCTTCATGCCGCCCTCTTTGTGCTTGGCTTTACCCTCGCGTTCGTTGCGCTTGGGGCAACCGCGAGTACATTGGGTGGCTTTTTACATTCGCAACAAATTTTGCTCCGCAGGGTGGGGGGCATATTGCTCATTCTTGTCGGACTCCATTTAACAGGCATCCTCAAAATACCTTTTTTGTATTGGCAAAAACGCTTTGAATTTCGCCCAGCTCGCCCAAGCTATGGGGCGTCGATGTTGACAGGCGTTGTCTTCGCGGTAGGGTGGAGTCCCTGCGTGGGGCCAATTCTCGGTGTCATCCTCGCACTCGCGGGACAAGCCGCGACGTTGCGTCAAGGGGTCCTGCTACTGCTCGTCTACTCGCTCGGCCTGGGCCTGCCCTTTTTACTGCTGGGGGTAGGGCTTAATCAAGGCGGGAGGGTGCTGAAATGGTTGAAGCCTCACCTGGGACAAATCGAGGTAGCAACAGGTATACTGATGATTGCGGTAGGCGTTGGTATCTTTTTCAATATGCTGCTACAGTTGAACACATACTTTCGTTTTGGGATAAATCTATGAGTAGTTTTCACCTACACAAAAAACGGCATATGCGTTGGTTTACGAGCGGGCTACTCGCCCTTGCGCTCACCGTTCTCGCAACGGTTGTCCTCTTCCCTGGTGCTTCCGTACTCAACCGCATGACATGGCTTGACAGCGGCATCTGCGCCCAGGTTGCCTCACATTCTTTCTACTTCGGAGCCGAACGACTCCCACTGTGCGCGCGTAACACGGGCATTTACCTGGGCTTCCTGGTGACACTCACCACGCTCTACAGCAAGGGACGAGGCCGCGCTCAATGTCTTCCGCGCTGGCCGCTACTGGTTTTGCTCTTTGCAGGCGTGGCGATGCTCGCGGTTGATGGTTTCAACTCGTTTTTGCTCGATCTGGGAATACGACATCTTTACCAGCCAAATAATCTTCTCAGGCTCACGACGGGGCTTATGACGGGGCTGGCGATGGCGTTGTTGGTGCTTCCCATGCTCAACCGCTTGTTCTGGCTTGGCTATAATGAGCAGAGGAGCGTTGAGTCGTGGCGAGAATTCGTACAGTACGTGCCGGCATTGGTGCTCTGTTTTTTCATTGTCACCTCACAAAATGCCCTGATTCTCTACCCTATCGCACTCTTGAGTACAGGAGGTCTACTTACCGCGTTGGGAAGTCTCAATCTCATCGCTCTAGTTGGGATGAGTAAACGCGATGAGACATTTGAACGCTATCGTGAATTGCTCCCGTTTCTGGGTCTTGCATTACTATTTGCAGTGGGTGAGATGTTGCTACTAGCACAATTGAAGCTAACGCTTCTCCGTGCTATCAGCTTGTAAATACAAACAACTGATAGCCGGAAAAGCGTTAACGTTCTTCAATTTCTACACGCATCTCTGTCTCAAATTCAACATCGACAACAATAGTGCCCGTGCGCGATGAATACAAAAGTTGCAGCACCGATTCACGCAGGTGAGCAGGCGCGCGCTCAACAGCGCAACGCTCGTGGATGAGCCGCTTAATGCTCATGTCGAAATGAAAACGACACTCACACTGCTGGCATTCTTCAAGATGCCGTTTCACAACGGCAATCTCTTCGTTACTCAACTCACGATCAATATAGAGATGCAAGCGAGCAACGGTCTCAATACAATCCGTACAGTCCATAAAAATCTTCTCCTACACAGGTACTCTATCCTCTCTGCTCATTTTAACATAATTGGCTGAGACTTTCATTCCCGATGTGTGTGAGATATACTGATAGTGCTTCCCTAAACGGGAAGGTGCAGGTGTCATAGGGACACCTGGCAAGAGGAGCGCGTGATGTCGGAACAGTCAGCATTTGAAGAAAGAACAGCACTGGTGAAATCCTCACCGGCGAGTACAACACAGCCAGTAGTAAGAGAGCTAGACGAAATACAACAAACACCACTAGATGAAGAACGAGAGACCCAAAAAGTCACGGCGCCAAAAGTAGTAGCGCCACCTTCGGAAGATTTCGAGGCGGGCGTCATCGCCCAGTTGGATAGTCTATATCGTACCGCGTTACGAATGACAAGCAATCGGCAAGAGGCGGAAGACCTTGTGCAAGAGACAATGCTGAAAGCCTTTCGCTTCGCCCACACCTATCAGTCGGGAACCAACTTGCGGGCGTGGCTGTTCCGCATCTTGAACACGTCCGCGATTAACCGTTATCGCAAAAACGCGGCCCATCCAACGCCAACACCATTGCCCGATGGCGAAGAGTTTTACCTGTACAACCAGATACGTGATTTGAGTGGACAGGAACTAAGCGCGGGAGCAGAGGAAGAGGTATTAAGCAAGTACCTGGATGAAGACGTGTTCAAAGCACTGAACGATCTCCCACCGAACTTCCGAATGGCGGTAATCTTGGCGGATATCGAAGGGCTTTCCTATAAAGAGATCGCCGAGGCTTTGCAGATACCCATAGGCACAGTGATGAGCCGCATCTCGCGCGCACGCCGTCAATTACAGCACTCACTATGGCAGTATGCGAAAGATAGAGGATATGTGAAGGCGGAAGCGTCGTGAGTGGACGGTGTTTTTGTAAAAATAGGGCGCAAGCATCCTCTGTCGGAGTTCTGCTTGCGCTGCTTTGCTACTGACCAATCGCTGGTGCATCGTGCAGGACATCATGACCCGCATGGGTGAGCCGAACGTTTACACAACGTCTATCCATCATATCAATTGAGCGCGTCACCAAACCTTTTCGCTCTAAGCGCGCAATTGCTTTTGTCGCAGCCGCGGAGCTTACGCCGAAGTTTGAAGCAACCTCGCCCACAGACCAATGATCTCGTCGTGCCAGAAACGTGAGTACTTCTATCTGACGCGGGGTAACACTTACACTCTCTCTTTGTACAATCGTCATTATTTTTTCTCCTACCCATTGTGCTTTATGTACATACGGCCTCTGTATGCATTCCACAAAAAGACGTTATGAGGCGGAAAATCGGGTATAGAGTGTTGCGTTTACAAACCCCTTTTTAACGAATTGAGAGTTTCCCTTGCTCTTGCAGGTCGGTTTTCACTATCGAGGCGATACGCCGCACTGTGAAGAAGAAGGAGCTTCCCTCACCTTCCTTGCCGCTGCTCGTCACCCAGATTGTGCCACCCATTGCCTCGACCAACTGCTTACAGATGGAGAGACCCAGCCCCGCGCCACGAATAGGACTATTCAGGTCACGCTCTAAGCGCACGAAACGCTCAAAGAGGCGTTTTTGTTCTTCCAGAGGAACTCCGAAACCGTGATCGCGCACACATACAATGATGTATTCTGTGTTGGCCTCAGCAGAAATCTCTATATTTGTACCGTAAGCGGAATACTTGAGCGCATTACTCACAAGGTTCAGCAACACCTGACGTAGACGAACAGCATCGACCAGGACAATAAAAGCCGATGGAATAGTCTGGGTGATGGTACGCTGCTCACGTTTTGCCATCGCTTCAATGATCTCCACAATATGCACAACCGACTCGCGCAACGATACCGAAGAGAGCTTTATATTGCTTGCATCTACCTGCACACGGTTCGCATCCATAATGTTGTTTACCATCAGTGCCAGTTCGCTACAGCCGCGATGGGCTTTGGCGATAAAATCCGCCCGCATGTCGATGTCAAGCGTTTTATTGTACTCTTCTAGGAGTTCAATATAGCCCAATACCGCCGTTAAAGGGGTTCGCAACTCGTGCGAGGCGGTCATAATAAACTGATCTTTGAGCGCATCCAGTTCTTTCTGATGCTCATAAGCAATACGCAGCTCCGCGGTAATCCTTGTATTCTCCAGGGCTGCCGCACATTGACTTGCAAACATTTCAAGCACATGAATTTCTTCTTGAAAAAAAAGATGGGTACGCGGATAGGTGAGAACGAGTATCCCCAAACGCTGCTCGTTTTTGTGTAGCGGCAGCCAGACAAAGGGAAAGCTGGGTTTCTGCGCTATACAGGGCGGTGTATCGGTTGAACCATCGTCAAGCGGATAGGTGTTTTGACCGACATAATAGTACGGCAGCCAGTCATCGTGGTGAGGCTGTACCTGCTGGGCTGTTAGCAACTGCGGGCCACCACCGACGTGGGTCGTGTATCGCAACACCTGCTCCTGCCTATTGTACAGCCATATTTCAGCCCCTACGTTCATAGCTTGTGCAGCAATGTTTGCGAAAAAATCCGCCACCTTCTCCAGGTCAGGCAGCTCTTCGGTGGAGAGGATGCTAGCTTTGTAGAGATCGCCAAGCAGGGTCGCGTGTTGCCGTGAACGTTGCTGTAGACGGGCCGTCTCCAGGAGATAGGAGTAACGCGAAAGGAGTAGCTGTGCGATTTCAAAGTCGGGTCCAGCATATGATTGTTGATCGCCACGCTCACCCAAAACGAGCATGCCAATCATCTTACCCTGTGATTTTACCGGCACAAGCAGCGGATCGTTTTGCTCCGCCTGGTTCGTCGAGGTAAGGTAGCGACTCAAACCAGTAGGCATATCCTCTTTGGCGCGTGTCACCTCGTGTAGAAGCAGGGGACGACGTGAGGCCGTGAGGCGTTCTTCAACGACGGGTTGCAGCGTCAACGCGCTCACAGAGGTAAACGCCGTTGTAGAAAGCGATGACGTGAGGCGTTCTACAAGTGTGCGACGTGGCGCATCGCTTTGATTGTCTAACAATGGTGGGAAGATGTGGTAGCAGCCGGTGTCCTCAATGAGGATGAAAAGGCCGACCTGTGTCGTTTTGAATGTTTGTAGAGCATCGGCGGTCACTAATTGGGCAGAGGTTTCTAAATCGAACGACTCATCACCGAATTCAATAGGTTTCTCTAATAGGCGGCGATACCGCAGTAGCTCCCGAAAGAGAACCCGCTCCGTAAGCAACTTTGCGAGCCACCATATCGTGGGGGCAAGCACCGCCATTGTAATCGCAATCGTCACCACGTAAAGCGGGACGCTCGTCCCATGTATACGACTACCTGTAACAACAACCGTGTAGACAAGCATGGTGAGAAAGATTGCACCAATAACCCAATTGACGGTACGGCGAATGTAGGTGTCGAGCACAAGAATCTGATAACGCAAGACAGCATAACCAAGCGATAAAGGAATCAAGACAACGGTAAGCGTTGTGATTTGTGCATTGATAGCATAAGCAGAAAACGTGCCACCAATTGCTTGTGGCAACACCGTCAAGAATAAAAGTGGAACAACCGCAATAACAACGCCACTTACAAAGAAACGGAGTTGTTCACGTTCTCTCGTGGTAGATTTGCGAAACGAAGCAACAACAGTAATCAGACAACCTGTTAAAGCAAAAACAGGAGAAAACAGTGAAAGACTATCTAACCATGACGGGATGAATGCAGGACGGAATAAAACGGAAATAATGGTATCAGCGATTGACAAGCAGAGGAAAAGAAAGAGTGCCAGGATATACCAGCGCGTCGGAGAGACACGTAGTGCCTGCCAAAAGTCATATATCCATATTTTAGTAGACTTCTGTGCAGGAGATTTCAGATGGTCTTTGGGAAATACAAGTAATATTACAGCGAACAGCACTATCGAAAGTACACTTGCAAAACTTGATATCACGATTGCAATATGCATTTCAGCCGTAGTAATCGAAGAAGCTGTTTCCAACTCAAAAGCTATCATTGCGACAGAAGTAAATGAGAAGAGCAAAGAAGCAACCTGACGGTTTCGCGAATAAAACCAGATAAGTGACCCGACAGCGAAAAAGATAAGTGACACAGACAACGAAAAACCAAATGCGATCCAGAGCGGTAAAGGTTGTGCTGCTGGTATGTATGTAAATGTCTGCTCTCCATCCAGAATAGCAAGACTAATGTAAAGCAGGAATACAATTATAATAGC
>Ga0123338_10003951_pt1 | contig 13145 bp, 7 predicted proteins | sample grotaG_FD_89793 | JGI IMG/M metagenome (GOLD analysis project Ga0123338, IMG submission 89793) | Glacier valley bacterial and archeal communities from Borup Fiord, Nunavut, Canada, to study Microbial Dark Matter (Phase II) -... | ecosystem: Environmental > Aquatic > Freshwater > Ice > Glacier ... | reverse complement strand
GAACGCGCGGCGGTTGTGGGTGGGCATGATGCAGGAGACGCGCGGCTGCGTTGCTTGCTGAATCATAGGTTATCGATGGATGTAGTGCTTGGTCCGGTCTTCTTGGGATAGATTTTTTCTTCAACAACAATGATCCGATCAGGTGGCTTGGTTGTATCACCACCCGGATAGACAGCGTGAACCTTATACACGTAAACGGTGTCGTTTAAACGAATATCTTTTGCAAGTCGACTTTCGATGCCGTGATTCATCTGGTTGTTGGCTTTTGTCGTTATCGGCACGATATTGTCCGCACCACCAGGACCACCAAATACCTTTGCAACCAAATGCCCGCGTGCGGCGAAAGTGCGACCTGCAAGCGTCTTACCAAACCAAGACGGGGTGTGACTAGCACCAGAGCCAGAATTGAGATTGGCTTTATCAATTTGAACGCTATTTGGCGGTCCAGGAGTGAAGGGACGGAATGGAGGCTTTTTGGCAAGGCTCCACTTTACAGCCTCCTCACGGTACAAAAAGCCAGATTTATAACTTCTGTCCGCAGTCTCAGCATTAAACAACAGCTCAAACTTACCGCCGTATTCAGTGAACTTCTTAATTTGCGTGATGACCATTGATTTTGGTGAGGAGCTTGTTGTTAAAACGGTATCGCCAATCTTGAGCTTTGCAGCGTTTCCAAAGAGTTGCTTGCCTGTTTTACCACTTGTAAAAATGTCCGCTAATGTATCCAGTTCTTTGTTTACATTTAGACTGGTTTTGTGTGCTTCCGAGGCAATGAAAGTGGCTCGCGGATTGCTGGCCCCAGTAGATGGTGGCAGTTTCTTTGCGTCCCGTTCAGCATCTTTTTCAGAGCGGTCAACCATTTTCTTGATCTTATTAACGCTGTTCTCAACCTTCTTTATAGAAGAAGCATTAGGGTCAATTGCTTTAATCGGATCAGTGAGACTTGAAACAATTTGAACAAGACGAGATTGGAGCTGTCCAAAGCTACCGCTTGCCATCTGCACCACAACCTTCTGGTTTTCATAATGGAAGCGCAACGTATGGCCTTCAACACCAAACTTGAGAGGTTGATCTGCATCGATTGGCTTGTCCTGTGACGCAGCGCCCGCTGCCGTGTTACCTCCACCGCGCCCAAACAGCTTCCTCACCACATCAACGATCTTGGCAATCACCTTGTCAATCGCCTGATCGACCTTGCTCTGCACCTTCGTGATAAATTCTTTGATCTTCTGGCTGATCCCACCCAACCCGATCAGCCGCGCGAGGAACCCGATCACGAGCGGGATAGTGCGGCCTAGCGCCTGCGCGATCCAGTTGATCGCGCCGCCAATCGCGCCTGTTGCAATCGCGTGGACGGAGTTCACCACCGCTTCGACGAAGGCCATGATCTGCTGCGCGCGTTCGACCACGAACATCACGATGTTGTAGATGGCGATGACCGCCTGCACAATCGCGCCCGCCGGGTTGAACATCGAGACGATTTTGGTGACGGCCTGCTTCACCACCGTCTCGATCAACCAGTTCTGGATAGCGTCGATGACCATTTGCTTCAGGTTGCCGAGGTCTTCCTTGACCTTTTCCCACAGCGCCGCCGGACCGCCCGTAATTAGCGCGCGCAGATATTCGACCAACTTTTCAATAATGCGTACATTGCGCTCGCCAATCAGTTTGACTGCCTTCTGGCGCATCCGGTCGTAGGTAATGCCCAGCACGCCAAGCACCAGCTTGAGGATCGACGGCAAACTGAGATCGGCGGGGATTTCGACACCTGCGCTCGCCAGCGCCCCGAACAACCACTGCATGAAACCGCGCTTGAGGTGCGTCCAGATGTTGGCGACGAACTGCTGAATGCCGCCTTTGACCGCCGCGAGCAGATTGCCCAGAAACTTGATCGGGTCCGCGATGATCAGCTTGATCGTATCCATCCCCTTGCGCAGAATGGACATTAGCTTGTTCTTGAACTCGGTGAGGACCTTGACGACTTCGCCAATCGCATCGAGCAGGCCGGAAAGCGCGCCCTTGTTGGCGTCCTCTATTTTCTTGAGTTCGGCGTCGGCTTTGTCGGTCGCTTCCTTGTAGCGCTGTGCCAGTTTCTGCGCGAGGTCGTTCTTCTTCTCATCGACGCTGGTGCGCAGTTCATCGAAGCGCCCGCTGACCTCTTGCTGCGCCGCCCGCCCGACGCCTTGCAAATCGCGCGGGAGCGTATCGACATAGGATTTGATGCGCGCCTGCCCCCGGTCGATCTCGCTCTTCGCCTCTTGCAGCCGCCTGTCCACCATATTCGCGACACCAACGATGACGGTGTCCATGTCGCGCGAAAACGCCTGCCGCGAGCGTTCGAGGATGCGTTTGATCTCCGGGTGCGCAGGCCGGAAGAGGTCCGCAATCCAGCGCCCAGCGCCGACCACGCCGGAATAGCGCTCATCCTTGAACTTCTTGATCTCACGCTGCGAGTCTGCCTTCATCTTGTTCAGGGCAGCGTCCGCGCCAGAGTCGAACAGCGCGGTCACATCCCCTTCGAGGCTGGCGAGTTTGTGCTCGACCTTCGCCTTCGTGTCGTTGAAGATGCTCTCAATGGTCCCGGTGACTTCTTTGCGCCGGGCTTCATCGCGTTCCTTCGCAGCCTGCTGGCGAGATTTGACGGCTGTACCGGACTGCGCCTTCGTCGCGACGAACGCCGTCATGCTCTGGTTGCCGACACCCTGCGCTTTAGAAACCGCTTCGGTGAGGACTTTTTGTTCACCGCTTTTGAACTTGCCCGGACCCGCTTCCGCAACCTTCGCAACCGTTGCCTTCTTATCAGCCACTTTGGAGAAGCGCGGATCGTTCGCCTTCTGCATCTGCTCCGGCGTGATCTCCGCCTCGGCCATTTTGTTGTCGCTGTCCTGTTTAGTCTGGTCGCGTGTGGCGTCCACTTCGGCGGCAGGTCTGGGCGCGGGCATGGCATCACCTGCCGCGACTGGCGGCGCGGAGGGCGCGGGTTCGCCGGGAAGCGCCTGGACTTCTTTGGCGGGGACGCTGCCCGTATCCGGCGGCTGCTCGGACGTTGTTTTGAGCGGTCCGGCAGCGGCGTCCGTCTGCTGGTTGACGTTACCCGCGACCGCGCCCTTGAGCTGTTGTTTTTCGCCGCCCTCCATGAATTTTTCTGCCGCGTCGTTGGTCTGCGGCATGACCTTTTCAATTTCAGCGCGCAAGGTCGCGAGGAAGCTGTTCGACTCCGGTTTTGCGGTCTTCGCGTCCTTCATCTCGTCGATTTTCCCGGCCAGTGCCCCGGCCAGCGCTTCCTTTGGCGCAGGTTGTGCGGCGGCTTGTGCTTCGGCAGCTTTGCGCGTCGGGTTGGGATGCGTCTTGAGTTTGACCGCGCTCAGTTCAATCTGCTGCATCACCTTCGCGAAACGCGGATCGCTGGCCGCCTTACCGACAATGCGCAGCGGACGCCCTCCCACACCGGATACATCGCGGGCAGGGGGCAGCGCCGTTTTCGTCGGGGCAATTGCGCGTCCGGGCATCGTCGTTATATGCTCCGGCGCAAGGGCGACATTTGCCCGGCTTTGCGATATTCGCGCTGGACCGCCGCGACGAGGTGCGTGGTACGGATCGGGCTGCCCTCTTGAAGAGCGAGCGTCGCCGCGTGCAGCGCAGCGTTACGAATTTGCCCGCCCGAAAGCGCACAGCGTCCAGCGATTTCCTGCAAGGGGGCGCTCTCCACCTGATGTTCGCGCGGCAGATGCAGATGCCAGATCGACCAGCGCTCGGCAGCTTCCGGCAGGCGAAATTCGATGACGACATCCATGCGACGCTGAAAGGCGCTGTCGATCCGCTCGGCGGAGTTGGTCGTGATGACGACGATTCCCTCATAGGATTCGAGACGTTGCAGCAGAAAATTCGTTTCGAGGTTCGCGTAGCGGTCATTCGCGCTGGAAACGTCTGTGCGCCGCGTGAGTAGCGCGTCGCCTTCATCGATCAGCAATACGATGTCGCGCTCTTCCGCCTGGGTGAAGAGCCGATTGAGGTTTTTCTCTGTTTCGCCAATGTATTTATTGACCACCGAAGAGAGATCGACGCGATACAGTTCCAAGTCAAGCGATGCCGCCAGCAGCCGCGCGGCCAGCGTCTTGCCCGTCCCGCTCGCTCCCGTGAAGAGCGCGCGGATACCTACCGAGAGCGCCATTGCGTCGCTGAACATCCCCGGCAGACGCTCGCGATAGCGGCAGCGGTTTTCGAGGATGCGTAGTTCGTCCATCGTGTCGCTGGATGCCGCGAGGTGTGACCAGTCGCCCTGCACGGGGACATAGACCGCGAGCGCCTCCAAAGCCTGACGGTCAACCGCCTGTGACGCCTGACGAATATGACTCATCCCGACCTGCGCACCGCCATCAAGCCGCGCATAGGTGGTCGCCAGATTTGCTACACGCCGGATCGCGCCGCTCGCCAGCCGGAAGCGCTCAGAAAAGGCGGTAGTCTGCCCGTTTTCGCCCAGGCATGTTGTCCAGTGCTGGCGGCGCAGTTCTGCGTCCGGCATGTCGAGTGTGAGCGTCACCGTATGTCGATCCTCTGGGCAGAGGACGCCGCCCTGCTTGCCAAGCACGACGCCAAGCGGTCCGTCACAGCCGTTCATCGGCGGGAGTGGCACTGTTTCGCCCGTTGGAACGTTGAACGTGAACACGGGCATTGCGTGGAGCAGAGTCGCTAACGCACCAAGATAGGTTTCCTGCGCGCCCTCGACTTCGAGAACGGCGCGGCCAAGCGCGCGAGCCAGAGCGCGCAAAAGGGTATGCCGCCCATTATGCTGCGGTCCGCGCACCAGCACGATCATACCGGGCGTTTCGGCCAGCATGTCGAGCAGCGAGGCTGCCCTTTCGCGCACGGCATCGCTGACGATGAGAGCATCCGAGGTTGGGAGCAGCGCGACCGGAATATGGCGTAGCCCCGCCGCCTCGACCGGGAAGCCACGCAACGCATCCCAGAGCGCGGGTAGGACGTGCAGCGGCTGATTGCGCTGAGGCGCGGTAGAGTCGCTCCCGTGCAACAAGCCATGCGCGGTAAGCTGCCGCAATGGGTCGCGAGCGCCGGGCAGCGGATTACGCCACCAGCTTTGCAGCAGGCCAGCCGTTGGACGTTGTTCGCCCTGCATATCCTCGAACAGCGTGCCGAAACGCGCGTCATCTTCGACCAGCCCGGCAGCAATCAACAGCGTCAATGCTTCGGGTGGGAGTTCTGCCACTATGCGCAGCGCACGAAGCGGCAGATGCCCGGCGACCCGCTCTTCCCAGACACAGATCGCATCCAGCCACCAGCGCAGCGCCTCACTCGGCGCGAGTCCTTTCACGCCATAGGTGATGATCTGGTTGTTGTACTCCGCGAGGAACGGATATTCCTCGAACATGGCCTGCCATGTCTCGTACCCCTCCGCGACCCGGTTCAGAATGTGCAAAACCGCCGCGCGCTGATAGAGCCAGAAATGTCCGGCGGCGGTGAGCGGTTGGTCAGGGAAGGGGTTCATCAACTTCACTCGTAATGAAAAGCGATAATGCGACCGGCGGCGGGTATCCAGCCAGGGTTGCGGTCCAGCCCCGCCAACCGGATCGCGACCGGATGCGCTTCGAGCGAGAATGTCACGTCCAGCCGAGTCCCGGTGAGGTAAACGCGCGCGGAGTGCATCAACAAAAGGCGTGCAAGTTCAGCGGATGAGGCCTCTGATGCGAGGCCGAGCGCCAAGCGCAAGCGAGCGCGCATGTAGCTCACCCACCCGCCTGCCCAGTGTGGAAGGTCGCTATCAAGTTCATCGATGGGCAGCGTAGATGGCGGCAGGGGCGCAGACTCGACTTCATCCATAAGGCTCGCGTCGGGTGGCTGATGTGGGTCGCGCCCCGCAAGGTCGGCGAGTAGCGACCACATTGGATCGCCGTCGTGCGGGTTAGGGAGTAGCGCGCGCCCGACCAGCGCCAGCAAATCCCAAATCGCGAGCGGCAAACTGGGTTCGAGCGGGCGCGTAAAATCGCCGTAGAGTTCCAAAAACAGGAACAGGTTGAGCAGATAGAAAATGCCGCCAAGCGAAGTTTCTAGCGAAGCGTTGAGTGAAGGTGAGGGCGGCGGTTCATATAGCCCGGTCGATTGAGAGTAATCTGGTTTGGTTTCCTCTGATGAAGCAGGCGGCGTGACTTCCCCCGACGAGACAGCGGATGGTGAATCGGATAGCTGCTGCATGATCGGGCGTGCTTCCGTTGCATCGCTTTGGGCGGTGCACCTAAGCTGGATTTTATTGTTTTCAATGGATTTTGGAGCATCAAGCAGACTACTGACCTGCGGCTCCACTATTGGAATATGCGAGACGCGCGGCGCAGTTTCCGTTTTCCGGGGAGCCTCGACTTGTAAATCCGGCGTTGAGCGAGGCAGCCGCGAGACGGCAGGCACAGGCGGCATTTGATAACGACGAGCCGCCGCCCACGCGCGCACCTGTTCGACAAACGCAAACGAGCGCACCACGACAGGCGCGCGGTAGAGCATCAGCCCGACGCCCAGCAACGCGGCCTGTTCAGGTGACAGGTTGGGCGTGCGGCTCTCAGCGATCCATGCTTGCCAGGGCGGATCATGTGCCGTCGTGGATGCAGGCTGGCTCTTTGTAGGAAGTGGAGTCGCCGATGGTATAGTGGTGGACGTGCCTTCGTAGGGTTTAATTTCCACAACAGGGGTCTTGGATCGTGCTTGCACGAGTGAAAACAGGTCGTCAAACGTCTGTGCGAGCGCTTCCAGCGCAAAAACACGCAATAGCACGCCTAGCACTTCGCGCGCATCAGGAAGCGCAAGTTTCCGTACGAACGGCACTGCGAGATTGCTGCGCGTCAGGTGTTCAAGCGCCGCCGGGATGCTCTCCGGCGACTCGATCCATGCCGTTGCTGGATGCTCCAGCCAGCGACCATTCGACGAAAGGGAACGCCACCACCACTGTGACGCCAGATCGCCACTCAGCCATGATTGGGCGAAGCACGCCAATAGTTCGCTCCTATCGGCGAAGAGGACCGCCCCGGCACTGGTGGGGATTGCTCCGGCGATGGGTCGCGCAGCATTGCGTACCCACCCTTCGAGGGCGATCCCTGCGGACTGCTTCCAGAGCGGCGGGGCGAAAAGCGCATTCGGCGCGAGCGACAACGTACCCGGACGCGGATCGTCCATTCGTCGGATGAAGAGCAGCGCGGCGGGTGGCAGGTTCGACGGATGCCGAAGCCCATCGCCCAGCAGACGCGAAATACGCTGCCCGGCGACAAGCGGATCAACGCCTGTCGCATGAACCCGCGCCCGCCCGATCTGCACCGCGTGCATGGGACTAGGACTTGCCTGACTTGAACAGCTTCAGGATCGAGGCGAGGAGTGCTTGCAGGAGTGTCAAGCAGCCCTGCGCTGCTGGCTCAGTAAGATCATACTTTGGCCTGCCAAAGATTTTCTCGGCAGGCAGGCGCTCCTCGCCTGGCTCGACTGCCTGAATCACGGTTTCGACCTGCGCCGTGCCGCCGTTCGGGACACGGATTACGTAAATATTTTCGGCGAGTTTTTCCGCGCCAACAAGGTTATGCGTCCAGCCCTCCAGCTCGCCCTGGTGGAAGACATGAAAGCCAAACGAGCCTTGCGCTTCCAGCACAGGGTACACCGTGCCATCGACGGTTGTGCGTGCGCCCGTATCGTGGAAGGCATGGACGCGGTAGGTCGGCATGAGGGGTTCGATGGCTTGCCAACGTCCTGAACTCTGGTATAACTTTTGCAGATTCGCAAAGTTTTCTTTGGGGTCGCCCTCGCGGTTGATGAACTCCTCACGTCGGCCTCGATCTCCTTGCGTTTCTTTCACAGGCATGTTGACCAGTTCGACATACAGGTACACGTCGCGCGGCTTGATCGAAATCGGCGCAAGACCTTTCACGCTGATCTCGGCTGGGCGGCTGAACGTGGAGCCGGGAACGAAATCCATGTTGCGGACGACGCTGCTCGTCGTGAAGGTCATGCCCGGTCCGCTCAATTCGACCAGCATACACTGGTGCGGGTGCGCTTGATATTCTGACCGTTCTGCTGGAGAGACAGTGAACTGCGTTTCGAGCGCTTGGTGTGTCCCATTGGCGATTGCGGCGTGTGTATTTGCGGGGCTAGGACTACCGACCTCGCTCCACTCGGCAGGCAGCGGCGGGTGTGAACCCCAGTTCGCGAGCCGGAACCGCGCAGAGAGCGTGTTAGCCGGGATGGTAGAACCGGTATCGTTCTTCGGTTCTGCAAACAGCGTATTGGCGCTGGTCAGCTTGATCGTGTGGGGGTCGGCATTGCGCGTGCCGATGTGCAGGTAGTCAATGCTGATCGCAGTTTTGGCGGTATCTCCCGCCGGAACGTTGATCAGGCTGCACCGCTCGCCCGCGCCTGCTGCCGGGTAGGACAGGAAGTTGAAAGTTGCAGGCGTGAGTGAACCCGGCCAGCGATACTGAGCGGTTCCCATTGCTGGCGCGAAATTGTTGATATAAAACCACATTCGTAACGCAGTGCCGAGCGCACCCAGCCCCGCGCCACCTGGCATGGATGCTGCTGGCACGACCATCTGGATCGCCCACATCGAGTTGCCACCGGGTATACGCCAGACGCGGGTTTTGTCATCCGCCCATGTCGGGGTACTACCCATATCTGTCAGGTTATCGAAACTCGCGCCATTTCGACGCAGCACGGTCCGCGTATACGCGCCGGAAGCGAGGTCCGCAGCAGTGACAGCGCTCGTCCCGTTCATCTGAATTTGGAGAACAAGCGTCGGTTGTCCTGCCCCTTCTAAACCAAATATCAGGTAGTCATTCGACGCGCTCAGGGCGGGATCGACCTTGACGAACCATGACAAATAAAGTTGTGGGCTGCCGCCTGCTGCATCGGCCAATGCACGGAAAGTCACCTGATCGCTCGTGCCGCTGCCAAACCCGACCTGGTACGCGCCACGCCAGCGCGGATCGTCTAAACCGGTGTTGAATCCAGCGCCCGATGACCACCACTGCGGTGGACCACTGAGGCCGGGAACGCCTGTTGCCTGTGGAATGATAGATACTACAGCCATGCTGCTCTTCTCCCTTTAGAATGCCGCGTCGCGCATTAGTTGCCAACAGCCAAATTCACAGTAATTGTCTGCTTGCGGGTTTGCCCCTGCCGCTGATAACCGATGACGAGTGGTACAGGACCTCCATTCGCAGGTGCTGTCACTGCAAAGATAGGTGTACGTGTATCAGGCGTTATAAGCGTTTCTTGTGCTGGCGTGGTCGGTCCACGAGCAACCGTCCAGCCTGTTGGCGGCGTGATGATCGGGGTATAAGTGCCAGCAACTGCGAAAACAACGTTGAGTTGCAGCGCTGCCTGTTGCCCGCCGGGAACAAACATAGTGTTGCTCGCGGTCTCGAATCGTCCGGGCGGGAAAGCGCTGTTTACAGTTAATGTAATGGTGTCGTCCGGCGGCTCGACCGCCTGCCCGACGGTAAACGACTCATCATCGGACGGCCATGTCGTCCCCTGCGTGGCGGCGGTGACGGTTAACCGGAATTGGCGGTTGTTCGGCAGCGTCGGGAAGGGATCGGCTGTGACTGCGAACTCGGTAAAGGTCGAGTCGAGGTCGAGCGAGGTGAGCGGTTCGTCATTCATTCGCATGACGTGCAGCGCCTGCAAGAGCGTGTTGGCAAGCGCCGCGCTATCAGTGCTAGCGACGGGCAGGACGGTCACGGAAGGTATAAACGTAAAAGCTGCCGGACCACCGCGAGACCGCGCGCGGAAAATAAAGCGTGTTTTCTGACCAGCCTTAATGTTGGTCGGCTCAGTACGGGACCACTGCACATCGACCGGACCATTGAAGGCCAGCACAGCGGGTTGTACGGTGATGCTGCGCGTCACCTGGGAAACGCGGTTGCGCATCAGCAGCTCGACCTCTTTTCCGGCTTCCGGTACGCCGGATAGATTGGGCATATCGAAGACGAGTTGTGTATCGCTTGACCCTGCTTTGAAAGCTGAGGCGGTGATGGGCTGGCCTCCCACGAAGACGCGCTGGCCGCCAACCGAAAAATCGAAGTTCGTGCCGCGAACGATTAACTGTGTCCCCACACGGTACGGTCCCGTCGCGGGTTCGAGCGCGGTGATAGTGAGCATACCAGCGGGACCGCCCTGCGCTTCAAGAGCCTCCAGCCGATCCAGTAATGAATTGAAAAAGTCAGCGGTGATCAGATCACCGGGTTTGACGTGCGAACTGGGCATCCCCTTCCGCTCCTTCCTGTTTAGCTAAAATTACTGTACGCCCATCGATTGACATCATATCGGGCGTCTCCCATAAACGGCATGTGGCCGTTGGCAAAGACCAGATATTCTTGCGGCTCGCTCGCGAGTGGACCTGCGACCGCCTGGCGGTTCTCACGCACGCGGTAGCTCCAGACCAAAACTTTGCTCTCCACCTGGATAGGCGGGAAGTGAAACGAGGCCGCAATCAGGTTTTCGATTTGCGCGCCTTCGATGATGTTGGGCGTGGTCCCGACCTGGTTGCGGAGGGTCATCCCTGCGAAGAACGCCGCCTCTGAGAAGCCAATCGGCCAGCGCGTGGACGCCAGGGGGATAACCCCGGCAGCAGGCAATTCGTGGAAATAGTCGGCTGCGCGCAGCGTACCCGGACTCGGAAGGTCATAGCGCGCTTCTATCTGATCCTGAAATTGCAGGAACCGCGCCTCGCGCTCGGCAATGTGGTGGTCATCGTAAAACGACGACCACGCGAATGTCTGCTTTGCAGGGTGGAGCCGGCGCCGAACGGTGTGCATGTCTACGAACTGTATTCCCTTATCCGCCATCCAGAAAATTGTAGCGAGTGGGACATCACAAATTGTCAATTCGCCCTTCTCACGTAGCTTCGCCAGGTAGCCAGTATCCGCCGTCGGGTTGCCGAAAGGTGCATCGAGCGCGAATGCAGGCTCAATGCAGCCCATCGCCACCCGGTTCTGCACGAGCAACGGTTTTGCGAGGTCGGCGGCACTCGCCTTAAGCGCGATGAGGCGGAACTGCACCGTCTCGACCGTATATCGGGTATTGCAGCCCGCATCGATGTTGGCAAGACCGCTGACGGGTGCGCGGCCTTCGCTCATCTCCGCTGGGCAGAGAACAAGCAGATATACATCCGTCCCGGCCAACTGCGCCGTAACTCGTGTTCCCGCACATGGCGCAAATGCTCCTGTACCGCTTTCCACTGCCTCCTCGCCACCGTCCGTCAGCGTCACATCTACATCAGCGTAGAGCGTGAGGGAAACGCCATTCGTATTGAGCGCCGTCCCTGCCGTCATACGCAGAGTCGGCTGCAACTGCCCCTTGCGCTCGCTGACGGTGAGACCGTTTACAATTCCGGTCCCCATAGCGAGTCCAAGTTGCCGCCGCGCTTCGATTTGCGCGCTCTGCTCATGTGTGAGGTCTTCACCAGAGAGCAGCCGCCCATTGAAAAAATTTACCAGCCGCACCGAGTCCGCGCTGCGGATCGGGTTTCTCAGAGTGGTCATCGCCATAATCCGCCTATGCCTCGTATCGGCTGACTTCGATCATCAGTTCAACTTGCTTGAGTTCATCGTCATTGAGCGGTCCCGCAATAAGTTCCGGGTTGCCGCCAGCGACGGAGATGCCCAGCCTTTTCAAGACAAGTGTGAAGCCGCGCGCCTGAAACGCGCCGAGATTGACGTTGAGCGGGAGCGCTCCGTCCTCATTCGGGCTGACAGGCAGCACTTTCACTATGTACATGAATGAGGCATCCGGCTGGGTATAGTCCGCGAAGGTCACGGCTACCGTGCCGCCGCGTCCGGCTTTCGCCGTAAGTTTGTTGTAATTTGGGTTGCCTGAGGTTCCATCGCATGTCACGACCCCGGCAGCGACGATGCTATAGGTTTTGGCAGTATGTCGTACCACATCGGTAATCGGCGATACAGGCGCAGCGGATGGGTCTACAGCGATCCAGTGTCCACCGCTCGGCGTTGTTTGAAACGCGAGAAGTTGCCCATCGCCCGGTGGTGCGGCGAGGGTTGGCACGACCGGGATGTTCTGAATTGCGCTGACAATATTGTTTTCCAGCGGTCCATCGACATCCCCGCTCAACGTAATCCCAGGCGACGCGGGTGGCGAAAGCGGCCCCGCAACCCCGGACACCGTGAGATTGCCAAGCGCCCACTCCTGCAACATCCGCAGGTGCAGCACATAAGGCCGCTGCGTTTCGTCAAGCGTAGCCACAATCGGAGAAGCCAGCACCCAAACGTTGGTCAGTGCGTCCCAAACCAGCGACACGTTCACCTTCGCCAGCAACATGCATTCTTCGGCTGGTATATCCCCGCAGCCGGAGAGTGATCGTAGTTCTGTCGTCCACATCAGGAAGGCCGCACGCAAATATTCGACGCTTTGCGCAGCCGGGATTTTCAGATTTCCGGGTGGGCTGAGAGGTGACAGCGGCAAAAGTGGCGAGAGCGGGGACAGCGGTGAGAGCGGCGTAAACCGCTCGCGAATCTGCGCCTCGAACATTTCAAGCGAGAGCGTATCAGGATCGCTGGAAATTTCGACGGTACGCAGCCACGCCACGAATTCGCGTACTGCATCCTCTTCCGGCTGCGCAGGCGGTGGTGCGAATTTCAGATGCAATTGGTAGCTATCCATGATGCGCGAGGCGACCATCACCTCGTCTTCACTCCGGCACGGTTGCCGGGGAGCGGGAGTTTATCCGTTTCGCATTCGGCGTAACATAGCGACACATAGAGCGGCAGCACCATCAACGCGCCGGGCGCGGCCCCGCCAAAGCGCTCGAAAAGTTCCTGACGGCGTCCGGGGGCGGCAAGCCAGTTTTGCAGGTATGCACATTGGCTATCTGTCACGCGAATGAATTGCCCCTGTGGATTGACCGCCAAACCCGGCTCGATGGCAATATAATTGCCCTTCGTATCCTGCTCGATATGCACGCGCAAGCCGCACACGGTCCCATAGCCGATCAGTTCGCGAACGGCCAGCTTGTCGCGCCCATTCAGGTACGCGAACTCCTGCAAGAGGTCGTCCTCACCCAGAATCATGCCGCGCGTGTAGTTCGTGTGTTTGCTGAGGTCCAATGCCGTACTGGATGTCGTTATCGTTTTTTGTGTTTGAAAACT
>Ga0123338_10003950_pt1 | contig 13150 bp, 8 predicted proteins | sample grotaG_FD_89793 | JGI IMG/M metagenome (GOLD analysis project Ga0123338, IMG submission 89793) | Glacier valley bacterial and archeal communities from Borup Fiord, Nunavut, Canada, to study Microbial Dark Matter (Phase II) -... | ecosystem: Environmental > Aquatic > Freshwater > Ice > Glacier ... | reverse complement strand
TGGATCGCGCCGAACACCAGCAGTTCGGCACCCTTGAACGTATAGACGATGTCGATCCGCCGCTGGCTGAGATCGGTGATCAGGCGCACCGGCGCTGCGCCGATGCACGCCAGCCACACGAGCAGCAGCGCAAGGTACTTCACCCGCTGAACACCGTGTACAGTTCGGCCGGCCGCCACGTCAGCCCGATTGCCAGCCGTACCGCGACGCCGACGACCAGCAGCGCGAGCCCGAGCCGCAATTTTTCGGGCGACACCTTCTGCGCCGCGCGCACGCCGAACTGCGCGCCGAGCACGCCGCCCGACAGCAGCAGGATCGCCAGCACGATATCGACCGTCTGCGATTCGACCGCGTGCAGCAATGTCGTCGCGGCGGTCACGAAGATGATCTGGAACAGCGACGTGCCGACCACGGTCGATGTCGACATGCCGAGCAAAAAGATCATCGCGGGGACGAGGATGAAACCGCCGCCGATGCCCATGATCACCGTCAAAATGCCGACCGCGACCCCCAGCAGCAGCGGCGCGAGCGGCGAGATATACAGCCCCGATTTGTAAAAGCGCATCTTGCCCGGCAGGCTGGCGATGTATTTGTTATGATGGTGCAGCCGCGCCGGAGCCTTGGTGCCGCGCGCCTGCCGCCGCACTGCGCCGACGGCTTCCTTGAGCATCAGCCCGCCGACGGTGCCAAGGAACAATACATAGATCAGGTTGATCGTCACATCGATCTGCCCGAGCTGCTGGAGCCAGTGGAACAATACCGATCCCAGCCCCGCGCCGATGAACCCGCCTGCCACGAGCACGCCGCCCATCTTGACGTCGACACCGCCGCGTTTCCAATAAGCGAGCGCGCCGCTGACGCTCGCGCCAGTGATCTGCGTCGCCGACGACGCCACCGCGACGGCGGGCGGGATGCCGTAGAAAATCAGCAGCGGCGTCGTCAGGAAACCGCCGCCGACCCCGAACATCCCCGACAGGAAACCGACCAGCGCGCCCAGCAGCACGATAATCGCCCAGTTGACCGAGATTTCGGCGATGGGGAGGTAGATGCTCATGACGCGGCGGACGATAGCGACGCCGGGCGGCAGGTTCTACCCCTTCAGTCTTCCTCCTCCTCACGCCCGACAAGGTCGAGCGCGCGCGCCTTGATCTGGCGGGTCTGGCACCAGTGTACCAGCGCCTCCTCGCGGCCGTGCGTCACCCACACCTCCGACGGCGCGAGCTCGGTGCAGGTGGCGGTCAGCTCGTCCCAGTCGGCATGGTCGGAAATGATCAGCGGCAGTTCGACCCCGCGCTGCACCGCGCGCTGCCGCACCCGCATCCACCCCGACGCCATCGCGGTGATCGGATCGGGCAACCGCCGCGACCAGCGGTCGTTCAATGCCGATGGCGGGGCCAGCACGATCGCCCCCTTCATGTCGGCAGGCTTGAGCCCGGCAGCCGGGCGCAGCTCGCCGAGATCGACTCCGAACGCGGCATAAAGATCGCACAGCTTTTGCATTGCACCGTGGATGAAGATTGGCGCGGCATGGCCCATCGCGCGCAGTTCGGCGATCACCCGCTGTGCCTTGCCGAGCGCATAAGCCCCCACCAGCACGCAGCGGTCGGGCTCCGCATGCAGTGCGGCGAGCGCCTTTGCCAATTCGTCGGCGACCGGCGGGTGGGTGAACACCGGCAGGCCGAACGTCGCCTCGGTAACGAAAATATCGCAGGGCACGGGCTCGAACCCGGCGCACGTCGGATCGGCGCGGCGCTTATAGTCGCCCGACACCACAATGCGTTCGCCGCGGTGTTCGAGCACGATCTGTGCCGAACCGAGGACGTGGCCGGCGGGCACGAACCGCACATCGACATCGTTGATTCGAACCGGCTGGCCATAGTCGACCGCCTGCGCGCCAGTCTGCTCGCCGTAGCGCACATCCATGATCGCGAGCGTCGCAGCGGTTGCCAGCACCTTGCCATGCCCGGCACGCGCATGATCGGCATGGCCGTGCGTAATCAGTGCATCGGGCTTGGGTCGCGACGGATCGATCCAGAAATCGCCGGGCGCGACGTAAATACCCTCGGGATGGGGCTGCAGCCAGGATCCGATCGCCATCTGGTTGATATGGGGGACGATCGCCGCGACCGCCACCCGGCTGCGGCGATGGGCACCACATGTGCTGGCGCGCGTTAATCACCTGTGCGTTTTGACGGAGTAAGACGACTGCATGGGTCTCGTGATCTTCAACCCTAAGGCGGAACCAGGCGTCGAGTCGCAACGGCTTGCCATGCTTGCAGCGCTGGAAATTCTCGATTCGCCAGCCGAGCGCGTCTTCGACACCATCGCAGCGACTGCGCAACGCACGCTGGGTTGCCCGATTGCACTGATCTCACTGATCGACGACAGCCGCCAATGGTTCAAGGCGAAATGCGGCCTCGCGCTGAGCGAGACACCCCGCGATCAGGCATTTTGCGCGCATGCGATTGCCGCCGACGCGATGCTGGTGGTCAACGATGCCGCCGCCGACCCGCGCTTCGCCGACAATCCGCTGGTGCTTGGGCCGCCGTACATTCGCTTTTACGCCGGTGTACCAGTCCGGCTGCGCGCAGCAGACGCCGCGGGATCGTCGTTGCCGATGGGCACGCTGTGCGTCATCGACCATCAACCCCGCGACTTGAGCGCAGCCGACATCGAGCAGCTGCACGACCTCGCCAATCTTGTCGAAACGCTGCTGGAAGCCCGCGCGGCGGCGCAAGCCGCGATGCGGTTGGCCGACGAGCGCCAGACCGTGCTGCACGCGCTCGACCGGTCGCACCGCCAATTCCGGCAAGCCGAACGCATGGCGAATATCGGTTCATGGCGGCTGACGCTGGCTGACAACCGGACCGAATGGTCCGATCAGGTTTACGCTATCCACGGCCTGTTGAAAGGCACCGACACGCCGCTGCTGACCGCGCTGGATTTCTACCCGCCGGGGTCGCGTGAGGCGATCCAGTCGGCGCTGACCGCGACGATTGAATCGGGCAAGCCGTTCACGCTCGAAACCGATTTCCTGACGGCGCAGGGCGAAAAACGCCGCATCCGCACGATGGGTGAACTCGAACTTCGCGGCGGCGAACCGGTCGCGGTGATCGGTGTATTTCAGGACATCACCAGCCGCTATGCGATGGAGCAGGCGCTTCGCGTCACCGCGAATATCGACGACCTGACGCAGCTTGCCAACCGGGCGTGGTGCAACGAGGTGATCGACGAAAAGCTGGCGGCGGCGCGCGCCCGCGAAGCGCCGCTGGCGCTGCTGCTGATCGACCTCGATCACTTCAAGTCGGTCAACGACCGGTGCGGTCACCTTGCCGGAGATGCGTTGTTGCAGCGGGTGGCGGCACGGTTATGCGACCCGTGTCTCGACGGCAGTTTCGCCGCGCGGATCGGCGGCGATGAATTCGTACTGGTGGTAACCGCACCGCACCTACTTGCCGACCTGCCTGCCACCGTTGCCCGGCTGCTCGCCGCGCTGCACGAAAAGGTCGACCTCGCCGGCGTGTGCGTCGAAGTATCCGGGACGATCGGGGTTGCGATGTTCGAAGCCGATGTGATCGGCCGCAGCGACCTGCTCCACCGCGCCGATATTGCGCTGTACGAGGCCAAGCGCGCGCGGCGGGGAGCAGCGAAACTGTATGGCGACGCGCACTTGATATGCGCAGACACCGTGCGGGCCTTACGCGCGGTTTCCTAGTAGGCGGCACAGGTCCGGTTTCGATGTCGCAGATATGAGCCTTTGGGAGTCCGACGCGCTATATGGGTGCGGTGACCGCCGACCCCCGCCTGCCTGCACCGATCATCGACTGGTTCGCCGCGCGCGGCTGGGCAGTTCGGCCCCACCAGCTGGCGATGCTGGCGGCGGCAGCGGCGGGGGACCATGCGCTCCTGGTGGCGCCGACGGGGGCGGGCAAGACGCTCGCCGGGTTCCTGCCGACGCTCGCCGACCTGATCGATCACCCGACCGAGGGTTTGCACACGCTGTACGTGTCGCCGCTGAAGGCGCTGGCGGTCGATGTCGCGCGCAACCTGACCGCACCGATCGCCGAGATGGGGCTGAATATTCGCGTCGAGACGCGCACCGGCGACACCAGTTCGGACCATAAGAAGCGCCAGCGCGAAGACCCGCCGCAGATCCTGCTGACCACGCCCGAATCGCTGTCGCTGCTGATCAGCTATCCCGACGCGGCGCGGATGCTGAGCGGCGTGCGCACGGTGATCGTCGATGAAATCCACGCCTTTGCCACCACCAAGCGCGGCGACCTGCTGCAGCTGGCGCTCGCGCGGTTGCAGCACATCGCGCCCGGCCTGCGCCGCGTCGGGCTGAGCGCGACGATCGCCGACCCGGAGGCGTATCAGGGCTGGCTGGCCCCCGACGCCGATGCGAGCGTGGTGCAGCGCGTCGTCGGCGATCCGGGCGCCGAGCCGCGCGTCGATATCCTCGTTCCCGACGGGCGCATTCCGTGGGCGGGGCACAATGGCCGCTATGCCGCCGCCGAAGTGTATAAGCTGATCGCCGCACACCGGCTGACGATCGTCTTCGTCAACACGCGCGCCGTCGCCGAGCTGGTGTTTCGCGACCTGTGGACCGCCAATGACGACGCGCTGCCGATCGGCATCCATCACGGCAGCCTTGCGACCGAAGCGCGCCACAAGGTCGAGGCCGCGATGGCAAGCGGGCGCCTGCGCGCGATCGTCGCGACGTCGAGCCTCGATCTCGGCATCGACTGGGGCGATGTCGATCTGGTCGTCCAGATGGGGGCTCCCAAGGGCGCGTCGCGGCTGTTGCAGCGCATCGGGCGCGCCAACCACCGCATGGACGAACCCAGTACGGCGGTCGTCGTGCCGGGCAACCGTTTCGAATATCTCGAATCGCTCGCGGCGCGCGACGCGGTCATGGCAGGCGAGCTCGATGTCGATCAGTTCCGCCCCGGCAGCCTCGATGTCCTTGCGCAGCACATCATGGCGGTGGCCTGCGCCGCGCCGTTCGCTGCCGACGCACTGTACGCCGAGGTCCGCAGCGCCGCCGCTTATGCCGGGCTGCCGCGCGCCGATTTCGACGCGACGCTCGATTTCGTCGCGACCGGCGGCTACGCGCTCAAGGCATACGACCGCTATCGCCGCATTACGCTTGGCCCCGATGGGCTGTACCGGGTGTCGCATCCGCGGCTGGCGACGCAGCACCGGTTGAACGCGGGGACGATTGTCGAGGCAGCAGCGCTCAACATCCGCTTCGGGCGGCGCGGGCGCAGCCTCGGCAAGGTCGAGGAATGGTTCGCCAGCCAATTGCGCATCGGCGACAGCTTCATGTTTGCCGGATTGACGGTCGAGGTCACCGGGTTCGACGGCGGCGACATGATGGTCAAGCTCGGCAAGGGCGACCCGCGCGTGCCGACGTATGTCGGTGGGCGGATGCCGCTGACCACCAACCTTGCGGCGCGCGTGCGTGGGCTGTTCAACGCCCCCGAACGCTGGGCGGAAATGCCGCCCGAGGTGCATGAATGGCTCGATTACCAGCGGCTGCGTTCGGTGCTGCCGGGCATCGACGACCTGCTGGTCGAGACATTTCCGCGCGACGGGCGGCATTTCATGGTGGCGTACGGCTTCGAAGGGCGCAACGCGCACCAGACGCTCGGCATGCTGTTGACGCAGCGGATGGAGGCGGCCGGGCTGCAGCCATTGGGCTTCGTCGCGAGCGATTACATGGTCGCGACATGGAGCCTGCAGCCGGTCGATAACCCCGCGCCGCTGTTCTCGCCCGACGTGCTCGAAGCCGAGCTGCGCGAATGGATCACCGAATCGCCGTTCCTGCGCCGCGCCTTCCGCGAGGTCGCGGTGATCGCCGGGCTGATCGAGCGCGTTCAGCCCGGGCAGCACAAGACCGGCAAGCAGGTGACGTTTTCGGCCGACCTGATCTATGACGTGCTGCGCCGCCACGAGCCCGGCCATCTGCTGCTGACCGCCGCCTGGGCCGATGCGCGTTCCAAGCTGACCGACATTGCGCGGCTGGCGAGCCTGCTCGACCGCTCGACCACCGCGCTGGTCCATCAACGCCTCGACCGCGTCTCGCCGCTCGCGGTGCCCGTGCTGCTCGAAGTCGGGCGCGAGCGCGTCGCCGGAGCCGCCGACGACGCGCTGCTGCTCGAGGCGGACGCGCTGGCGGCAGAGGCGATGACGCTCGATTGAAGAGCTCCCATCCGGGGGAGGACGGAGAGGGCTGGACGGCAGCATCCGCCAATGGCACATCGGCGCCATGCCCGATGTTTCCTTTTCGTTCGCTGGCCATCGCTTCGTGCCGCTCGCGTCGGGCGCGCTGTATTGGCCGTCAGCGAATGCATTGCTGGTGGCCGATCTGCATCTGGAAAAGGCGAGTTTCTACGGCATCCACGGCCAGTTCCTGCCGCCGTACGACAGTTTCGATACGCTCGCCGCCTTGTCCGCGGCGCTGGCGTTGACCGGGGCGCGGCGGGTCTGGTGCCTTGGCGATTCGTTCCATGATAGCGGCGGCGCGGCGCGGCTGCCGGTGGCGGCGCGGGCGACGCTGCAGGCGCTGATCCACCAGCTCGACTGGGTCTGGATCACCGGCAACCATGACGGCGACAGCGCGGGAACGCTGGGCGGGCGGGTGCTGGTCGAGGCGGTCGCCGACGGCATCGCGCTGCGCCACGAAGCGCTGGCCGGAGCCGCCGAGCCCGAGATTTCGGGGCATTTCCACCCGAAGGTCGCGGTGCGGATCCGCGGGCGGCGGATCGTGCGGCGGTGTTTTGCCATGACGCCGCAGCGCATCGTGCTGCCGGCGTTCGGCGCGCTGACCGGCGGGCTCGACGTCGGCGATCCGGCGTTCGTCGCAGCGATCGGCGGCCCGATGCTGGCGCTGGTGCCGACGGCGGCGCGGCTGTTGCGGTTTCCGGTGGCGGCCTAGGCCAAGGCTGCGACGACTAGTTGCCGAATTCGGCGCGGACTGCCGCGGTGTGCTCGCCCAGCGCCGGCACCGCCAGCCCGGTCCCGCGCGCAACGGCGGCCAGCGACGGCAGGTCGACGCTGCCGGTCGGGGTCAGGGCGCGGACCCGGCGGAGCTGCGCATGGTGCGACAGGTCGGCGACCGAATTGACCGCGGCATAGGCAATGTCGGCGGCGCGCAGTTTCGCGGCAGCGGCGGTGCTGTCGATGGCGGCGAACACCGGCGCGACACAGCCATCGACCGCCGCACGGTTGGCGACGCGCCGCGTGTTCGACGCAAATCGCGGATCATCGAGCAGCGCGGGTTGGTTCAGCACACCCGTACACAGCCGCGCCCATTCGCGCTCATTTTGCACCGACAGCATGATCTGGCGGCCGTCGCTGCAGCGGAACGCGCCATAGGGCGCGATCGACGGATGGTTCAAGCCGACACGCGCGGGCGCGGCACCGGCATAGTCATGGTGCAGCAGCGGAACGGTCATCCATTCGGCGAGCGAATCGAACAGCGACACGGCGATGGCGCTGCCTTGACCGGTGGTGCCGCGCGCGATCAGCGCCTCGAGGATCGCCGCATGCGAATTCATCCCGCAGGCGATATCTGCCACCGAAACGCCGACGCGCCCCGGTTCGGCCGGTCCGCCGGTAATCGATGCGAGCCCGGTCTCGCACTGAATCAGCAGGTCATAGGCCTTGCGGTCGCACTCCGGCCCATGCGCGCCGTAACCGGAGATGTCGCAGGTGATCAGCCGGGACTGCCGCGCGCGCAACGCCGCCGCCCCGAAGCCGGCACGCGCCGCCGCTCCGGGGCCGAGGTTCTGGATGAACACGTCGGCGCGCGCGAGCATGGCCGTCAACACGGCCGCGTCGCCGGGCTGCTTGATGTCGAGCACAACCGACTGCTTGCCCTGGTTGAGCCAGACGAAATAGGCGCTCTCGCCGTGGACGACGGCGTCATAGCCGCGCGCGAAATCGCCCTCGGCCCGCTCGATCTTGATGACGCGCGCGCCTGCCGCCGCCAGCCGCGCCGATGCGAGCGGCGCGGCAACCGCTTGTTCGAGCGCGACGACGAGCAGGCCATCGAGCGCGCCCATCAAAAGCTTTTGGGTAGCCCGAGTACATGCGTCGCGACATGGCTCAGGATCAGATTCGTGCTGATCGGGGCGACCTGATACAGCCGGGTCTCGCGGAACTTGCGCTCGATGTCATATTCCTCGGCAAAGCCGAAGCCGCCGTGTGTCTGGACGCACATGTCGGCGGCGAACCATGATGCTTCGGACGCGAGCAGCTTGGCCATGTTCGCTTCGGTCCCGCATGGTGCCCCGGCGTCATAAAGCGCGGCCGCCTTCTCGACCATCAGCGCCGCCGCGCCGATCTGGACGTGCGCGCGCGCGATCGGGAACTGCACGCCCTGGTTCATGCCGATCGGGCGGCCGAACACTTCACGGTCGCGCGCATAGGCCGCGGCGCGGTCGACGAAAAAGCGCCCGTCACCGATGCATTCGGCGGCGATCAGGATACGCTCGGCATTCATCCCCGACAGGATGACCTTGAAGCCGTCGCCTTCGGTACCGATCAGGTTGGCGACCGGCACGCGCAGGTGATCGAAGAACAGTTCGGTTGTGGCATGGTTGAGCATCGTGCGGATCGGCCGGATCGTCAGCCCGTTGCCGACCGCGGTCCGCATATCGACGAGCAGCACGCTCAGCCCGTCACTGGGGCGTACGCCGTCGTCGCGCGCCGCCGTGCGCACCAGCAGCACCATCAGGTCGCTGTGTTCGGCGCGGCTGATCCAGAGCTTTTGCCCGGTCACCACGAAGTCGTCGCCGTCGCGGTGCGCGACCGTGCGGATGCGCGTCGTATCGGTGCCGCTCGTCGGTTCGGTGACGGCGAACGCCTGCAGCCGCAGCGCACCGCTCGCCACCTGCGGCAGCCATTCGGCCTGTTGCGCGGCCGAGCCGTGCTGCAGCAGCGTGCCCATCACATACATTTGCGCGTGCGCCGCGCCGCCATTGCCACCCGAACGATGGATTTCCTCGAGGATCGCCGCAGCGGCTGCCAGCCCCAGCCCCGATCCGCCGAACGCCTCGGGGATCAGCACCGACAGAAACCCGGCTTTGGTCAGCGCGGCCACGAACTCGACCGGATAGGCACGCTCGCGGTCTTTCGCCTGCCAATAGCTGCCGGGAAAGTCGGCGCACAACCGGCTGACCGCGTCGCGGATGTCGGCAAAGGCATCGCTGCGGTCCATGACTGTTGTCTATCCGGCACAGCCCCATCGATGCAAACTGCCGACGCCGTGGCTCTCGACATGGCGCTTGATTTAGCGTCCCCTGTGCCGAAGAGTTGTCCGTACAAATTGTCGCGGTCGCGAACGCCGGGGGTTGCAGCATGGGCTATCGATTGGGGGTCGACGTCGGCGGCACGTTCACCGACCTGCTGCTGTTCGACGATGCGACCGGCGATTTCTGGCGCCACAAGACGCCGTCGACACCTGACGACAGCTCGGAGGGCATCCTGCACGGCGTCACCACGATCTGCGCCGACGCCGGAGTTTCGCCAGCGGCGATCGCGACGTTCCTGCACGGCACCACGGTGGCGACCAATGCGATGCTGGAGGGCAAGGGCGCGCGCGTCGGGCTGGTCACCACGCAGGGCTATCGGCAAGTCATGCAGATCGCGCGCAGCTTCGTGCCGGGCGGGCTTGCAGGGTGGATCATCTGGCCCAAGCCGGTGCCGCTCGCGGCGTTGGAAGATACCGTCGAGATTGCCGGGCGCATCGATGCGCAGGGGCGTGAAATTCGACCCGTCGACGATGCCGATATCGTCAGCCAGCTCGAGACGCTTAAGGCGCGCGGCGTCGAGGCGCTGACCGTCAGCCTGATCAACGCCTATCTGAACGGCGCGCACGAGAGCCGCGTGGCGGCGCTGGCGGCCGAAATCATGCCCCATGTGCCGGTGTCGCTGAGCCATGTCGTGCTGCCCGAAATGCAGGAATATGAGCGCACGCTGACGACCGTCGCCAATGCCGCGGTGCGCCCGATCGTGGGGCGCTACGTGCGCAACCTGCGCGGGCGGCTGGAGGCGACCGGCATGGCGGGCAAGCTCAGCCTGCTGCGCTCCGACGGGGGGCTGATGTCGGCGCTGAAGGCCGAGGAGCATCCGGTGGCGCTGTTGATGTCGGGCCCGGCGGGCGGCGTCACCGGCGCACTGTGGGTTGCGAAGAACGCCGGGTTGAAGAACATCCTGACGCTCGATGTCGGCGGCACCTCGACCGATGTCGCGCTGATCGAAAACGGCGAGCCGCGCCGCGTCCGCACCACCGACGTCGGGCATCTGTCGGTGCGCGCCTCGTCGCTCGACGTGAAGACCGTCGGTGCCGGCGGCGGCTCGATCGCCAGTGTCCCCGAATTGACGAAAGCCCTTCGCGTCGGCCCGCAGTCGGCGGGCGCGGTACCGGGACCGGCGGCGTACGGCAAGGGCGGGACGCTGCCGACCGTCACCGATGCGAATGTCGTGCTCGGCTATCTGCCCGAAAACCTCCTCGGCGGGACGTTCAAGCTCGACCGTCCCGCCGCCACCCGTGCGGTCCAGACGATCGCCGACGCACTCGGCATCGACCTGATGGCGGCGGCGCGCGGCATCATCGACATCGTCAACGAAAACATGTTCGGCGCGCTGCGCATGATCTCGGTACAGCAGGGCTATGACCCGCGCGATTTCGCGCTGATGGGATTCGGCGGCGCGGGGCCGCTCCATGTCAATGCGGTCGCGCGGCTGATGGGCAGCTATCCCGCCGTGTCGCCGGTTTCGCCGGGCGTGTTGTGCGCGCTGGGCGATGCCACCACGCGCACGCGCACCGAAACCGCGCGCTCGCTATCGAAACGCGTGTCGGAGACCAGCCTTGCCGAGGTGACCGCGATGCTTGCCGAAATGGACGCGCAGGTCCGCGCCGAGCTTGCCAGCGACGGGGTCGGCGATGTCACCACCGCGTTCGAGATCGACGTGCGCTATTCGGGGCAGGCGTTCGAGGTGCCGATGACGATCGACCCTGAAACGCTGCGCAGCGGCGGCATCGCCGCACTGACCGCGCGTTTCGACGACGAGCATCGGCGGCTGTTCACTTTCAACATGGACAGCGAACACGAGTTGGTGAACCTGCGCGCCGTCGGCATGGGCCCGGCGCTCGACCTGCCCGCGCATGAACTGCCGCAGGGCGACGGCTCACCCGCCGCCGCACGGCTGCGCGACCATATGCTTTGGATGGACGGCGAAAACCAAGCCGCCGTGATCTACGACCGGTCGAAATTGCGCGCCGGCGACGTCATCCCCGGCCCGGCGATCGTCACCGAAATGGACTCGACCACGCTGATCGAGACGAAGCACATCGGCACGGTCGACCGGTTCGGGAATATCATGATCACGCCGGTTTAATTGCGCGTGTCATTCCTGCGAACGCGGGAATGACGACAGAGATCAAGCAAGAGGGACGCCCCCATGCCCGCCACGATTCGCCAGACCAACGCCGCACCGTTCGCCAGCGAGCCGATCGACCCGGTGACGCTCGACATCATCGAGAACGCGCTGCGCAACGCGCGTGTCGAGATGGACACGACGCTGGTCCGCACCGCGATGTCGCCGGGCATCCGCGAACAGGGCGACGCCTTCCCGCTGATTGCCGACCATAAGGGCCGGATGATCGTCGGCCAGTTCGGCAGCTTCATCGGCGGCTTCCTCGAAAACTACGCCGGACATCTGGAGGACGGCGACATGATCTTCCTGTCGGACCCCTATTCGGTCGGCGGCGCGATCAGCCATTCGAACGACTGGCTGGTGCTGCTGCCGGTGTTCAAGGACGGGCGGCTGATCGCCTATACCTCGATGTTCGGGCACCAGTCGGACATCGGCGGCATGGTCGCCGGGTCGATGCCGATCCGCGCCACCTCGATCTTTCAGGAGGGCGTCCGCATCCCGGCGGTGAAGATCTGGAAAGCCGGCGTCTATAACGAAGACCTGATCGCGCTGGTGATGCACCAGACGCGCTCGCCCGAATGGTGCAAGGCGGATTTGAACGCGCTGGTCGCGTCGTGCCGGGTCGCGGCGCGCCGCGTGACCGAAATGGCGCACCGCTTCGGCGACGACGTGTTCGTGTCGGCGTGCGAGGCGCTGCTGGCGCGCAACCACCGCGCGATGGCGCAGTTGATCGACACCGCGATCGGCGACGATCCCGTGACGTTCGAGGATTATATCTGCGACGACGGGCTGGGGTTCGGCCCGTACAAGATGAAATGCACGATGTCGAAGCGGGACGGCCGCGTCATCCTCGACTTTGCCGGGACCGATCCGCAGTCGGCGGGGCCGATCAACTTTTACCTGAACGAGAACATGATGCGGATGTTCTTCGGCATCTACATGATCATGGTGTTCGACCCCGCGATCCTGTTCAACGATGGCTATTACGACCTGATCGACGTGCACATTCCCGAAGGATCGCTGTTGAAGCCGGTGTTCCCGGCGGCGCTCAGCGGGCGCACCCACGCGCTCGGGCGGCTGTTCGACGTGCTCGGCGGCCTGCTCGGCCAGAAAACGCCCGAGTTTCTCAATGCCGCCGGTTTCTCGTCGTCGCCGCACCTGTTCTATTCGGGCACCGACGCCAAGGGCGACTGGTTCCAGCTGTTCCAGATCGGCTTCGGCGGCATCCCCGGGCGGCCGATGGGCGACGGACCCGACGGGCATTCGCTATGGCCGAACTTCACCAACGTGCCGAACGAGTTTCTCGAACGCTATTTCCCCCTGCGCATCGAACGCTACGAGACCGTTGCGGATTCGGGCGGTGCCGGGCTGCACCGCGGCGGCAACGGCATCCTGATGACCTACCGCTTTCTCGAGCCCGGGCAAATCGCGATCCACGACGACCGCTGGTTCGTGCCGCCATGGGGCGTCAACGGCGGCGAGCCGGGCGTCCGCGCACGCAAACTGTTGCGCCGCGCCGACGGTACCGCGACGATTGTCGGCAACAAGGTGGAGGATATTGCCGTCGCGGCGGGTGACGAGCTCGACTTCATCACCTGGGGCGGCGGCGGCTGGGGCGACCCGCTGGCGCGCGATGCGGCGCCGCCGTCATCGCCGCACGCAGCGTCGCTGTCGCCGCCACGTCGACCGCGACGCTGCGTGC
>Ga0123338_10003949_pt1 | contig 13150 bp, 15 predicted proteins | sample grotaG_FD_89793 | JGI IMG/M metagenome (GOLD analysis project Ga0123338, IMG submission 89793) | Glacier valley bacterial and archeal communities from Borup Fiord, Nunavut, Canada, to study Microbial Dark Matter (Phase II) -... | ecosystem: Environmental > Aquatic > Freshwater > Ice > Glacier ... | reverse complement strand
GTTTATTCTTGATCTACCTATCATAACCGATGAAGAAAAATAGCAGCGTAGCATCACTAGTGATGCTACGCTGCTATTTTGTACCTCGCGTTATTGCTGTGGTGGTTGGTTATAAGGGTTTGGGTATTGAGGTTGTCCATAGGGATTCGCTGGTGGTTGAGGTTGTCCATAGGGATTCGCTGGTGGCTGTGGTTGCTCGTAAGGATTGGGTGGTTGCGGATAACCAGCACCGGGTGCTTGCTGAAACGCGCCAGGGGTGGACGGGTACTGTGTCGGGTAGGGTTGCTGCTGGACTGGCTGTTGCGAATATGGTTGCTGCATTGGTTGTTGTGGGTAAGGGAACGGGGGTGTCCCAGATACAGGTGTACCCATGTATGAGGGTATAACCACTGCGGGTGTCTTCTTCCTCGGAAGGAAAAACGCGCCCACGAGTGCAAGCAGGCCAACGACAATTAGACCTCCACCTAGTCCCCACTGGTTGCGATTATACCCCTGTGGGTTACTGATATATTCAGGCGTTTTGTATACCCTTTGTCCATTGGTATCGCTTGCGGTGATCTCAACAACCTTTGCCGCTGTCCCATTCAAGTGTGTGCCAATGCTTGATTTGACATCAATAGAGGTGGTTTCTGCTGGGTCGTATACAAAGGAAATAGTATCGCCATCAGCGAAACTAGTAAGTTTTGGACTAAAGTTGTTCTCATGAATAATGTACAATGCTGGGTTTCCGTCCATCTGTAAGTAGTTTGTGCCATCAGATGTCAGGTAGTGCGCGATGTTGCCTTGCGCGACGCTCTTATAGTTGGTGCTACGTGAACCAAGACCATAGACAATGCCAAATAACAAAAGAACTATTCCGAGAGCGACCACGCCAAAAAATGCTGACGAACGTTGCTGCATACTTTTCTCTGCTCCTTGTGTGCGACCTATTTTTAGCACCGTGTAACCATGCGGCTACCTGTGCTACCTCCATATCTTATCGTATCTGTCTACCTATTGGAAGTGTGCGTTTCGCAGTAAGTTTTTCTGTACATTTAGGGGTCGTTCCGCACGAGACTAACCGGATTTTTTCTTTTGTACAAAATCGGTAAAAAAAGTGTTGACAGGATAGTGAGACTGTGTTACTATACACCTTGTCAAGAGAAACCGCCTGCATGTGCAGGTGAGCCGGTGTCTATAGCGAAGAAGGTACACCCGTTCCCATCCCGAACACGGAAGTTAAGCTCTTTAGCTCTGACGATACTTCGAGGGCAGCCTCGCGGGAAAATAAGAAGTTGCCGTCTCACCCGCCCACACAGGTGGTTTTTTGCTGCCAAACGATTTTGCCAAGATGTAGACTGGACGCTCAAAAAATCGAGACACGAAGAAGGTGTATCTATAAAACAACAAGTTTTATAGATACACCTTCTTCGTGTCTTGTGAAATGCTACAACGTTCGTAATGCCTGGATAAGCGTATCAATTTCTGCTTCTGTGTTGTAAAAGCCGGTTGAGACACGTAGTGAGCTTGTCGAAGGGATGTTGCGAATGTAGATGTTGTGTGTATCGTGAAGCCTTTGCACTACCTCGGCAACGTCGAACCCGTCGAGTCTAAATCCAATAAGTCCACTTGTACCCGCCTGTGGGGTAAGCATTTCAAGCTTAGGGATACGTTTGAGTTCGTTATGTGCGTAGGCACTCAGCGTTTTGATGCGCTCGAAAAGCCATGTATAACCAACCTCCTCTTTCATCCACGCGAGTACCTTTGCTTGTCCTGCGAGAGCAGCGGTTTGGCGTCCCCCCAATTCAAAGCGTTGCGCGTATTCCTCTAACGCCCATTCTACCCCCTCTTCATGCTTGATTGACCAATATCCAACATATGTCGAGGTGATATAGTGTTGCGCGTTACGGTTCACATAGAGCGCACCCGTTCCGTCGGGGCCACAGAGCCACTTCTGCATGGGGATGGCATAGAAATCAACGTCGAGTGCTTTTACGTCGATAGGGATGTCGCTGGCTGACTGTGCGCCGTCAACAAGTACTGGAATGCCATGTTCGCGTCCAAGACGAGTGACTGCTGCAACATCCAGTACGACGCCGTTGGTCCAGGTGACATGTGAAAGAACAATCATGCGGGTTCGTGCGGTTATGAGTGCTTGTATCGCCGCTAAGACTGGTTGCTCGGCGTTTGGCCCCAGGTCCGCGACACGCAGCACAATGCCATAGCGATCCCGAAGCTGGTAGAGGGGGGCTAGCGCGCTGATATGCTCATGATTGGTCGTGACAACCTCGTCGCCCGCGCGCCAATTAAGGCCATAACTCACAATGTTCATGCCCTCACCTGTGTTATCAGTTAGGGCGATCTCTTGTACATCCGCGTTGAGCAGATGGGCCACATGGCTACGAGCCTCACCGTAGATGCTTTTCATCATCTCGAACGCCGCCGTACCCAGGCGGCCATGCTGTAGCTCGTACTGTAGACGTGCCTGCATTTCCTCTACAACGCCTGTTGGCATGGGGCCAAATGTGCCATTGTTCAGGTAGATACGCGATGTCGCGGCGGGCATTGCCTGACGAATATGCTGAATATGTGAGTGGTTCGCGACGGTAGTCAAAATGGAACTCCTTTGTGGCGGGGTGATTGACGGTACATGATATTATGGGAACAACGAAACTTCCTAAAGTAAAGTATACCATGTGTTGTACCCAGGAGTAGCCGAGGGGAGAGAGTATGCGGACGCGCAATTATCGACCAGAGGATTTGCCCACACTTGTCCAAATTCAGCAGGCGGCACTGCTTGTTGATGGCGGCGATCCCACACCAGCTATTGAAGCGTGGTTGCGAGACGCCGAAACAGATGTACGCGCCGATGCCTTTGTGATTACTGATGACGACGACGAGCTGAACACGTGGGGGCAAGCCGGCACACTCGATGGCATCGAAGGCGAGATTGTGGGCTATACAACTGTGACATTGCGGCAAGACCCAGACGGCTACCATTTTTTGTGTCGTGGGGCGGTGCATCCCCAGCAACGACAACGCGGAGCCGGACGCCTCTTGCTCGTGGGAGCGTTGAATCGCGCGCGTAGCGTGGGTGCTGAGTTCGAGTATGAGGCGGAACAAGCAGGGGTTGCGCTCTATTTTGAGGTGTTGTTTCCGACCCGTGAAAGCACTCGTTCGCGTTTGACGGAGAAGTGTGAGCTACAGGTCGTAGCAGGCGCCACGCACAATGGGGCGCAATTGTATAGACGTGAGGTATGGTGATGTAAATGCTTAAGCGCGACCCGATAGCATGATGCTGGGTCGCGCTTGCATTCGCTATACCTTCACAAAATCGGTTTTTACGGTATACGTGCCATCGGAACGTTGTTCTACCGTGTAGTCATCGAAGAGTACGGGGTCGGCTTGTTGCAGGCAAAGGAAGGCGCGTATCGCTAACGCGCGTATTTCGACCTCGGCATGTGCGCTGGCACGCTCTTCGACGAAGTGCCGCCAGGCGCGTACATTGCCCGTGACGACGATGGGAGCCTCGGTCTCGTTGGGCAAGACGGAACGAGCGCTTTGCTGCACCTTTTTGCGAAGGTCGGTCTTGGCCTCGGCGGTGAGGATACTCACACCGGCCTTTTGCATCTCTAACAGGCGATTGGTAAGCGTGGCGTACTCGTCCGCTGCCCGCTCGATGCGCCGCAGAAATTGCTCGTGGAGGAGGTCGTCGCTCTGATATTCGGGACGCTCGACGAAGCGCAGCATACGGCCAGAGACGTAGCGCTGACTAAGTTGACTGTATCCAAAGCCGGACCTGTGTCGGACAAGCTCGTGGGTCACACTGCGCGAGATACCATAGAAGAGCAGGCTATAGTTTGCGTGCTCAAAGACGGATCCGTGACCAGATGATTTGAGGTTATCAAAATAGCGTTTGGCCTGGGCATTCATCGAGCGCATCCGTCCAAAACTCATGTAGCACACCTGACCCGCAATCTTGCATAGTTGGGCGCCGTCAGGCAATGGTGTGGGGTCGCTCGTATATTCCGCGAAATTGAGCGCGGGATCAAAACCCTGTAGGAAGCCAGCTAAACCTGCGATCTGCACACTGGGACGTGCAAGCATAACAACTGCTGGCGCAAGCAGGTATGGGATACCTTCTGGCGAATGCTGTACCTCCGTGTGAATTGTGGCGAAACCTGCTTCCGCATGTCCCTGCACCCTTTGGAAGAGGACCGAGCTATCGACTGTAGACACTTTGAACCTCCTGATATCTTGCCTACAAACTGCTTGTCGTCTCGTTGGCTCACAAGGGTTTGAGAGCCGAAGGTGAAACAGTTTATAAGAAATAGTCTGCTTTTCCGTTTGTCTACAGTCTAACAGGTTGGGGACTTTCTGACTACTACCCTACCGTTTGTTCTGTCTGCTGGGGTGGGGCGAGCAGGTTATCGAGCGTGGATTTACGGATACGATACGCTTGACGCTCACCTTGATGAGGTAAGGTGATAGCCTCAAGCACACCATTCTTAATCCAGCGGCGGACGGTTGTGTCGTCTACACGCAACCGTTCTGCAACCTCTCGTACAGTAAGCAAATCGTCGTCATAAATCATCGGGTCCTCTTTCTGGTCCTGTACTGATGTACGGTCAGACCGTTCTACAATTTAACCCTCTTTAGATTCTGTGTACACACGTCTCTCTTGACTGGTTACACAATACCTATTTGACTATAACAACGAACGTCCTGTTTTTTTGTAACGTGTCCCTTTTTCACACATACTACTATAATTGGATGTACATCATGAATATAATCCGTATCCGCGAAAACATCATCTTTCATCGTTTATTTCCTTCTAGCTTTTGTCCCAAAACTGTTACAAGAAGTGTAGCCTACGCTATAATAATTACAAAGTATTAGCATTTCCATGTTTGAGAAGAGAAAAAAGTACATGTTAAGAAATATTTCGTTGGGGACATATTATCCAGGCAAAAGTGTGGTACACCGTTTGCAGGCACGGACAAAGCTGCTTGCGCTCTTGTGTATCGCGCTGACGGTGACGATTGCCGCGCAACGTCAGTGGCATTTTGTGCCGTTTATTGTACTGGTTGTATTACTAGGGATCAGTATTTGGGCCTCGGCCATTGCACCACGCGAATTGTGGCGGCGTATGTGGCTATTGGTCGTGTTAACTGCGCTGGGTGGTCTCACGATAGTTTTCTCGTTAAGCGGAACAGATGATAAGGTGCTGTACGCAATCGGGCCGTTTGTCACATCCTATGGCGCGGCGCGTGAAGGCGTCTCTACTGGTGCTGGCGCGGTTTTGCTTTTCATCATCGTTTCACGGCTTACGCCTATGCGGTCTTTGTGGCGCAGGCCCAACTTGCGCTATCTGCGTCCTGTGTTAACCCTGCTTCTCTTGTGTGGGGGAGCTTTTTTGTGGGTGGTGCGCGATACGCCAGACGCGCAACCTTTGCCAATAGGCCCACTGCCTCTTACCGCAAGCGGGGTCTGGGGTCTGGTAAGTGTCCTGGCTGTACTCCTCGCGCTTTACGCCTTTTCGCTGCTCTTGACTATGACGACCTCGCCAATCGCGCTTATCGAAGGGCTAACGCTGTTATTGGCTCCGCTCCGCCGTTTGCGGTTGCCTGTCGATGATTTTGCGCTTATGATGCTATTAGCCCTGCGCTTTATCCCCACGCTTTTGGAAGAGGTTGAGCAGCTCACGCAGGCGCAGGCGGCGCGTGGCGCTGACATCACACACGGAACGTTGCGCGAACGCTTCCAGAGTTTGACAATGCTTTTTGTGCCACTTATGCAAGGAGTGTTGCGGCGCGCCTCGGAACTCGCGACGGCACTAGAGGCGCGAGGATATGAAAGCAATGGGAAGCAGACGCGCCTACATGAAAGGTCGCTTGGTGGCATTGATTACGCTGTGCTTGTAATTGTTGCGCTTGCGACGCTGGGTTCGCTCACGTTTTAGCCTCTCACGGTAGGACGAGACGCGTTTTCACTTTAGTGAACATTGTATACGGGCAAATAGTCAAAGAGCGGCGCGGCTTGACCGCGCCGCTCTTCTTGTTAGCTTTGCGAGGGAACACGTTTCGAGAGCAGAAATGCGCTAAAGTCGGCGACGCTTTCCACATCACCTTCGTTGAGCATATTGACAATGCGCTTGACCACCATGCGGCGCGGTTGGTTTGGTGTGCTGGGCAAGACAAAGCCGATTGCGTTCACCAGACGCGGTTCGCGCTCATTCCTGATCTCTTCGGCCATCAGCTCCAAGAATTCGGCCATGTCGAGTTCTAACGCCTTCGCTAATGCTTCTAGTACCTTAGACGAGGGATATTTTTGTCCACGTTCAATCTCTCCAACATAAATTTCCGAGAGACCCGCCTTATCACCTAAATCTTTAATGGTGAGGCGGCGTTCCTGTCGCTCACGGCGTACCACGCGCCCGATGGTCTCCTGTAAATCCAGCGTTTTTTCTTCTTCGGCCATATATTCCCTCTCATTTTCTATGCTATAAGCATACCTTCACACAAAGACATGCTGTGAGCATATTTTCTCTCTATAAATATAAACCAATAGCGTGTTATATTCAAGGTGAGGCTGATGAAAAGCAAAAGCCGTATGTTTGATAGATAAAGGAGGCACACAATGTTTGTTCCTGCAACATCGCGTCCACGTATGACCGAAAAGCCAGAAGGACGTGGATTGTCCTACGTGCCGATGGTATATGAGAAGGTTGAACCAGTCGCAATACGCTGGGAATACCATGTCTTGACCATCAACACACGAGAGCAAGGGTTACCTGATACCGTGCAAATGAATGAGTTGGGCGGCAAGGGATGGATACTCACACAAACAGTGGACGCGTCACCAACGATATACTTTTACTTTGTTCGGCAAGCAGAAGGGTGAGAAAAAAGATGATTTCCAACTTGTTTGTTCCTACGGTTGTCGAGGCAACCGGACGCGGTGATAGAGCGTACGATCTCTTCTCGCGGCTCCTAAAAGATCGCATCGTGATGGTGAGTGGCCCTGTCGAAGACGGCATGGCGAACCTTGTGGTTGCGCAACTCCTCTTTCTCGCAGCCGAAGATAAGGATCGCGAGATCAACCTGTACATCAATTCCCCCGGAGGCTCGGTATATGCGGGCATGGGCATCTATGATACGATGCGCGTATTGCCATGTCCGATAGCGACGACCTGCGTTGGCTATGCGGCGAGCTTTGGCACGATTCTGCTGATGGCTGGCGATCATGGGAAACGCTATTCGATGCCCCATTCGCGCATTCATATTCATCAGCCATTGCAGGGTGGGTTGAGCGGACAGGCGACGGATATTGATATTCATGCGCGTGAAATCTTGCATCTCCGTGATGTCCTGAACGGGATTATTCACGATCATACGGGACAATCGCTTGAACGCATCAAGCGCGATACTGACCGTGACTTCTTTATGAGCGCGAGCGATGCGAAAGAGTATGGCATCATCGACGAAGTGTTAACGCTCGCCGAGAAGTAGCAACCTGTCCGTTCGCGTTTGGGAGGAACCGTGTTCTTTTTAAACGCGAGAACAGACCGCTACTACAACCAGGGAATGTGGAGGAGATTCAGAACGCGGCGTACCAGGCCAGAATTCATCTCCTCCATTTTGAGCAGACGCGCCACCACCAGGAAGGTCAACGAGCCAATACCGAGTTCAAGCAGCAGTTTCACAAGTGCTATGAGGATGCCCAGGAGAAACAACTTTTGCATACTGGTTGTATCAAGCAGTAGATCGAGCAGGACGCGCACTATGAACAGGGCCACCGCCATTGCTCCTGCGGCTGGTGCTATACGGCCAAAAAAGCCGAATAGAGCGCGCATATCAAACCCACCGATGCGGCGGGAAAGTAGAATGAAGAGGACGAGTGCTTCAAGCGTGGCCGCGATAGAAGTAGAGAGTGCTAGTGCGCCCATGCCCCATTGTACGCCGAAGACGGCTAAATTAATGAGAACAAGGCTTAATGCAATTTTTAGGACGAATTGTGCGACACTGATCGCCACCGGTGTTTTGCTATCCTGCAAGGCATAAAAGGAGCGAGTCAGTATTTCTACCGCCGCCAAGCTCGGCAAGCCGAGGGCAAAGAAGAGGAGGACAACCGAGGCAAATTGTGTTGCGACCAGATCAAAATTCCCATGTTCTAGTAAGGCTTGAGCAATGGGGAAGGCTAGGACGACCAGGCCGACACCGGATGGGATGGTCAAAAAGAGAATGCCGCGCAACGTCTCCATGATGATGCTACGTACACGCTCAAAGCGGCCTTTTGCTGCATAGCCGGCAAGGGTAGGGAACGCGGCGGTAGAGACTGAAGAGCCAAAGAGTGAGACGGGCAAGAGCAAAATAGAGAACGCCTGAAGGTATGCATTAATGAGGCCGCCGCTTAGAAGAGAGAGCAAGAGGCGATCTACCGCGGTACTCAACGAGAGCATTAGCGCGTTGAGAATGCGTGGCAGCATCTGACGCCCAATCTGGATCACGCCGGGATGTCGCCAGTCAAACGCGAACGTATAGCGCATCTTGACCTTAAAGAGGCCAGGGATCTGCACTCCCACCTGTAACACCGCGCCTAGCACGACGCCCCACGTAGCCGCGTACACTGCCACGTCGGAGGGAGAGCCTGACCGTGTGTGAAAGGTCAGAAAAAAGCCAGGGATGAGGCCCAGGTTGAGACCGACATTATACAGAACCGCCCCCAGTGCGGTGCTGGTAAAGTCCTGTCTGGTATTGAGTATTGCCCCAACGATGACCCCTGAGCCGAGGACAATGGCTTGAATCAGCATAATGCGTGTCAGGGTTACAATAAGTGCAACCTCATCGGGCCGACTGTAAAGAGGGACAAGGATGGGCGCGAGCAAGAGCGCGAGCAGCGAGAGTACAACCATACACGCCGCTGATATATTCAAAGAACTGCTTGCGATATGCCACGCCGTTTTCTCATCTTTTTGCTGCTCCCAGTAGGAGGTAAACACGGGAATGAACGCGGAGCTGAGTGCGCCCCCCGAAATCACCGTGTAGATCAGGTTAGGGATGAGATATGCTTGCAAATATGCTTCGCCAGAGATACCGCGCCCGAAGATATAGGTAAAGAGGAAGGTTTGTAGCAGTCCCAGAACACTGCTAATCAGAAAAGCGCCGCTGATCAAAGAAGAGGCACGCGCAACCTTCGTGCGCTGAATCTCCATCGTATTTTGCGCTTCCTGGGTCGAGGCTTGCGGCGCAGCATTCGGCGGGAGGGTTGCGGCGCTGGTTCGTGGGCTAGGGGATGGCTCAACACCGCGATTCAAGCGTTTTTGGCGTAGTTGCTGAAGCCGTTCCTGTCGCAGGCGTGGCAAGGATTGTGTGGGCTGGGGCATACTGATCGCGTGATACTGGATGCTCTGACTGTATCCCAGGGAGCTACCCATATCCATTGTCAGATCGGGATAGTATGGGTCCGCTGTTGGCTGGACATTGGCACTATGCAGCGCGTTAAACGGCGCATTTGCTGACGCAGAGGGATAGGGCGGATGCGGAAGGTATGGGATAGGACGAGCCAGCGGCTCACCAGGTGGGGGGACTGACTGCTCTTGTTCGTAGGCCCAGCTTTGATAGGGCTGAGGAGGTCGAGGTGTGCGTGGTAGCTGCTGTTCTTCGTTGCTCATACGTTCCTTCATTCGCTTAGAGTTGCTCAATCTTGATACTGGCAATATCGAGCCACTGGGGGCCGCTTGTGACCGTGCCAAAGCGGAGTATACCGCGTGGCGTTGCAATCGCGTACTGGTTGTCGAGCCACGCGACAAAGCCAAGTGGTCGTGTTGGAGGACGCGGGACCCGCAACACCAGGGTGTCATCAACCCAGAATGTTGCCTCATGTTCGCGCCATTCAAGCGTGTAGGTATGCCATTCGGTCATCGCAACTGGGAGAAGTGCTTCGCTCGCACCACTTACACGTTGCAGCCAACGGGCTGCGGGCTGTGTATTTCCCGTGACACGTCCCCAGACAGTTGTTACGGCTGTCGGGATGAGCGCGGCCAATGCCTCGGCCCGCATACTGTGAACAACCTGCGCTTTCCAACCCCAGCCAGCGATAGCGGGAACAAGGGCCATATTTGAGGGCGGCGAGGCGTAGAAGAACCAGATCGACTCTGGGAGCATCAACACGTCGCCACGCACTGAAAATGGGTGGTTCCAGAAGCCAAAACCTGCTGTGCCACGCAAAACGTTCTCGTCTACGGTGTCCGGTAGCGCAGCAGGGAGCGACGAGCGTGAACGTATCTCCATGCGTAGGGGTGGTCGCCAGGGAAAAGCCGAGCGAACACGCCCCGCGTAGTCGTCGATCTGGGCGTCGGTATAGTATCCCTGTTGAGCCGAAGCGAAACCCATACGCAGGGCGGCATCGGTGCGCGCGAGTACGCCCGTGCCAAGACAGGTTTGCGTCCAATACGCAGAAAGCGAACGTGTCGCATCGGTAAAATCATCAAACATAGTATGTTATGAACTGCACTGGCACTCCTTGTTATTTGTTTGCTGCAACTTGTATCAGCTTCTCTTCCAAGAGTTGCCACACTTGCATATCAGCCACTTCGTTATGAACCGGGGCGTTGTTGCGTGATGCCTCGCGCAAAATGGTTGTCGCCATCTGGCGGAAAGGAGCAAAATACTCTTTTTGCTCTCGTTGTGCTGGCATGATGCAGAGCGCGATATCCTCTGGCTCATAAAAGTCTTCTGGCTCAAACGCCAGCGCGAGCAGGTCGGCGTAGCTTTGAACAAGTCCTGACCGGGAGTGTGGGAGAAAGTAGTTATATTGTGTGCTAGAGACAAGAAACACGCCCGCGATGCGACCCGCGTAGAGAATGGGACAGATCGCGCAACTTTTTTCATATTCGGCGTGTGCGGCTGGCAGCAGATTATGTTCCTCGTCCAAATCTTCAATGATCGCGGGACGGTACAGCGTAATCACGTTGCCGGCGAGCGATTCGGCACTAAGGAACATCGCCTGCTGATCTAAATTTGCGCCCCAGGGCGGTGTGCCAATACCAACGCTTTCGCGCAGGCTACGCACCTTGTGTTGTGGGCCGGAAGGTGGCATACAGCGCACCACCCAGGCCGACAGTCCCACTTTATTGGGGTCGAGCCGTTCAAGTGCGCTTTCCAAAATAGCGCGACAGATGGACCAGTAGTACAGATTTGCCCGTGTTGACGTGCGTGTAGTGAACAATTTCGTGTAGAATTCGGCTGAAATATCCTTCGATGTATCGTCCTGTACGGCATCGGAAAACTCTTCAAAGCCCTTTTCTTCACGAATAAGATCAAGCAATTGCTCTCTTTGTGCTGGTAGCACGTTGAGAAGGAGGCGAAGATTGTGCGGACGTGGGTCTGATTCGCCGCTAACCCAACGCGTCAAGGTGATAATTTTCACCCCTAACTCGGCTGCAATACGCTGTTTTTCTTTCGGGTTGCTAATAATTGAGCTTAAGAATGTGCGCCATGTGTGTGTCTCTTGCATGTTTCTTATCCTGCTATTCAAATTACCAGAAAAGCATTGTTCGTGTTTCATGATAGCAGTTTGAGTGTGAAACGTCAACATTTTGTATGAGGCGTTACCAATAGTCACAACGTCTCGCAAACAAAAAAGCGCGTAGGTGCAGGTTGGCGTATATGTTCTGTATACCTGTATCTACGCGCTCTCTGTTCGCTGGAAACTATAGCTCGTTATATTCCTGCGAAGCCTTTTGGCCTAACGTGGTTAAAAAGGATTTCGAGATCGGTGTTTCGCTTTCCCTACCGAGGTGGCGCGCTGTTCCCTGTCCTTCGGGCAAGAAGCGGGTCGCAATGGTAAGGATATCGGTAATCACGCCGGGGAAGGCTCCGTGAAGGCGAGCCAGAATTTGCGCTGACGCGGTGATGATTAGCTCGGTATCGCCACGCTTTGTCGCGTTTACCACCTGCTTGGCGGCGCGTTTTACATCAATCGAAGAGCCAGGAAGGGTATCAATTAAAGAGAAAAGCGTATATTCCTCTTTGTGCTTGTCACCTTTTGCTATCGCGTTGATGTGTGAACCGGTTCGCATCAATCCTGGTGCAACTGTGATTACGTCTATGCCTTCGTGCGCCAGTTCCGCGTGAAGTCCTTCGGATAGGCCAACAACCGCGAACTTCGCGCTGGCGTACGAGAGCAGATGTGGTACGCTGACTTTGCCACCAACCGAGGCGATGTTGACAATACGTCCATTGCCACGTTCGCGCATCTGTGGCAGGGTCGCCATGATTGTGTTATATGTTCCCCAGAAGATGATGTTCATTGACTCTTCAAAGTCGCTACGGGTAAGCGTGTGCCAGGGACCCGCGCTAATGATACCTGCATTGTTGACGAGAACGTCAATGCGCCCGAAGCGAGCCACCGCTTGCGTTATCATATAGTGTACCTGTTCCGCGTCGGTAACGTCACATTCCACGCTGAGGACGACTGCGCCACGCTCGGCCAGTTGCGTTTGCGCTCGCTCTAACTCGTCATTTTCGCGTGAGCAGATAACCAATTTTGCGCCTTCGGCTGCAAACGCCTCGGCCAGTGCTAACCCAAAACCCCGTGAACCGCCGGTAATGAGGACAATTTTGTTCTGCAATGTAATGAACTTACGTCTCTGTATTAACTCGCGAACAACCGCGAAGCCCGCGACTGCCGCCAACAACTTCCAATTGCGTTCGATAAACCCCTTTGCCATACTTATCGCTCCAATCTCTCTTCAAGAAATTCTTATAGCCAAAATCTATCGGATACGTATACATGTATATGTGTAAGGATAGGCAACTACTCTGTACACGAACAGCAGGGGGGAAAAGTATGCAAAGAGCAGGGTATTTTTCAAAAAGCACAAAGAAGTGGCTCTCCACACCTGGAAAGCCACTTCTTTGTGCTATAAATGGTGTCTGCTGGTTTAGCGTTTGGCCCGTGCCTCACGGTTCAAGGTGGCACCAAGTACGCCGAGGACCGCGAGAATTAAAATCGCCCCTGTTGCGACGCGTAGGGGTGCGAGCGCGTCAACATTGTTGATAAGGGCGAGTATGAGGATGGTGATAACGACACCAATCAGGATAATCATATCGCCAACGAGAAAGTTGTAGACCGCGTTAATTACCTTCATGAAATCACCTCTTCTTTG
>Ga0123338_10003944_pt1 | contig 13154 bp, 10 predicted proteins | sample grotaG_FD_89793 | JGI IMG/M metagenome (GOLD analysis project Ga0123338, IMG submission 89793) | Glacier valley bacterial and archeal communities from Borup Fiord, Nunavut, Canada, to study Microbial Dark Matter (Phase II) -... | ecosystem: Environmental > Aquatic > Freshwater > Ice > Glacier ... | reverse complement strand
GGCAGGCCGTTGACGAACAGCACCACGTCGGGCCTGCGGTTGACCTTGCCCTCGACCACGGTGAACTGGTTGACGGCCAGGTAGTCGTTGTTCTCGGGGTGGTCGAAGTCGATGACGCGCACCTGGGCGCCGCGAATCTGGCCGTCGGGCGCGCGGTACTCGACGGTCACACCGTTGACCAGGTGCCGATGCGTGGCGCGATTGCGGGTGACGAGGTCTGGACCCTCGGCGCGGAGCAGGCGCTTGAGGGCGTCCTCGATTGCCGATGCTGGGAGGTTCGGGTTGAGGCGGGCGAGTGCGGCGCGGAGGCGGGCGTCGAGGGTGGTCTGAGTGAAGTCGGCGCGTTCGGCGCCGGGCTCTCCAGGGGCGATCGACTCGCCGTAGACCGTGGTCCACCCGGCGGCCTCAAGCCATTCGAGCGCGGCCTCCTCGACTACCGACTCGTTGAGCGACCTGTTCATCGCTCGCCCCGATCTTGACCGACGAAGGGCTTGCCGACAACTTCCAAGTGTCCGCGAGCCTCGTTAGCCACGTCGACGCCTCTGCATCTGTTGAGCGGGGTTCTTCGACGCCGCGCGCTTTAGCATGGTCAATTGCGCCTTGGTTTGCATGTCGTCCGCATCCACAAGGCCCTGTTGCACCACTGCTGCCGCGAGACTATCGTCGTATTCCCACACTCTGCCATCAAACAAGAGTGACTGAACTAACCCGCTTTGGTCGAGGACGAGCACGGCGGCGCGTGCCGCTCGCATCTGGTACTTCTTGGCGGAAATGTAACGCTCAAGTTCCGCGACCAACTCCACGCGCGCCGCCGAACTAAATGTCGCAGGGATCACAACCCAAGCAAGCACGAACTTCTCGCGAACTCCGTAGCCGATGGGGGTTGTAAGCATGTGCGGTTTCAAGTCGCGAACGACCATAGCTTGGAGATCGCGAATCTTCTCTAGGAACCAACGTTGAACCTTTGCGTCAACGGAGACGAGCTCTGTGGCCGTCGTGAGCCAACCCGCCGAGCCGAGCTGAGTCAACGAATGGCAGATCGCCAGCACTTGAGGCGGTGCGCTGAATTTCGGTTTGGGTGCAGGCGTGTCACGTAGACCTAGATTGTAGTAGTACCAGTCATCCAGAGGACCCGTCTGGCTAAGGATCATTGTCGGTTTCTGACGCGCGAACTTTCGTCGATCCGCAACCGTCACTTTTGCGTCAGGGTCTGCGGCGGCAATTCGGTCGGGATCAGGTTCGACGTAGAGGCCCTTGCTAAAGAAATACAAGAAATAGTCGAGTTCATCTACCGCGACGTAAGACCTCGTGATCTCGGGGTGCGTCCGTCGACGCAGGTACAACAAGAGTTCGCACGGCTGCTCCACCAGTTCGCTTACGATTCTTAAGTCGTGCAGGGATACCATCCACGGATGCTCCGAGACGGGAAGCAATCCCTCTGCGACGAGTTCATCTGCGACAAAGAGGACGCCCCCGAGGTCCTCCAACGTCACCACGACGGAGTGGACCTCGCGGACGAAACTGAGATCGAGCGTGCTGCCGTCGCGGAGCCGAAGTGATCCATCTTCCAGGATGCGCGAGCGCGTGCGGTTGGCTTGCTCGGTCGCGCTCTTGATGAGCGATTTCAGGTCACCCTTGAGTCGCCCGGCACTACCCGCACGGGCGCGATCATCTACCGCGCCTGCCTTGACCTCCACCGTAAGCGCCACGTCGTCGATTACGATCAGTCCATCGGCTTCAACGAGTTTCGTGTACGCACCAGGCGTCGTCTCAGTTGATTTGGCGGGGTCTGGCACGAAGTATTTGATGGATCGATGGATCTCTGCGCCGGGAAGCATTGAACTTAGGTAGTCAATGGAGAGCGACTCAGAGAAGCGCTTCCGCGCATCGTCGTAGGCGTGCCACGCGGGTCCGTCCTTGATCCGGTCTTCGAGACCAGGACGGATCGCGTGGACAAGCAACGATCCGTGGATAGCCACGAGCCGTCCATCCGAGTGCCTAAGGATGGGCTTCTTGCGGAATGGGTTTGTCCCAGAGACGAGACTCAGGCTCGCTTCCACAGCCGTTTGGGAACTTACATCAGTGGCGAGCATGTCGAGAATCGTGCCGACCTTGCCCTGTTCAACACCCGAGGCATCGCTGAGTTCACCAACGTCGAGGACGCCGACCTCCGACGGATTTCCAAATAGCGCCGACCATGCATCATGCCACTCCTGCATTTGGTCCGATGTTGGCAGTTTATCCAAGGCCGCAAGACCCAACTCAGTTTGCGTCTGTGCAAACGATTCCACCCGATCGTTCCAGTTGCTGGGCCGCACCGCCTCGACCGCGTCAATCACGGCCATCATCTCCTGCGGTGTTGCACCGACCGCTTGCTTGACAGCGGCACCGACTGCCGGGTCGGACAGGAGCGCCTCGAGCGTTTCCCTCGCCATGTGCGCATACGAAGTGTTGCGCACATACGCCTCCTGTTGGCCCAGCGCGAACGAAAGCCCTGACATCGACGCGCCTGCCATCCCCGTCTCGAAGAGACGAAGCATAGAACCATGCCCCATGGCCGCAATTGCGGCGGCTTGAATCTCGTCCATAGGCGGTTGGTGCGCCATGTCGTAAGAGCCTGGGACGGCGGCACGTTCAGCGGCGGTTTGCGAGCCCGCAATGAGTGCGATGATCTCAATCGCGGCGGCCATTCCTTCGTGATCAGTCTCTCGATACGTCTCGGGATCGCCAATTGAGTTGATCATCCACACGTTCTCGAGCACGTCCAGTGGGTCGTGACCCGCCATCATGTCAACGATGGAGCCCACGGCGCCTTCGAAGCGGGTGCGCGCTAGCTCGATCGCTTCTTCACGGTTCTCCGCCGATGAGAGGTAGTCGGAGACTTGTTCGTGACTCTCCACGACAAGTCTCAACGGGCGCGGTAGGTGATCCAGCGTGTTGCTGTTCCGCTGGCGTGCACCGGCCCGCTTTTCGCGCGCGCGCTTCTGCTTGCGGCGAGACGCCTTCGAACCGGTCATTGCATTCCGATCTTCTGCCCGCGCGCATTGCACGGGTTCTCACAGAAGTACGCACCAGGCGTGGCGCGGGCGAACGCTACGCGTTTCGACATCTGCGCCCTTGCGCCCATCGTGCTCCGTCGGGTAGGTGCGAGGCGTTTTTGCGAGACTTCAACGGCGAACTCCTCAGTGTCTATCACTCAACGACTCCCTTACGCTCATGCGTGCGCACCAATCAGGGGTTCTTTGGAACAAATCACGAGTTTCCGCGAACCGCGAGTCATCGCGACATAGAGGTTGCGGGCGTCGAGATTGCCTGCATCTAGGACCACAGCAACATCTGCCTCCAGCCCTTTCAGCAGCAAGGTGCTGCCAACAGATCTTCTCCCGGCAATGCGCGAGCCGAACTTGAGAGCCTCTCGAATGCGCTTCGCAACACCAACGCGCTCCTCCTCCGTGGCTCCGCGCGCCCACCCTGCGATTGCCCGGGTCGCCGCGTAGAAGAGTGTCGGTCGATAGAGTCGCGCGCCCTGCCGCGCCTTTGAGGCGTCAAGCACTCGTAGTGCAGAGTCCCTCCCTGGATCGGCGCAAAACGCAAGGCACGCACGTTCGAAGGAGTCCGCATCTTTGCGCGCCCGACCGCTCCTCAGGGAATCTAGTCTTGCGGCATAGGTGCTGGCTGGCACCTGAGTCATCACTTTCGCGGCGAACTCGACAAGCGCTTCGAGCGAATCTGCATCTCCCGGATCAAACACGCGAGCAAAGCGTTCGAGCTCGGCAAGCGCCACGGATTCAACTGCACTCGCTCCGGGGGTTGACCTCGCTACCTCGTGATGTCGCCGGGGGGTCGTGCTGTGACCGAGAACAAGCACCGAACCGCCCTTGTTGGGCGCTTTGGTCGACGCCGCCGCGGCGAGCGCTGCTGTGTCGTCGCGACCCCGTAAGTTCACCCACTCGACACTCGCAGGGGCAGTCGAGAGGTCGACCGGCTCGCCGTGCGATAGCAGTTCCCTCGAAGCAAGCAACCATTCTCCAAGGGGAAGGGAGTTTGCGTTGATCCATCGCCATGGCTCCGATAGCTCCATCTGAACAGGGAAGACGCTCAGGACATCGTCTTCCCAACTGGGGAGCGGATCACCCCCAAACCCGAAGATCGCCTGCATCGGATCTCCAAGGACAACGACAGGAAGGATGTTGGCAACTGTCGAGATGAACGCATGCTGAGTCGTCGATGAATCTTGATACTCGTCCACGACAACGCGAGAGTATGAAGCTTGAAGGATTTCGCTAATCGCGCCGGAACGGACTAGCCGTAGTGCCCCCTTTCGGATAGCTGGGTAGTCATCGCGGGGCACGTCGAGTGCCAGCGCCTGCTTCGCCACACCGCTTCTCAGTGGAAACGTGCTTGCCAGTTGCAGCGCGAGCCCGTCCAAAGTCGACAGCGAATACGCGGAACTCGAAACGGCTGCCACCTTCAAGCGATGCCTGAGTGCTGATACTCCAGCGTTCGTGTGCGTCAGAATCAGGATCGGCTTGCTCGCGTTTCCGTGTGCGAGCAAGGCTTGAGCAATCATGTGCGTCTTGCCGCATCCTGCTGGCGCGACGACCGATCCTTGCGATATGTCCAGAAGGCTATTTGGTGGCACTTCCCGCCGCCCATTTGCTCAGCTTGCCCACGACAGCCTTCAGGTCGTCATCTGACGCCCCGAAATAGGGCCCAAGAACGTGAAGCCCCACTGCTTGCGCACGACCCACGGTCTTGTACCAAGCACCACTGAGTGCTGCCACAGCGAGAGACTCCCGCGTGGAATCGGGCATTTTGCGGTCGGCCAGTTCGGCTTTAATGTCGTCAAGCTTCAGTGTGCCGTTTGAGGCGCTCTGAATATGTTCTTGCACTAGTTTTGCGCCGATGAACCGTTCAGCAATCTCGAGCATTGGAGTCAATGCGTCCAGCGGCAAGAAGGAAAAGAGCGCCGTTTCAGTTGCCATGCCTTGCGGCCAAACGCATGTGACCCCCCCGGCGGACTCAAAAGCCTCCCGAGCCTTGGCGTCAATCGGCTTATCGTGGTCAAGAAAGGCTGCGGCCTCGTATCCGAGATCGTTGAACCTCTTCGCGCATTCGAGTATCTTTTCTGGACTCCCGCCGCCCGCGACAATGAATGCCGTGCCAACAGCGTTGTAGGAGACGCGTTCTTTGTCCTCGACGCGATATTGATCGAGGCCCCTGAGGAGCCCCATCTCAGTCTGACCTTCACATACCATCACGCGCTTCGCGAGCATCGCTTCGGGGTATGAACGCAGTGTGCTCTGAACCGCATCGCTGGTGCCCGCTTGGAGCACTTCGTGCCGCCGCCGCGAACGGCGCACGATCTGGATTTGGTCCCCATCGAGTTCTCTGACAACGACCGGCGAGTGCGTAGTGGCAAATACCTGTAGGTCAGTGTCCGCGTCCTTCGCTCCGAGTGAGTCCAGTAGGCGGAGGATCCGATGAGGTTCGAGCCCGAGTTCCACCTCATCGATCAACACTGCAGACAACGGTGCGGTTGCGCGCTGCGCCATGCCTGCCGTGAGTAGCCGAAGAGATCCCGTGCCTAGGCTCCTGACGGGAACCCCGTTCTTACCGTGTATCGCGATCGCGCCTGCACTCATGGAAACTGCTCGTGGGTCAAGCATCGCTTTGAGGTCGCTGCCAGCGGACACTCCGAGCGACTCAGCAATTTCTTCGACCGACTGAATAGCTTCCTCAACGGTAGGGTCGGTCAACTCTCCAAAATTGGAGCGCGCGGCACGAGCCGCATCGGCGAGTGCGAGTGAAGTCGAGAAGCTCTCGGACAACCTTGATAGTGCAGAGCCGCGCCTCCAGCTTGTGTGATCCTCTGTCTTCACTCCAATCCTGATGGGTGCGAGTTGAAGCCGGTGTTCCCATCGCAACCCGCGCTCAATGCCAAGCTCCGCCGCCCGGTCGGAGACGAGGAGCCATGTCGGCTCCAGATCGGAGGAGACAGTTAGGGCAACCGTGAGCACAGTCTCAAGCCCCGTATCCGGCTCGTCCTCCAGTTCCTGAGATTCGAGATCCATGCCGCGGAAGTGCTGCCCATACGCGTCAAGCGTGAGCATCGACTCGCTAAGGTCCCCGAGGGTTACCGAGATCAAGATGTCCTGACTTGAATCTGCTGAGTAGAAGTCGCCGTCGTTGAACTGTACGGTGCGGCGGGGCGCGAGGCAGAGATCGATTGCGTCCAAGATGGTCGACTTGCCGCTGTCGCCCGGTCCCACCAGGCAATTCATTCCGGGACTCGGGTACCACGTGAGGGCACGGATGCCCCTGAAGTTCTTAATCTCAAGCACACGTATCTTGGTCACTCTGGAGATACCTCCGTCAACGGTGGCCCACCTGCGAGAAGCTTGGCCAGCAGCAAATCTCTGACCATTGTTGTGTTCCTGGATTCCATGTCTGTGGCATGACCCCGGAGAGCAAACGCCGCTGTGAACGCATCGAACACCTGCAACAACTCACGCGACGGACCAATCAGTGGCTGAGCCTTTAGGTCGCGCTGAGATAGCAAAGGTTGCGTGGAGCCCCGGTTCAACTGCAAGAGATCCATGCTGCTGAGCGCGTAGTAGGTGAATTGGAAGAGGTGTGCCTCTCTCGGATGCAGGACGAGCGTATTGTCCGAGGGCCACACCGCGCCGTACACACGACTCACAACACCGAGCGTCCCTACCCGCCCCGTCACGAGCAACGGGCCCGTTGTGAGCGGCTCTTGAGCCCAGCCAGTCTGACCATTGCCTCCTAGGACTGGGATGCAGGCGCTGTCTAGATCAGTGGTGATCGGTCGACGCCCGCTTGACACGACCGCCACATCGTCAATCGACTGGACTTTCCATCCCTCGGGGATTTCACCGAGTTCGGAGTCGACGAGGTGGTCCGGGAAGAGGTCAGCGAGATGCTTGGGGAGGCCGGGGTCGCGGCCCTCGGCCTTGGCGCGGACGGGATCGAAGTCCACGAACCACGACTTGAAGAGCGCGCGCTCCATCTCCTCGAGGGTCTCGTTCATGCGGCGGTTGAGCTCGATCTTGTCGTCGAGGGTGCCGAGGATATGCGCGATGCGGCGTTGTTCGTCGAGTGGCGGCAGATCAACAGTCTCGGCATCGAGGAAGTAATTGAACTGGAAGTTTGACAAGCCAGTGGATCGGTTCTGATACTCCCACGTTCTCCCCGCCGAATACATCGACTGAAGCCAGTAGTAGGCGTATCGAGGGTCAGCCTTGTTCTGGTCGATCCGGACCAATCGGCAGAAACTCGCCGGTATGACGGGGACCGAGTGTTGAGCGAGGAGCCTGTCCGTAACGAAGACCGTTCGGCCAGTCGGGCGGTCGTCAGTCCCGCCCGAGATCTCGAGCACGATGTCGCCCGCTTCCAGCGTGCGCTGCGGAATCTTGCGATCTGTCTCCCAGCGCACGGGCAGGGTCCGAGCGTCGCCCGTTGCGACTTGCGGAAAGTCGGCGCCGCGGATGATCGCGACAGGGCTGGTCCCATCTGTAGCTGCCTCGGCTCCCCAGCCTCCTCCACTGGCATGAGCCACAAGTTCACGCATCGGCAGGCGGTCGATCACCTTAACCGCCATATCCGAGCTCCCCAAGATTGGCGGCGATAGCGTCGTCCAAGCGCTTGGCCTCGTCCTGTTGCTCACGAAGCAGTGCGGAGAGCCGTGTCATCTTCTCGTCGAAGGACTCGGCATCGGCCTCAGCCGCCTCCGCACCCACGTAGCGCCCCGGCGTCAGCACGTGCCCGTGCTTCCGGACCTCATCCAGCGGCGCGCTCATGCAGAAGCCAGCCGCGTCGTCGTACGTCCCGAAGCCCTCTTCGCCGCGCCACGCGTGGTACGTGTCGGAGATCAGCTTGATGTCGGCGTCGGTCATCTCGCGCAGGGTGCGGCCGATCATCGAGCCCATCTTGCGGGCGTCGATGAACAGCACCTCGCCGCGGCGGTCGCGGAACTTGTGGTTCTTGCGGTCGCGCGCCAGGAACCACAGGCACACCGGGATCTGCGTCGAATAGAACAATTGCCCCGGGAGCGCGACCATGCAGTCCACGAGGCCCTGCTCCACGAGGTTCTTGCGGATCTCGCCCTCGCCCGACTGGTTGGACGACATCGACCCGTTGGCGAGTACAAAGCCCGCCACGCCCGTCGGCGATAGTTTGCTCGCCATGTGCTGCACCCACGCGAAGTTTGCGTTGCCGGTGGGCGGCACGCCGTAGTCCCAGCGCTTGTCCTCGCGCAGGCGCTCGCCGCCCCAGTCCGAGATGTTGAAGGGCGGGTTGGCGAGGATGAAGTCGGCCTTGAGGTCCGGGTGGCGGTCGTGGTGGAAGGTGTCGCCGTGTTTGATTTGTCCGGCGTCGATGCCGCGGATTGCTAGGTTCATCTTGGCGAGGCGCCACGTGGTGTGGTTGGACTCCTGGCCGAAGATGGAGATGTCGTTCTTGCTGCCATTGCCAGCGTCGTGCTCACGCAGGAATTGGTGCGACTGCACGAACATGCCCGCCGAGCCGCAGCACGGGTCGTAGACGCGGCCGTTGTAGGGCTCGATCATCTCGACCAGCAGCTTGACCACGCTGCGCGGGGTGTAGAACTCGCCGCCACGTTTGCCCTCGGAACTCGCGAACATGCTGAGGAAGTACTCGTAGACGCGGCCCAGGGTGTCGGTGCTGCGGGCGGCGGCGTTGCCGATCTGGATGTTGGCGATGAGGTCGATGAGTGCGCCAAGGCGGACCTTGTCGAGGGACTCGCGGCCGTAGTTCTTGGGGAGCACGTCTTTGAGGGACGGGTTCTCGCGCTCGATTGCTTCCATGGCGGAGTCGACTGTTTGGCCGATTGTTGCTTGGCGGGCCTGGTCTTTGAGGTGTTGCCAGCGGGCGCTCGGCGGGACCCAGAAGATGTTCGTGGCCTTGTACTCGTCCTCGTCCTCGGGGTCGGCGCCTTCTGCTGCTTGGTCCGGGGAGGAGAGGAAGGCGTGGTGCTCGTCGAAGGCATCGGAAATGTACTTGAGGAAGATGAGGCCCAGGACCACGTGCTTGTACTCGGCGGAGTCCATGTTGTTGCGCAGGGTGTCCGCGGCCTTCCAGAGCTGCGCCTCGAAGGGGAGGTCCGAGCCATTGGTGGCTTTGGTGGCCTTCTTGGGCTTTGGTGTGGTTGCTTCGATGGCCATGTGCTCAGTTTGTCGGAAAGTGACAAGGGGCGGTAGAGCGGCGCGCTGTCAGACCTTGGTGGCATACTTCGAAATCAAACAAACCTGAGGGGGAGAAGTGGGAAACGCAGTAAGCATAGCCAGCATCTTGGTCACTCTCGCGAGCATCATCGTGACAGTAGCGCTCGGAAGCGCCGGGATCGGGACGTTACGAATCACGTTGAATGTCTCAAGTGCGCGGAGCAAAGTCCACGTCAACCAATCGGTGCTGGTTCCTGGGGTCGCCCAGCCAGTTGAGCGCGCCTCGAGCCAGCGAAGCCGCGCCCCGAGGAGGAGTTCGGCGAATAGTAACGGCGGCGAGAATGATGAGTTCTGGCTGTATGGCTTCGGTGCGGTGATTCTTGTCGGAAGCTACCTTGTTATTCGCAATGAGGTATTCCTCTCGAGTGTCTCTCTCATCGGTATTTCGTTGATTGCGCCCACTATTTCCGTAATTCAGACCTTGAGGTTGGGCTTCGGACGACTCGTCCCGGCCGTGCGGCTCGGGTCCACAGTGGTCGTGCTCGCCGAGATGATCTGGATTTGGATGTGTAGCCCCGGGTTCAGCGACCACCTTGAGTTCGAGGGCCGCAGTGTCGGAGAGTCGGTCGGACTGCTCTTCTCGGATGGGAGCAAACCGTTCGCCGGGGCCTCTGCGGAGTTGGTCGCTCTGCTCCTTGGAGTCTCAACGGCGATCGGCATAGCCGTCGCGACATGGGCCTGGTGGATGCGGCCCGTCGCGCTGAGCGGAGACCTGAGCAAGTTCGGAGCGTTTGTTTACAAACGAATCGCGCCGCGTGCTTGGTGGTCCGATACTCAACGCGTGGCGACAGTTGTCGCCCTTCCAGTCGCTATTGCTTTGGTGGCGTTGTCGCCTCGGCTGCTTCCTTAGGCAGGCAGTGCGGGGCCCCGGTTCCGGGAGTGGGCCCGTACGCTGATTTCCAAACTTCCTAGGAGGGGCACATGGCAACGTGGCTAGTGCGAGCAGGCAAGACAGGTTCCCGCGAGAACTATGCGCTTGAGAGTGGTTTCGCCGTCATCGGATTCGATGAGGTGGGGGACCTCTCGGGGATTCGCTCCAAGGATCAGCTCCGTGAACGCCTGACGGCTGCAATCGAGACGTCTGAGAACGCGGTGAAGAACTACACGAACCAGGTGTGGGCATTCATCGAAGGCATCCAGCACGGCGACACCGTCGCACTCCCACTCAAAGGCTCGGCGAGCGTCGCACTTGGAACTGTGGTGGGTGACTACGAGTTCGACGCGGATGCGCCACCTGGGTCGCGCCACCGCCGTGCCGTGCGGTGGATCAAAGAAGGAGTGCCCAGGACTTCGTTTGGGCAAGACCTTCTGTACTCGCTTGGTGCGTTCATGACTGTTTGCCGGATCCAACGCAACGATGCGGATGCGCGAATCTCGGCGCTCATGGCTGGCAGGCCAGATCCAGGGATGGGGCAACGGCTCACCGTGGGCTCAGCCGCCGTTGCGGACGGCGATCCAGACTCCGACGACGCCGAGGCTCTAGATCTTGAGCGGTACGGACGTGACCGGATCACGTCGATCATCGCGAAGAGCTTCGCTGGTCACGAGTTGACCACACTCGTAGACGCGATTCTTCAGGCGCAGGGCTATCACACTATCGTTTCACCTGCCGGACCAGATGGCGGGGTGGACATCCTTGCTGGCGCGGCACCGATGGGCTTTGGTGAACCCCGTATCTGCGTTCAAGTGAAAACTGGCGAGGCTGACGCTCCCATGCTTCGCGACCTGCAGGGGACTATGCATGCGCACAACGCGACCCACGGCCTCTTTGTCGCGTGGGCAGGTTTTAAGCGGACGGTGCGAGACGAGGAACGTCGGACGTTCTTCCAGATTCGCCTGTGGGACTCGGACGATGTCATCACGGAGCTGATCGAGTCGTACGAGCGCCTACCTGCCACGATTCGCGACGCGATTCCGCTGACGCAGGTATGGACCGTTGTCGAAGACGATGCGTAGTCTCCCGTGACCGAGGAACTGGGTGAGACGGCGGGGTCATGGATCCCTGAGCTGAACTTCGGCTTCCCCGCCGTCCCGATCCTGAACCTCACCGGTGTGGAGCCCTTCACCGACACCGAGGCCCACACCCCACTCCCAATCACCGTGCTCGACTACTGGCGCTGGGCCGCGTCGGACCTCATTGGCAACGTCAACCGCGGCATCCTCGCCGAGTATCTGGTCGCGTCCGCGATCGGCGCCACCCACGAGCCGCGCGACCCCTGGGCGCCCTATGACCTCATCGAACCCAACGGCGTGACCATCGAGGTCAAGTCGGCCGCCTACGTGCAGGCGTGGGGCCAACGCAAGCAGGCGCCTCTCAGCTTCCTGGTGAAGGCCACGCGCACGATGACGGGTGACCCGGTGGCCGATGCCATCCCCGGTCGGCGTTCCAAGGTGTGGGTCTTCGCGGTGCTGCATCAAAAGGATCAGGACACGATCAACCCGCTCGACCTCACCCAGTGGACCTTCTACGTGCTGCCCACGTGGTTCCTAGACGGGCGCACCCGGAGCCAGCAATCGATCGCGCTGAACTCGATACGGAACAGCGAGTTCGGTGAGGCCTTCGCGTACGGCCAGCTGGCTGAGGCGATCACCACCGTCGCCGCGACAGTTCCTCCGAAAGCCGACTCGTTCGCGTAGAGGGCCAAATCTCAACGCCCCTGCTTGAGCTCCCACCGACGCCGGGCCTCCACATCGCCCGCGTTCATCACGGCTGACACTCGGACGTCGGCGCCCTCGCAACGGTCGGCAGTGCGTGCGTACACTGCCGCTCGGGCCGCGAACCTGAATCCGCGCCACGGGTCGCGGTGCGATGACTTTGGCCCCCTCCCTGGCATCGGGAATACGAACACCATGCGGGCCACGATGAGTGGCACTATCCACCAGAGGTTCGGCTGAGCGAAAGCCCAGAGGCCTTAAACGAGAGGTCCGAGGATGTCCATCGCTGTTCGCCCACCCTGTGCAGCTCCGCCATCACCAGGTCCGCCCTCGCGGGGGTCTCAAACGGCCCCGGCATCCGGAACACCCGCGCACCCCAGTCCGTGCGCGCCAGCTGAAGGCCGGGCCCGCCCGCAACCCCCCGGCCCAGGAGCGCCTCCACCGGATGCCGGAACACGCACACCACCAAGGGCACCCCGAGCGCCTCGAGCTTCTGGGTCAACAGGCCGCGGCCGTGCTCCAGCTCGCCCGCGACCAGGTCCTTCTCGCCCACGGTGGGGCGCTTGACGATGTCCGTGAACCCCACCCCGGAGGCGGCGGCCGCGTCCTCGAAGGTGCGCGCGCCATCGAGGAGTGCGAACAGCCCGACCGATGCGAGGCGTCGCAACTGCCGCTGGCCCACCCGGCCCTGGTAGTAGTGGCCCGCCTCGACGCTGACCGGCGAGGGGTTGAGCCCCACGATCATCGCGCGCGGCCGCTCGGGCAGCACGTCGCGCAGCGTGAGGTACTCGGTCCCCATCCAGTCCTCGACGCACTGAAAGCCAATCAGGTCACTGGTCATGCTGCGACCCTACTCATGCGGCCCCAGATCCAGCCCAACGACCAGGCGTGATGCGCGACCAGTGCCTGTCGAATCCCTGAAGCCCATTCGCGCGATGGCCGCGTTCTCGTCACCTGAGGGGCTCGCGATGGGTGGGCTGGTGACGCGCTACTTCGCCACGACGATCCGGAACTCTTCTTCATCGCCACTGTGATCCTTGGTGTGGCAACCAGCAACTCCTAGCCAGCGGATCTGGCGTCTCGTGGACGCGCCGTTGTCCACAGATGTTGCGCCACCGGTCGCGGTGTGGTGTTTGCGCCGGTATGTTCCTTTTCATGACTCGACTGCCGCGGTTTGTGGCGGTTGCGGTCCTCTTGGGGGGCTCAACCGTTTTCCTGTCTGCCTGCTCTGAT